>Ga0114967_10002538_pt1 | contig 15265 bp, 9 predicted proteins | sample M_130628_MF_Meta_FD_92639 | JGI IMG/M metagenome (GOLD analysis project Ga0114967, IMG submission 92639) | Freshwater microbial communities from Lake Montjoie, Canada to study carbon cycling - M_130628_MF_MetaG | ecosystem: Environmental > Aquatic > Freshwater > Lake | place: Lake Montjoie... | reverse complement strand
ATAAAATATAATAATCTAATAATTGATTATTATTTAAATATAAATTTATATTTTTATTAAGACGCTAATTTTATTTTGATAGATGTATATTGGAATAAACATCTATCAAAATAAATAAAATATCAATCATATAGATTCTTTATAATCTATATGATTTTTTCCATAAATTCTATATATTATCTCTTTCAGAGATAATATATAATAGTGTCTATAAATGTCTATAATTTAAGAAACTGTCATTATTCAAGATATTAAAATATAAATTAAAAAAAGGCATGAAAGAACCATATAAATAACATTTCTGAAACAATTTTATTAAAGACCGCAACTGAAAATCTGAATAACCGATACTTGAAATCTGCAATTGGTGCTTTCCTAGGAAATCTGGTATCTTATCACTGTCAAATTGAAAAATTTACTTAAATCAACACAATTACAAATATATTAAATTAATGGAGATAATAATTTTCATTAAATTATTATTTTATTTAATTTAGTAACAATGATGAAACCATGAATTATGATAGAGACCACCAAACTGGCTATGTTGATTTATATTTATAATTTCTTCGCGTATTGTATTAAAAAATATCTCAATAAACATCTTAATAATAGTTATTGTATATGGTATGTCATATCCTTGTACAATCATATGTTTATATCTACGATTTTTCATTATTTTGGCTTGTATTTGGTTTAATACTTGTGTAATATCATATTGATTTCCAAACTCACGACTAATAAATACGATTAATGGTTCTTCATCTGATATTTTATTTAGTAATATGTTAAATACACTTAGGTCAGTATCATCATTACGGCGATTTCCATATTTATGCATTGTGTAATGGACTGATCCTTGAGCATACATTTGATTTGGTAAAAATAATGATAAATGTCCTAGATCGTGTATTTTATTACAAAATAAAAAAATAATAATATTTTTCGAGTCATCTCCAATTTGGACCTTAATATTAAATTTATTCGGATAAAAATGATAATCTAAATTATTTAATATATGTGTAAGAATTTTTATGATATTATATTTAAAAACCATAATTACATCAGGGATGTTATATGTTTTATCAGTATATATTTTTCTATTTATTAAAATATCACTTATATTCTCAATTAAAATATTATCTGCTCCTTCTATTTTATAGATTAATAATTTATCTCGATTAAAAGGACCGTTCGGATATATTCTTATTGGATTTTGTATTGCTATTATTAAATTTCGGAGTTCTTCTTGTCTAGCTACTTCTGCTTGTCTAGCTGCTTCTGCTTCTGCTTCTGCTTCTGCTTGTCTAGCTGCTTCTGCTTCTGCTTGTCTAGCTGCTTCTGCTTCTGCTTCCGCTTGTCTAGCTGCTTCTGCATCTGCTTGTCTAGCTGCTTCTGCATCTGCTTCCGCTTGTCTAGCTGCTTCTGCATCTGCGTGTCTAGCTGTTTCTAATCTTTTTGCTACTTTTTTTTCTTTTTTTGCTAGGTTTTGTTGTTTTCGTTTTTTTAACATATCTAACGCTTCATTAATATGAACTATATATATATATATATAAGGATCTTTATTGACGCGTAAACTACCTACATCTGCAGATGCAGCTGCTGCTGCTGATGCAACTTTATCTCTTTTATTTTCAATATCTTTGTAGTCATTCACTATTGTTGTTAGCTGCTTTATTTTATCATCTAAAGGTATATCTAATGAATTGATTGCTTCGATAGTTGTTTTTATTTTTTCTATTGCAGCACTTTTTTCTGCCCTGAATATTTGATTTGCTGATTCTAATGATGGTAATACTATTTTATCTAAATCTTGCTTACGAACCAAATCAATATAAGCATCAATAGTAATAGACGCTTCTTTTCCAAGTGTAATTGCGCGAAGAGTTGTTTTTTTGACTGATTCGTTCAATGTACGTGCATTCTTTAAAAAAATATTTGCAAATATTTTATAATCTTGGTCTAAATATTCAATGGTATCCATATAGATATATTATAATATATTTATATAAAATATATTATTTTTAGCATTGTATAATCTTTGACAAAAATTTATATTTTAATGTTGAGCATAATAACAATAATAATTATAATATGGTCGTCAACATACAACTCAAAATAAATAACTGATAATTTTTAAGAGTATGATATATATTGATATAGACATAGTTAAAAAATATGCGACAGAACACAATAATCATAAATTAGTAGACCATATTGATAAACAATAATATTAAATTTTTATTTATATAAAAATAATAACAATATAATTATTCACGATATGAAATAATGATCTATTTCACAATTATATAAACATAAAAAATTGAAATTATTATAATTTATAGTATACACAAAAATAAAACATTTTATATATATAAATGCAATCATATTTAAATACTTCACAATTCCATATGGAAGATACAAGTGTTTCACATAATTTGTTAGAAGTTGCAGATACAAGTGCTTCACATAATCAGTCAAAAGTTGGAGATACAAGTGCTTCACATAATCAGTTAGAAGTTGTAGATACGAGTGCTTCACATAATCAGTTAGAAGTTGTAGATACGAGTGCTTCACATAATCAGTTAGAAGTTGCGAGTAAAATTCAACAAAATATTGTTATTGATACACATTATGAAAGACAAGGCAATCGGACTATGCAGGATTTTAGTACAATTATAAAAATAGATAACACTGTTTTCATGGTTGTACTTGATGGAAATGGAATACATGGACACATCGTTGCGGAGCAAGCGTTATTATTTTTAAAAAAAGAAATCATTGAAAATAAATTTCATCTTTTGCCAGCTGAAGAATTTTGTAAAATTTTGCCAATACTATATAATAATACAGATAGTGCAATTAAAAGATACATATTATCTAACATCAAATACACCGAACTTATTGATGACGTTGTTTATATTGTTTATGGAAAAGAGTATAAACAAACGTTTAGTGGAGCTTCGACATTAACATTAATTCGAAAAGAAGTAAAGAAAGATTGTATTGAAATTGTAAGTTCAAATATTGGCGACTCGACAGCTGCAATATATAATTTAGACACTAATTCACCTCCAGACAAATTGACAGTTGATCATGATTGTGAGTGTGATTTGGAACAATTAAGGATTTTAGAAAATAAACTTCAACTGAAATCAAGTTATATTGGAGGTTCACATAATAGCCCAGTATATTTTCCTGTGTATGAAGAAGGAACTTGTACCAAAAAAATATATGTTGATAAATTGAGTCCTAAACTTGCATTTCGACAAAAAGACGTGGATTATAATTTTGGCAGTTATTTTCGGTCAGAATTTCCAAATTATGAAGTTACTATCGCTTGTAGTCGCTTATTAGGTTGTTACCACGGGAAAAAAGTAGGAATTACTAATGAACCATCTGTAGGAGTAACAAGAGTACCACTCGGCACAAACTCAATATTAATTGTTGCGTCAGATGGTTTATGGAATATTATTGGAACAAAACAGCACTCAACGCAGTGTATAAAAGAATTTATGGACGAATGTATAAAAGAAAAAATAACAGATGAATGTATTAATAAGAAACTTGATGGTTTTGTTATTAAACAATTAAAAAAAACATTCGGTGTTGATGGTGCCGATGATATTTCAATTATTATTGCATCACTTTGAAATAATATATTATAAATACAAAGTATTTTTTTTATAAAAATTTATAAAAAAACATTGATATCATCATCTCTAATAGTCTACTAAATTAGTGTTCTTTTTAATCATTATTAAATTATAGACCACATTATGATGCATCAAGATTATACTATTATGTTAACTATAATTTAACAATGGTTAAAAAATATTGGAATCATTAGATGAAAGTGTTCTCTATGATTATGACATCAATTAAAGATCTATGGTTCGGTATTAAAATTAAACTGACTGACAACAAAAAATAAAAAAATAAAACTGGACCTGAAACAACTAAAAATATAAACCAAACTGGACACTGGAAACAAATAAGTAAATAAAACTGGAACTGGAAAACAGATGAAAATTACAAAAAAATAATTAGACTACAATATATATTTTACACCTTTGCACATTTTATTCTTATAATTGTATCATAGCTCGACATTGATAGCTCGTGTCCTTTACCAAAAATGTACCTCCCTAGCAATCTTTCAATACCATGTTCTCTGGTGTATTCTAAGAATTTCTCAAGACACTTATTTTGATAGTCTTCTGTGCTCAAGCCTTCTTCATCTCTTATTTTATCGTCCTCATAATCCGAATCGTCCTGATTGTCATAGTGATTTCTAACTTTATTTCTGGATGACGTAAGTCGTTCAACAAGTTCATACATATCTTCTACAGTTCCGTCTGTTTGCATATATTCAATTTTGTTTACTTCGTCAATGTAATTAGAACAAAGAAGTACCTTCAAAAGGTGAAACATGCTATTGAATACGGCAACACTATAAACACCGTATGCAGGTTTACAATCTTCATAAACCTTTACTATATGAAGAGATATACGATGTGTTTGATACGGCTGTAACCACCCAGTAAAGTGATTACCACACACAGATGTCTTAAACAATAGACTGAATATATTAGGCATATCTTCTACCTCTTCACAAATCTGTTGGAATTGATTTCCATACAATTCTGCCAAAAAAGTGATTAACGCTCGTTCAACAAAAAGATTTTTCAAAGCGAACAATATGTGATTCTTATAAGGAGACTTATTTTCCATTATATATATATATATATATAATGTATTTCGCAGATGGAAAATACAATAACTTTTTTTTTCATTTTTTTTGTATTTGTGTTGCAGTGTAAAATATAGTTAAAAACTGTATTATTTGCATCTCAAATTGCATATTTAATAACTCATTATTATAGATTTTGAACTAAAAATGTGTTATTATTTCTGGACTATTCAACTATTCAGAAATAATAAGTTTTGAGTAATAGTGCATAAAATAATTGAAACTTTTTTTTCTTTTATGTTCCTAATTAAATTACATCTTATATAACAAAAAAATAAGAAAATATAAATCAAAATATGTATAAAATCCATAGAGACATGGCTTTAAAACGATTCAGAGACGGATATAATATACCAGGAAAAATCAAGTTAATTAAACTGATGTCGCAATCGCATCCCGATGGTAAATTTGTTGAATACATCTTGCATTTACTTGATGAATGTATTACTATGTCCCAAGAAGGAACTGAAAGACGTCGAATTTTTGAGCGCGCGCGGAGTTCATACCTCTCTGCGATGTTTTCTATGTTGAAAGGATTCAATGCTAACAAAATCTGTTCGCAAGGAAAAAAGTGTTTTGCTATGATTTTTTCGATTTGGTGTTGCATCTTCAAGCTTCCTCCAAAATGTAAGACATGTGCTTATGCATGTTGTGAAGACATTTTCATTGCGAAAGTTTATAATATTTTTGGTCCAGAGCTCGAGAATCCTTTAATAATGTATAAAAAGCATCCTCTATTTGCAGAATTTATCAGAGCAGTTTTGGCAGAGTATCCGATACTTTTTTATTTGAATGAGATTGAGGCACTCGCGGAATATGTTAATTTTGTTGAGCCGGAACATCGACAAAAATCTGATCAGTCTCAGTCATTTTTATCGCTCCAAATACAGCAACCGCAAACGCGTCTACTTCATCCATCACTTTTGCTGCCCCAGATGCACACACAATCACAGCAACAATTGTATAGCCTCTCTCATACATCTTGTTTCCCACTTTTATCAGAGGAGTATAACGTACGTATCGCTAAATCAGCCATACTTCCTCCTCGTGAATCGCTCCTTTATTTGCCGGAGTTAGAAGCGATCGATGTAATCATAAATGTGCTTTACTATAAGCTGCTTACATCTTTAGATACCAGTGTCAAAGACAGACCAGGAGTTATTACTGCACTATTGATTGAGGATCTTGATGACATTAAGACTGATGGGCACATTAATCTCTTTAAGTTTTACGATTTTGTTAGTTGTACGAAATCAGTAAATGAACGTGTATCAAAAGTGATTGTGTCAAATAAATTGTGAGTTTACAATAAACGTAGACGAGATGCTCATTTTAATTGATTTTATGATTTCCAGTTTATATTTTATTATTTTCGTAATTTTTGTATGCTTTCCAGTTTATATTTTATTATTTTCGTATTTTTTGTATGTTTTCCAGTTTATAATTTAGAAAACTGTCAGTCAGTCCATGATCATGAAATGAAATCTATTAACACTTATTATAAATAGAAACTTAATTTTTTGAAAACCATGTACAATACATATTTTTTTATAAATTATCATTAATTGACACAATATTACATATTGTAGATGAATATTATACATCATTGACATGTTCAGAATGCAAAAAAAAAAAATAAAAATGACTTAAAATACTATTGTATTTATGATTGCAATAAATGTCATTTAAAAATGAATAAAGACAATAATGCAGCAAAAAAACATAATGTTACGACATTATGGTTTATTTAATCCTGTGTTATAAATCTATTAATGGAGAAGACAGTTTCTTAAATTATAGATATTCATAGATAATATTATATATTATGGTCAATGAATTGTCTATAATTTAAAAACTGTTTGAAATTTTTAACACAGATACCAAAAACATAGACATTTATAGACAATCTTATACAATACTATCCATAAAGCCATGAATATTAATGAAGTGTTAAAAATTTCAAACAGTTTTTAAATTATCGACGATTCATTGACTATAATTTAAGAAACTGCAATTTCAAACAAAAAAATTGATTTTTTTTTTTGTTTTGTACCCCATTGTTGTTTTATGTGTAGATAGTGAAATTGAAAAGAGATGAGTCTTCCGAGTCAGGGGCATGATTATAGTGACATGTTGAGTCTTCCGAGTCAGGGGCATGATTATAGTGACATGTTGAGTCGCTTCAGAAATGCTCCACTATCTGATAAGATAATTCAGTGTGTGAGGCTGGCATCTACACATGGCAGATCAATTGCTTTTTTCTTTGAGGTTGTCACAACCCTTCAGAAGTTGTCTGAGACCTTCCTCAGGAACAGTCCTGAACATGTAAAGGTCGTAGAGCATGCCTTATCCTCCTATTTGTTGAGGACCTATCTTGAACTTGGACCGTTCACCCATCAATATCCTTGTGGGTTCGGCAAAGGTAGGTTGGGGGGGAAGTGTTACTCTTTTCTGATGGAGTTGTACTTGGTGTTGCTAATATGCTCGCCGATATTTCTCTGTGCTGGAGTGTGTCAGTTTCATGAGATCCTGGCATTTATTACAGAACGTCTTGGAGTTATCACTGGTCCAATTAACAATTACTCTGCACATCCAAATTTCGCAGTGGTAGTTGGGACAATTTTAAGAACGTACCCGACGCTGTTGGAATTCCCGGGTATACTCGCGCTAGCAGAAAAAGTTGGCATGGTTAGGGATGCATCGCAAGTTTGTCCAACAGTTTGTCATCAGCCAGGGCTCTTTCCTGAAAAAATGCTAGAGCGTCCGAATCGCTTGATGAAAAAACGACCTCTGGAGGGTCCTGTGTGTTTTTTCTCGTCTGCGAGCAATACTAATCCTCTGGCGGGTGTTCCGATGATTTTTTCATCGTCTGCAAGCAATGCTAATCCTCAAGTGAGTGTTCCTATGATTTTTTCCTCGTCTGCAAGCAATGCTAATTCTCGTGCAGATTTGTCCAACTGGGCTAAACGGTTGAGAGACGCAAGTGCTGAGGAGCCGTCAGGAGATCCATCCGGAAAACGACTCAAGCAGGACAGCGCCGTGAAACGAGAGGAACACGAGCAAGCGGGAGCCATCCTCTGCACCGCTGAACGAGAGGGACACAAACAAGAAGGTGCTGCTGAACAAGAGGGCGCTGCTGAACAAGAGGGTGTCGAGGAGGGCGCTGCTAAACAAGAGGGTGTCGAGGAGGGCGCTGCTAAACAAGAGGGCGTTGCTGAACAAGAGGGCGTTGCTGAAGAGGGCGCTGAGGAGGGCGCTGCTGAACAAGAGGGCGTCGAAGAGGGCGCTAAAGAGGGCGCTGCTAAACAAGAGGGCGCTGAGGAGGGCGCTGCTGAACAAGAGGGCGCTGAGGAGGGCGCTGCTGAACAAGAGGGCGCTGAGGAGGGCGCTGCGGAACGAGAGGGCTATGTGAAAGAGGAGGTCATTGTGAAACAGGATCCACAAGCTGCGAGCAATGTATAGCGCTCACGACAAATCCTTTACCGCTTTTGCTGCCCTGACCGCTTATACTTTTCTTATTTTTTTCGTTATTTTTTGCTTATCTATTTAACTATTTTGTTTAGATTATATTTATTATCATTTATATTCTTCGTTATGTTCCAGTTTTGTATTTCTTTGTTTTACCAGTATTTTTTATTTTGCCAGTTTTTTTTTGCGTATGTTTTTGCTTTTTTTTCGATTATTACAGCGTTATGTGTTAATAAAGAAATATCTCAGGATGTTGGAATTGTCATACTAATTGAGTATAATTGCGGACTCGCTAAATTTATCTCCATCGACTGTGTAATTCTTTATTTTTTAAGTAGGGCATACAAGCTTGAAAATAAAGAATTACACAGTTGATGAAGATGGATTTAACGATTCCGGATTTGTATTCTTCTAATGGAGGACAATATAAATAGGTGCGAAGGCGGTGCACCTATTTCTTTATTAACACAGAACGCTGTAGTAATCGTTACTGTTGATTTTTTTATGGGTAAAATTGTCGGTCAGTCCATAATCATGTAATGTTATCTATTCGCGATTATTATAACTTAGTAACTTAATTTTTATAAAACCATGAACAATCAATCTTTCTTTATTAATTTTTATATTAAAAATATTAGAATTTTTTATAAATTATTATTTATTGACACATAATTTACAATAAAATTATGAATTAATGGAAAAAATCTTTTAGATGATAATAATTATTAAATAAAATATAATAATCTAATAATTTATTATTATTTAAATATAAATATTAATTTTTATTAAGACGCTAATTTTATTTAATAATTATTATCATCTAAAAGATTTTTTCCATAAATTCTATATATGATTTGCATTTTTTATTTTTGTTTAACAAAGATGATATTTTGCCATATTATGTGTTGTGTTTGCGACTTGTTTTAGTTGCAGTTTTTAAATTATAGACATTTGGAAAACTGATATTTCTAATAAGAAATTATTGAAATTTTTATTTATTTTATAACCCATGTCACCTTACATGTTATATCTCCAAAGCAAACACGAAAGATGAATCAACAATCACCAAGCGCAAACGATGGTGCGGCAGCCGGTCAACCCGCATCAGAAGGGACACCGCCAGAGTGTATAGGCGGATGCGTGACTAGAGAGTCAAAAGGGTCATCGTCCGAGTTCAACTTATGGGATATCATTTATGATTTATTCAACCCCAGTAGATCACAGATTGGAGAGTTGGCGGGATCGGGTGTTCTTAATAAAGTATTAGCGGCTACAAGCGTCAAGCCATACCGATTGGCTGATGTCAAACCAGACGACGAAACGCCATTTAACGGAACGCCATTTGACGAAACGCCATTTAACGGAATGCCATTTGACGGAATGCAGATGAAGGAACCTGAACGACCCGAGCCTGAAATTGCGATTTCTCCGGTTGACAAAACGGAGTTATTTAAGGGGGCGAGCGAGATGCGCGAACGTGAAGCGCCACAACAGCTCAGTATCCATCCAACAACGGATAATCTTTCAACAACGACTGATGATGAATCTACGTACGAGACGAAGAAGGAACTTTATTTCATGATCCAAGAAAAGCTGCCCGTGAGATATAGTCATTTAGCTGGCAAGATAACTGGCATGCTACTCAATGCACTTGACACTTCTGGCGTCATCGATTTGATCTTTAACAGACACACTCTTAAAGATATAATCGACGAGGCATTGCGTGCACTGAATAAAGCTGGAATGTTAAATTAGGCGAATGACGAATCAGACTGCGAAAATGTGCAGGATAGCGCAGTTCCTAATCAGGAACTTTCATCTTCATCCTTTTGATCTCTACCCTCACTCGCTTATTTTTTCGTGTTTTTTTTGTTTTTTCAGTTGGTCCAATCTATTTTTTTTGTTCCAGTGTTATTTTTTTTGTTTTTTCCAGTTGGTCCAATTTATTTTTTTGTTCCAGTATTATTTTGTTTGTTTTTTTTCCAGTAAGGTCTAAGGCTCGATTTTTTTTGATTTTTTTGATTGCTACGGTGTTATGTGTTAATAAAGAAACATCTCAGGATGTTGGAATTGTCATACTAATTGAGTATAATTGCGGATTCGTTAAAGAAGTATTTAACGATTTTGGATTTGTATCCTTAGGACAATACAAATATGTGCAAAGGTGGTGCACTTATTTCTTTATTAACACATAACGCTGTAGTAATCGTTACTGTTGATTTTTTTATGGGTAAAATTGTAAGTCAGTCCATAATCATGTAATGTAATCTATTCACGGTTATTATTCGTTGACACGTAATTGTGTTCAAAGTTGTCATTGTACGTGATTTGATTTACGATAAACATATAGATTATTTATAATCTATATGATTTTTTCCATAAATTCTATATATAAATTAATGAAGGTGCTTTTGCTACTGCTACCATATTTGGAATTCCCATGTAGATTTAATATATTTAATTAAAATTAATAGGTATAATTTAATCAAAATTATTTTCTCATTAATTCTATATATGGCAGCAGTAGCAAAAGCACCTTCATTAACATATCAAGAAATATTACAAACTGTTACAGGTAAACAACTAGCACTAAAAAAGACGTATAATGTACCATTTGTGTTTATAAAAATCAAGGATGATGATGTAAAAATAAATAAGACTAAAGACTTGGGTCGCGAAACATATGTTTCTGTGTTTTCAGATGGTTTTGCAATTGGTAGAGTTATTGAATATACACGTTCGAGGTGTACTTGTTCCCCGTTTTCAGAGAATTATACATGCAAGTGTGTAAATGTTGACTGGCTGATATTTAATGCAAAAAAAACCCTGTCGAATTTCATACTTGCATATGCTATATTCACAAATGAGTTATGTGAATCAAGACCACCGATTGAAATAATCTACTTTATTGGTCCAGGATATTACCGCGCGCTTGTACAATCTGAATTAAATTTTGTAAATGATGTAAATATTCCTGATGATATAAGAAACGCTTTTAAACATCCTATCACCACAGAAGCATTGAACATTTGCAAAAAGACGTATAATGACAGATCACTACAGAATTTAGATATTGATGATCCTGATTTTCCATATCCTGAATTTCTGTCTGAATCTGATTCTAGTGGAGATGAAAAAGAAGCTATTCGTGGAAATAAAGATCTCGAACCTGCGGCTGCAGCTGCATCAAAACCATATGGATTACCCACTCAATCACCATCCATAACCGGCACCGCCCCCGCACAGTCTACAGACGCGTCAGTTGATCTTTCTAGTATACAATTAAAAAGTATCGCCAATCCACCAAGATACCACGCCTCTAAAACTTTCCCCATCTCAACACCGTCCAGACCTGTCGATGTGAAACTTAATAGAAACCAATATGCGAGTGATGACGGTGCGTCGAGACACTGCTCCTCTGAAACTTTCCCAGTCTCAACACTGTCCAGACCTGTCGTTGTGAAACTTAATAGAAACCAATCTGCGAGTGCTGACGGTGCGTCGAGACACTGCTCCTCTGAAACTTTCCCCGTCTCAACACTGTCCAGACCTGTCGATGTGAAACTTAATACTTCCTTTATTTCACCACTGTCCAGACATGACGCCATGAAACTTAATAGTACACATTTAGCAAGTGATGCCAATGCGTCAAGAAAACCATTTTTTTCACTGTCCAGACATGACGCCGTTCCCACAATATCCCTTAAAGATTGGGCGCAGAGTAAAATGGATCAAGCCAATTCTCAATCCCAGCAACCCATCATTCAACACCACCAACCCATCATTCAACACCACCAACCCGCACGATCCATAGGTGTGGATCTTTTACCACAATCTGCAAATGCTGCCGTGCCTGGAATGTCTCTTAATGAGTGGGCGCAGAGTAGAAAGAATCAAGCCAATTCTCAATCCCAGGGACATGTAAGTAAATCGCAGCTGCAGGAACAAATGAACCGACTCGTCCTTCAGCAACCTGCCCGTCAACTGCAGTCGCAGGACCCAAGAAGTTTGCTGCGACCTCCCCTTCCAACAAAGGAAGAGCAGGAACGGACTGAGTTAGAACAATGGTATTTAAAGGTCCCGCATATGACGACAGAGCAAGCAAAGCGCACGATTGGGGAAAACATGTATCATGCGATCGGCGTCATTCTGAAAGGAAAAAAAGTTGTAGGGCTCTCCGGTAAAATTACTACCATGTTGCGGGAGGCGCTAGAAGTATCGAATCTCCTCAATTTGCTCAAGGACACGAGGGCACTGAAAGATAAGGTTCTTGAGGCGTTGGATGTCATCGAAGAATCAGGAGAGCTGACTTCTGATCAATCAGCGGAATTAGCAGCGTTGAATATGCATCAATAGGATTCTTGCTGAGATTTCCCGCCTCTGCCACCGCTTCTAACACCCTCCGCCACTTTTGCCGCCATCCACTTATCGTCTTTTCTTGCATCGGTATCCACTTCTATTTTTCAAGTCGGTCCCAATTTATTTTTTTGATTCTTTACCAGTCAGTCTCAATCTATTTTTTTTGTTTTTTCCAGTATCCGTCTTAGGATTTGTATCATTTATTTTTATTGTTTTTCCCAGTTATCAGTCTGAGGATTTGTCTCATTTATTTTTATTGTTTTTTCAGTTTTGGTCTAAGGCTCAGTTTTTTTGATTTTTGATTGCTATAAAGATACATATTAAAATGATGGAATTGTCATCCAATGATACAAATATGTGCGAAAGCGGTAAACCTATTTTTTTAACACAGAACGCTGTAGTAATCGTTACTGTTGATTTTTTTATAGGTAAAATTGTAAATTGATGTCTATAATTTAGAAAACTGTTAGTCAGTCCATAATCATGTAATGTAATCTATTCACGATTATTATTGATTTCTTTATTAAAAAATATTGAAATTTTTTTTTCTTTTGCGCCCCATTCTTTTTTTACTTGTAGACCATCAAGACCAAAAATGAGCTATTTTCAATTTGTTCCGATAAATGTGTTCGGGTCCGTGCTGGTTCCTGCGCATGAGCCTGCGCCCAAGCCTGATAAGGATACAGTAGTGGCACGTTTCACACAAATGTATCCAGAAGACAGACTTAGGTATTGCAGGAATAAATTGTCTCCTGTCCAGCGCGACGAGTTCAATTTCTCTCTATCCGTCTTGGATAAGTTGAGTGCATGTTCTTTCCAATACGGGCTAACTTATAAAGAAGTGCTTCATGCTCGGGACTCTTACCTCCTCAAAATCTACCTTGATTTAGAAGGTTTTGATGATGTGTACCTGTGCAAATTTATGAGAAAGACACCAACCGATTGTTACTCGGCTAAGGTATCTGCGGTGTCGACAGTTTTCGAATCTGGGTACGTAAGCTTCTGCTCTTGCTACTGTCTGCCGAACGATATCAGGAAGTATATAGAGCTACAACTGGGCAAAGTCAACAAGCGCCCGTTGATTGGATCTATCGAGAACCCGAAAGTCGCGGATGTCCTCAGGACAATTCTCATGGAAAATCCTGGCTTCTTGAAATTGCGATGCTTCAGTGAGCTGGCGCGTAGACTTAATGTAACGGTGTTGCAGAAGCGCATTCCTCCGTCGGAGTCGTTGATTCCTCCGTCGGAGTTGTTGAAGAAAACGCCGTTGAACGGATTAATGCGTCGATCACCAATTGAAATTGATATGTTAAGCGGGTTAAATACTCTTCCGTATCAGGTGGTTTTGCCTGCACCTCGGCTATTAGCAAGTGCCGCCGTGTCAGTGGATGTTCATTCGCAATCTTCAAGTGCTGTCGCCGTCCCCGTGATGTCAGTGGGCGTGGCGACTGTGGATGATTCTTCGCAATCTGCGAGTGCTGTCGCCGTCCCTGTGGCGTCAGTGGGTACCGACGACGCAGTTCGTAAGTGGGCAGAATCTCTTCTAGCAAATTCTCTATCGCATCAAGGCGTCCCTCAACATAAGCAACCCGCCAGTAAATCGCTGCCGGTGAAACCAATAAATTTGCTGGGGACTGTGCCTCGGACACCAACTCCGGCTGAGAAGAGCCAGGATATTTTATCTCAACTTAGGTCCAACGTCGCGCGTATGTCGACAGAACAGGCAAAGCGCAATGTTGGGGAGCATATGTATCTGGCAATTTCCAAAATCCTGGATGGACCGAAAAAGAGTCTGTCCGGTAAAATTACTGGCATGTTGCTGGAGGCGATAGATGTGCTGGAACTCCTAAATTTGCTCGATGACACCAGGGCACTTGCAGAGAAGGTTGACGATGCTTTGCATCTCCTGAAGGAAGCCGATGATGCGGAGGCAGCGAAGGCAGCAGCAGAGGCGAAGGCAGCAGAGGCGAAGGCAGCGAAAAAAACAGCAGCGGAGAAGGCAGCTGCGGAGGCGAAGGCAGCAGCGGAGGCGAAGGCAGCTGCGGAAAAGGCAGCTGCGGAAAAGGCAGCTACGGAAGCGAAGGCAGCAGCAGAGGCAAAGGCAGCGGCGGAGAAAGCAGCGGCGGAGAAGGCAGCTGCGGAAAAGGCAGCAGCGGAGGCGAAGGCAGCTGCGGAAAAGGCAGCAGCGGAGGCGAAGGCAGCGGCGGAAAAGGCAGCAGCGGAGGCGAAGGCAGCGGCGGAAAAGGCAGCAGCGGAAGAGAATGCTGCTTGGAATATACCGCCGGATGTGATTGCGATGCTGCGCATTGGCATGAAAGGTCTGCCGTGAGTGGGGGCAACTGGGACGTGTCGACACGGAGCTGAATGCCCAGATCGTCATGGTCCTTGGGATGGGTGGTTTTTTTGCTTTTTTGGTTTCTATTTGATTGTGTTTGTTTTTTAGTCTCTTTTTTGTTTTTCCAGTTATTGGGATTTGTCTCAATTTGTTTTTATTATTTTCCAGTATCTTTTGTTGTTTTACCAGTCTTTTGTTTTACAAGTATTTTTTGTGTTTGTTTTTGCTTTTTTTTCGATTGCTACAGGGTCGGTGTTAATAAAGAAACATCTCAGGATGTTGGAATTGTCATACTAATTGAGTATAATTGCGGACTCGCTCAATTCATCTCCATCGACTGTGTAATTTTT
>Ga0114967_10002536_pt1 | contig 15271 bp, 15 predicted proteins | sample M_130628_MF_Meta_FD_92639 | JGI IMG/M metagenome (GOLD analysis project Ga0114967, IMG submission 92639) | Freshwater microbial communities from Lake Montjoie, Canada to study carbon cycling - M_130628_MF_MetaG | ecosystem: Environmental > Aquatic > Freshwater > Lake | place: Lake Montjoie... | reverse complement strand
CAGCAGTTTCTGCAAGCGGACTTCGGTCTCTTCGGCTGGAATAGCGGAATTCAGTGGGGGTCTCCTACGCCGTCAGGACGGGGGACGGCGGCAAGTTCGACGGCAGCGTCGCCGTCTTCATCGGTGTCACCGCGAGGCAACTCGGCCTCGGCGGCTTTGGCCTGCGCTTCAAAATCAGCAAACAGGTCAGGGCTCAATTCATCGATATCGCGCAGTTCAGCCAGCGTGGGCAAATCGGACAAAGAATTGAGATTGAAGTAATCGAGAAACTCGCGCGTGCTGGCATAAATTGCCGGCCGACCGGGCACATCCCGATGCCCCACAATCTTCACCCACTCGCGCTCATGCAGGGTTTTGATAATGCTGCTGCTGACCGCGACACCACGGATGTCCTCAATTTCGGCACGTGTAATCGGCTGGCGATAGGCAATGATGACCAGCGTTTCCAGCAAGGCCCGCGAGTAGCGCGGCTTGCGATCTTCCCACAGGCGATTCACCCAGGGCGCACATTCCGCACGGGTCTGGAAGCGCCAGCCGCCGGCCACTTCGCGCAATTCCACGCCGCGCCCTTCGTAGTCGGTGGCGAGCGCCTGCAACTGCTCCCGCAACTCGTCTTTCGACGGCACGCCCTCGGCGGTCTCGTCCCCAAATACAGCCCGCAAACGGTCGAGATTGAGCGGCGCTTCGGCCGCCATCAGCGCGGCTTCGATGATCATTTTTGAGGAAGGCTGATCCATGGGGGAACTCAGGCAGCAAGTTTCAGGTAGATGGGCGCGCGCTCATCGTTCTGGACCAGTTCGATCATGGCCTGCCGGAGGAGTTCCAGCACCGCGAGCAGCGTCACCACCGCGCCGGCGCGACCCTCCTCAGGCGAAAACATCGCACTAAACGAGACGAAATTATCTGCGCGGGTGCGATCCAGCACGATGCTCATGCGTTCGCGCACCGACAGCGGCTCGCGCTGGATTTGATGGTCGGCAAACATCGCGGCGCGCCGGATCACATCGCGAAACGCGCCCAACAGCGCGTCCAGCGAGACGTCCGGAGGCGACACACGCGACTCCCTCTGGTCGAAGGCCACCACCACTTTCTGTAACTCGCGCTCCAGTCGCGGCAGTAGATCCAGATCCACCGCCGCCTTTTTGTAGCGCTCGTATTCCTGCAGGCGCCGTACGAGTTCGCCCCGCGGGTCGGTCTCTTCCTGATTGGTGCTCGGCGGTAGCGGCAGCAGCATGCGCGATTTGATTTCGGCCAGCATGGCGGCCATCACCAGATATTCCGCCGCAAGTTCGAGTTTCATGCCCTGCATCATCTCGATGTAGGTCATGTATTGCTCCGTAATGCGCGAAATCGGGATGTCGAGGATATCGAGGTTCTGGCGTTTAATGAGGTACAGCAGGAGGTCGAGCGGGCCTTCAAACGCTTCCAAAAAAACTTCCAGCGCATCCGGCGGGATGTAGAGATCTTTGGGCAGCTCGGTCATCGGCGAGCCCTGCACGATCGCAAACGGCATCTCCGCCTGTTGGGGCGGAATGCGCTCGGCTTCGGTCACCTCAACAGCGGGGGGCGTGTCGCTCATCGGTAGTCGAGATTCATCGCCTGACGCACTTCATCCAGCGTTTCGCGGGCCGCCTTGCGGGCCGCTTCGCAGCCTTCATCGATGATCGCCCGCACGCTGTCGGGATCGGCCAGAAACTCTTCGCTGCGTTCGCGAATGGGCGCCTGCTCCTTCAGCACCGCCTCAATCACCGGCGCCTTGCAGTCTAGGCACCCGATGCCAGCGGTGCGGCAACCTTCCTGCGCCCACTGCTGAACGTCCGGCGGCGAATAAATCTGATGAAATTTCCACACCGGGCAGCGAGCCGGTTCGCCCGGATCGGTGCGGCGCACGCGCGCCGGGTCAGTGGGCATGGTGCGCATTTTCTGGCGCACGACGTCGGGTGCCTCCCGCAGACCGATGGTGTTGTTGTAGGACTTCGACATTTTGTCGCCGTCGAGACCCGGCATTTTCGATTCTGGCGTGAGCAGTGCCCGCGGCTCGGGAAGGATGACCTTGCCACCGCCTTCGAGATAACCCAGCAGGCGTTCGCGATCGCCCAGCGAAATGTTCTGCTGGCCTTCGAGCAAGGCTTGCCCACGTTCCAGGGCTTCCGCCGCGCCCTCTTCCTGATAGCGCTTGCGCAATTCCTCGTACAAGGATGCATTGCGCTTGCCGAGTTTCTTCACGGCTGCGAGCGCCTTTTCCTCAAAGCCCTTCTCGCGACCGTAGAGGAAATTGAAGCGACGCGCGACTTCGCGGGAGAGTTCGATGTGGGCGACCTGATCCTCACCCACCGGCACATGGGCGGCCTTGTAGATGAGGATGTCGGCCGACTGCAGCAGCGGGTAGCCAAGGAAACCGTAGGTGGAGAGATCGCGCTCGCGCAGCTTTTCCTGCTGGTCTTTGTAGGTTGGTACCCGCTCCAGCCAGCTGATGGGCGTAATCATCGACAGCAGCAGATGCAGTTCGGCGTGCTCGGGCACGCGCGACTGCACAAAGATGGTGGCGGTGCTGGGGTTAATGCCGACCGAGAGCCAGTCGACCACGATGTCGAACGCGCTGGCGCCGATGCCGGAGGTATCTTCGTAGCCCGTGGTCAGGGCATGCCAGTCGGCGACGAAGAAAAAGCACTCGTATTCATGTTGAAGCTGTAGCCAGTTTTTGAGCACCCCGTGGTAGTGCCCAAGATGCAGTTGCCCGGTGGGGCGCATGCCGGAAAGAACGCGCTTGTTGGCGGCGAGAGTCATGTGGAGAACTAGCTCTTTGTCGATTGATGAGGAGGATCGCGGGGCTTTAGGCCACCAGTCGCGAGACGATGTGCGCAATCCCGACGAGCACCGGCTTCAACACGACCCCCAGTGCGCCGCTGGCGACCAACAGTAAGGTCAGGAATAGCCCGACACGTTCCAGCTCGCCATAAAGCAGCGCGGCCCGCCGCGGTAACAGCGCACTCACGATCCGGCTGCCGTCCAGCGGAGGAATGGGGATCAGGTTGAGCGTCATGATTGTTGCATTGAAGAGTACGCCCGTCCAACCCATCTCCCGCCACAGGGGCGAGTGACCGGCCACCGCGAGGACCGCCGTCCAGCCGCATAGCATCAGGAAATTGGACGCCGGCCCGGCGGCGGCCACCAGCGCGATATCACGCGGCAAATGGTGCAGGTTGCGAAAATTGACCGGCACCGGCTTGGCCCAGCCAAACAAAAACGGAGCGCCGAGGAGCTTCAGCGCGACCGGCACCAACACGGAGCCGATGGGGTCGATGTGGCGCAACGGGTTCAAGGTAAGGCGGCCCATTTGCGCGGCGGTAGGGTCGCCGAGACGGTTGGCCACCCAGCCGTGCGCGACTTCGTGCACGGTGACGGCGAACACCGCCGGAATCGCCACAATTAATATGTCGAGAGGGTTCACGGCGCAGCAAGCTCAATCGTCGGGGAAGATTTTCGACACGTCACCGCGCCCCCGGCGCACCAGCACCGGATCTTCGCCGCTGAGGTCAATGACGGTCGTGGGCTCGGTGCCACAGGCGCCGGCGTCCAGCATCAGGTCAACCTGATTGCCGTAGCGGTCGTAAAGATCGTCCGGGTCGGCCAGGGGAATGTCCAAGCCCGGATCGGTGAGGGTGGCGCTGAGAATCGGCTCGCCCAAGAGCTCGATCAGCCCTTGGGCGACGGGATGGTCGGGGATGCGCAGGCCGATGGTGCGGCGCTTGGGGTCCAACATGCGGCGCGGGATTTCTTTCGAAGCCTGCAGGATGAATGTGAACGGGCCCGGCGTGAGTTGTCGCAGCATGCGGAAGGCCTGATTGTCGACCCGCGCCAGCGAGGCCAGCGTCGAGAGGTCTTTGCACATCAGGGTCAGGTAATGGCGGGGCTCGTCGCGTCGCACCCGATGCATGCGCTCCTGACCGTCGCGCGCATTCATCCGGCAGCACAGGCCGTAGGCGGAGTCGGTGGGGTAAATCAGCAAGGCATCCTCGCGCAGCAGATCGGCAGCCTGCTTGAGCAATCGTTCCTGCGGATGTGTGGGATGAATGCTGATCTTTCTCGCCATGGCGAACCACCGGGTGCGATACTGCCGGGAAGGATACCCGCCATGAACACGCTATTAGAATTTCTCCCGATTATTGCATTCTTCGCCGTCTTTAAACTGATCGGCGGCGCAGAGGCTGTTTATCCGGCGACCGCGACCGCCATTGGCGTCGCGATTCTCGTCACCGCCCTGCACTGGTTCCGGCATCGACAGGTGCCGAAAAGACAGCTGCTGGTGCTGGCCTTGTTCATTGTGATGGGCGGTCTAACGCTCGCCTTCCACGACCCTAAATTTATTCAGGCCAAGCCGACGCTCATTAGCTGGATCACTGCGGCTGCTTTTCTCGGCAGCCAGTTCATCGGCCAGAAAACCCTGGTGGAACGCGCGATGGGTGAGGCACTGAAGGTCGCGCCCGAGGTCTGGCGCCGTCTTAATCTGATCTGGGTCGCGTTTTTCGTCGTGCTGGGCGGACTTAATCTCTATGTGGTCGCCAATTTCTCGATGGAGATCTGGGTGAACTTCAAGGTCTTCGGCGTGATGGGCTTAACGCTCGTGTTCGCCCTCGCGCAGGGGGTTTATTTGATGCGCTTTGACCAATCGGCGGACTCCGCCGCCAACGACGACTAGGCCCGATATGCTTTACGTGTTTCTTGGTGACGACAGGGCCAACAGCCTCGAGCGCCGGCTCGCGGTGCGCCCGGCACATCTGGTGCGGGTAGAGGCACTGCAGGGGGAAGGTCGCCTTGTGCTGGCCGGTCCTTTCCCCGCCATCGACGCGGAAAACCCCGGCGCCAGCGGCTTTACCGGCAGCCTCATCGTCGCCGAATTCCCCGATCTCAAATCCGCAACAGCCTGGGCCGCTGCCGATCCTTACGTCACCGAAGGCGTGTTTGAACGCTGGGAAGTGCGCCCCTTCAAGCAGGTACTGCCATGAGTGACACCGCCACGCGCGTGGCGCGCATCGAGCAAGCGCTTCGCGCAGCCTTTGCCGATGCGACCTTTACGCTGGTCGATGAGTCCCATTCGCATCGGGGTCACGCCGGGGCGCGCGACGGCAAAGGCCACTTTCGACTCAGCATCTCCAGCGCCGCGTTTGCCAATCAGCTGCCGCTGGCCCGCCACCGGCGCGTGTTCGCCGCGCTGGCCGCGCTGATGGAAACCGATATTCATGCCCTCTCGATCGACGCGCGCACGCCCGACCAAGGCTGAGGCTGTGGCCGCCTCGCCCGCGCTCTGGCAAGGCCGCGACGGCCACAGCCGGCTGGTCTGTGCCGACCAGCGCGATTTCCTGCGCAGCCTGCCCAACGACAGCGTGGACTGCGTGTGGACCGACCCGCCCTACTTTCTCTCCAACGACGGCAGCACCTGCGTGGCCGGCAAGCGGCGCAAGGTGAACAAGGGCGAATGGGATCGCAGTCAGGGTTTGCAGGAAGACCACGAGTTCAACCTGCAATGGCTGGCCGAATGCCGCCGCGTGCTCAAACCCACCGGGACTTTATGGGTGAGCGGCACCACACATATTTATCTCAGCGTGGGCATGGCGCTAATGCAGCTCGGCTTCCGGATCCTCAACGACATCGTGTGGGAAAAGCCCAATCCGCCGCCCAATCTCGGCTGCCGCTGCTTTACGCACTCGACTGAAATGATTTTATGGGCGTCGAAATCCGCCAAAGGCAGCGCGGATCGCTACGTCTTCAACTACGACGACATGAAGCAGCGCAACGACGGCCGGCAGATGAAAAACGTCTGGCGCCTGCCAGCGCCGGGGGCGGATGAAAAGCGCCACGGCCGCCATCCCACGCAAAAACCGCTGGCGCTGATTGAACGCTGTATCGCCGCCAGCACCCTGCCCGGTCAGATCGTGCTCGACCCCTTCACCGGCAGCGGCTCGACCGGTGTGGCAAGCCTGAAGCTCGGGCGACAGTTCATTGGCTGCGAGCTCACCGCCGAATACGCGCAACTTGCAGCCGCCAGACTCGGAGAAATCGACAATGCCTCTTGATCACGCCTCATCCGACAACCCCACGCTGGACCTTACCTGCGAGCTCATTCGTCGCCCCTCGGTAACGCCGGACGACGCGGGCTGCCTCGACCTCATCGGCGAGCGCTTGGCCCGCTGCGGTTTTACGCTCGAGCGGTTTGACCATGAAGGCGTCGCCAATCTGTGGGCCACGCGCGGTAACAGCGCGCCGGTGTTCTGCTTCGCCGGCCACACCGACGTGGTACCCACCGGCGACCTCGCCGCCTGGGGCAGCGATCCGTTCCAGCCCGTGATTCGCAACGGCGTGCTGTACGGTCGCGGCGCCGCCGACATGAAGGGCAGCATCGCCGCCATGGTCACCGCCGTGGAAAGCCTCCGCGCCGAAGGCCGCCCGCTGCCCGGCACTTTGGCCTTTTTGCTGACGTCCGACGAAGAAGGCATTGCGCTTCACGGCACGAAGCGGGTGGTCGAGGCGCTGCGCGCCCGCGGCGCGCGCATCGATTACTGCCTGGTGGGCGAACCCAGCAGCATCGAGCGACTGGGCGATTTAGTGCGCAACGGCCGCCGCGGTTCGCTCACCGCGCACCTCAAAGTGCTGGGCGTGCAGGGGCATGTGGCCTATCCGGAGAAAGTGCGTAACCCGATTCATCTTGCGATGCCGGCGCTGTCCGAACTGGCCGCCACCCGCTGGGACGAAGGCAACGAGTATTTCCCGGCCACCTCGTTCCAGATTTCCAATCTCAACGCCGGCACCGGCGCGGATAACGTCGTGCCCGGCAGCCTGCAGGCCGCGTTCAACCTGCGCTATTCCACCGCCAGCACCGCCGACGGGCTTAAAGCGCGCGTGACCGAAGTGCTGGACCGCCACGGCCTGCAATACGAACTGAAGTGGCATCTCTCCGGCGAGCCCTTCCTCACCGGCCGCGGTCATCTGCTCTCGTGCGTCACCACCGTCCTGAATGAAGAACTGGGTGTGAACCCGGAAATCTCCACCGGCGGCGGCACCTCCGACGGCCGCTTCATCGCCACCCTCGGCACCGAAGTGGTGGAACTCGGCCCCATCAACGCCACCATCCACAAGATTGATGAATGCGTGAACGTGGCCGATTTGGCGCCGCTGTCGAAGGTGTATGCGCGGATCGCGCGGGCGGTGCTGGGTGAAGCGCTGAACTAGTCCTTCCCGGATTTTTCAGCCATAAAAAAAGGCCGACCCGCTCGCGCGGCGTCGGCCTTTTCGCGCTATTCAACCGGGATTAGTGGTTGAACTGCTCTTCTTCGGTGGAGCCCGTCAGCGCGGTGACCGAGGACTTGCCGCCCTGAATGACCGTGGTGACGTCGTCGAAGTAGCCGGCGCCCACTTCCTGCTGGTGCGAGACGAAGGTGTAACCCATGTCGCGGGCCTTGAATTCCGGCTCCTGCACCATTTCGACGTAGTGCTTCATGCCTTCGCCGCGGGCGTAGGCATGAGCGAACTGGAAGGTGTTGTACCAGTTGATGTGAATACCGGCCAAGGTGATGAACTGATACTTGTAGCCCAGCGCGCAGAGTTCTTCCTGGAACTTGGCGATGGTGGCGTCGTCGAGGTTCTTCTTCCAGTTGAACGACGGCGAGCAGTTGTACGACAGGAGCTTGCCCGGGCAGGCCTGCTGCACGGCCTGCGCGAATTCACGCGCGAAGCCGAGGTCCGGGGTGCCGGTTTCGCACCACACCAGATCCGCGTAGGGCGCGTAGGCGATGCCGCGGCTGATGGCCTGTTCCAGACCGTTCTTCACGCGGTAGAAGCCTTCCGGGGTGCGCTCACCGGTGAGGAAGGGCTTGTCGTTGGCGTCGTGGTCGCTGGTGAGCAGATTGGCGGCTTCGGCGTCGGTCCGGGCCAGCACGATGGTCGGCACGCCCATGACGTCGGCGGCGAAACGCGCGGCGACAAGTTTCTCGACCGCTTCCTGCGTCGGCACCAGCACTTTGCCGCCCATGTGGCCGCACTTCTTCACGGCCGCGAGCTGGTCTTCAAAGTGCACCCCGGCGGCGCCGGCGGCGATCATGTTCTTCATCAGTTCGAAAGCGTTGAGCACGCCACCGAAACCGGCTTCGGCGTCGGCCACGATGGGCAGGAAGTAATCGACATAGCCTTCATCGCCGGGGCCGATGCCGCGCGACCACTGGATTTCATCCGCGCGCTTAAAGGTGTTGTTGATGCGGCGAACCATGGTCGGCACCGAGTCGTAGGCGTACAGCGACTGGTCGGGATACATGGTCTCGGAAGTGTTGCCGTCGGCGGCGACCTGCCAGCCGGACAGATAGACGGCTTCCAGCCCGGCTTTCGCCTGCTGCATGGCCTGCCCGGCGGTGATCGCGCCGAAGGCATTGACGTAGCCTTTCTTGGCGCCGCCGTTCACTTTGGCCCAAAGGGTTTCGGCGCCGCGCTGCGCGAGGGTGTGTTCAATCTTGACGGTGCCGCGCAGACGCACGACATCCTCGGCGGAATAATCGCGGCGCACACTGGCCCAGCGCGGATTGGTTGCCCACTCCTTTTTGAGTTGTTCCACCTGATCACTGAAAGAGGACATCGTCTTTTACTCCTGACATTCACAACGCACTGTCGATAGCCTGCCCCAGAGACAGGCCTGTGAGGTTTGCTTCAAAGATTCCGGCACACCCGGTCTTGCGGGCCCACTGCGCTTGCGCGTTGGTGGCGGTCTCTATCGCCGACGCCGCCACCGTGCATGCCACCATGCATTGCGCCACGCATCGACATTTCATTTCGCATGCGGGAGGGCATGCCTTCGCGAATGAGCCTGAGTGCCGTGTAACGGCGGGCCTGTCCGGAGGGGCGACGCGGAAATGGAAACCGTTCGATGGTGCGCCGCAAACCGCAATTGTGTCAACCCGAAAAACGGGAGGCTCACGCTGTGATCCTGCGCCCACTCAGCATTGGGCCGAAAGCCATGGACGCGCGTAATCTGATGAAACCGTTCGCTGCCGTGCGCCTTCGATGAGCGGCCGTATCGTTCGGCAGGAGGCGCTCCTATAATCGATTCACGATCAGGTTCCAAGGCACTTAGTACTTCCCAGCATCATGGCGTCAAAAACAGGCACAGAAAAAGATTCGGGCGTTGCCGTTCAGGAATCGCAACCGAAGACCAAAACCCCGCCGCTCTATAAGGTGGTGATGTTGAACGATGACTACACGCCGATGGAATTCGTCGTGCATGTGCTGGAGCGTTTTTTCAATCTCGATCGGGTGGCCTCCACCCGGATCATGTTAGAGATTCATACACGGGGGAAAGGCGTCTGCGGCGTCTTTACCCGAGAGGTCGCTGAAACCAAAGCCGCGCAGGTCAACGCCTACGCGCGCGAAAATCAGCATCCACTGCTGACCACGCTCGAAGCAGCGTGATCGGCCAGGCGTTTCGATGAAGTTGAAAGGCAGGGATACACCATGCTGAGCAAGGAACTGGAAACGACCTTGAACCTCGCGTTCAAGTCCGCCCGCGAACAACGCCACGAATTCATGACCGTCGAGCATCTATTGCTCGCGCTAATCGACAACCCCACCGCCGCGAAGGTGCTGCGCGCCTGTGGTGCGGATCTCAACCAGCTGCGACGTCAACTCACCGAGTTCATTCGCGACAACGCGCCGGTGCTACCCGAAGACGAAGAGCGCGACACGCAACCCACCCTGGGCTTCCAGCGCGTGCTGCAGCGGGCCGTCTTCCACGTGCAGTCTTCGGGCAAGAAAGAAGTCACCGGCGCTAACGTGCTGGTTGCCATTTTTGGCGAGCGCGAATCGCAGGCCGTCTATCTGCTCGGCCAGCAAAACGTGGCCCGCCTCGACGTGGTCAACTGCATTTCGCACGGCATTTCCAAAGTGCAGGACGAAGAAGCCAGCAACGAGGCGAGCACCGGCAATGAAGAAAGCGAGGGCGAACAGGGCGACAACCCGCGCAACGCGCTCGACAACTTCTGCACCAACCTCAACGAGCAGGCGCGTAAAGGTAAAATCGATCCGTTGATCGGGCGGCACGAAGAAGTAGAACGCACCGTCCAGATTCTGTGCCGTCGCCGCAAAAACAACCCGCTGTACGTGGGCGAAGCCGGCGTTGGCAAAACCGCCATCGCCGAAGGCCTCGCCAAGAAGATTGTGGACGGCGAAGTGCCGCAGGTGTTGAGCACCGCCACCATCTACTCGCTCGATCTCGGCGCCCTGCTCGCCGGCACCAAATATCGCGGTGACTTCGAGAAGCGACTCAAGGCCGTGATTAATGCACTGAAGAAAGAGCCGGGCGCGGTGCTCTTCATCGACGAAATCCACACCATTATCGGCGCCGGCGCGGCCTCTGGCGGCGTGATGGACGCCTCCAATCTCATCAAGCCCATGCTCGCCTCGGGCGAGATGAAGTGCATCGGCTCTACGACCTATCAGGAATACCGCGGCATTTTCGAGAAGGACCGCGCGCTCGCCCGGCGCTTCCAGAAAATCGACGTGCCGGAACCTTCCATCGAAGAAACCTACAAGATTCTGCAGGGCCTGAAGTCGCGCTTCGAGGAACACCACGAAGTGAAATATACCAGTCAGGCCTTGCGCTCCGCCGCCGAACTGACCGCGCGCTACATCAACGACCGCCACCTGCCGGACAAGGCAATCGACGTCATCGACGAAGCCGGCGCCCGGCAACGCCTCGCGCCGCCTTCACGCCGCAAAAAGACCATCGGCGCGCCGGAAATCGAAGAAATCGTGGCCAAAGTCGCGCGCATTCCGCCCAAGAGCGTCTCCACCTCCGATCGCGAAGTGCTCCAGCATCTCGAACGCAACCTCAAGATGGTGGTGTTCGGTCAGGACGAAGCCATCGAAATGCTAGGCACCGCGATCAAGATGGCGCGCTCCGGCCTCGGCCAAACCGAAAAGCCCATTGGCTCCTTCCTGTTTGCCGGACCAACGGGTGTGGGTAAAACCGAAGTCACCCGCCAGCTGGCGCGCGTGATGGGCATTGAACTGGTGCGCTTCGATATGTCCGAGTACATGGAGCGTCACACGGTCTCGCGTCTTATCGGTGCCCCGCCGGGCTATGTGGGTTACGACACCGGCGGCCTCCTGACCGAAGCCATCAACAAGCAGCCGCACGCAGTGCTGTTGCTGGATGAAATCGAAAAAGCCCATCCGGACGTGTTCAACGTGCTGCTGCAGGTGATGGACCACGGCACGCTGACCGACGCCAACGGCCGCAAGACCGACTTCCGGAATGTGATTGTGGTGATGACCACCAACGCGGGCGCCGATCGCGTGAGCCGCGCTTCGATTGGTTTCGCCAAGCAGGATCACTCCAGCGACGCGATCGAGGAAATCAAACGCATGTTTAGCCCGGAATTCCGCAACCGTCTGGACGCCATCATCCAGTTCAACGCGCTGGATCCCGTCACCATCGCCCACGTCGTCGACAAATTCATCATCGAACTGGAAAGCCAGCTCGATGCGAAGAAAGTCACCGTTGACGTGGGCCCGGACGCGCGCGCCTGGCTGGCCGAGCACGGCTACGATCGGCTCATGGGTGCGCGGCCGATGGCGCGTCTCATCAAGGAGAAGATTAAAAAGCCGCTGGCCGAAGAACTGCTCTTTGGCAGTCTGGTGCATGGCGGCCACGTCAACGTCTCAGTGCGCGACGACGATATCGTGGTGGAAGTCGAAAGTGAGACGCCGGTGGTCGACCTCGCTTAAACGGCTTCGGTGCTGCGTCCCGCTAAGCCGGGCGTAGCACCTTCACCAACACCACCGAATTCCGCTGGTAGTTGTAGAGCGCCTGCCGGGCCATCGGCAGGTCTTCAATCCCGCTTCGCACATAACCCCGCTCCTGAAACCAGTGCGTGGTCTGGGTGGTCAACACAAACACTTCGCGTAGGCCCGCTACCTCAGCGCTACGCTCCAGCGCGTCCAGCAACACCGCCCCGTAACCGCTCCGGCGATAGTCGGCATCAACCGCAATGCAGGCCAGCTCGGCCATGCCGTCGGTCCGATAGGGATAGACCGCACCGCAGGCTACCGTGGCGCCATCCCGCACCATCACCAGAAACCGGTCTATCTCGCGTTCGAGTTTCTCGCGCGACCGCTTCACCAGCACGCCTGCGGCCTCCAGCGGCTCGATCAAGCCCAGAATCCCGCCAACGTCCCCGATGGTCGCGGGTCGCAGCTGGTCGAAGGGCACGCTACTGATGAGCGTGCCCACACCGTCGCGGGTAAAGAGTTCGAGTAGGAGCGCGCCGTCGGCGGCGCTGGCCACCAGATGCACCCGCTCCACGCCGCCTTCGCTGGCCTTGAGCGCGCTGGCGAGAATGGTGGCGGGCGGACCGTTCAGCGCGGCGGGCTCGCGCAATTCATGCGGGGTGAGCTGGCGCCGCACCACGCCTTGCGCATCCAGCACTTCGGCCTGCGGCGTGTAGAGCACCAGCTTGCTGGCCCCCAGCGCCATCGCCGTTTCGGTGGCTAAATCGAGCGCGTTCAGGCTAAACAGCTCGCCGGTGGGGGAATGGGCGAGCGGTGAAATGAGCACAATGTCGGCGTGTTTGAGCTGCCCGCGCAGCGAGGCCACATCGAGCTTCCGCGTCTCGCCGGTGAATTCGAGGTCTATGCCGTCGATCACGCCCACCGGCTGCGCGGTAATGAAATTACCGCCAACGATGCGCAGGTCTTCGGCCCCCGCCTGCGGCGGCCCGGTCATATGCGCAAATTGTGATTCGAGCGCGTAGCGGACATTTGTCACCGCCTGCCGCACTTCCAGCAGGCTCGCGCTATCGGTCGCGCGAAGGTCGCGCACGATCTGCGTGGGGATGTCGGCGCTGCGAAGTCTGGCCTCGACCTGCGGCCGCGCGCCGTGCACCAGCACCAACTTCACCCCGATGCCACACAGCAGGGCCAAGTCCTGCACGATTTGCGGAAAGCTCGCGGCGTCGATCGCCTCCCCGCCCAGATACACCACAAAGGTCTGATCGCGGTGCGCGCGCAAATACGGCGAGGCCTCGCGCATGAAGCCCACGAATCGCTGCTGGTCTGGTGGCGTCCACTTCGACATGGTGTTGCAAGCCCGGGGTTGGAAAAATGAAAAACGCCGAAAGGCGCGAACGGCCGCATTCTACATGGCGTTGCTTCGACGGCACGCGGTTCGCTGGTTATGATGCGGGCCCGTCCGGGGCGCCCGCAGCCCCGGCATCCTCAACCTCCGGAGCAGACGATGGCAACCAAAATCAACCGGCAGAGTGCCCGCATCACCGAACCCAAGTCGCAGGGCGCCTCGCAGGCCATGCTCTACGCCACGGGCCTTACCCCGGCCGATATGTCGAAGGCGCAGGTCGGGATCGCGAGCGTTTGGTTTGAAGGCAATCCCTGCAATATGCACCTGCTAACGCTGGGCGACGCGGTCAAAAAAGGCGTCTCGGCGGCCGGCATGATTGGCATGCGCTTCAACACCATCGGGGTCAGCGACGGCATCTCGATGGGCACCGACGGCATGAGCTACTCGCTGCAATCGCGCGAAATCATCGCCGACTCCATCGAAACCATCATGGGCGGCCAGTGGTACGACGGCTTGGTCACGATTCCGGGCTGCGACAAGAACATGCCGGGCTGCGTGATGGCGATGGCCCGCCTCAACCGGCCGGCGCTCATGGTCTACGGCGGCACCATCAAGCCCGGCCATTCGCGCGGCGAGACGCTGGACATCATTTCAGCCTTTCAGAGCTATGGTGCCTATCTCGGCGGCAGCATCGACGACGCCCGCCGCGAAGAAATCGTGCGCCACGCCTGTCCCGGCGCCGGCGCCTGCGGCGGCATGTACACCGCCAACACCATGGCCTCCGCCATCGAAGCGATGGGGCTTTCGCTGCCCTACAGTTCCTCCACCCCGGCGGTCGATCCGCTGAAGCAACAAGAATGTGTGCGCGCTGGCGAAGCCGTGCGCCTGCTGCTCGAGCGCGACATCAAGCCGCGCGACATCATGACCCGCGCCGCGTTTGAAAACGCGATGGTGGTGGTGACCGTGCTCGGCGGTTCCACCAACGCGGTGCTGCATTTGCTGGCCATGGCGCGCGCCGCCGAAGTCGATCTCACCATCGACGACTTCCAGACCGTCAGCGATCGCATTCCCTTCCTCGCCGACCTCAAGCCCAGCGGCAAATACGTGATGGAAGACGTGCAGGGCATCGGCGGGATTCCGGCGGTGATGAAATACCTGCTGGAAAAAGGTCTCATCGACGGCTCCTGCCTGACCTGCACCGGCTACACCATCGAAGAAAATCTGCGCGACCTGCCCGGCCTCACCCCCGGCCAGCAGGTGCTGCGACCGATCGAAAATCCCATCAAGGAATCCGGTCACATCCGCATCCTGAAAGGCAATCTCGCGCCGGGCGGTTCGGTGGCCAAGATCACTGGCAAGGAAGGTCTGCGCTTTGAAGGTCCGGCCAAGGTTTACGACTCCGAAGAACTGATGCTGGCGGCACTCGAACGTAAGGAAATCGCCAAGGGCGACGTGGTCGTGATTCGCTACGAGGGCCCGCAGGGCGGCCCCGGCATGCCGGAAATGCTCACCCCCACCTCGGCGATTATGGGCGCCGGTCTGGGCAGCGACGTAGCGATGCTGACCGACGGCCGCTTCTCCGGAGGCTCGCACGGTTTCATCGTGGGTCACGTAGTCCCGGAAGCGCAGCAGGGCGGTCCGATTGCGCTGATCCAAAACGGCGACCTCATCACCATCGACGCCGAAACCAACCGCATCGACGTGAACCTGAGCGACGCCGAACTCGCCAGCCGCAAGGCCGCGTGGGTGATGCCACCCTACAAGGCCACTCGCGGCACGCTGTACAAGTTCATCAAGACGGTGAAGTCGGCGTCGGAAGGCTGCGTGACCGACGAGTAGTTTGGGGTTCACAGCCACCGGCCGCGGGCGCAGGAGCATGCGCCGGCTTGGTCGGTGGTCGGGGTGGTGCGGCAGGGAGAGATCTGGCGGGGACGCTTGAGAAACCCTTATCCGGGCACGCCAGCACCAGCCGCGCGCCCCTCGACAAGCTCAGGGCGAACGGTAACGCGGGCTGTTGCAAGCGCGCCCTAAAACTGGACCGGAACGCCCTCCCGCGAATCACTGCCACTGCACAAAAACCGTTCGCGCTGAGCGTGTCGAAGCCTGAACGCTTGGCACGACATTAACGACCGTGACGGCGCTAATACGCAGGCATTG
>Ga0114967_10002533_pt1 | contig 15280 bp, 7 predicted proteins | sample M_130628_MF_Meta_FD_92639 | JGI IMG/M metagenome (GOLD analysis project Ga0114967, IMG submission 92639) | Freshwater microbial communities from Lake Montjoie, Canada to study carbon cycling - M_130628_MF_MetaG | ecosystem: Environmental > Aquatic > Freshwater > Lake | place: Lake Montjoie... | reverse complement strand
GGCCCTGAACAACCCACCGGACGCGGAGCCGGAGGACAAATCCATTTTTGAACAGGAACTTCTGCGGGATAACAATATCAAGGAAATCCGCAGTTCGATCAATGCTATCCTGCCAAAGGATGAAGTGGACCGGATCAACGATCTGGCGGTGCAGGCCGTGCTGGCCCAGAAAAAAGCCTTCACCCTGCTGCGCCAGCAATCGCTTAAAGGTTTGATCCGCAATCCCCCATGGATCACACGGAAGGTGGAAACCCAAAAGTATGAATTGGCACTGCTGCGGAGATTCCGGGGCGGTCCGGAAGCCAAGCTATACGCAAAGGTGAATTCCTCCGAGGATAACTTCAGCACCCGGGGCAAGGACCCCCGGGAAAACCGTTCTGCGGTGGGGATTCAACTGAGTGTGAACCTTGCAAAGATGGGCATTGCTGATCCTGACTACGCCCAGGAGAAAGCCCAGATGCAGCAATTGGACGCCGCGCGGGAATTGGCCCGGACCAAGGTGGCCTCCGAAGTGCTCAGCACGGTTTTTGCCTACTGGCAGCTGGCTGCCGCCCAGGAAAAACTGGAGCGCTTGTATCTCGCCGAGTTGGAAACCCTGGCCTCCACCACCCTGGCCAAGAGCCTGATTGGGGCCGAGATTTTGCCCGCCGTGGAACTGGCCCAGGTGAATGCCCGCCAACTCCAGGCGGTGGCCGCGCGCTTTGGTGCGGAAATTGAATTGGCCACCGCCCAGCAGGCGCTGGCGGTCGCGATGGGCTTTGATCCACAGAAAATCGATCTGGCTCCGTTCGCTTCCGACCCGCTGCCTGGCGCGGTGGACCAGGAAGCACTGATGGCTTTGCAAACTGGGGCCCTGATCCGGCATACCCTGCAGTTTCATCCCAATCTGGTGGCCTACCGTTATTTGGATAACTCCAACCTGATCCTCTCGGAACAGGCGCGCCGTGATCTGCGGCCTGATTTTGATCTGACGGCGGGTGGCGAGTTTTCGGGCTACAATCAGCAAACCGGCTTGGATGGTGCTTTGGGCGTTTGGGGCAGTCACACCATTGGGCCCTCGGTTTTCCTTGGGGGAAAAATGGATTGGCCATTGGAAAACCGGACCCGCGAAGGAGCCTACGCCAATGCCCTGAACAAGCTGGAATCCACCCGTCTGCGCGAGGATGATGTCCGCCGCAAGCTGGCCTCGCAGGTCGCTCTCTCCCATCAAAAACTCCGCATCAGCAGCTTCCAGTTGGAGAAGCTGCGTTCGGCCACTCAGGAGGCAGGAAATGCTCTCAGCATCGAGCGGCAGAAGCTGCGCGATGGCAGCGGCACGGCGACGGATGTGCTGACAGCGGAACAGAATCTGACGCAGTTTTCCCTGCAGGAGATCGGGACCCGGCTCATGAGCGCCACCAGCCTGGCGGAATTGCGCTACAGCACCTTCACCATCCTGCCGCCGTTCAGTTATGACCGGCTCGCGAATGGCGGGAACTTCCTTGTGACCCAGGATAATTTCGTGGAACTGCCATCAGCCTCCACGATGAGCCGCTATCACGCGCAGGCTTCCATCTTTACGGCGACTGAGCCAATGACCTCCCTGGAGCGGCTGGGCTTTGGCAAGCCGGTGCCTTTGTTCAACAAGTTGGGTGCTGCGGCTGGTCCCCAGCAGGTCACCTATACCGGGAATCAGGGTCAGCCGGTTACGGTGGAAACCGAGCCCATTCCCAGGGCGGCTACTGCATCACCCACTCCTCCCCCTGGTCAGGCGGCTCCCAGGCCTAACAAGTTCAAAGCAGCCGCTCCAGGTGTCAAGAGTGTCGAAAAGGCAAAACCCAAGCCCGCCACTCCGGCTGCAGTTTCTGACGGGAAGCCCAAGCCCCTGCTGAAGCGCCTGTTCCGGAAGGAATAGTCCTTTATGCAAAAAAGCGTGAAACCGGAGATCCTTTTTCCGGTATGATGAGTTGGGCAGGGACCATTTCACCTGCTTCCCAAAAGGTTCTTCAATCCATATCGCCCCCTCCCGCTTCCCATGTTACAAGGCAGTTTGTTTTCCGAAAAGGAGATGCACAAGATGGCATCCCCAGAGCGGCTGGACACCATGGTCACGGTGACCAAGCCATTGGGCTGGCTGGCGCTTTTGGTTTTTTGTCTGATCGTGCTGGGATTCCTGGTCTGGAGCATTTTTGGGAAACTCCGCATTACGGTGCAGGGCCAGGGGATTCTGGTGAAGGATCAATTGGTTGAGATCCAGGCGGGCACCGAGGGCTCGGTCGTCGCGCTGTTGGTCAATCCAGGGGACTCCGTGAAGAAGGACCAGGTGGTGGCGCGTTTGAAACCGACCACGCTGCTGAATGAAAAGGCCCTAAACGTGGATATGCTGCAGGAACGTCAAAAACTTCATGCCCAGGCCACCCCGCTGGAGCGGAAGGAGTTTTCCTCCAAGACCCAGCAACTCAAGTCCGAGCAGCAGCGGCTGCCCCAGCAACTGGAAAGTGCCAAGCAGGTGGCTGAGACCCAGAAAAACGCGGTGGAACGTTCCCGCGAAAACCTGCAACGGGGTTTCATCGTCCAAGGGCAATTCAATCAGGCGCTGAGTTCCCTCGACCAGGCCAACCGGGCTGTCTCGGATCTGGAGACCCGGAAGGGTCAGGTGGAAGCAGAGATTGCCCAGGCGGAGTCGCAACTCACCAAGGCGGAAAAGGACCGGTTATTGGAAATTGCAGACCTGCAGAATAAGATTGTGCAATTGGACCGCCAAATAGCCACTGGCGGAGAGGTCCGCTCCCTGCATCAGGGCGTGATTGTCGAAGTGAAGGTCGACCGGGACAAGCTGGTGGATGCCAAGACGGTGCTCCTTTCCATGGAACCCGAGGAAGGTGTGATGCTGGCCGTGATTTATGTGAAGGCGGAGGATGCCAAAAAAATCATGGTGGACCAGACCGGACAGCCTGTGGCGCCAGTGGGCTCGCAGATCAGTCCCTCTACGGTGAAGAGTGAGGAATACGGCTTCATGCTGGGGCAGGTGCGCACGGTGGCGGCCTTCCCGGCCACGCCGGAAGGGATGCTGCGGCAATTGAAGAATCAGGGTCTGGTGGAAAAGCTGACCGAGGATGGGCCACCGATCGAAGTGCGCACGGAATTATTCCGCGATGGGAATACGGTCAGCGGATTCCGCTGGTCCTCGCAGGGGGGGCCAGCCGTGGGCATTGCCAGTGGCACCATGTGCAATGGGACCTTCGAAGTCGAACGGAAGCGGCCGATCAGTTACGTGATTCCTGCCGTGAAAAAAGCGATTGGCCTGAACTGATTTGCCTATGTCCGCTCCCGGCCCCCAGAAACGCGCCCGCACCCCGACCATCCTGCAGATGGAAGCGGTGGAGTGTGGGGCGGCCGCTCTGGCGATCATTCTGGCCTATTACAAGCTATACGTGCCCCTCGAGGAACTGCGGATGAAGTGCGGGGTCTCGCGCGACGGCAGCAAGGCTAACAACATTTTGAAGGCGGCCCGGGGGTATGGTCTGGAGGCCAAAGGGTATAAGCATGCCCCGGCGGAAGTCGCGAATTCCCCCATGCCCTGTATCGTGTGGTGGAATCAAAACCACTTCCTCGTGGTGGAGGGGGTGGAGAAGGGCCTGGTGTTTCTCAATGATCCGGCATCCGGTCCCCGCAAGGTCAGCTTTGAGGAATTCTCGGAGTGTTATTCCTTCATCGTGCTGAACCTCCAGCCGGGCCCAGACTTCAAGCGGGGTGGGGTGCCGCCTTCCCTGCTGGCTGGTTTGATTCCCCGCATGGCTCCCTTCAAGCCGGCGGTGGCTTTCTTCATCATTTCCGCCCTCTTCCTCGTCATTCCCACCCTGGCGGCACCAGCCTATCAGCGGATTTTTATCGATGATATTCTCATCGCGGGAAGGAATCAGTGGTTGAATCCCCTGCTCACCGCCATGGCGATCACGGCGGCTCTGACCATGGCCCTGACCTGGCTGCAGCAGTTTTTCCTGCTGCGCTATCAAACGGCCCTCGCTCTAGCGGAGTCCAGCCGGTTCTTTCATCATATCCTCCGCCTCCCAACTTCCTTTTTTTCCCAGCGCTTCGGCGGGGAAATCGGCCAGCGGGTGGAAATCAACGACCGCATCGCCGAGATCGTAGCGGAGAAACTCTCGTCGATGACGGTCGATATTCTGAAAACCGTCTTCTTTGGGGCTCTGATGTTTTTCTATGATGTGAGGCTGGCCCTCGTGACCATCCTGCTGGGGCTGTTGAACTTTGTGGTCCTGCAGATGGTGGCCCGCACCCGCGTCGACAATAGCCGGCGCCTCCTCAAGGACGAAGGCAAGCTGATGGGCACTGCGATGGGGGGTCTGCAGATGATTGAGACGATCAAAGGCACCGGTGGCGAAGAGGAATTCTTTTCCCGCTGGGCGGGCTACCAGGCGAAGACCCTCGCCTCGAAACAAAAGCTGGGGTTTATCAGCCACGTTTCCTCCGCCATGCCGGTGCTGATCAATTCCATCACCGGTGTCGCCATTCTCGGGATGGGCGGCTGGCTGGCAATGAAGGGCAACCTAACCATGGGCATGCTGGTGGCATTCCAGTCCATCGCGGGGAATTTCACCAAGCCATTCACCACCATCGTCACGGTGAGCGGTGAAATCATGGAACTGCAGGGGGACATGGCGCGCATTGATGATGTGATGCATCATGAGCAGGATGCCATCTACCATGATCGTCCTTTGTCGGACATCGCCCAGCGGCAGGCCCGTCTGTCAGGACTGCTGGAAATCAAGGGGCTGAACTTCGGCTATAATCCTTTGGCCAGGCCGCTGATCGAAAATCTGAACCTGACCATCCGCCCCGGCCAACGCGTCGCTCTGGTGGGCGGCAGCGGCAGTGGCAAATCCACCGTGGCCAAGATCGTTGCCGGACTGTATCAGCCCTGGAGCGGCGGGGTCTACTTTGATGGGGTGGAGCGGAATGAGATCCCCAGCGATTTTCTGAATAACTCCATCGCGGTAGTCGACCAGGAGGTGTTTCTCTTCGAAGGCACTATCCGCGATAATCTGACCATGTGGGATGCCACGGTGCCGGATACACGGGTGACCCAGGCTCTGCGCGATGCCTGTATCCTGGAGATTGTCAGCGCCCGTCCTGGTGGACTGGCCAGCCATGTCGAGGAAGGGGGACGCAACTTCAGCGGGGGGCAACGCCAGCGTCTGGAAATCGCCCGCGCCCTGGTCAGCGAACCGACCTTTTTAGTTTTGGATGAGGCGACCAGCGCTCTGGATCCGCCAACCGAAAAGCAAATAGAGAAGAACCTGCTGGCGCGTGGCTGCGCCTGCCTGGTGGTGGCGCACCGCCTCAGCACGATCCGTGACAGCGACGAGATCATTGTGATGAAGGATGGCAAGGTCGCGGAGCGTGGCACCCATGATGAAATGGTGCTGCGGAAGAAAATTTACTACGAATTGATCCAGGAATGACCACGAATGATCTCTTTGAGCAATTCGGTCAGGAAGTGGCCGTGCAGAATTTCCAACCCCTGGAGGTAGGAGATCCGGAACAGGTGTATCTGGTCACAGCAGGGCAGGTGGAATTGTTTTACACGGAGCGCACCACTGATGGCCATTACGGCACCAGACAGCGGTTGGTGACAGTCATGACCGGGCAATTGCTCTGGGGCATGGATTCCGGCACGCCAACCAGTGTGGTGCTGGCTTCCGGGGTGATAGGGACGCGGGTGCGGCGACTGAGTGCAGCCGATTTTGCGGAGCGTTCGCCTCTGGCGGATGCGGTGGAGTTGGCGGCGGCGGTGGACCAATGGATCGGGACCCTATCGGAATTTCTGGCCAATGCCACGGGCGGGCTGCAAATCGAAGTGCCTTTGCGGGCGGCAGGCAGCAGCACCCTGCCCGCCGCAAAGCTGGGCGGTTGCGCGACCCGGGTGCTTTGGGTCACCGGCCATGCGCCGCTGCGGTTTTTGGGCCAGAGTGAACTGGCTATCGGCGAGGAAGTGGCCCTGGCTGGCGGCTGCTGGGTCAATGGGGATGCGGACACCCATTTGTCAGCCCTGACTACGGCCGATCTCCAGGCCAACGGCCGCCTGCGGGGTGCCCTGGCGGGTTTCCACCAGCGCTTTGCGGAGGTCGCTTTCCTTGGCCTGCAACTCGGCGTGGTGGATGAACTGCACCGCCAGAAATCCAAGAGCGAATACCGGGAAGCCGCTTCACGGGATGCCGTAAATGCCCTGCTCGCCGTGACTGATGATGCGCCGGATGATGGCGCGGAGGAGCCGGGCACGGGCCGCCGCGATGATATTCTGCTGGCCTCCGTGAGGAAAGTCGCCGCCCAGCAGAACATCATGATCCGCCGGCACCCTGACATCAAGGCTTCGAATTCCAATGGCACCAATCTGGGCCTGCTGGCGAAAAGCTCCGGCTTCCGCACCCGCCGTGTTTTGCTGGAGGGAGCCTGGTGGACGGAGGATCACGGCCCCATGCTGGGATACCGGATCAATGGCGGCACACCCGTGGCCATCCTGACGGTAAAGCCTGGCAAATACGAAATCTTCGATCCCTCGACCGGCCATACCGAGCCGGTCACGCCGGATGTGGTGCGCACCCTGATGCCGGTGGGACAAAGCTTCTACCGCAACCTGCCGCAGGGGCCAGCCAATGCCAAGACGTTCCTCAAATACGCATCCTTCGGCCTGCAAAATGAATTCCGCATGGTGGCGGTGCTCAGCGTGGCCGCTGGCATCCTGGGGATGCTGAGCCCCATGCTCACCAGCAAAATCTTCGATTCTGTGATTCCCGCTTCTGATAGTCAGATGCTGTTCCATTACGTCGCGGTGCTCATCAATGCGGCGGTCGCCACCGCCGGATTTGAAGTGGTGCGCAGCATTGCCGTGCTGCGGGTGGAAGGCCGCATGGACTACGCCGGGCAAAGTGCGATCTGGAGCCGCCTGCTGGATCTGCCCAGCACCTTTTTCCGGAACTACACCGCAGGGGATCTGGCATCGCGGGCGCATGCCGTGGATAACATCCGCAGCATCATTTCCCATGTCGGGGTGACCGCCCTGCTGGGCGGCACCATGATTTTGTTTCAGGGTTTTTCGATGGTCATGATCAACATGAAACTGGCCTTCGTGGGGGTGGGATTGATCCTCGTGCTGGTGTTGTGCCTTGTGGTGGCGAACCGGATGCAACTGCGCTATCAACGGCAGGAATACGCCATCCGGGGTGTCATTGCCGGACTGGCCCTGCAATTGATGAGTGGCGTTTCCAAGATCCGCGTGGCCGCCGCCGAGGACCACGCCTTCCGTCAGTGGGCCATCCAATTTGCCAAACAGAAGCGCGTTGGGTTTGTCATCGGCCGGATTCAAAACTTCGTGCAGGTGCTCCAGGGCAGCTTCCCGGTCATCTGCTCCATGGTGATTTTCTTCTTTTACGCCAAATTCAAGGCCTCTCCGGAGGGGGCCGCCATGAAGCTGACCACGGGACAATTCATCGCCTTCAACGCAGCTTTCAGCGCGGTGCTGGGTGCCGCCACACAATTGGGCATGGCGACGCTGCAACTCCTGGAAATCATTCCTATCTTCGAGCGGGTCAAGCCGATCCTCACTGAGCCACCCGAGGTGACGGATGACCGCAGGCACCCTGGTGAATTGCGCGGCAATGTGGAGCTTTACCACGTGAATTTCCGTTATGAGAAGGACGGCCCCCTCATCCTGAAAAACCTCGATCTGAAAATCCGGAAGGGGGAATTTGTCGCCCTGGTAGGGCCTTCCGGTTCAGGGAAGTCCACCGTCCTGCGTCTGCTCCTCGGCTTCGAAACCCCGGAGAGCGGCTACGTCTATTACGAAGGTCAGGATCTGGCCACCCTGGACTTGCGCGAGGTCCGCCGCCAGATCGGTGCAGTGCTGCAGACCAGTCAGCTGATGCCCACTACCATTCACCAGAACATCATCAGTGCCAGCACCACCCTGACAGTAGCGGATTCCGAGCGGGCTGCGAAAATGTCAGGTCTGGATGCCGATATCAAGCAGATGCCGATGGGCATGCACACCGTGGTAAGCGAGGGCTCCGGGGGTTTCTCCGGTGGCCAAAAGCAACGCCTCATGATCGCCCGCGCGCTGGTCATGACCCCGCGCATTGTGCTCTTCGATGAAGCCACCAGTGCCCTGGATAACCGCACCCAAAAAATCGTCACGGATAGCCTGCGGGCCATGGATGCCACGCGGATCACCATCGCCCACCGCCTCAGCACCGTGGTGGATGCGGACCGCATCATTGTTCTGGACCAGGGCGTCATTGTCGAATCCGGCACCTACCAGGAGTTGATGGACATGGGTGGCGTGTTTTATGATCTGGCCCGCCGCCAGCAAACGGAGGGCGAATCCTCATGAAGAACCTTCCCCCAGATCTCCTGCCGGAAGCCGCTCAAATCTATGCGCGCTCGCTGGAGGCGTGGCCGGACCGCGCCCCGGTCACCTTCATCGGGCAATCGCCTGCGCTCAAAGCGCTGCTGCAGAAGATTACCAAGTTCTCCAACTTCCGTGAGCCAGTCCTGATTTTGGGGGAAAGTGGCACCGGCAAGGAACTGATCGCCCGGGCCTGCTATCTGCTCAGTGAACGCATCAAATGTGAATTTGTGCCCGTGAGCTGCCCGCAATACACCGAGGCCAGCAATACCCTGAGCGAACTTTTCGGCCACAAAAAAGGCAGCTTCACCGGAGCCGTTTCGGACCGGCAGGGGCTGTTTGAAACGGCGGATGGGGGCGTCATTTTTCTCGATGAAATCGCTGATCTCCCCCTGCAGGCGCAGATTATCCTGCTGCGCACCCTGGCCGAAGGGGAGTTCCGCCGCTTTGGGGAAACCGCCACCCGCCGCTGCAACACCCGGGTCCTCGCGGCCACCAACAAGGCGCTGCGCGATCTCGTGGTCACCAAGGAATTCCGCCACGATCTTTATTTCCGCCTGGCTTACTTTCCCCTCCAGGTGCCCCCACTGCGCGAGCGCAGCCGGGATTGGCTATTGATCGGACAACACTTCCTGCGGCTCCTCGCCCAGCGCCATGGGGTGGAGCGGCAGTTTTCCCCGTCCTCCATCGCCCTGCTGGATCAGTTCACCTGGCCGGGCAATATCCGCCAACTGGAAGCCGTCAGCACCATTGGTTATTCCCTCGCAGATACCTGCCTGATTGAGCCTCACGATTTTTCCCATGCCTTGGGTCATGAGGAATTCCAGGAGGATGCACCAGCGGCGGCATTGGAGGAAGCTGGGGTGCCTCCCCGGCAGGAGGAAGCCGTCGGGCCCGCCTACGATGCCTTATACAAAAGAGTCCTTTCGCCGGAAGGTGGCTTTTGGAATGCCATCCGCACCCCATTTCTGGAGAGGGAACTGAACCGGGAACAGGTGCGCGCCATCGTGGAACGGGGCCTCTCCGAATGCGGAGGCAACTACACCGAACTGCTCCGCCTCTTCCACATCAAGGACGACCAGTATGGCAAGTTCATGGGCTTTTTAAGAACCCACGACCTTAAAATCGGAGTCCGCGGCCGCCGCGCGGGGGAGCAGGCAGGTTTCTAAACCCTAACACATAATGTCTCTCCCCGGAGCGCGGGTTTTAAACCCGCCTCGAAGCCCCAGTCCACCCCAAAACTCGACCATTTCCGCCCCCAAACATGACCATGTTTGCCCTCAAAAGGGCTTTTCTGCACTTTTGCGTAAACCCCTACCAAGGCCAGGTGCAGGTCCGCTGGACGGCGGTGCCAGGCCAGGAGGCATCAGAAGGTAGGAATATTCATAGAGGCTGAAATTTTCCTGCCATTCCTTTTCCTGCCTTGAACTTATCCAGGAGGCCGTAACTCTTTTCAGCACCCCGCTGGTGGTAATTCACTCACTGGGCAGATTCCGTCCGGACTGGCTCCAGCAGGCAACAGCTGCCCCGGGTTTCCCTGACGTATTCTGCGAGGGGGGCGATGCGCCGGTGAATGAGGGCGATCATGTGGGCGTGGTGCAGCGGTGTGGTCCAGACGCCGGTGGTGAAACCAGCCTGGAGGGCGCGGGTGAAGGATTCATGCATCAACCCGATCATGCGGCCCCGGCGCTGGAGATCAATCCTGACAAAGGAGGCGGTGCCGCGCACCAGGCCTGGACGGAGGGCGTGGGGGATGGACCAGCCAACAATTTCCCCATTAATTTCAAGGGCGATGCTGCAGTGAGGCTCGACTGGGCCGAGACTTTCCACGCGGAGGGGAAAGAGGTCATCCGGAATCCAGGGGTTTTCCGCCTGGCTGATGATGAGCCGGGCCCGCTGGTCGCGCGTCACTTCATGCCAGGGAACATAACGCCCTCCTTTTGGCAGGGGCACAGGGATGCACCAGGTGTCAGGGTGCTTCAGGGTATCGGCCAGATTGAGTTTTCCGGAGAGCATGCGCATCACGGAAGGTGCCCAGCCGGTGCGGGCCATGATGCTTTCGATGGGGCGGCTGGCGGGTTTGTCAGTCCATGTGGCTTCCACCTTCCGGATGCCGGTCGCGCGGCAAATGGCGAGACCGTGTTCCATCAGGGCGGTGCCGATGCCGCGCTGGCGCTGAGCGGGAAGCACAAACAGGGAGAGAAAGGTGACTTCCTCCTCAGGTCGTCCGTCCTGGGAGGATTCGCGGTGGGCCATCAAGAGGCCAACGGGTTGTCCCGTAGCATCATTGGCGGAAAGGCAGATCAACCGGGGGGAAAGCGGATTGGCAGGGTCGAGGAGATGCTGATAGGACGGGAAGGTCATTCCCGCGAGGGCCTGACGTTCGCCGGGTGGGACGGTGCGGATCAGATGGGACATGGGGATGGTTCTACAGGTGGGAGCGGAGGAACAGGAGGTCCGAAATTTTGTCAGGAAAAGCAAGGCGCAGCAGCACCCAGCCGAGGCCGGCCAGCCCGCGGAAAAGTCCGGCATGGCCAGGGGGCGCTCCTTCATCCAGGCGGAAAGCGCGTTCACGTTGCCAGCGGCGGATCAATTCCCGTGCGGGGGGTTCCAGCATGGCGGAGGAGGCACCTGCTGATTGGATCATGGCGAGACGCCCGGCATTGCCACAGCAAACATGATCACAGCCGCTGGGAGAACCTGTCAGCAGGGCGGTCCGGGCGGTGTGCCAGGGTTCGTGGGTCAGGTCAGGCTTTCCATGGGCCGCGCTAATTTCCACAGCGGCGGCCATGAGTCCGGCGGCACCATTGCACCAGGCATTCATCGCGGTGCGGCGTCCCCCATGGCCCTGGGCCAGGGGCCAATTTGCCAGAGTGGGATCGAAGCCTGACTCTTCAGAAACAAGGGCTCCACAGGCAGCATCAGCCCAGTCCGGACGATCCAGCAGCCGGGCGGCCCGGCTCAGTGCAAGGGCTGGTCCACCCGCCCCATGGGCCAAGCCTCCTGACAGCACTCTGCCTCCCGGACTTTGCCAATGCCCGGCGGTCTGGCGCTGGAGCAGGGCTTCCACCGCAGCGGTGATGGCGGAGGTGCAGGCCCCGGGCGGCTGGGTGGCGGAGTGATCCACCAGAGCGGCGATCCAACCGCTCAGCCCGCCGAGCAAGTCCAGCTCAGGACCGGCCTGACATTTAGCAGATGATACAGAGTGCGCTTGAGTGTGGGCTATTTCATGAAAAGCGGAGTCTCCAGTTAGTTTGGCGAGAAGGTTGAACCCCAGCAGGACTGACCCCTGGCCCACAATGCCTCCGATGGCGGTGCAGGGGGTGGTTCCAAGTGCGGTGGCGGCTTCCTGCCCGAGGCGATGGGCAGTCTCCAGGCTGGTGCGGCATCCGCAGCAAAGCCCGGCAGCGGCCAGAAAAACCGCCGTGCCCAGCGTGCCTCCGTAGAGCGAAAGGCCAGCGGGGTCCGCTTTGGACAGGGTGATTTCCGGCCATGTCAGGCGATGGCCTTGCCCCTCCATGCGGGAAAGGATGCTCCGCGCCATGTCCAGCACCGCTTCCTGAACCAATTCCTGCAGCGGAACGGCTTCATTGCCAAGCCTTGGCGCGGCACGGGGAGGAGCTGGCGGAGGGGTGAGACGGAGTGCGATCCGCTTCAGCGCTGCCGTGCAGGATTCCCCGCTGAGAGAGGAGAGGCGCCGGACGGCGGCGTCATAACCGCTTTCGGCAAAGAACGCAGGGACGATGACCGCACCGGATTTCAGAAGGTCCCGGCTGCCTCCCAAAACGTGATAGACGGGGATGTCATACTGATCAAGATCCGAGTGCTCCTGATGGAGGGCTGGCCATGCCGGCGGGGGCCCAGCGCTGTTCACCCAGGCGGCAGTCAGGGTTTCACAGGCTGCGGCGTGAATGAGAGGATCTGTCAGGCAGGCGGGTTCGCTGAGAACCCGCAACACGAGCCCGTATTCCGTGGTGGGGCGCAGAAGGAAACGCATGGGCAGCGCGGCCAGGGTTTCCATCAGCGGCTGGATCGTGTCAGGCTGGCTGCGGATGGCATCACAGGCCGCCTGATAGCCCTGTTGGATTTCAATGAGGTGATCCCAGGGCGGGCTGCCGGGCTGATTGAGGCCCATGGGGGCCCTGGCAGGTTCCTGCCGGTAACTCATGAGGCCACGGTGCAGACAGAGGTATTTCCGTCTTCCCCCCGGAGATTGATAGCCTCCGCTGCCTCCGAAGCCACTGATATCGACCCATTCCCGGTCTTTGTTTTGGGAGCGGGCGGGGAGCAGGCCGGTTCCCGATGGGTCATCCCCGGAGGTGACGGATTTCAGGTTATCGGAGGAATGGGATTGGGTGATGGTGGGCTGCAGCAGGCATTCCAGATCAATCAGCATGGGCCCGGCAGCGCTGGCAATGACATTTTCCATGTGGAGGTCGCTCCCTCCCAGGAGATGCATGAGAAAGAGCAGGGTGCCGGCCTTCCCATGGTAGTGTGGCTCCGGCTTCAGGCTATGCTCCACAAAGTCCATCCAACCGTAGGCTCCATTTTCATCGTGACGGGGCCGGACCTGCAGGACGGAAGGGCGGCATGCTGCAGGCAGCGCTGTCCAGTTTTCCAGCCATTGGAAAAATGCGGCTTCGGGGGCAACAGACCTGGCTTTGTAAACGATCCGCCAGTTCCCGGCCAGAGTGAGGATAATGACGCGTTGTCCCCCATGGTGGCGGTCTGCGACGGAGGCTTCCAGCCCCAGCACACAGGCATCTGGTTCATCGCGGGCAAGGCGGGTCAGGACCAGGCGGGTGGCATCGCGCCACTGCACACAGAGCAGGGCAAGGAGCCGGATCAGCCCTTGGGGGATGAGGCCTGGATGGTGGGGAGGACCGCTGGTGAAGGCGGCGGTAAATGCGGCGAAGTGGTCGCCTGAGGCGCTGGTTTCGCGCCGATGGCGGCGGAAGGCATCAAAGGCGGCATAGAATCCCCGGTGGGACCAGGCGGACAGTTCCGTGATTAGACCAATGGCCAGACTGGGATGAAGATTATCCGGGAATTCGCGGATGGCGCAGGCGACCAACGGGGCCAGGCAAGGCGCAAAGGGCGTCTCCTGAATAGCGGATTGGATGGTGGCCGGGAGTTGGCAGGACCAATCGAGGGCCTGCCACCAGCCGGGCCAGGCGGCTTCATGGCGTTGACGGAACTCCGGGTGGTCCAATGGAGCTGCAGACCATGCGAGCCGCCGGGCCCAGTCCCCGGGACGTCCCTGGTAGGGTCCGGCGAGGAAGGGTTCCTGCCAATGCGGGTCACGGCAGGCCCAGTCGGTCCAGCGGGCGGGCCGGAAGGAGGCGGCGGGGACGTGGGAGGCCGGACTCATGGGGCAGAATCATTCCGTGCGGGACATCACAACGAGTGAGGCGAGCGAGGAAAAGAGCAGCCAGCCGCCAAGGAGGAAAAGTGGATAGGCCACGGCAGCCCGGTGGCGGTAGGTGCGGCCCATTTCAAAGCGGGGCATCTTTTTGGGCCAGGCGTAGGAGAGATCCGTCAGGGGCGATGCATCAGGGGCATAGACTTCCTGCAGGCGCTGGGCAGGGATCACGGGGAGGGTGCCGTCTGCTTTGGAAAAGTGGACGGACCATGGCACGAGGGAAAGTTCCAGGCTTTCCATGGTGGGGGTGCTGATGCCTTCATCGGTCAGGGTATCCCGGTCCAGTTTCCGGTTCCAGAGCAGGCTGATATCGATGAGGCGTTGCGCCGCGTGGCTGGGACAGGCGGCGCAGGCCAGGGCGACGAGCGGGCGTTCCCGGAGCTTTTCCATGGGGAAGACGAAGCCGGCCGCGAGGATCTGAGGGATGATGACCAGGGGGACGATGAGGACGGCCTTGGTGGAACTGGCGCAGGCAGCGGAAATGAAGATGCCAACCGCCGTCATGGCCCAGGCTGAGCCCAGGCCGGCGGTGAGCTGCCACACGGGATCGCCGGTCAGTCCGTTAGGGAGAAATTTCAGCAGGGCATACAGAAACAACATCTGGAGCGTGGCAAGGAGACCCATGCCGAAGAGGTTGGCGAAAAGATAGGAATGCAGCCTTAACCCCGCGAGGCGCTCACGCAGAAAGACGGCCCGCTCGCGGACGATGACCTGGGCCGCATTGCTGCAGGCGAACCATTGGACGGCAATGTGGAAGAAGAAAAGCTTCCTGGGGATGGACTTCAGATCCGGACAGACCAGCGAGAGGAGGACGGCGATGACCAGCGGCTGCAGGATCAGGAAGACGGCGGAGCGCGGGTCACCGAGAAAGGTGGTGTAGAGCCGGCGCAGGAGTAAAATCCAGGACCATGATCCCCGTTGTTCGCGGGTGGCGGCAGGTTTCATGGTTTTTCCCCAGGAATCGCCAGCCAGATTTCGGCAGCACGGTTTTTCCTGCTTTCGGCGGCGTTGAGTTTGTTGGAAACGCCCAGGCCGAAGGCATAGGTTTTGTGATTGGTGCGGCCCTGATCCTTGAGGTATTTCTGCACGGATTCCGCCCGGGATTTCGACAGCTTCTGATTGTCAGGAGAACTGCCCGAGGTATCGGCGAAACCGAGGATGATAAAACCGGCTTCAGGATTGGTGAGAGCAGCTTTGACTTCCGGCTTGGCGAGCATGCGGTCCACGATGGCTTGATTTTCCGAGGTCAATTCTGAACCGGAGTCAAAACGGATAGTGCTGATTTTGATCAGCCCGAAAAGGTTGCTGACGACTTGACGGGCGGTGTCCTTCATTTCCTGGTCAAATTTATCATCATCCGCTTCCTCGATCCGCCGCTTCACTTCCTCCTGGAATGCGGCCAATTCCTTGGGGTCCTGAACGACGGTAGGGGCCGTCTGCAGCGGTGGGGGAGCAGG
>Ga0114967_10002532_pt1 | contig 15282 bp, 14 predicted proteins | sample M_130628_MF_Meta_FD_92639 | JGI IMG/M metagenome (GOLD analysis project Ga0114967, IMG submission 92639) | Freshwater microbial communities from Lake Montjoie, Canada to study carbon cycling - M_130628_MF_MetaG | ecosystem: Environmental > Aquatic > Freshwater > Lake | place: Lake Montjoie... | reverse complement strand
GATGTAGTTTTTTCCCATGCAGGTATGACCAATTACATTCGATTTTCAACGGTCTCAAAACAAACAGTCTTCGAGAAACAATGGCAGTCCCCCTCAGGATCTGGAGTCGCACAGTTCGTTGATGGGGCAAATCTTTTGTTCATTCCGAAAACCTTCGGGTACAGCGTCTATAGTGTTTTTGGGGAGACCGGACCGAGTTATGTTTTCGATCTTCATCTAGACGCGAGTGAAGGCTATGCCATCGTCTTGCCCAACGGTTGTTTTGCCGGCTCTCCAGGGTGCGAGAGTCTGCTTAAATTGAAAGCAAAGGGCGGTTTGGTGCCTGCCCCAGCATTGCTCCCCTGGCGCAACCGCCCAGCTGAAGTGATCAAGGCTCTCGGGGGAGCCCCTCAGGATGTTGAGTTGCTCACCAAAGTGACTGAGCGCTGGTTTAAGAAGCTTAATTTTGATCCGGCATCGCCTGAGCCTTCTGCAAACGAAGTCCCGAAGATCGCAGTGGAAGAACTTCCCCGGCTGTGGGCCGATTGGCCAACTGTCACTTTCGCGGTAAAGGTCACAAGTAGCTTTGCTGCGCTCAGAGAAGTCACCTTGCGGGTCAATGGCGTGCTCCAGAAAAGCTTTGGCGGCCCCGAACTGGAGAGTGGCGAACCCGGCACGGTCAGGTTGTCCGGAACCGTGTCGCTCGCGGGGAGGCAGAACTGGATCGAGGTCTCTGCAAAGGATGTCATGGGGCGTCCAAGTAATGTGGTCCGGTTCCGCTCGATCCTAACCAATGCAAAGGAACCCACCAAGCGCTTCGTAATTGCCCTCGGAGTGTCCAAATATCAGGACTCCTCTCTAAACCTTGCCTTCGCAGCAAAGGATGCGAAGGACGTTTCCGAGGTGCTTAAGGCGGCGTCTCCGTCTGGGGCAGAGGTGCTGATTCTTACGGATGAAAAAGTCACCAAGGAGGCCTTGGGACAAATCCGTAGTTTTCTGTCTGGCGCTACGGAAAATGACGAAGTCATTGCGTTTTGTGCGGGCCACGGAATGCTGGACAAGAATCTTGATTACTTTTTTGTGGGGCACGACTTTGAGCAGGCCCGCCCAGGCGAAACGGGCATCAAGCTGGACGATCTGGTGGATGTTATCGGTTCAAGCAGATCCCTGAACCGCCTTTTGCTATTGGATACATGCCATTCTGGGCAGGTTGGGGAGAGGGATGAGCTTTTGCTCGCGCAAATTGAGAGTTCGCTACCAAAGGGAGTGCGAGCGGTCAGGCAGCGTGGCATGTCTGCAAAATCTTCGGAAGGGTTGAACTCAGGGGGTCAACAGCGTTTCATTGAAGAGATGTTTCTGCTACCCGGGTTGCATCGGGGTATCAATATCATCGGCGCTTCGGGAGGGGCGGAATTTGCCCTCGAATCTGCGGAATGGAACAACGGGGTGTTTACCTCGTCGATCATCGAGGCGCTCCGTGACAAAAAAGCGGACGAAAACTTCGATGGGCGGATTACCGTTGCTGAACTTCGCGCCTACCTTGCGAAGCGAGTTCCTGAACTCACTGGGGGGGCTCAAAAGCCCAGTGTTGTGGCCAACGAGCGCGATCAGGATTTTGACCTAGTGAAGGCGTCCTTGAGATTGTCGAGTGTGGATCGCAAAGCTGCGGTCCCTGTTCCACCCTCCGCGTCCGCAACGGCGCTATCGGCCGAGGAAGTCTTTAGAGCCTATTACCGGAGCGTGCAGGACAGGGACGAAAAAGGAGCGGCTTCGTTCCTCGCTGCCCAAGTGGACTACGAGCAGGCTGGGAAAATTTCGAAAAGTAGGGTTTTGGCCGATCTCAAAGGGGATTGGAAACGTTATCAAGACAGTAAATTTTACATCTCGGATTTTGAAAAGACCGGCACCAATAGTTATCGATTCATCTTGGATTATCAACTGTTGCAGGGAGTAAAGCCTCGGCGCGGGAAATTAGAAATGACAGCAATTTTGTCGGGTCCTGAGGGAGCCCAGATTTCAGCCCTAAGAGCCAAAGTCATATCGGCAAAATGATGTTTTTTTAGAATTGAGCTGGAAAGCGAACCTTAGCGCCCGTTGAATCTTGGTACACGAGTGAGCCAGTCGGCAAAAAAGAATTTCTACATAGGTTATGAAAAAATTAAACCTAATCATTGCGTTTCTCCTTCTGGTGACATTCGGATTGCATGCCCAGAACCGCTTGGTCTTTGGATTGGAATTTGATTCAACTTGGAACTGCGTCGAAGTAAGTTTCAACAATGGCAAAGTAACTGGAAATTGGAAGAAATCGAAACTGATTGGAAAGAATCAGTTTGGTTTTCCGGATTTTGATGTTGAGCACGGCGTGGATTATAAATTTACAGGGAGTCAGGTCTTAGCAGCCAGCAAGGGAGAAAGGAAATTCGACATAAAGTTTCAAAGCCCAGATGGCCCATACTATGCTCTAACGACCAACAGCAAAGATATTTGGACGATCCGACAGAAGGATAAATATACTTTCATCTTAGAGATTCCTACCCTGCTGATCACACCCTCGGGACAAGTTTCCAAAAGGGTACTCAAGATGGAGGAGCAGCCCGAGGGCGGTTAATCAGTTGACTGCACCTCGCTGCGGGACAGTCCTGCTCAGCGCATCTGGGAATGAGCCGAGTGTCTGTCTCCTGCGTTCCTGTCCCACTAACCTCTCAACTCCTAGGCGTGCGGGGTGAGGTGAACATCGGGAAACCAAAGTGGCTCGCCAAGCATTCGTTCGTAAATGTGCAAGGCTTATCCGGTATTGATCATAACGCGCTGCAGCGGAAATTAGGAAAACTCCCGCCCCGAGCAGTTGAACGCAGTCAAAGACGCGATTCGCGATCTCTTGGACCTGTAAATTGGAATCCAAGACCTCCGGTGTGGCGCTTGCTCAATAATGTTGCCGAGACGCGAATTTAGCCCGTTGGGCGAGAATTCGCTGCACGGCATTCCGCAAGAAATTCGAGGGGAAGCGCAGGGGACAGACACTTTTCGGACTCCACGCCGTGCTGCGGCCAAGAGCACGTTGGTGTCTAAAACGGCCCTTAGCACAGACGCCATTAAAGTTGCTCTGTCACGGATTGATGTTGGGCGCGGAGGGTTTCAACGGAGGCTTGCGTATCTTCCGGCTTGAGTTGAACCCTTTGAGCGTTTTGAAATGCTCTTGCCGCGATTTTTCTTGCCTCAGTCCCGTACCGTGTCTCTCGGATAATCTCTAGCTCCGCTTCGTGCCTGAGAAACATTTCGATACGGGTTCCCAGATCTGGGATCGACGCGATTCGGGCATACACATCGGAAGGTATGTCGAAGGTCATGTTCACGGGAACAGTTTAGACTACCCATACGAATAGGCAAGAACCACCCGCCGAGATCCCGCAAGTCGCGAGTCGACAAACTCATGTCATCCTTCCCGTGCCGCGCATCCGTAACTCAACCGCCTACCACGTGTCTGTGCGAAACGGAGAGGCAGACAGTCCGGCGCCGTTGAAAAGATTACATCCCTCGGGATTCTCTGCCCACGCATAGCGGACCGCGACCGGTTGGAGAACCTCCGGACTGCTAACGATCACGGAATCGCCTTCGATCCGCGCTTTCGCCCAGACGAACTTTCGATCCGCGCCTGCGATCGCAAAGCGACGGAGCTCGCCACCCTTCGCCTGCAATCCGGCGGCGTGGCTGAAAACGAGGCGTACCTCTGAACCGTCGAGCTTCATCTCAACGTAGCGCGGCCCATTGGATTCAACCGCTTGGCCGTACGTCTTCTCCAAGGCAACCAGCGCGAGACGCCGGCCGACATCCTGCTTATTCACGGGATGAATCGTGTACCTATCGCCAAGCTCGATGCCCACCGCGAGCCCCACTTTGGGCACCTCGTCGGCAACACGCACTTGAGCCTCTCGCAAATAAGGCCAGTTATCACGCGGCCGATCCACATCTTCGTAGGGCAATCCGTTATTCACCAGTTGCTGCAGGACGAACGGAAAATCGCCCTGACCCCACTGCGCCCGCCAATCCTGAATCATCGCCGTGAGCAACGGGCGATACTCAGCGTGGCGAGGGGCATTACTCTCGCCCTGATACCAGATCACGCCGCGTAATCCATACGGCACCAGTGGCGCGATCATCCCTGTGTAAAGCGAGCTGGGTACATTGCGCAGCACCATCCGACTCGGCTTCGGCCGCGCAGCCAAGGCGTCTGGGGGTAGGGGAGCGAAAGCACTTTCCTGCCGCAAAAGCCATTCGTCGCCCACCTTGCCGACATCCGTCACCGGCAAGCCGAGCTGATGACCGGAAACCCAAGGGCCCGCCTTCTCAGTCGCCGAGACGATGCGCACCGCGATCACGTTACGGCCCGCTTTTACGAGCCTGCCCGGCACCTGATACCGGCGCTGCTGCGTGTAGAATTCGGGCGGCAGATCGGCGGCGTGGCCGATTTCCTCACCGTTCCAATAAGCGGTATCGTACTGCTCCGAGATCCAGACTAGTTTCAGGTCAAATGGCTTACCTGCAGCCGCGGCTGGGAGTTCGACCTCTTTGCGGATCCAGAATACGCCGCCGGACTTGAAGCCTTGTTGCCCCCATTGAGCCGGGAAACGGGCCACTTTCCAATCCGTAGTATCAGCAGAAAAGTCCGCCCAACCCTTGGCGGATTCCGCGATGGGCGGCGGTCGCACGCCGTGCTTCTCCTCCCAGGCAGCGCGGGCAGCGGGAAAGAGTCGCGTCACTTCCGGCTGTGCGACCATCTCGGCCACTTCAGCATCCGACCTAGCCGCGACGGCGGGAATCCCGTGGAGCGCCTCGAGCCGGGTCCAAGATTCAATAGGCGTGCCGCCGACGGACGAATGAATCAGGCCTACTGGGACTTTCAGCTCCTCCTGCAACTTCCGGCCAAAATAATAGGCGGCTGCGGAAAATGGCCGAACACTACTCGGGGCACATAGCGACCACTCGCCTTTCACATCCGCTACCGGCTTGAGCACAGGATTGGCAGCCACCGTAAAAAGGCGGATCAACGGGTGATCCGCAGCGGCCACTTCCCTGTCGGCGTCGGCACTATCGCCCACTGACATAGTCATGTTCGACTGACCCGAGCATAACCAGACCTCGCCAACCAAGACGTCCTGGAAAGAGACCGATCCGGCCCTTAAAGTGCGCGGCTCAGCACTAGCGGGCATGGCATCTAGCATCACTTTCCATCGCCCGTCGGAGTCAGCCGTCGTGGATTTCACTTGTCCGGCGAATTCCACGGTGACGCGCTCTCCGACGTCGCCCGTTCCCCAGACAGGTACAGCTTGGTTGCACTGCAATACCATGTGGTCGGAAAAAAGAGCCGGCATCCTCGCCTGAGCCAAGGCAAGCGAACTAAAGAAGATCAGAAATAAATTGCGGAGCATGTGGATGAATTTTAGTCAATTTGAAGCAAAAGATAGATGGATGTTACCGTTTTGTCGGCTGCATCGAGATTCCGCGATTGTAAAAGCGACGACATCCTCAACTCCATCCAAAACAACCGCATTCCACGCCTTCATCATGAACTCGCCTGCGCGTCCAGACTGGAAAGATCGTAACGTGGGGCAAAAAGCGTCTTACTATCCGAGGGGGGAGCGTTTCCGAGCGTGTGTTTTTTTCAGGCACCGGCTAAACGTAAGTGGTGCGTGTATTCACCCAGCTTTTCCTCATTGTAGCCCTCTCTGCGGGTAGCCTTTTTGCCGAACCTGCCAAACCTCTGCGGGCTCTGATGATTACCGGCGGTTGTTGCCACGACTACACCAATCAAAAGCGAATTCTCTCCGAGGGCATTTCAGCGCGGACTCCTGTAGAATGGACTATCGTTCACGATGTCGAAATGGTGGATGGGAAGGATGTGGCGGCGTCACGGGAGCACTTATCGACCGCTTATGCAAAAGACGATTGGGCTCAGGGTTACGACGTGGTTGTCCATAACGAGTGCTATGGGGCTATGAAAGATTCCGCAACGTTGAAGCGGATTGCGAAAGCGCACACCGAAGGGAACGTGCCGGCGGTGTTTTTGCACTGCGCCATGCACAGTTATCGGATGGCGGCTGAAGCGGACGCGAACTTGTGGAGGGAGTTGATCGGGGCGAAGAGCATGTACCACGAACCCGGGGCGGTTTTGACGGTGAAAACGGTCGAGGGGACGCATCCCGTGATGCGCGGGTTCCCTGCGGAATTCACGACGCCGGGGAATGACGAGCTCTACATTCTGGAAAAGGTGTATGACAGCGCGACGGTTCTGGCGCACTCCTACACGGAGAAACTGAAGGTGCAGAATCCCGTGATTTGGGTGAATACGGTGGGGAAATTGCGCACCTTTTCGACCTCTTTGGGGCACACAAACGCTGTGATGCAGACTCCTGAATATTTGGATCTTGTGACGCGCGGGCTGCTCTGGACCTGCGGACGTCTCGAGGTGGGAACGAAGTAGCCGGGAGGCTTAGGGAGCGTCCTCTCCATTTCAAGAGCACGTTCCCTGAGGAAGGTGGGGCTTCTTGGAGGCAAAAGGCAGTTTCCCAACTTTTAAAAGCCGGTGAAGGAGACTGGGACTTCTCCGGTTGGGAGCGTGTTGGGACCCGTCAGAAGTCGGTTTCTCGGAAAAAAGAAAGCTCCCTCAGGCTGCTTGCGCGCGCTAAGGGAGCTTGTCTGGCGAGCGGGATGCTCGGGGTTCGTTAGAACTTTCCTTCCGTCACCATCGGGAAGGAATCCGTGCGGAAAGGGCTTGCAGGGAGGTTTTCACCGTTCACGAGATTCGGTAGGGCATCTTCTCTCCAAGCGAAGCGCACCGCCACGGGCTTCGCGACATCTTTGCTCGTAACCACGAGGGTAGACCCTTCGATTTTAGCCTCGGCGGGAACGAACACTTTGTCTTCACCGGCGATGGTGAAGAACGAGAGCGCTGCGTCATCCTTGGATTTGAGCCCCTTGGCGTGCTCGAAGGAAATGCGCACCTTGTCGCCCTCGATCTTTGCCTCCTTGTAGAGCGGCCCAGAGTAAGTGAGGCCAGTGACTCCGTAGTCTTTGCTCAGTGCCCAAAGGGCGAGGCGATGTCCGACGTCCTGTTTGTTGGTGGGATGAATGTTGTCGAGGTTGCCCACGTCCATCGTGACGGCCATTCCGGTGTGCGGCACTTTTCTGAGTGTCTCGAACTGGGCTTCCCAGAGTTCGGCGCAGGGGGTGGTGTCGGCGTTTGGCGTCTTGTTATATTTGTACGGAGCGATCTGGACGAAATAGAATGGAAGCTCTGGATGTTTGAAATCGGTGCGCCAGTTCTGGATCATCAGGGGGAAGATCGTTTTGTATTGGTGTGCGCGTGAAACGTTGGATTCGCCCTGGTACCAAATGGCGCCCTTAACCGCCAAGGGCAGGAGGGGAGCAATCATCCCGTTGTAGAGATTAGCTGGGCGGTTGGGATTCTGGGCGGGTGCGACAGGAGGGGATGGTTGGCGTGGGGCGGGTTTTCCCTCAGCCTTTGCGGTGGCGGCCTGAGCCGTCCAAGCCTCTTTGGCTTTCACGTAGTTTTCCTGCGCTTTGACAGGGTCGTACGAAGCAACTTGCTGATCCCAGCGCTCGAGGAGGGGCTTGAGGGAGGGATCTGCTTCGAGGGAGGAGCGGCTTGCCCAGGCCTCGGCCGCTGTGCCGCCCCAGTTGGATCCAATCAAGCCGATGGGTTTTTCCCCCAGTTGTTTGTGAAGGTCGCGGCCAAAGAAATAGCCGACTGCCGAGAAGTCGCCCACGGTTTCGGGTGAGCACACCACCCAAGCGCCCTGAACATCATCTTGAGGAGTGGAAGCCGGAGTTTTGGTGACCTTAAAGTGGCGGATCAAGGGGTAGTTGGCAGCGGCTGCTTCTTCGGTGGGCTTGTCTGACTGTTTGACGGTCCATTCCATGTTGGATTGGCCTGAACAGATCCACACCTCACCGATAAGAATGTCGCTTACTTTGAGCGAGTTTTTCCCAGAGACCGTCATTTCCAAGGGCGTTTTAGACGCCGGAATAGTCAGGCTCACAGACCACTTTCCAGCGGCGTCGGCGGTCGTCGACGCGGATTTTCCATGAATGGCGACGGTGACTTTCTCTCCCGCGTCGGCCCAGCCCCAGAGAGTGGAGGGTTTGCCTGACTGGAGGACCATGTGGTCACTGAGTATTTTGGGCAGTCTGACATCAGCCTGTGCGGAGGGCAGGGCTGAGGCGCTCACGAGGAGCGCGGCGAGGGGAAGGCGATAGGAGGTGTATGTCATGGGAGGGTTTGTTTAGAAATAGTGGGGGAATCTCTGGTAAAGCTGGGGGCGGCGATTTTCTTATGGACTAGAAAAAAGCGGAAGCGGATTTAACTTTTCAAAGCAAGATGGAGGGGCCTTGTGGAGGTGGGATGGCTTCGATTACACGGCCGACATTGACGCTAAAGAAATCTCGCAGGGGGTAAAGGCGAATTCCCCTCAAGTACTGGAGCATTTACCTGTGGTGCGAACTGCACCATGCGCTACGGAGATAGCGGAGGCCTCCGAGTAAGCGTGGGACGTTAGATTTACGGAAGACCAGTTAGTGGATAATTACGTTATTTGAGTTTTGCGCTGTTGCGGCGTTGTTTGCGGATAGAATTGAGCCATGCATCCCAGACAGCAACGCATGGGGCCTGTGAAGGTTCAAAGCGTAGGGTATTGGTTGGTGGCAACCATCATCTGCAGTGCCGCTGAGGTTGAATCTAAAGATATTGATGGCTGAGACTTCAAGATACGCCTTTGCATTATGGTGATTCTCTGGAAGCCTCGCTGACATGCGAAACATTCTGCTGTGCAATCTTGTCGCGTTTGGCTTCGCGTGTGCCGCACACGGGCTCACAATCCCGGCTAGTGAGGACACGATGGGTTACGGAAACACGCTCTTGAAGGCATCTGGAGCCTTACCGTCCTTGAATGTGGATGGCGCCCGTACGTCGTATATCTACTTTGACCTAAACGATATTCCGTCAGATGCTGTGGTACGATGGGCAAAGTTGCGGCTGTTTTTGCCAACGGTACGCACGAAAGGAGCTGGACTTGGGGTGCATTTGGTCACTGGCACATGGAACGAGGCATTGGCGTCAATGCAACCGGCAATAGATCAAGGGACTTTGGGTGTTATTGAGCCGGAGAAACTCGCTTCCAAGCGGTTTGTGACGGTGGATATCACCAGCACGGTACAGAGTTGGATCAGTGGGGGAACTTCTAACGAAGGACTTGCGGTTACGCCCATTATAAAGGCCGGCATGGCAACGGCGTCTGTGATGCTGACATCAAAAGAAGGGACGATACTCGGATTGCCAGCAGAGCTGGATATTGAGTTTCAGCCTGAAGGGTTTGAGCAACTTCAAAACACTGTTAAGGGACTTCTAACTCCTCGTGCGATCACTGTTGGGGAGTTACCCGAGAAATTGATGACGGTCCTTGCGCCAACCATCACAGAGCAGCCATTTGTTTCGCTCGATGGCGGCAGTCTTTGCATGAAAGCTCAAGGTTTAGGTTCTTTAAAATATCAATGGTTTCGTGATGGCGTAAGGGTAACGGGAGGTACAGGTCAAATGCTTCCGGTGGCCCAAGTTCGTCCATTAGATAACGGACACCTTTTAAACAATACAACCCGCGGGGGTACTTACTCCGTGTCGGTGAATAATGGAGTGTTCAGTGTCAGCAGCTCTCCAATCGAATACCGACCAATGCCTCCGAGATTTGCGTGTGTTTCAGGAGGTCGTTTGCCTGATTCATCTGTTCTGGGGACCGTATCGGTCGGAACATTTTTTTTGGGAACAACAGAAGTGTACTGGGAGGAATTCAAGCTAGTTCAAGATTGGGCGAATCAACACGGGTATGATATTCACGGACAGGGCAATGTTGTTCAATACGCGGGAACCACCTCGGTAACGTTCATGGGAGAGGATTCAGTATGCCGAGACTTTCCAGTCAGTAATTTATACTGGTATGACGCGATTAAGTGGTGCAATGCCAGAAGTGAAATGGAAGGAAAAACGGCCGTGTATATGGTTGGGGGCGAGGTTTATCGATCAGGTATGTCGCTACGTGGAGAGTCGCCTGAAGTAAACGACGCAGCGAACGGTTATCGCTTGCCGACAGAGGCAGAGTGGGAGTTTGCCGCTCGTGGTGGAGTTTTAACGCGAAACTACCTTTTTAGCGGGAGCGATAATCTGGACGCCGTAGCTTGGCACTATGAAAATTCAGACCGATCAGTTCATTCCGTCGCAAGAAAGATGCCGAACGAACTGGGGCTTTTTGATATGTTGGGAAATGTTGGCGAGATGTGCTTCGACCGACCTCGCGAATCTTCTAACCTTACGCATCGCGGCGGAAGTTTTACCCAGGTCGCTGAGAATTTGTGGAGTTCGGGGCGCTTTTACATGGGTCCTTATGTTCGAGATTATTCAACAGGATTCCGTGTTGCCATTAATAATTTGGCACCGACTGGATATTCACTTATTCCGCGTGGTGAGTTTACAATGGGAGATTCTGAAATGGGGATCCAAATTAGAAATGTATATTTGGACGAATATTATATAGCCCAAACAGAATTAAGTTATGGCGAATGGAGAATCGTTCGAGATTGGGCTTTGAAAAATGGATACGATTTCACGAATTCCGGCAGTGTTTTTAGTGAGTTTAACTACAAAGACGATAGTCGAATTGATTTTTTAGATAAAAGTATCGACCCACAGCTATTGCCAGTCAGCGGAGTAAATTGGTATGATGCAATCAAGTGGTGCAATGCGCGAAGCGAAATGGAAGGTCGCGTTCCATGTTACTATGTCAACTCGAGCAGAGATTTTAATTCAGTTTATAGGAGCGGGGGTAAGATTTGGATGAGGAGCGGTAACGTCAACTGGTCCGCGAATGGTTATCGCTTACCTACTGAGGCAGAGTGGGAAAAAGCTGCTCGGGGTGGAGTTTCTGGACGCGCCTACGCGTTTGCCGGAGATATTGATCCCTCGAAGGCCCGTTATTCAGGAGATGCTCCCGATTCTTTTTTAACAGAAGCGGTTAAATCCTTCCAGCCAAATGAGTTTGGATTGTACCAAATGACTGGCAACGTCAAGGAATGGTGCTGGGATGTTCCGGGCGCAAACTCAACATCAAGTGACGGTGAAGTCGTGAGAAATCCAACTGGACCTGACGACTATTCAAGTTCTCGATGCCAGCGCGGGGGGGGATGGTCTGATGGTGCTTTATTCGAATATAGGGTTGGATGGCGAGGGGGGACTTACGATGACATTTCAAACGTAGTGAACGGTCATCTCTCGCATGGATTTAGGTGTGTGATTAAGCCTTAAGTAGGTTTTGCGTAGCTATCCGATCAAACTAGATCAAGCAGTCTCGCGGAGTAGGGATCCCAAGTGTCTGTCCCTGCGGTTCCCCTGGGGTGTGGGCGCGGGATCCTGATGTACTGATCAGTGTTCAACCTCACCAAGAAGACGACTGCCTCATCCTTGAGGGAACCATACGCAACGGCAAGAGTCCTGCTGCTGTTGGGCTCCGGTATGACCCGTTCCCCATTCTCCGACGGGATGAGACCCTTGACACTAAAAAGGCTAAAGGCGCATCTGCACCCAGAGAGAAGGCTCGAGTAGTTTCGAGCGAGGATGTGTTGGCTTTGTTTCCCAAGTCAGCTTCCCCGGAGAACCCAAGGGAGGGCTTGCTCAGCTCTGGGCAGGTGAAGAACAAGTTCAGTCAAAACGGTTGGGTGGTCAGTTCCTACTCCGGACATTTGGACGACCTGCGGACTTACGGGGACCTGCGGACGATAAGGGGGAAACAGAATAATGAGCAATTACACGGGATTCCCGACTTGGTTGCGGCTTACGAGTTCCACACCCCCATGAAGGCGCTTCCTCCAAACAGGGCCAAAACTGCGGTCAAGTCCAAGAAGCCCAATAGGAAACGGGGGAGATAAAAGCGGTTGGTGCGGTTGGTTGTCGGTGTGTTCAACCAACCCAACCAACCCAAAGTGAAGTGGGGGGTGTTCGGTTGGTTGGTTGTACACACCCCTTTAGGGGTGTATAACCCAACCGACCACACTTCACAGCAAAAATCAGGTGTAAGTAATTTAAGGGAAGTATCTTAAATGAGTAAGAAAGCAGACAAGGCGGAAAAGCACCGCATTCAGGGTGAAATGGGGCGGCTAGTGGAGGTGGGATTCCTTGAATCCGAGCACTCACCGGAAGGCGCAATTCTCAAAGCAACTCTCCGTATTTTCGGAGTGGGGTTTGATACATTATCGGATCCCAGACCGCGAAACAAGAAGACCGCTGAGGTGATGGAGGAGTGCGAGTTGCCGGGCTTTAACGGGCTTTGGAAGCGCGTGGGATTTTAGCCCGAGTGTTCAGGTGAGGCTCTCAGGTTAGCGAAGCAGTGCCTCCATTGTCCCTTTAAGTACGATTGAGCCATTTGCTTTCTTTTGAATCAGCCCCGAAACTGTGGCTTGTTCCCCGATTAGCAAGGTTCGTATGACAGTATCGGGTGGGGAATATTTCTGGCCCGTGCCTTTATTTACAAAAACAAGAGTTTGGCCCTTTTTTTCGACTTCTAATCTCGAAAATTGGGCGGCGCTGGTGTTTAATTCGCAAGTTAATAAATTGTCAAGCTTTAGGACAAACGCCAGTTTGTCGCCGAATCCCTTGTCTAGAGCGGTGATGGTACCTCGAACTTTTGCACTCAAAGGGAGAGGTTGCATTGTCTTCAGGTCCTCAACTGTGATCGCTGGACGCGAATCATAGGCTTTGGACTCAGCCAGAAAAAGGGAGAGGATAACTGCGAGGGCCAACGCTCTTTTCATTCCTTCAATGGAAGCGGGTGCATTATATTAAGTAAAGCGAGATGTGATGGATGGGAAAGTTTGCTTTATTAGTTTGAGGGCTGTGCTCGCGCTTGCCCCCCATAAGGAGTCTCCTAACCCTCTTCTTCTCAGGGGTGTGGAGTAGGACGCCTCGTATTTTTTTATGAGGGCCTGCTTTTTTTTCGAGTTACCATAATATCCACGCAAACGCCTTGGTGCTCTGTCTCTTGCTCGTGCGAGCAATTTGTAATAAGGTTACATTATGGGACGCCCACGCGGTATCTACAGCAAGGTTGCTAGAGTCTTTGGGGTGTCATCACAGGCCGTGCGGAAGTGGAAGGCCAAGGGTGCACCGTTTCGCTCAACTGACGGCCTGTTGCGCTGGCTGGGGGATCAGTGGTTTAACCGAACCGCCGAGAACTTCAACCTTAGGTGTATGGTGCTCTGGGGGGACCTGCACCATGCACTCTACCGGGTACGTCGACCACCCCGGAAACGGATCAACGGGGCTTTACCGCCTCGCCGGTGAGATATTATCGCACTGACAAACAAAGTGGCAGGAATCGCCTTCAACGCTCCAGCGTCCAGGCTGAAGAAATGGTGCTCGGGGGGCAAAAAGTGAATTCTTATCCTTTCGACGCTTTAGAAAACCGGTGGAAGGCGCTTGAGAATTACGAACTGCAGCGGACCAGTAAACAACCGGAAAACTAGGTCGGATCAGCCTGACCGGCTAACCAGTCTTTTCCAGTGGCTTTGCCGGTTCTTGACGTGATCAGGCGTTGCGCCGCACCCTGCCCGGAATTAATGAGCAACTCAATCCTAGCTTCCCTTTGTCAAACTCTTGCCTTGGTGCTCGCGGGCGCAGTGTTCGCCGGTATTGCCGCCGAGAATGAGTCCACCGACAGCCTGACCGCCCAGCAGATTCTGGACAAGATGGCGAGCACCTACGCGACCTGCAAATCGTACCGAGACTCCGGCGTGGCGACGAACGATTTTGGCCCTCACAACGCAACGGATCAGCGCCCACGTAACATCGACGTTCAGTCGTTTCGCACAGCCTTCATCAGACCTGACCAGTTCCGGTTCGAGTACGGCGCCGCCACCCCAGACAAGCCCAACATCATCTGGGTCACGGGCGGTGAGGTTCGCACGTGGTACATGAAACCGGGTGTAGAGAAGCAGCCCTCGCTGGACATGGGCATCGCCGGAGCGAGCGGCGTCTCCTACGGTTTGGCGGACACAATCCCATCGTTGCTCATGCCGGGCCAGATCTCAGGTGCCAAGCTCTCGGCGATGATTGACCTGATCCGCCTGCCCGACGAAACACTCGACGGCACGGCCTGCTTTAAGCTGCAAGGCAAATACGGCTTCGGTGGACTACCCACCACACTTTGGCTTGAAAAGGCCACCTTCTTGATCCGGTGCGTCGCGCAGCAAGCGGAACTTTGGAAAGGATTGAAGGTCTACAGGTCCGAAGTGAACAAGGACATTCCCGCAAAGGAACTGGAGTTCAACCCGCCCAAGGCGCGGTGAACTGCGGCTAGCGGGGCCGATCCGAACGCGGGACTTTAGATTGAGGCTTAACGCTCGGGGAAGGGGCGACGTTGGGCAACTCGTGAAAGAGGGCTGAAACACCTCGGGAAATGGAGGTGACATGGGCAAAGGTGTTCTGACTTCTGTTCTGACTTTGCCCTTTTTGGTGCCCTGCATTCTCTCTAAGTCCCTTATTGTTAGCGTAAAGTGTCTCCGGCGAGGATCGAACTCGCATTTATATTCACCCCCCTTTGGAAGTGGCTCCAACAGAGTAAACTGTACATCCGAGAACGTCCTTGACAGGGGGAACCATGATGACTTTGATGATGACTTTATGGCGAGCATCTACAAAGACCCAAAAGGCCGTTCCAAGTTTTGGTACGTTTCGTATTTTGATGCGAGTGGAGCCCAACGGAGGAAGAGCACAAAGACAACGGACCGCACCCTTGCGATGAAACTGGCGGTGGAGTGGGAGCGCCTCGCGAAAATTGGGCGGGCGGGGAATGTGGTGGCAGCACAGGTGCGCAAGGTGGTGGCCGAACTCGTGGAGCAGGCAACCGGGGAGCCCCTCCACTTCCAAACCGTGGCGGACTACTTCACCCACTGGAAAAAGCAATGGGACGCAAACAAGGCGAAGAACACCGCCATCAAGTACACCCAGACCGTTGACTCATTTCTAAAAGCTATCGGCAAACGGGCAAACCAACCCCTCGGCAATATCGGGCCCGGGGACTTGGAGAAGTGGAGGGACGCATTGCAAAAAGGGGGACGTACCCCGGCAACGGTGAACTTCAACCTCAAGGTGGTTTCTATCGCCTTCCAAAAGGCGCAGAAGCTCGGATACATCACCATTAACCCGTGCCATGCCTTGGAGGCCATCCGGGACGATACCGAGGCGGAGCG
>Ga0114967_10002531_pt1 | contig 15282 bp, 11 predicted proteins | sample M_130628_MF_Meta_FD_92639 | JGI IMG/M metagenome (GOLD analysis project Ga0114967, IMG submission 92639) | Freshwater microbial communities from Lake Montjoie, Canada to study carbon cycling - M_130628_MF_MetaG | ecosystem: Environmental > Aquatic > Freshwater > Lake | place: Lake Montjoie... | reverse complement strand
TATAGAAATTCTGCATTATTTGATGATACTTGGAAAACTGTAAAGCAATGGTTTGCTGCAAAAGCAGAAGCATGGAGTGTAAATGATTTAATTAAATTGTAAAGTGTAACAATGGCTAGTACAATTAATTTTCCGAATGAAGCACATGTAATACAATTGTATTTGCAACACAAAGAAATTGTAATTATTGCAGATGCACGCACCAATGGTTTTTGTTTGGCTACAGCTTGTAAATACATTCCTGCATTGCAAGATGCGCGCATTATTACAATACCTGCTGGAGAAGAAAATAAAAATTTATTAACTGCAGAATGGATATGGATGCAAATGCAGTCCTTGCATGTACATAAAGATTGTGTAATTGTAAATTTGGGTGGTGGTACAGTTACGGATATCGGTGGCTTTTGTGCATCTACCTTTATGCGTGGCATTCCTTTTATTAATATTCCTACTAGCCTACTAGCCATGAATGACGCGGCTTTTGGCGGAAAAACAGGAATTAATTTTATGGATACCAAAAATACAATAGGCACATTTGCAAATGCAGAATATGTATTTATTCATCCCGATTTTTTAAATACGTTATCGCCAAAGCAAATTGCAAATGGCGCTGCAGAAAGCATTAAACATGCTTTAATTCATGATAAAAAACTTTGGGAGTTATATAAAAATGCAACCGATTTTACACACTTCACCAATTTAGAAAACATCCAACAATCCATTGCCATTAAAAATTATTTTGTACAGCTAGATCCATTGGATGCTAATGAAAGACAATCCTTAAATTTTGGCCATAGCATTGGGCATGCTATAGAATCTATTAGTTTAAATAGCAATAATATTTTATTACATGGCGAAGCAATTTTACTTGGTATGCTTGCCGAATTGCAATTGAGTGAAACGATTTACAATTGCCCTGCTATTGTTAGAAAAGATGCAGAAGCATTAAAAAACAGATTGTATCCAACTGTAAAATTTACGTTCTCTAAATCTGAAATATTAGAAAAACTATTATTTGATAAAAAAAATACAGATACAATTAATTTTAGTTTGCTAAAAAACATTGCAGCACCAATGGTAAAAACCAAGGTAAGCAAGGAGCAAGTGCTACAAGCTTTATCTATATTTGATGCGTAATGAAAATAAATTTCACAAAACTAACAAGCAATGCCAAAGTACAATTACCAGCTAGTAAAAGTATTAGTAACAGAGTTTTAATTATGCAAGCATTATGCAAGCAATCTTTTGCAATAACTAATGTAAGCAACAGTGCAGATACTATCGCCTTACAAGAAATGCTTGCTAGTGAATTAAATATTGTAAATGCTAACGAAGCGGGCACTGCATTTCGCTTTATGACTGCTTTACTTTGTTTACAAAACGCAACTACCCAAAAAATAATCACTGGTGCGCCACGTTTAAGAGAAAGACCAATTGCCGATTTAGTAGATGCATTAAATAGCATGGGTGCTGCCATTACCTATGCCGATAAATATGGATTCGCACCATTAAAAATTCAATCAGTAGATAAATTAAAAAGCGAAGTAAGTATTGCAGCCAATGTTAGTAGCCAGTTTATTAGTGCGCTATGTTTAATAGCGCCAAGCTTACCAAATGGTTTAAAAATTCATTTTAATACAACGATTACCTCTTTGCCTTATATAAAAATGACTTTGCAACTCATGCATTATTTTGGTGTACAAAGTTCTTTTACAGAAAATGAAATTCATATTTTACCGCAAAGTTATGTAGCCAAGCCAATTGCAATAGAAGCCGATTGGAGTGCAGCTACCTTTATTTATTGTGCATTGCTAATAATGCAAGAAGGCACAATAGAAATAGATAGCCTGCAATTTACTGGCATACAAGGCGATGAAATAATTGCAGACTGGTGTAAGCAACACTTTGGCATACAACAAGCTATTACTCAAACCGGAGTAAGGATAAACCTTACCAAACAAGCAATATTTACAGCCTTACATTTCGATTGCACAGATTGCCCAGACCTTGCCATTCCATTAATTGTAGCATGTGCGATACGTTATCCGCAAACAACATTTATAGGATTACAAAGTTTATTGGTAAAAGAAAGTAACAGAATAGAGGCCTTGCAAACCGAATTAGCAAAAATTGGTTTAGTTCTTACCTACCAAAACGACATACTTTCATTTTCTGGAAATCTTGATACAAATTTCGCTGTTACATTCGATTCCTACAACGACCACCGTATTGCCATGGCTCTAGCATTAGTTGCCATTGTACATCCTAATATTAATATCAATGATGCGCATGTAGTAAATAAATCCTTCCCAGATTACTGGCAACAACTACAAAACCTTGGTTTTAAAATCAACTAATCATCCTATTGAATGCCCCTTGAATTTTGCGCAGCAAAAAACTCCGCACAAATCGTTGCCATCAGCCAAACCCACCTTCTAGCTTTTTTGCAAAGCAAAAAAAATCAGTCCCATCATTCCAATCAGTTTTCAACCCATCCCCACAGCAAAATAATCTAAAAATTTATCCAAAATTTCGGGAAAACACTACAAATCTTTCCTTCCTTACTCGTCTTGCCTTATATTTGTTGATTATACATCAAATTATTACACAAAAGTAAGTATGAATTACAAGAAAATTAATAACATCGTAGGTTGGGTAGTTGGTCTCATTGCATGTGCCGTTTATTTGTTAACCAAAGAAAAAAGTGCCAGTTTCTGGGATTGTGGAGAGTTTTTAAGCGGTAGTTATAAGTTAGAAGTTGTGCATAGCCCTGGAGCTCCTTTGTTTTTATTATTAGGCAGAATGTTTACGATGTTTACAGATGGCAAACATGCTGCCGCAGCAGTAAATACATTAAGTGCATTGGCAAGCGGTTTTACTATTTTATTTTTATTTTGGAGTATCACTCACTTTGCAAAACGTGCTTTTGTAAAGCGAAACATGGAAATAGAAGGTAATAATATTTTGGCTATCATGGCTGCAGGTATTATTGGTGGTTTGGCTTATACTTTCAGTGATACATTTTGGTTCAGTGCTGTAGAAGGCGAGGTGTATGCAATGTCTTCTTTCCTTACAGCAGTAGTATTTTGGGCTATTTTAAAATGGGAAGACAATTTAAATGATGAAGACCCTCGTAGCAAAAAATTTGCAGATCGTTGGATCATTTTCATTTTCTATATCATGGGGCTAAGTATTGGTGTCCATTTATTAAACTTATTGGTTATTCCAGCTATTATCATGGTGTATTATTTCAAAAAGTACGAAGTAACTACAAAAGGTACAGTTTTTGCATTTATTGCTGGTTGCGTTATTACAGGGTTAGTGCAGTATGGCGTTATCCAAGGTATTCCAATCTTGGCAAGCAAATTTGATTTGTTATTTGTAAATAATTTTGGAATGCCTTTCAATACTGGTGTATTATTTTTCTTTATCCTATTTACAACTGCTGTAGTTTTTGCAATGCGTTGGGCTAAGAAAAATGGCTATTATAAAGTGCATTTAAGTTTATTAAGCATGTTATTTATTATTATAGGTTACTCTTCTTTCTTACAAATTATTATTCGTAGTAATGCAGATGTGCCAATAGATATGACTAACCCAGACAATGCATTATCATTAATCAAATACTTACAACGCGAGCAATATGGTAGCGTGCCACTAGTATTTGGGCCAGATTATACTAGCCAACCAAATGGCATGAAGGATGGCAAAATGGATTATTTTAAAGGAAAAGATAAATACGAAGAGTTAGGCGAAAAGAAAGAAGAATACACTTATGCTGATGAGGATATGCGCTTTTTTCCTCGAGTGTGGGATAGAAACGACCCTCGTCATGTAGATTATTACAAAGCATATTGTGGCCTTGCAGATGGCGAAAAACCTAGCACTGGCGACAACTTTAGTTTCTTTGCTGGTTACCAAATGAATATGATGTATTGGAGATACTTTTTGTGGAACTATGTAGGTCGCCAAAATGATATTCAAAAAATAATGTACGAAGCAGATAACGGCAATTGGATTACAGGAATTGGCTTTATTGATAGAATGTTTGGCAGAGGTGATATTGATAAATTGCCAGCAGGTGTAAAAGATTCTATGGCTAGAAACGAACTATATGGCTTGCCTTTTATATTAGGTTTATTAGGCTTATTTTTTCATTATCGTACAGATAAACGTAATGCATTTGTTGTATTTCTTTTATTTTTCTTTACTGGTGCTGCTATTGTTATTTATTTAAATAATGTGCCGCTACAACCGCGCGAAAGAGATTATGCTTACGTAGGAAGTATGTATGCATTTGCCATTTGGATTGGGTTAGGTGTTTTGCAGTTATTTGATTGGACACGCAAAACAATGGGCGCTATGCCAGGGTTAGCATTATCTTTTGCATTATCATTTATTGCAGTGCCTGCATTAATGGCAAAAGTAGAATGGAATGACCATGACAGAAGCAACAAAACTTTACCGCCAGATAGTGGTAGAAACTTCTTAGAGTGTTGCGAAAAAAATGCGATATTATTTACAGAAGGCGATAATGATACCTACCCTCTTTGGTACTTGCAAGAAATTGAAGGTGTGCGACCAGATGTGCGTATCATCAATATTAGCTTATTAGGTATTGATTGGTATGTAGATCAATTAAACAGAAAAATAAATGATGCAGATGCAATACCAATGGCATGGAAGAGTGAGGACTACCGAGGTGCTAAACGCAACTATGCATTTATTGTAGAAAATAAAGACAATGTAGGCAAACCAATTGATTTGAATACTGAATTAGCTTTTGTAAACAACGATGCCAATGCACGCCAAAATGGTGGTGGAGAAGCAGTGAATTTCTTTAGAGGAAAAACAATGAGTTTAAAATCTTTAAGCGATTCATCTTGCAATTTAATTTTTGATTTACCGGCTGCAGATGGTTCTGCATTATATAAAAATGATTTAGCAATCTTAAATATAGTAGCTAAATGTTTTGGCAAAAGACCAATGTATTTTGCAAATACCATTGACCCTAAACACTATGAAGGATTATATCCTTATATGGAGCAAGAAGGAATTTTATTTAAATTAACTTGTAAAAATAGTGGGGTTACACAGCCAGGAATGCCTACGCCATTAAACACTGCCAAAAGCTACGATTTATTTATGCATAAATTTAAATTTGGCAATGCAGACCGCACAGATGTATTTTATGATCAAACAAACCGTAGAATGTTGAACATCTTACGCACTGCTGCTGCAAGAATAGCTGATGCATTAATACAAGAAGGCAAGAAAAAAGAAGCAATAGAAGTATTAGACCATTGCATGAAAAATATTTCTGAAAAAAGCTATTTGTATAGTGTAAGCGATGAAGATAGAAACCTAGTATTTATTTCTGACGCTTATTTGCGTGCAGGAGCTAAGGATAAAGCAAAAGGCATCAATGATAAATTGTATAAATATTTACGCGATGATATTACTTACAGCAAAACTTTAAAAGAAGGTAGTGCAGAGCGCGAAACGAAAGAAGCAGATTTAAGTAGAGAAGCTCGTATGCTTGCTATTACACCTCAAGGTGCTATGATGGTAGGAGATTCTAGTTATGCAAGAGAATTAAGCAATAAATTGCAAGAAATGATACAAGGCAGCGGAATGCCAAATCCTTTTCAGCAAGAACAACGCTAATTCAACTTTTTAAAATATAAAAAAACCTCAAGCTAATACTTGAGGTTTTTTTATGGTGCCTTTTTCCAATTCTATTTTATTACATTTGTAATTCTATAAAATAATAGTGAACAACCGATTCAATAATACAATATTCATTCCATTTTTGGTTTCAGTACTATGCGTTTTGCTTTTAGTAGGATTTGCAAAATCTAAAGATTTGCAGGCACAGCAAAAAGTAGATTGGGTAACTATTTATGAAAGCAGTGTATTAGATAGTTTTACATTTCAGAATAAAATTTTTGGAGCGTCCTTTGGGCAACTCCCCGACTCTTTGCAACCAAAATTCGATATTACATTTTGCAATCAATATTTAGGAATTCCTAAATACTTCCCAAGTAATCCAATCTTAAATATAGATAAAGATACTGCCTTTAGTATTATTATAGACTCCAGCAAAATGTCTACAAGAAAAATAAAGCAAGATTATAATTATTACCCCAATGGATGCATCAATACATTTATCGTTTTCGACAAAGGCAATTACGAAGAGTACACTTATCAATATACAGATACAAAACAAATAACAGCAATACACGAAAAATATTCTTCAATAGAAATTGTTTACAATAAGGATGCTTCAGTCCACGAATTACATATGCTAGATGGCAAAAAAAGGTTTGTAAAAAAATATGTTTTTGCATATAGTACAATTACAATAGGAAAAAATATTTAGTTTTTAGCAGAATCATTTATCAACATTTAAAGCAAAACTAACAAATGTGAGAAACTTGTTATGTATGCAATTTGCTATTCACTATAGCTGTAATGTACATTTGCATATTACATTTTTTATACTATTATTTTTTAGCAAAACCCATTCATGGCAGACCAATTTTATAATCGGCAAAACATTATTCGTGTGCTATTTATAGCCATTGCAGCTATATTGGTTTTACGCATTGCCAAACTGCAAATATTTGATGATTATGGGCCAGAAGGCACTGGGCAAAGTGTTGTGCGTCAGGTAATTTTTCCAGCTAGAGGCGCTTTGGTAGATAGAAAAGGTAAAATGATTTTAAATAATTCTATTTATTACAACCTATTAATTACACCAAAATTAATAGATAAAAATATGGACACGGCAAGGTTGTGCCAAGTGCTAGAAATTACAGATAGTACTTTTCGAGAAACCCTGCGCAGAGCCATGCTAAAGGAAGTAAATAAAAACAAACCAATTATTGTATTTAAAGATATTAGCCAAGAAAGAGTTGCAGGATTACAAGAGTTAATTTACAATTATTCTGGCTTTGAATTGCAACCGCATTCTGTTCGCAGCAGTACATACGCTTGCGGAGGTTTGGTGATTGGCTACACCGGAGAAATAAATAGTAGCATGCTAAAAAATCCACGTTATGCAGGCTACAACAAAGGAGATTATGTGGGGCTAACAGGATTAGAAAATAAATACGAAGTAATTCTAACTGGGCAGCATGGTATTAAATACATCACTCGCGATAATTTAAACAGACCAACTGGTACTTATAAAAATGGCAAGTTAGATACTGCAGCTGTAAAAGGTGCTGATTTGAATTTGTATATGGATATAGAGTTAGAGCAATATGCCGAAAAATTAATGGCTGGTAAATTGGGAAGTGCAGTAGCAATAGATCCAAAAACTGGTGGCATTTTAGCGATGGTAAGTGGCCCTAGCTTCGACCCAAATATTGTAAATGCACCAGACAAAGGAGCACAAATGCTAAAAATGTTGACGGATGCCACAAAGCCTTTATTTAATAGAGCTGTGCAAGCCAAATATCCACCAGGTAGTACTTTCAAACCATTAAGCGCATTGGTAGCATTAGACGAAGGTGTAGCAACAGCAGCAACAGGATATCCATGTGGTGGAAGATATAGCACATGCGGAGGAAAAATTAAATGTACGCATAGTGGTGGTGGTCATGCAAGTAATTTGGCAAATGCAATGGCAAATAGCTGTAATAGTTATTTCTGCGACATGTTTAAATTAGCAATTGATAATCCAAGTATTGGCGATCAGAAAAAAGGCCTAGATAAATGGAGAAGCTATATGACCAGCTTTGGACTAGGTGCGCCACTAGGTGTTGATTTGCCGCAAGAAATTGGAGGAAATATTCCAACTGTTGCTTTTTACGATAAAATGTATAATGGCAATTGGAATAGCTGTAATATGTGTATGCTTGGTATGGGGCAAGGAGAATTGGAATTAACTCCTTTGCAATTGGCAAATGCTATGTGTATGATTGCAAATAAAGGATTTTATTATACACCACATTTTGTGCGAGCTATTGGCAAAGACACTGCGCATCCGCTATTAGAAAAATATTTAGTAAAACACCAAGCAGTACATATTCCTGATAGTGCCTTTGCTTATGTATTTGCGGGTATGGAAGCTGTGGTAGATAGGGGAACAGGAACAGTGGCAAAAATTCCAGGAATTAAAGTGTGCGCTAAAACTGGAACTGTAGAAAATTATGGTCCATTAGTAATAGGAGGTAAAGTAGTAAAAAACAAAAACCATAGTATGTTTGTGGCATTTGCACCAATGGAAAACCCAAAAATATGTGTGGCAGTTTGTATAGAGCAAGCTGGCTATGGTGCCTCGTGGGCAGGGCCAATTGCTAGTTTAATGATACAAAAATATTTAACCGATTCTATTCCTCAAAGCAGAAAAGCATTAGAGAAAAAAATGACAACTGCTTCCATTATACCACATAATGTATATTTGGCAGATTCGCTAATGAAGCAACGCAATAGATTGATACAAGAAAGAAAAAAATATGTAGCAGATAGTATTAAGAGATTTAATGCGATAAAAGATAGTATTATTAAAGCAAGAGAAGGAAATTCCCACAAAGACACCAACAAAAAATCATCATTTAAATTATTCAGCTTAGACGCTATTGCCAATGAGAACAGGAAAAACTTTATTAGAAAGGCTTGATTGGACTTTAATATTATTGTATTGCGCTATTACTTGCATTGGTATTTTTGCAATATATAGCACAGAGTATCGTGGCGCAGAAGCTATGGCTGGAAAGAGTTTCAGCAAGCAAGGGATATGGTTTGGCATTTCTTTATTTGTGGGAAGTATAATTATAATTTTAGATAGTAAATTGTATACAACCATACCCTTTGGCACTTATTTAATTGGCATTCTATTATTAGTACTCGTTATATTTTTTCATGAAAATGTAAGAGGCTCAGAAAGTTTTTTACCACTTGGTTTTATTCGATTTCAGCCTGGTGAATTAGCCAAAATATTTACTGCACTTACCATTGCAAAATTTGTGAGTATGCAAGGCATAGATTTTGCCAATAATACCACACATCGTATAACAGCAATAGGCATTGTATTGCTACCTAGTTTGCTTGTAATACTTAGCAATGAAACTGGTTTAGCATTGGTTTATTTTGCATTATTTGTTGCCTTGTATCGCGAAGGATTGCCCGGTTATTTATTTATGATTGCATTTAGTTTTTTGGTGCTTACACTAATGACGCTAATGCTAACCAAACAAACGATGTTAATAGTATTAATCATTGCATTAGGTGGTATTGGTTATTTGCTGCGCAAAGAATTAAAGAAAAGCAGAGAATTATTAATTATTGTAATTGCCTTGTTTGGGTTTAGTCTTCTATTTAGTCAAGTACTTGTGCCTTATGCCTTTAAAAATGTATTAAAAGGCTATCAGGTAGATAGAATTTATACCATGCTTGGCCAAGATATGCCTGCTGAATATATACATGTAGATGAAGAAGGAAAATCGCAAAAAACAGGCAGTAGTGATTACAATGTAAAGCAAAGCAAAATAGCAATTGGTAGTGGTGGTATTTTGGGCAAAGGCCCATTGAATGGGACACAAACGCAAGGCAATTTTGTGCCAGAGCAAAGCACCGATTTTATTTTTTGTAGCATTGGCGAACAGTTTGGTTTATGGGGAAGTATTGTACTGATTGGCTTATATGTTTTGTTCTTGCTTCGCACTATTTTTATTGCAGAAAGGCAACGCAGTAAATTTAATAGAGTATATGCCTATTGTATAGCAGGTATTGTATTTTTTCATTTAGCAATCAATATTGGAATGACAGTTGGTTTGGCTCCCGTTATTGGTATTCCATTGCCAATGATGAGTTATGGTGGAACAAGTTTATTAACTTTTAGTATGATGATATTTATATTGATAAAGTTGGATGCTGATAGATAGCCTGGGCGATAGCAGATGTTTAAATGTAATATTTTTGGGAATTATTACACAAATAAAAAACGCAACTAAACTATAGCTGCGTCTTTTAAATTTTATAAATGAATTTTTCTTAAGCAAACTTTTTTGCATCTTCTAAAAACTGTGCCAAGCCAATATCTGTTAAAGGATGTTTTAATAAACCTAATATGCTAGACAATGGGCAAGTACAAACATGGGCACCATTTTCTGCGCATTTAATAATGTGTAATGGATTACGAATACTAGCAGCTAAGATTTGTGTTTTAAAACCTTGTACTGCATATACATGCGAAATTTGAGCTATTAAATCTATACCATCCCAATTCATATCATCTACTCTACCCACAAATGGCGATAAATAAGTAGCACCTGCTTTTGCAGCTAATATGGCTTGCCCTGCGCTAAATACCAAAGTGCAATTGGTTTTAATTCCTTTTTGACTAAAGTATTTGATAGCTTTAATACCATCTTTAATCATTGGTATTTTTACCACAATATTTTTATGTATTGCTGCAAGTTTTTCGCCTTCTGCTACCATTCCTTCAAAATCTGTACTAATTACTTCTGCACTAATATCACCATCCACCATTTCGCAAATAGTTTTGTAGTGATGCATTACTGCATCATTGCCTTGAATACCTTCTTTGGCCATTAAGCTTGGATTAGTAGTTACACCATCTAGAATGCCTAATTCATTTGCTTCTTTTATTTGCGCCAAATTAGCTGTGTCTATAAAAAACTTCATAATTGTAAATATATTTTGTTGAATGTGGTGCAAAGGTAAGCGTGCTACTTATCGAATTTAAATTTATTGTAAAAAACATTTACACAATTCATAAAAAAAATTGGTAATAAGCAAAGAAAAATTACCTTTGCGCCGGGCAAGTCTTATACGACCAGCTCCTTTTGAAACTCCCCAGGGTAGGAATACAGCAAGGATAAAAGGTTGAGCGGTGCGATGTGAGTAACTTGCCCTTTTTTTGTGCCATTTTCTGAAACTAACATTTTTAAAGTACATTTGCCCTTGTGAATATTTCGTGGTTTATAGCCAAGCGTATTGCTATTCCTAAGCAAAAAACATTCAGTAGTTTTATTGTAAAATTGTGTATTTTCTCTACTGCAATTAGTGTGGCTGTTATGATTATGAGTACAGCTTTATTTGATGGATTCGAGCATGCTATTACCAATAAATTTTATAACAGTTGGGGCAATATACAAGTGATGAATTTTGATGCAAGTGGTAGTAGCTTTCAGCAACAAACAGACCTATTCATAGATAGCAGCATGATTAGGAATTTAAAATCTATCAATGGTATAAAAACCATTAGCCCTTACACACTGCAGAATGTAGTATTGAAAACAAAAAAAACAATTCAAGGTGCCATGTTTAAAGGTATAGATAAGCATTTTGATTGGCTTCGAATTGAAAAATTTTTAATAGCAGGTAAACGAATTAACTACCCTGATTCTGGATATAGTAAACAAATAATAATTAGCAGCTATCAAGCAGAAAAATTAAATATAAAACATGGTGATAGCTTGATTGCTTATTTTGTAGAGCAACAAGGCGATATTCCTAGAGCTCGAAAATTAGAAGTTTGTGGCATTTACCAAACTGGTTTGATAGAAAACGATAAATTTTTTGCATTTGCAGATGCACAGCTAATACATAAAATAAAAAATGACAGTAGTATAAATATTTTTGGGTACGAAGTTACAATTGCCAACCCTGCAGATGCCAATAGTATTCAGCAACAAATGCAAGATAATTTTATTACTGCACCTTTAGAAGCTTATCGCATTCAACAAAGATTTAGCTATATATTTCAATGGCTTGGATTAATAAAAAGCGATTTAAGTATCATCTATATTATAATGCTAATAGTAGCCGTTATGAATATTATTTCTGGTATACTTATTTTAATTTTAGAAAGAACACAAATGGTAGGCATACTAAAAAGTGTTGGCGCACCAAATATTAAAATTCAATCTGTATTTTATTGGCAAAGTATTTATATCTGTGCAATTGGCATTGCAATAGGAATAATTTTTGCAGTTACACTTTGTTTGCTACAACAATATTTTCCGTTTCTAAAGTTAGACCCTAAAGTGTATTATGTAAATTATGTGCAAGTAAATTTGAATATGATAAAAATTGCAGTTATAGCATTAGGCACTTTTGCAATATGTGGTATGCTATTATTAATTCCTACTTATCTTGTCAATAAAATAAATCCCATAAAAGCATTGCGATTTGACTAATATTGAAAAATATAGAAAAGCTTGCCTACAGCACATACATTGGCCAATATTTGCACAAGCATTTTGGATGGATTTGGTATGTGACAAATGGGATGTTTTTTATTATAAAACAGCAAATGCAGAATTTTATTTACCCTACTCTATCGAAAAAAAAGGAGTGTTTACATTTATACGCAATCCGCATGCTACGCCTTACACATCCATTTATTGCAGCCAATTAAAAGTAAATGAAGCAGAATATCAACAAGCAATAGAAACATTGCAAAAGTATTTTAGTGCATTTAGTTTTGTACAATTAGATCAACATTTTTTATTGCCAAGCATTGCCAATAATGCAGCAATTCCTACCACTACTTATCATACAAATATAGTAGATACTAGCTTAACTGTAAATCAACTAAAAACAAATTGCAAGTCATCTTTATTACGGCATTTAAAGTTTGCAGATAAACAAGTAAGTATAGAACCATGTTCCAATGCTACTATAATGCATCAGCTACTGCAATCTACAGCTAAACATCGCAAAATAAAAAATGTATATAGCCTTCCATTCATTAAGCAACTAATACAAACTTGTAGCGAACATCATTGCGGAATTGCATGGATAGCAAAAGATACAGAAGGCAATGTTCATGCTTGTTTACTACAAGTATGGGATAATCAAGCAAGCTATTCGATTTTGGCTGCTAGCCTTTATCCAGAGTCATTGCGTGGTGCTATGGCTGCTTTGCTTTGGCATGCTATCCTAACAACCAAAGAAAAAAATATTCCTTACTTTGATTTTGAAGGAAGCCGTGTAAAAGGCATTGATACTTTTTTTAAAACATTTGGCACACTACAAAAAGATGTATATCAAATAAATATGCAAAATAGCAAATTGGCAAAATGGCTGTTGGAAATTAAAAAGCAGATGACTACTTAAAAAAATTAGCCCTTCATTAAAACAGCAACAAACATTGTATCTGCTTTTTTATCTATTCCGTTTATCAATTGCATATTCATTACTTCTGCATCAGCATGCTTATCTAAAAATGCACTTATTACTTCTTCGTTTTCGGCAGCAAATGCACTGCAAGTAATGTAATAAAATGTACCTCCATTTTTCAAGAAAGGCCAAGTATTTTCCAAGATGTCTTTTTGTCTATCTGCATAAAAATCTACATCTGTATCAGGCAAAAAATAATATTGCTCTGGACTGCGGCTCCAAGTACCGCTGCCTGTGCATGGTGCATCACAAATTATACTATCAAAAGAGCCATGTGGCATATTGTTGTTGGCATAAGGTGCAGGCACTTGCGCATTATGCGGAAAGGCATGATATTTTTTGATATCATAATGCTTGAATCTTTCTTTTAATGTTTCTAAAATTTGATAGCGAATATCGCTTACAAATAACTCTATCCCATTGCAAGCATCATACATGGCAATACTTTTACCTCCACTAGCAGCGCAGCAATCCCATACTTTATCGCCTTTTTTTGCTGTAAAAAAATTAGTTACCATTGCGCTACTGGCATCTTGCACAGTATAGTCTTGCTGTTGGGTTAAAATTTCTTTCAAATTTACAGACTCTGGAAAGCCGATAATATTTTCTGCAATTTCTTCAAATGCAATTTCTTTTTTATGCAAAGCATCTATGATACTTTTTTTATTTTTTCTAATTCTAATAAAAGTATGGTGTGAATGGGCAATATCAATTAAATATTCATCCAACAAAATACCTTGACTCAATTCTGGAATTTCTTTCTCTTGCAAATCTATTCCTTGGCTATGCAACCAATTTAATTTCTCTTGCAATGGCAATACATATTGTGCAGCTCCAAATTCAAAAAACTGTTGATATAATTTTTCACTTAATTCTGTAGCCACAAAAGCACCTATTTTCATAGCATCCACAGCTTTTAATTGTGCTTGTTGCCCTAATCTAAAGTAGCCAAACAATAATGCACTAATTATTTTTCTATCTCTAGAACCAAATTTTTTATGCTCTTTGAATTGTGCTTTTAAAAATACATGAAAGGGTTCTGGATATTTGTACTTGGTTAAAATATCTTGTGCGGAAAGTAAGTAGGAAGGTTGTTTCATAGTTTAGTTATTAGTATATAGCGAATAGATAATAATATTATTAGTTGCACAATTTTATTTTTTGCTTGGTAAACTTTTTTTAGATGTATTTATTGAGGATGTTAACATTATTAATAATTCTTCTAAATCTTCTTTCATACTTAATGCTGTTTTAGGTTCAATATAATCTGTTGCATTTAATCTCAGGGTATTTACCCCAATTGGAATCGTACTGATACTATGTCGTTGCGAGGAATTAACCCTTCAGATGGCTTCGTGCCTCAGCATCGGGATTGAAAAATCTAACATACGTGCCTCATGTTGATTTTTCAAACAAATCAATCCAAAATTCTGTTTCATGACATTCTTTTCAAGATACACTTAATTAATTAATAAAATCTGCTTTGCTTTTGCGTAGGTAGCTTCATAAATCATTGCACTTACAGAAGTTCCACATCTCAGTACTTGTTTACTTAAAATGAACTCTTTTTTGTTTTCACATAAATATTTGTACATGTTTACAATAAGGATAGCGAATGCAAAACTTTTAGTTTTCAGAATAGACTCTTTTGTTTTCATTTAAATTTATTATTTGAATTTCAAAAAAAAATGAAATTCAACTATTAAACTCACCATCTAACTATTCACTATTCGTTACTAACTATTCACTAAATTATAGTTCCAACAATAACTTCACAGGATCTTTTCCTACCAATAATTGAGCAGGATTTTCTAATAATTCTTTTACTCTTACCAAAAAGCCAACGCTTTCTCTACCATCAATAATTCTATGGTCGTAGCTAAGTGCAAGGTACATCATAGGTCTAATTTCCACATTGCCATTAATTGCCATTGGTCTGTCTTGAATTTTGTGCATTCCTAAAATTGCACTCTGTGGAATATTGATAATTGGTGTACTCATCAATGATCCAAATACACCGCCATTTGTGATAGTAAATGTACCACCTGTCATTTCTTCTATACTTAATTTATTATCGCGTGCTTTGCCAGCTAATTCCACAACAGTTTTTTCTATTTCTGCCAT
>Ga0114967_10002530_pt1 | contig 15284 bp, 12 predicted proteins | sample M_130628_MF_Meta_FD_92639 | JGI IMG/M metagenome (GOLD analysis project Ga0114967, IMG submission 92639) | Freshwater microbial communities from Lake Montjoie, Canada to study carbon cycling - M_130628_MF_MetaG | ecosystem: Environmental > Aquatic > Freshwater > Lake | place: Lake Montjoie... | reverse complement strand
TGTCGGCTTGAGCGCCGTGGCCGTGCCGCATCTGCTCCTCCACGGCGTCGCCCCGCTGTGCGAGCCGTCCGACCGGCGGCGGACCCAGTCGCTGCCCATGAAGCCCCGCATGACCCTGGGGAGCCCCTCGTGACATCGGCTCCGGAGTTCGACTACTGCATTGTGGGCGGCGGTCTTCAAGGCTGTCTTTTGGCCCATGCTCTGGCCTGGTACAGGCCAGAAGCGACCGTCTTGCTCCTCGAACGGGCCGACGAACTGTGCGGCAATCACACCTGGTCTTTTCACGAGACAGACATCGCCGAGGAGGCGAGAAGCTGGTTCGACCCGCTGGTGACCCACCGTTGGCCCGGCTATCGCGTCCGGTTTCCCACGCTGTTGCGGCGGGTTGCAATCGCCTACGCGACGATCACGTCCGACCGTCTCCGCGAGGCGACGCTGTCGCTCGCGGGCGGAGCGGGGAGCGCAGCTCGCCCCGGCCGATTCGTCGTTCGCACAGGTGTGTCGTGCGAGATCCTCTCGCTGTCCACGGTGAGGCTCGGCGGGACCGCCGACGTGTCCTGCCGCGCTGTTCTCGACTGTCGCGGGCGGGCGGAGGCAGGGTCGCCGGGTGGAGCCGGCTATCAAACCTTCATCGGACATGAGTATCAGACTTCTCGGCGCTGGCCGGCAGCGGAGCCGACGGTCATGGATGTCCCGCTCGACCAGGCCGCGGGCTTCGAGTTTCTTTACGAACTCCCGCTCGGTCCTGATCGGGTGCTCCTGGAGTACACCCGGTTCCACGAGGAGCCGGCCTGTGACACATCGCGGGCGGCTGCACTGATCTCCGGTCGGCTCACCGAGGCCGACGCAGGATCGGCGAAGCTGATGAGAACTGAGCAGGGGTGTCTTCCGATGCCCTTTACCGCCGCAGCCAGGCGCGAGGGGCCGTCGCCAGCCGGCGGTTATGCCGGCGGCTGGTACCACGCCGCCACGGGATACTCAATGCCGCTGGCCGTTCGCTTCGCAGAGATCGTCGCTCAGGCTGGCCCGGACCGGGTCGCCGCGGAGGTCGCCTCCGCGGCCGCGGAGGACCGGCTGCGGCGAGGATTCGCCCGCTTTCTCAACCGGCTGCTGTTTTGCCTGGTCAGGCCCGCACACCGTTGGAAGATCTTCCAGCGGTTCTATCGTGTCCTGCCGGAAGCGCGAATCGCCCGGTTTTATGCCCATCGCTTCACGTTCACTGATGCGGCTCGGATCATGATCGGCTGGCCGCCCATCGGCCTGGCGCCGATTCGGTTCGCGAGGTCGTTTGTCTCAATCCCGGGACCGCTGCCGACATGACTCACAATCTCCTCGGCTTCGCTGGCGCGACGCACCACACCACCCGCACGGGGCACGGCTGGTCCAAGGCCCTCCAACTCGCCCCCGACCTCTATCCCGGTGTGGGCGGCAAGCGGCTCCGGGGCACCCTGCTCGAGCAGGCCTACGCGTTCGCCGGCGGCCGTTGCGCGGCTCCCACGCTGATGGTCGATGCGATCGAGCTCTTGCACGCCGGTTCGCTCGTGATTGACGACTTCGAAGACGACTCGCTCACTCGCCGCGGCCAACCGGCGCTCCACCAGGTGATCGGGCCGGCTCGGGCCGTCAATGCGGGCAACTGGATGTATTTCCGCGCTCTGGAGCTCGCTGCGGCCGCCTTGGACGAACCCGCCCGTTCGGCGGCGCTCGTGGGGAGGTTCATCACGGTGGCACGGCAGTGTCACGAGGGTCAGGCGATCGATCTGGCCACGCGGATCGACGAGGTCACGCCGCGGCAAGCCCGGGTCACGGCGCTGGCGATCTCGCGGTGGAAGACCGGCCGCCTCGCTTCACTGGCCGCGTGGTGTGGGGCCCACGCCGCCGCCGGAGACCCGCAGACGCTGAAAGCGGTGGCCGCCTTCGGCTGCCGGATGGGGATCTGCCTGCAGATGAAAAACGACCTCGACGAGCTCTGCGAACTGCTCGATGGTTCAGATCGGTGCGACGATCTTCGCAACCGCCGCGTCACCTGGCCCTGGGCCTGGGCCGCGAGCGAGCTGTCGGTTCGGGAGTTCGCAGCTTGGCAACGCCGGCTGCGGCAAGCGGAAGAGCAGCGGGCAGAGTTCCGCCCGCTCGCCAAGGATCTGCTCGACGCGACCCACCGCCGAGCGGCGGCGGAGATCAACGCCCGGCTCGACCGGGCCGTCGACAGGCTCACCGCCGCCTCGGACGGAGCCCCTCAAGCCGGGCCGCTGGCGGCGATCTGCGACGCCCTGCGGGTCGCCAACGAGCCGACGACGACGGAGGCTCTGCCGTGAACACTTCGACCGTTGCAGGGTGGCGTCCGCCGCGGTCAGGCACAGGCTTGCACCGCCGAGCGGCCGTGATCGGGAGCGGTTTTGGCGGCCTCGCCGCTGCCATCCGTCTCCAGTCGATGGGCTTCGAAACGGTCTGCTACGAGGCCCACGACCAGCCTGGAGGCCGGGCTGCGGTCTACGAGGATGGCGGTTACATCTTCGATGCCGGGCCGACCGTGATCACCGCCCCGCACTGCTTGGAGGAGCTCTTCGAGCTCTCTGGTAGACGGATGGCCGACTTTGTCCGCCTGTTGCCGGTGACCCCCCTCTACCGGCTTCAGTGGCGCGACGGCGTGGCCTTCGATTATGTCGCCGACGAGGCGGGGTTGATCGAACAGGTCCGGCGCGTGAACCCCGCCGATGTGGAAGGCTACCGTCGCTTCGCCGACTATGCCCGACAGGTGTTTGCCAAGGGGTACGAGGAGCTTGGCGCTGTCCCCTTCCTGCACTTCACGGACATGATCCGAGCTGCCCCGCAGCTGGCCCGCCTGCGGGCCGACCGGAGCGTTTACGCGGCCGTTTCACGATTTGTCAAAGACGAGCACCTCCGGCAGGCGTTCAGCTTTCACCCCCTGCTCGTCGGCGGGAATCCGCTGGAGACGAGCTCCATCTACACGCTGATCCACTGGATCGAGCGGAAGTGGGGCGTGTTCTTTCCCGAAGGGGGCACAGGCGCGCTCGTCCGCGGTCTCGTGCGGCTCTTCCACGACCTCGGCGGAACGCTCCGACTTGCAGCTCCGGTCGATCGAGTCACGCTCGAGGCTGCCGGCAACGCGACTCGGCACGTCATCCATGCCGCCGGCGGGCCGCCGGAGATGTTCGATGTCGTCGTCTCAAACGCCGACGTCCACCATACCTACGCGACGCTCTACCGCGGGGTCGCCGCAGCCGGCCGCCGGCAGCGGCGGCTGGAGCGAATGACCTGGTCGATGTCGCTGTTTGTGCTGTACTTCGGCACCAACCGACGGTACCCGCACCTGGCCCACCATACGATCCTGTTCGCGTCGCGGTTTCAGGGGCTTTTGCGAGAGATTTTCCACGGCCATCGCCTGCCCGCCGACTTCAGCCTTTATCTCCATGCCCCCACGATCACCGACCCGAGCATGGCCCCGGCTGGAGGTGAGTCGTTCTACGTGCTCAGCCCCGTGCCCCACCTGGGCAACGCGGCGATCGACTGGGAGGCGGTGGCCACCAGCTACGGTGACGCCATCCTCGAGTCGCTCGAGCAGCATCTTCCGGGGCTACGAAAAGCGATCGTGACCCGTCGCCACTGCACGCCCGCCGACTTCGCGGGGAGGTTCAACGCCCATCTCGGCTCCGCCTTCTCGGTCGCACCGACGCTCACCCAGAGTGCCTACTTTCGACCCCACAACCGTGACCCGGACATCCCCGGGCTGTACCTCGTCGGGGCGGGCACCCATCCGGGGGCCGGCGTGCCCGGCGTCGTCAACTCCGCCAAGGCCACCTGCGACACGATCGCGGCCGACTTCCATGTCGTCGCCAGTTAGCAGCCCGACAGCGGGGGAGTCGATCCGGCGGCACAGCCGCTCGTTCTCGTTTGCCAGCCGGCTGCTGCCCGCCGGCAAACGGGCCGACGTCGAGCGTCTCTACGCCTGGTGTCGGTGGTGCGACGACGGCGTCGATACCGCTGACTCCCCGCAGCAGGCGCTGGAGTTCATCGAACGGGCCACGGAGGACGTCCGCCGAATCGCCGGCGGAAAAAGCCCGGTCGCCGCCGAGAGCCGCTGGCTGGCGGAGCTCATCGGCCGACACAACCTCCCGCTCGAGGCGGCCCTGGCCCTGCTCGATGGGATGCGGTCGGACCTCACGGCGGCGGCGGGCTTTCACGAGGACGACCTTCTGCGCTACTGCTTTCGGGTCGCCGGGGCGGTCGGGGTGCTGTTGTGTCCAATTCTCGGCCTCGCGGATCGCCGCCATCTCCCCCACGCCGCCGCGCTCGGCATGGGGATGCAACTGACCAACATCGCCCGCGACGTCGCGGAAGACTGGTGCCGGTCTCGCTGCTACCTGCCGCTTGAATGGACCGACGGGCTACGGCCCGGCGGCGGGCCGCCCGACCTACGGCGGGTACGGCGGGGGGTGAAGACGATTCTCGAAGTCGCCGACGGCTACTACGCTGCCGGGGAGGCTGGCATCAGTGGGCTCGATGCCGATTCCCGCCTGGCCGTGCGGACGGCAGCGAGGATTTATCATGCGATCGGGACGAAGATCAGGAGGCGAGACTTCGCGGTGCTCGACAAGCGCGCCCGGGTATCGACGCTGGGGAAGCTCCGGATCTTCGCCGTCGCGATCCTCCCACTTGCCGGCGGCAGCCGGCCGAGGCGGTTTGACGACTCGGCCGAGCGAGCGCTCGCCGCCGCAAGACGACTGTTAGCGGAGTGTGGAATATCGGTTCAGGGTTAAAACGCTCACCCTTCGCCGTCGTGTTGCGACAGCAGGACGTGGGCTGATTTTTCAATAGCTCGATACACAAACTTGGAGTCTTGTCATGAAGTGGGATGCTTGGAGCGTGGTGTTTACCGGCCTGTCGCTGACGTGCGTGACGGCGGTCGTCCTCTTTCTCTTGGTGGCAATCAATCCCAAAGACGCCGCGTACGGCTCATTGCCGCTGTTCTACGCCGCTGGCTCGGCTCTCGTGGCGTTGGCCTTCAATCGGGCTTCCGTCTGGGCTGCGCGTCGGGCTGAGCGCCTGGTTCCGTGAATCGCCAGCACGGGGTGAGCCTGGAAAAAGTGCGTGGATGTCTGCGGGAAGGCGACCGAGAGCCTGCCGTCTTATCCGTCCTTCCGCCCCTTTTGACCGCCAGAACCTGCGGTAGGTGCTGGGCTCCACTTTCGCTCGATTGCGGCAAAACAGGCGAAAACCCCGAGTATGGCCAGTCCGTAGAGCATCGCGATCAGGGACAGCGCCACGTCGTAAGGTTTGGGCGTCGACAGGGAGACCCGGAGGAGGACCGTTGAGATCACGAAGCCGGCGTTGCGAAAAACGTGTTCGTACCGATCGTAGTAGGCCAGCGATACGATCAGGAGGAAGACGTCGGTGAAGATCATGAACTCGAAGAATCGGGGGAAGAAGAAGAGATCGACATCGATCGGCGGCGGTGCCATGAACACCGGCACCCCGTCGATCAGCCTGGCCCAACTGGCCAGATTGACCAGCGCCAAGGTGACCAGCACGACCAGCAGCAACACGGCCACGGCTTTTTTAAGTTGGATGAAGCCCTCGAGGTCACGATGCGTGGGCGTCTTTGGTGTCACGTGTCGCAGCAGGTTGAAGCCGGTCACGATCAGGAACATAAGAACGGCCCCTGCCATGTCGACCAGGACGGCCTTGACCGCGGCGGGCTCCGCGAGCCAGTTTTCCAGGTCGTGGAAACCGCCGATGTCCTTGAACACTCCGCGGACGACGATCAGCGAAATGATCTCGTATTGCTTGGCGACCTCTCCGGTGTGCGAAGACGCCAAGGCGAACACGAGGAGAATCACCTCGTAGAACAGGATCACGCTGAACGGCGTGTAGACGGCATGGAGCGGGCTTTTGTCGATCCCCTCGAAGAGCGTCATGGGCAAGTCGGGAAACATCTGGGCGATCCCGATGACGGTCAGGTGCACGAGAAAGCCAACCGCTGCCCCCGTGACCACCAGCCGCTCCAGCCAGGCCCGCACGGCCGGGCTGTCGAGGGTGTCAAAGATATCGGCCAGTCGGCGGCGGATGGAACCCAGCACGGCAATCTCTCCGAAGTGAGCGTTTCGCCTGGGCAATCGACGCGATTCACGGTTCTATCGTAGGCAGCAGCCCCCACCAAGGCGGGTATGCTCAAAATTAACCTGACCAACCCCCGGACGGTCGGCGGTCTCCTCTGTGCCAATGGCCGGAGAGACACCCGCCTTCTCCACATGAGAGGGAAGGACCAGAAGGCTGGCAGAGCGAAATGGAAAAAACCGGGCCGGACACCTTGCGATGCCCAGCCCGGGTGGGAAACAGCGCTCTCCAAGCCCGACCGATCAGGCCAAGAGTTTGCCACGCCGACGACGCTGCTCGATCATCGCCAGCACCCCGGCGACGAGCGAGAGGGCGCTGCCGCCAGTTGCCGGATCGATTTCGGGAACGCCGCTGATCCGGGCGGCATCCATCGAACTGGCGAGTCGGAATCCGATCGTGTGGCTCTCCCACCCTGTCTCGCCGGTTGATCCGTTGGAGGAATCAAGATTGACGTAGTGATCCCACTCTCCGCTGGGGAGTCCTCGACTGATCGTGGACGAACCATCAAGATCAGTAAATTCCTGAACACTTCCCGTTTGATCAAACGTTCCGTAGGCACTGGAGCTCCCTGTGAACGCGCCAACGTCGGTGAGGTAATTCTGATTCCCTACTAGAGCATGCCAACCCGTCACCGAGGCCCGGCCGATCTGAAAGTAATTGGCCTGGTTCGGATCGTTGCCGATCACGTTGCCCGGTTGTACGTCACTCTGCGTTGCGTATTTCCAGTATCCGGAGTTCGTTCCGCCGCCCTTGTAATACGCAGCTTTGTACCATTCGTCTGTTGTGGGAAGGAAGAAGAGCGCACTGGTATTTTTCACGGGAGCGGCCCCGCTCATCATTCCGTTGAGCGTGTACGCACCGTCCTCCGTGCCTCCGGAACCTTGCCCGTTGTGCATCCAGTTGGCGTAGCGGGCCGCATCAAACCAACTCACGAAAGTAATCGGCCGATTCGTCGGACTGCTGCACCCGGGGTACGCGATCCCCAACGGGGCCATGGCGCTGTAGGTATACGAACCCGGGGAGCCGCTGCGGGCGATGCCGAGAACCTCCGTGTAGTCCCCCATGCGGGGGTTGTACAAGCCGTAGGGATCGCTCGCCGCAACCGCGTTCAGGAACGTCGTGTACTCGCCGATCGTGAGCTCCGTCTTGCTGATTCGAAACAGGTAGGGCACGGCTCCTTTGCCGTTGGCGTCCGGAGCATTCCCCGCGTCGCCGACGGTCGCCCATTCGCCCACTGTCACCGGCTCTCCGAAGGCCGCCGGATTGGGTAATGCCACGGCGGCTGCGGCCATGCAAAGGCCGAGCAGGGTCCGGAGACCCCCGTTGATCATCTTGAAGCTATCCACGTGATAACGACTGACGTAGTTCATGATCAACTCTCCTGAATGAAAAAATCGAACACCATTTCATGGCAGACGCCGAACCGATAGTCCCGACTGTGCACGACATTCTTTGAACGCTTTTCGGATTCCATCCATCCGCGGATTGATGAAACGAAGCTGGCAAGCCTGATCACGGGCGAAGGCTTTCGGAACAATCGCCGCCGTCCGGTCCCGGGGGAAGCGGCAACGTGCCCCCATGTCTGACTCCTTGTGGCCATGATCATTTGCATCGCAGTGTGTCGTCTTCCGGTGGTTTGAGACCCGACGGTACTCCGCGCGATGACGAGTGAGGCAAGTGCTGTCCCTATGCCGACTCCCGTCAACATCGTCGGTCATCTTTCCGAGGATAGAGTCTTCTGGTTCGTCCAGACATTTCCCAGATGACCGATCCCCGAAACGCTCCCGAGCGATTATCCCCCCCAGAGGATGTTCACGTGTCACTTCCTTGTCAAGAGGCTGGGTCTGGGTGTGATTGAACTGACCACTCGGGTCAACAAGAGCCGGTCAGCGCGCGAACGAAGCCCGGCGCTCACGGCTTCTTCACACACCGCCGCGCGGCCGGGAACGTTGGCAACGTTGTCGCTGTCGCGGCGGGGACATTCACATTTGCTGGCTGCGACGGCTTTCGCCTGGCGGGGCCGGTTTGCTGGCCGTCCCGGCAACCCACGCCGAGCTGAACCGGCCGGCAGACAGCGGCGCATGATCCGTTTCCGGCACCGCCGCTGCTGTTTGTCCAACGCTTCTGAACGGGTGGTGTGGACCTGACCGAAGTGAGTGGACGCCAACTGCGACTCCAATCGGTCACCGAGGCCGATGCGGCCGGCCCACTTGCCGATGCGATGCGGGGGCGGACGAATGGGCGATGTTTGCGCTGGCAATGAAGCGGGCGGATTCCCGAATCGATGGTGCCCGATCCCACGTCGAACCTTCCCATTCCGGGCTTGTCCCGGGGAGGGGCTTGGCCGGCGGTGGGCCCCGGCCGATATTCAGGGCTGGCAAGGGCGTCATCTCCTCTCGGGCGGGTGGAGTCTGACGCCCGAAGCCCCCGCCGACGGCCGACGTCGCCCGCCACCTCACCGGAGCTCATCTCTTGGAAACGTCCCTCGGCAAACGCCTCGTCCGAGCCCTCCTTGTCGCCCTGGCGATCGTGGGGGCGAAAGGTTCTGGAGTCGCGTCAGCCCAGGCCGATTCTGCCGCGGCCCTGGTGACGCCGTTGGTCGACGCCGGACGCCTGGCAGGCGCCGTGGTCCTCGTCACCGGCCCCGAGGGGGTCGTTGCGGAAGAGGCGGTGGGCATGGCTGACCGGGAAGAGCGGCGCCCGATGGCGGCCGATACGCTCTTCTGGATCGCCTCGATGACCAAGCCGATCACGGCGGCCGCCGTCATGATCCTGGTCGACGAAGGGAAGATCTCCCTCGACGACCCGGTGGCGAAGTACGTCCCGGAGTTCCAGGACCTGTGGGTGATCGGTGAGCGGAGCGGCGAGGGGCAGGGGGAGAAAAAAGGACTCGTCCGACCGGTCCGTCCGATCACGATCAGGGATTGCCTCTCCCACACCAGCGGCCTGCCGTTCTCCTCGGTCGTGGAACGGCCGACACTCGACAGCGTGCCCTTGGCGACCGCCGTCCGCAGTTATTCGATGATGCCGCTTGAGTTTCAGCCCGGCACGGCCTACCGCTATTCCAACGCCGGCATCAACACGGCTGGACGGATCATCGAGATCGTGTCGGGGATGCCCTACGAGCGCTTCCTTGACGAGCGCCTCCTGCGGCCACTCGGCATGCATGACACGACGTTCTGGCCGAGCGGATCACGGATCGGCAGGATTGCCCGGTCGTACCGGGCCAATGGCGACAAGACGGCGCTCGAGCCGGTCGGGATCGGCCAGCTCGCCGAGCCGTACGGTTCGGCCGCCCGGTATCCAATGCCGGGGGGTGGGCTGTTTTCGACCGCTGCCGATTGCGGCCGCTTTTGCCGGATGCTCCTCGATCGTGGGGTCGGCGACGACGGCGCCCGCGTTCTCTCCGAGGCCGCGGTAACGGAGCTGACGCGGCGGCAAACGCCGGACGGCGTGCCGGAGAGCTATGGCCTCGGTTTTAGTGTCGGCAGTGATGGTACGTTTGGCCATGGCGGTGCCCACGCCACGAACATGACGATCGATCCAAAGCGGAGGATTGCCGTGGTGTGGATGGTTCAGGATGCCGGCAGCCCGCCGGAATGGAGGCGGGCCGAGGGGGAAGTACGGCGGTGGGCCTTCGAGCGCTTCAACGCGGCGGAACAGCCATGACGCCGTCGATGCACGGTGATCGATCCTCGGGCACCACGCCCCTCCGGCAGGGAGCATCCCGACGTTGAACGGCACCACGCCACGCCACGCCCGGCCAGCCGAAAGGCAGGGGGAGGGGAGTCGACGGCAGTTTGCCGACTACCGTCATCGTCGCCGTGATCCGGCTGAGCAGGCCACCCGGGCCAAGAGCCAGCGGCAGCGGTCGCTGCCGCGATTGCTCCTCGAACTGACGCGGGTCCTCGGTGGCGATTGGACCGTCGTGATCCTCGGGGTGTCGCTCGGCACGGCGTCGACGCTCCTCAAGCTCGCCCCGGCAGCCTCCACGAAGCTCGCCATCGACCATGTCCTCCTCGGCCAGACGCTCCCCACCTGGCTTCCCGCCTGGGTGCCGGTGCCGGCCGAGCCGGGGGGGCGGCTCCTGCTCCTCGTCGTCGCGGTGATGGCCACGATCCTCGTCGGGAGCCTGTTGTCGCTCGCCGGCCGGTGGCTCGTGACGCGGACTTCGAAGCGGGTCCAGGAGCGGATGCGCCGGCGCGTTTTCGCGCACGCCTCCCGGCTTCCGCTCCACCGCATCTACCAACTCCGCGCCGGCGGCGCGGGGACCCTCCTCCGCGACGATGCCGGCGGCGTCGGCGAGCTCGTCTTCACGATGCTCTTCAATCCCTGGCGGGCGCTGGTGCAATTCGTCGGCGGGCTCCTGATCCTCGCCTGGATCGACTGGCGGATGCTCCTGTGCAGCCTCCTTCTCATCCCTGCGGTGGCGATGTCGAGCATCCTCTGGAGCCGGATCCTCCGACCGCTCTACCGCGACATCCGTGCCCAACGGGCCGATGTCGATGCCCGCACCGGCGAGGTGTTCGGCGGGATGCGCGTCGTCCGCGCTTTCGGTCGCCAGCGCCGCGAGGCGGCGCGCTACACCCGCGCCAATCACCTCACGCTCCGGCTCGAGTTCCTCTCCTGGTGGTGGGGGCGGATCCTCGAGGTGTTTTGGGATCTCCTCCTCCCCGGCGCGTCGTCGGTGCTCCTCCTCTACGGCGGGATGGAGGTGCTCGCCGGGAGATTGACCCCCGGTGATCTGGTGATGTTCCTCGTTTTCATGGCGATGCTGCTCGAGCCGGTGGCGGTGATCGCCAGCACCCTCGGGCAGCTCCAGAGTAACCTCGCCGGGTTTGACCGCGTCCTCGATCTGCTCGCCGAGCCGCTCGACATGGCCGCGGCCCTGCCCGGCGCCAGGCTCAACCGCGCGGAGGTCGCCGGGAGGATCACGTTCGACCGGGTCTCGTTCCGGTATCCCGGTGCCACGGTCGACGTGCTCCACGGGATCACGCTCGACGTCAGGCCGGGAGAGACGATCGCCCTCGTCGGCCGGAGCGGATCGGGGAAGACGACGCTCTGCAACCTCGTGGCCCGCTTCTACGATCCGACCGCCGGCGCCGTCAGGCTCGACAGCCGCGACGTGCGGAGCATTGACGTCGAGTCATACCGCCGCCTGCTCGGCGTCGTCGAGCAGGATGTCTTCCTCTTCGATGGCACGATCGCCGAGAACATCGCGTATGCCCGCCGCGATGCGAGCCCCGACGAAATCGCCGCGGCGGCCCGCGCCGCCCGTGCGGCCGGCTTCATCGATGCCATGCCGGAGGGCTATGGCACGCTCATCGGCGAGCGCGGCGTGCGGATCAGCGGCGGCCAGCGGCAGCGGCTGGCGATCGCCCGGGCGGTCCTCGCCGACGCCCGGATCCTGATCCTCGACGAGGCGACGAGCAATCTCGACAGCGAGAGCGAGCTTGCCATCCAGGCAGGGCTCTCCGGGCTGCTCCATGGCCGGACGAGCTTCATCATCGCCCACCGCTTGAGCACGATCCGTCACGCCGATCGGATCGTCGTCCTCGAGGAGGGGCGGATCATCGAGGTCGGCAGCCACGACGCCCTCCTCGCCCAGGGCGGCCGCTACGCGGAGATGGTAGCGCTCCAGGCGCCGGCCGGCTGAACGGGCACTTGTGCCTTACGGGAGGAAACGCACTGGCCAGAGGCACCTCAGCCGCCCATGATGGAGGGGTCGACGGGGGCGAAAGCGGCACGGCTGCACCGTGCCCCCCGTCGGTCGAGTCATCCCGCGGGAATCCCATGCGCGCCCTGCTCTCGTCCGTGGCCGGTTGGTTGTTGCTGCTGTCGCTCCTTTCGGCTCCGGTCGTCGCGGCGGAGGCCAAGCTGCGCACCGAGTGGACCGGCTCGCGGATCAGCGGGGCCCCGATCCCGCCGCCACCATACGGCCACGAACCGGTCCTCCCCGCGCTCCGCTTCGACAAGCCGACGGAGCTCGTGCCGATCCCCGGAAGCGATCGGATGATGATCACCGAAGAGAAGGGGAAAGTGTATTCGTTCCCGATGCGGCCCCGATCCGGGGGCGACGGGTACGAGGAGGTGGCCCACGCCGACCTCGTCTGTGATCTGGGGTCGATCGAGGGGTTCGATCACCTCTTCGGCCTCGCCTTCCACCCGCGCTTCGCTGAAAACCGGCAGTGCTTCCTGGTCTACGCCCTCCAGGCGAAGATCGCCGACGGCACGCGCGTGTCGCGGTTCACCGTCTCGACCACCGATCCGCCGACGATCGATCCGGCCAGCGAGGAGCGGGTCATCGACTGGGTGTCGGGGGGGCACAACGGCAGCAGCCTCCAGTTCGGCCCCGACGGGATGCTCTACATCTCCGCCGGCGACTCCGGCGACGCCACGCCTCCTGATGCGCTCGGTACGGGGCAGTCGGTCGAGGATCTCCTCGCATCGATCCTGCGCATCGACGTCGACCATCTCGCCGGGCCGACTGCCGCAGGCGCTCCGCCCCGCCCCTACTCGATCCCCGCCGACAATCCGTTCGTCGACGTCCCGGGGGCGCGGGGGGAGGTGTGGGCCTATGGTCTGCGGAATCCGTGGCGGATGTCGTTCGACGGGGCGGGGAGGCTGTGGGTCGCCGACGTGGGATGGGAATTGTGGGAGATGATCTACCTCGTCGAGCGCGGGGAAAATTATGGCTGGAGCATCATGGAGGGGCCGCAGCCGGTGGTGGGGGATCGGCGCCGGGGCCCCGATCCGATCACGCCGCCGGTGATCTCCCATCCCCACACCGAGAGCCGTTCGATCACCGGAGGCTATGTGTCGACCACCCCCCGGCTCCCCGAGCTGGCCGGGGCCTATGTGTACGGCGACTATGTCACCGGGAAGGTGTGGGGGCTGCGGCACGATGGCACGCGGATCACCTGGCAGGAAGAGCTTGCCGACACGCCGCTGGCCCTCTCGACCTTCGGCCTCGGTGCCGACGGCGAGGTGCTCCTGGTCGACTACGACTCGGGCTCGCTCCACCGGCTCGTCCGCCGCCCGCCGGTCGAGGCCAACCTCCGCTTCCCCACCCGCTTGAGCGAAACCGGGCTGTTTGCCGACACCGCCGCGCAGAGGCCGGCGGCGGGGGTTGTTCCCTATTCTATCAGCGCCGAGGCGTGGGCCGACGGCACGAGTGCCGAGCGCTGGCTCGCCCTGCCGGGGAAGGCGCAGCTCTCGCTCTATGAAGCGCAAAATCCCCAGCAGGGTTTCATCCGCGGGAAGTTCAAGTTTCCCGCCGATGGCGTCCTCGCCAAGACGATCGCCCTCGAGACCGCCCCCGGCACCACCCGGAGGATCGAGACCCAGCTTCTCCATTTCAACGGCGCCGACTGGTGCGCCTACAGCTATCTGTGGAACGACGAGCAGACCGATGCCGAGCTCGTTGGCCCGGAAGGGGCGGCGGTCCGGCTGGAGATTGCCGACCCGAACGATCCGGCAGTTCACCATCGGCAGAGCTATCGCGTCGCCAGCCGCACCGAATGCCTGATGTGCCACACGACCCGCGGGGGCTCGCTGTACGGATTCACGCCAGCGCAGCTCAACCGCCCGGTCGATCCCCGCGTGGCGCAGGCCGGCATCGACTCGACGGCTGCAAACCAGCTGCGTTGCTTCGACGAGCTCGGCCTGGTCGCCAAGCCGCTCGACGAGAGCGTGACGCCGCCGGTCGATCCTTACGACCCGACCGCCGATCTCGACCGCCGGGCCCGCAGCTATCTGCAGATGAACTGCGCCCAGTGTCATCTGCGTGGCGGGGGCGGAGCCTCCGATTTCGATGTCCGCTCCGACGTGGCCCTCGACCGCACGAAGCTCCTCGGACTGCGGCCGAGCCACGGCACCTTCGCCCTCGACGACGCGGCGGTGGTGGCGGCCGGTGCTCCGACGAAGTCGGTCCTCTACTATCGAATGGCGACGCTCGGTCGGGGGCGGATGCCCCACTTCGGCTCGACCGTCGTCGATGCCCGAGGCCTGAAGCTGATCGGCGACTGGATCGAAGCGCTGCCGAGCGAGGCCACGCCGGCCGGGGCGGCCCCGGTCGACACCGACCGTCTACCGACCGGCGCCACCCCCTCAGAGGCGCTCGGTCTCCTTCGGGCGATCGACGGTGGCGCGCTACCGGCCGACGAACTGGCACGGATCGTGGCTTGGGGAACTTCCCACGGCGACCCGCAGATCCGCGATCTGTTTGAGCGGTTCACACCTGAGGAGCAGCGGCGCCAGCGGCTCGGAACGAGCATCCTCTCCGGCGAGCTGCTGGCGCTCGAGGGGGATGCCGACCGGGGGAGAAAGCTGTGGGAATCGGCAGCCGTGAGCTGCCGGAGCTGCCATCGCACGGCCGCCGAGCAGGCTGCCGACCGGCCGGCGGTCGGCCCCGATCTGATCGGGATCGGCAAGCGGCTGACGCGGGCCGAGCTCCTGGAAAGCCTCCTCGAGCCCTCCCGGAAGGTCGATCCGAAGTTCGCCACCTGGTATGTGGAGACCAAAGACGGCCTCGTCCACACCGGGCTCCTCCCAGAGCGATCGGAGAGCGAGCTCGTGATCCGTGACGCCCAGGGACGCGACACGCGGATTCCGCGAGGGGAGGTAGAGCAGTTCGTCCAGCAGTCGCAGTCGCTCATGCCGGAGCAGCTCCTCCGGGACCTCTCGGCAGCCGAAGCCGCCGATCTGCTCGCCTATCTGGGAGGGCTGTGAGTCGGCCCAGTCGCCGCTAGACCCGCCACAAGAGGGGTGCCAGGGCAGGCGGGGATGCCTACAGTTCCCGAACCGCTCTTTGAGCCAATCACCCATTTGGGTTAGATTTCGGTGAGTTTCGGCGAGATTACGGCGCCGCATTGGCCCGGGGGGCTGCTCAATCCGGACACGCCACGGTGGCGTCGTTGGTATCTCTGCTCCGCCGGCGTCGACCGACCATCGCTGCGAAGCTTGATTCGATTATTTATTTCAGTCCATCTTTTTGTTCCCTGCACTTCCTGGAGATCCCTTCCCATGTCAATCCGGCCTCACTTTCGTCACGGCGGGTTCACGCTCGTCGAGCTCCTTGTCGTCATTGCCATCATCGGCACGCTCGTCGGCCTCCTCCTCCCGGCCGTGCAGTCGGCGCGGGAGGCGGC
>Ga0114967_10002522_pt1 | contig 15301 bp, 14 predicted proteins | sample M_130628_MF_Meta_FD_92639 | JGI IMG/M metagenome (GOLD analysis project Ga0114967, IMG submission 92639) | Freshwater microbial communities from Lake Montjoie, Canada to study carbon cycling - M_130628_MF_MetaG | ecosystem: Environmental > Aquatic > Freshwater > Lake | place: Lake Montjoie... | reverse complement strand
TTACGCAGTGGATGGCTATTAACGGATAGGTTGACAGCCCCAGTTACTCTCTTGTTATGAGAACGAGGCGCTGGGCCCTCAAAGGGCTTTTACTTGCCCTCATTCTTGCCCTCATTCCTGCGCTAAAAATCTCAGCAGATGCTGCTGGGCCGCAAACTCCCAGTTGTGGCAATTACAAAGTAACAACCAATGAAGTAATAGCTGGGGTTAAGTTCCCAAAAGGCACCTACCAAATAAACACCTTTGGAATCTCTTGTGCCAAAGTAATGGGAAGCAAAGGTCTTTTCGCACAGTTCCTTAAACTCAAAGATAAGGATCCACTTCCAAAGCCTTGGCGCTACTTGGCAGATGCCATAGGAGCCCCTAAGTTTTCATCTGGTGCTGGAGTGGGATTTCGTGTGCAGTTAATTAGTGCAACGCCAACAAAGAGTCCAACCCCAACGCCTACGGCCATTGGTGATCCTGAGGGTGCAATTGGAGGAACTCCTAGTCCTACGCCAACTCCAGCGCCCACAACTAAACCTATTGAATTACCAAGCGTTGGATCAGCGTGCAAAGTTCAGGGGGAGACGGCTACATCTGGTAACACCAAATTAGTCTGTCGCCTTACGGCCATTGGTGTTCTTAAATATTTTGAGCTGTCAAAATCTTTCACAACTGCGACAAATCCAACATCGCCAGACAAGCTAGCAACGTGCCGTCTGACCGATCAACGTCCACTGCCATTACTACCTGAAGGCACCAGAATCACATATCCAGTAATTCCTCATACAGGAAGTGTTGTATCGGGAGTAGAAAAGATAGCGGTGGTGGGCTTTGACTTTAGCGATACTCCAGGACAAGGCAATCCAATGGATATTCTTGGAGATAATCTAGAAAAGTCCTCACAATTCTTCAATTGGTATTCGAATGGGAAAGTGAAATTAGAGTTCAAAACTTATGACAAGTGGATACGCCTGAGTCAGACATCGAGTACATACATCACAGGTGAGCATTTCACTAGTACAGCAGGTGCTTTAACGGTCACAGATATGGCTAAAGAGTTCAATTCAGCTGTTAACAAATACATCAATTTGAGTGGTTACACAGCAGTGATCTTTGTCTACCCAAAAAATATTGAGACTATTACTCAAAACTATGGTCTTGCAGCAGGCTGGAACGGACTACCTGCCTTTTATGGTGTTGGGCCAAGTTATTACCCAATTGAATTTCCGTATTGGACCTTTATCATTCATGAAATGCTCCATGAGCAAGGACTTCAAGGGCACTCACCGAAAGATCCATGGGTTTTTGGAATTCTCTTAAACGGAAATGGCACCACATCAGGTCTGAATTCGTGGGATGAATTAGCCGTTGATTGGTTAACTGAGGAAGAGATCTACTGCATAGATAAAGCTAATTTAAAGCCAGTTCAAATAAATCTTGCTCCCATTGAGCGCCAGCAAGCTGGTGTTCACACCATCATGGTCAAACTAGATAATCACAGAGCTCTTGTCATTGAATCCCATAGGCAAGGAGATTTTGCTCAAGGTATGCCTGACTATGGATACGGAGTGACTCTGCAATTAGTTGACACAACCAAGGCAACTACGTGGGAGAACGATACGAATGCCACTAGCGTCTATCTCAAGATCCCTACCTACAATCGCTATGGCCCAGAGTATGGAACACGCATTAACAATAAATATGCAGATGATTCAGGCGTAAACCTCTATAACGGAATAGGTGTCTCAGGAGCTCGCTGGGGATTGAATCAAAACATTCTCATGCTTGAAGGTGAGAAATACACCTTTGAAGGCATCACGATTGAGTTTGTTAAGAGTGGGAATACAGATCTGATTTCTTTGACCAATTGATTAAGAGTTAACGATTGCCACTACGCGATCACTAAACTCATTTGTCTTTGGATCCTTAAGAATCATCTTTACGCGACCATCAGGCAAGGTTTCCTGTTTGATAACTACGAGTCCCTCAAACATTGTTGGTGTGTTGGAGATTCGAGGAGTTGTTCCGCCTCGCCAATCCAGTTCTACGGGCGCCCAACCATGCATCTCAACAGACTTGAAACATGCATCCATAATCGCATTCACAACATAACCGTCATAGAAACTTTCCATCGGCTTTGTGTTGGTCTCCATCGCATTAAACATGTCAGTAAACATGTCAACATAGCCAAGTTCTGCAACTTCATCGCCAACAGGAAATAGCCAACCAGTTGATGTTTCAGATTTTTCTGCAACGTATGAGTTGCCTTCGGCTGCTGTAAACATCTCAAAGCCAGTGCGAAGGAAGTGATTGAGCCAGATAGTTCCATGAGTTCCGGCAACCTCATCACGTAGGTCCATGCCTCCACGGAATGTCCATGAGACTTCAAACTGACCTACGGCACCAGATTCAAATTTAATGAGTGCAATGGCATTGTCTTCGGCGTTAATTGGATGCACCAATGTGTCTTTCCAGCACAAAACTTCAACTGGACGATTGCCTTTACCGACAAAGTTACGGATGATTTCAATGCAGTGGCAACCCAAGTCAATAATGCAACCGCCACCTGCTTGCTTGTCATCCCAGAACCACGCACTATGTGGGCCAGGGTGAGTCTCACGAGAGCGAACCCACAAGACATCTCCAACAGCGCCACTTTCAACACTCTTTACTGCCTTTAATGTCTTTGGTGTGTAGCAAAGATCTTCTAAGTATCCAGCGAATACTCCAGCCTTTTCTACCGTATCCAAAATTCGTTTTGCTTCTTCTGCATTTCTAGCCAATGGCTTTGTACACAAAATTGCCTTGCCAGCTTTTGCAGCCAATGTAATTGCCTCTTCATGCATATGGTTTGGAAGAGCAACAATTACTACATCAGTATCAGGGTGGTTGATCGCCGCTTCAAGACTTGTCGTAACGTTTGCAATATTCCAACGCTTTGCAAAAGCATCACCGCGTTCTTGGGTTCGTGAATAAACAACTGAGACAAAATCTCGATTTCGTTGGCCATGTAATGTCATTGTGTAAAAATCTGCGATTAAGCCAGTGCCAAGCATCGTTATCCGTCGTGATTGCACGATTCCTCCTGAGTGTTAGGTCTAACGATTAGTATAGACATATGTGTTATTATAAAAAAAGGAGGTAGGGATGACTTTTCGTCAGCTGGGTCATTTTGACGTCATTGTCATGGGTGCAGGTTCGGCGGGAGCAACTGCGGCAATAGCAGCGGCCCGCACAGGATCTAATGTTCTTGTCATTGACCGCCTACCTTTTGCTGGCGGAACAAGCACTGCCGTACTTGATACTTTTTATGGGTTCTACACCCCAGGTGAAAATGCTAAAAAAATAGTTGGTGGAATTCCAGATGATGTCGTTGCTGGACTATCTGGATATGGATCAATGATTGAGCGTCCTAATACCTATGGCGCTGGCACGGGGGTGACATATAACCCTGAGCATTTAAAGGTTGTGTGGGAATCTCTCCTTCAAAAATCAGGGGCCAAAATTCTCCTTCATGCACTCTTGCAAGAAGTAACCGTTAAAGATGGACAGGTGAGAGAGTTAGTTTTAGCAACCCGCGCCGGAGGTTGCGTAGTCACAGCAGATTTCTTTATCGATGCAACGGGAGATGCGGACCTTTCACATTTTGCCGGATTTGGTTATGAAAAAGCTGGCGATATTGCCCCTGCACAGACACTCACAACTACTTTTAAAATGGTGAACGTGAATGCTGCAGAGCGTAAGAAAATCGATAAGAATCGATTGCATGAATTAATGCAAGAGGCTACCGAGGCCGGGTATGCACTTCCTAGGCGTGAGGGATCTGACCACATCACACCGGTAGCAAACACAACTGCCACCGTGATGACGAGGTTGGATTCAGTGCGCAAAAATGAAAAGGGCGAGCTGGAATCAGTCTTGGATGACCCATTCTTCCTTACTGAATCCGAGATTGCTGGGCGAGCACAGGCAACTGAATATGCTCGCTTTTTAGTAGACAAAGTGCCGGGATATGAAAACTCTTCTCTCTATGGCTTTTCAACTTTGATCGGTGTTCGAGAAACCCGAAGAGTCTATGGCGATTACCGCGTAGAAAAAGAGGATGTTTTACAAGCCCGACAGTTCGATGATCAAGTTGCCTTGTGCGGTGCTCCTATCGAAGATCACCACAGCGGGGATGGCACTAATTGGATTTATCTTCCAGAAGGCTCTGCAGTGGGAATTCCACTTCGCTCACTCATTGTTAAGGATTCAGTAAACACCATGGTTATTGGGCGCTGCTTTTCAGCAACTCATGATGCCCATGCCAGCATTCGATCCATGGCCCAATGCATGGCAATGGGAGTAGCTGCTGGAGTTACTGCATCACTAGTAATCAAGGAGTCAAAAGAAGTCAGATCAATTAGTTTTTCAAAAATTCGTGAGCAGTTGGCTAAAACCGGCGCAGTTTTGGAGATTTAAGTGCCAGGCATTGTTCGAACTGTTTTAGGAGATATTGCCGCAGATCAATTAGGTGTTACATATATGCACGAGCACCTCATTATTGATTCCCCAATTGTTGCAAAAGATTTTGCGCATATTCATCTTCCATTGCAAACTGAAGCTATTGAGGAAGTGGGGCTCTGCAAGAGCCATGGTGTGCAAACAATGGTCGATTGCATGCCAACAGGATCAGGGCGCTCTGCAATAAAGCTTGCAGCAATTTCCAAAGCGACGGGTATGAATATTGTTGCTTCAGCTGGATTACACACAGAACGCTATTACCAACCCACTGATGATCTAGAGACAATGAACGCAGAAGATCTTGCGCAAGTTTTTATCAGAGATATTGAAGTAGGCATGGAAGGCACAGAACATAAAGCTGGGCAGTTAAAGGTGGTCACATCCGGCCATGTCATCACCGATCGTGAGAGACGATTATTTGAGGCAGCTGCAATTGCCCACCAGGTAACAGGAGCACCAATTATGTCCCACTGCGAGCACGGAAAAGGTGCGCTTGAGCAGATTGAACTATTCCTTGAGCTCAATATCCCAATTCATAAAGTGACTTTGTCACACACAGATAAAGAGAATGATTTTGGATATCACAGGCAAATCCTCTCTAGTGGAATAAATGTTGAATACGATCAATCTCTTAGACAGAGCGATCTTGACGCACCTCCCAGTGCTTTACTGATGAAGGCAATGGTGGATGAGGGCTTTATTGACCAAATTATGTTAGGCACCGACGGGGCAAGGCGCAGCCTATGGAGCTCACTAGGTGGTTCTCCAGGTTTGGCGTGGTTATATAGCGGTTGGAGCAAAAAACTGATTGAGATTGGATTTACGCAGGCGCAGCTAGATACAATTTTTATTGATAATCCAGCTAAGGCGTTAACATTAGATATGCCAAAGTCAGAAATCACACGAGGCCAGTGATGAGCAAAGAATTGATTAACGGTGTTGATTTTTCCTCAGGTTTAATTGCAATTATTCGCAGCAACTCAACTGATGAAGGTCGAAAGTTTGCCCAAGCATTTGTGGATGCTGGTGTTGATTTAATCGAATTCACCACTACAACCCCCGGTGCATTTGATTTAATCGAAGAGTTCTCTGGGTTAAAGAATGTGAAGATTGCACTTGGCACGGCCATGAGTAAAGAAGATGTGGAAAATGGGAAAAGAGCAGGAGCGAGAATTGTCATCTCACCTCACACATCAGAAGAGGTCATTAAGGCCACAAAGAATGCAGGTTTAGTTTCAGTCCCAGGGGTTGCAACTCCAACTGAAATCGCAGATGCACTGCGCTTTGGGGCAGATATCTTAAAATTTTTCCCCGCATCAAGTCTTGGCGTTAACTACCTCAAGTCAGTGCGCGATCCTTTCCCTGGAAACACCTGGATAGCAACTGGGGGAATAGCTTTGGCAGATGTTGATGCCTGGGTTAAAGCAGGAATCTCTGGATTTGGTTTAGGTGGACCGCTTACTTCTGGCGGCGTGGGTGAGATTGCACAGCGAGTGAATGATTTCCAAAAAGCGATTCTAGGCGCCAAAAACAGCTGATAGGCAGTTGTTTCTAATTGTATAGACAACTATTGTGGCCTGAGTTATACTAAAAATATGGGCACGAAAGTATTGATTACAGGCAGCAGAGGAATCGCAGCTGCACTTGTTGCTCAGCTATCCAAAAAACCTTACTCCATTTATCTTGTTGGGGGAGAAGAGCAAGACTGCAAATCTTTATCTGCCCAATTTAAGCAGGTAGTGGGCTACTCAGCCATCGACATTAGAGACGAAGAGTTAATTAAAGGCGCATTTGAAAAGGCGATTCAACAGCTAGAAGGACTTGATCACGTAGTTTCAATTGTCGGTGGATCGGGTCGCAGTTTTGGTGATGGCGCAATTGAAGATGTAACAAAATCGGCGTGGGATCAGACTCTAGAGCTCAATTTAACAACTGCTTTTATGACTGCCAGAGAAGCAGTCAAGTATTTTAAGAGCCATGGTGGTGGTTCGCTCACTCTGACCTCATCTGTTCTTGCCACATCACCATCGCCTGAGTTTTTTAGAACTCATGCCTATGCAGTAGCCAAAGGTGGAATTAACACTTTAGTTAAAACTCTTTCTGCTGCCTATATGGGTGAGTCAATTAGAGTCAATGCAGTTGCACCAAGCCTTGTTGCAACACCCATGGCAGCTCGTGCTGCACAAAACCCTGAAATTGCAGCTTTCACAAAGCGCAAGCAGCCATTTGCACCCGAGCAGCTTTCAGCTGCTCAAGTGGCAGCTGCCTACGTCTACTTAATTGAGAATCAAGGAGTTACTGGTCAAATTATCGAAATTGATGGGGGCTGGTCAGTTAACTCAGGTGTTTAATAAAATCTCTATAGCCAAAGAAAAGGATAAAAATGTCACATCCAAAGTACACAGCCAGAATCATCGCTAAAACAATTGATCATTCACTACTAAAGCCAGAGATGACCCGCGAAGAGGTGAAGGCTGGATGTGAGATTGCCAAAAAGTACGATGTGGCATCGGTTTGTTGTAAGCCATCTGATGTGAAGTTCTGCGCCGATTTATTGAAAGGCACAGATGTCTTGGTGGGAACAGTGGTGGGCTTTCCTCATGGAACTACTACAACTGAGGTTAAAGTCTTTGAAACTAAGCAGGCTGTTGCCGACGGTGCAACTGAGATCGATATGGTCATCAATATCGGTCATCTCAAGTCTGGCATGAATGCAGAAGTACAGGCAGACATCAAGGCCGTAGTTGACGCCTCTGCCGGTCACACCGTAAAAGTAATTCTTGAAAATGCCTACCTGACCGATGAAGAAAAAGTTACTGCCTGTAAGTTAAGTGAGGCAGCAGGTGCACATTATGTGAAGACTTCAACAGGATATGCACCAACAGGTGCATCGATTGCAGATATAAAACTGATGAAGGCAAGTGTGAGCCCCCATATTAAAATTAAGAGCGCTGGCGGAGTGCGCACCTTGGACTCTCTCATGGAGTATCTCGATGCTGGAATCTCACGAAGCGGTGCAACTACTACGGCTGTGATGATTGATGAGTTCATAGAAAGATTTGGTCGTGAGTAAGTTTTTAGGTTTAGATCTAGGTGGGACAAATATAAAAGTTGCTGTTATTGAAAAAGCTGGCACCACCTGGAAAGTAATAAATGAAGAAGACGTTCCCACGCAAGCAGAGCAAGGCCCTGCCCATGTTGTCTCACGCTTGGCGCAGATTGCTGCAAGAAAGCAGAAAGAGTTCTCTGATTTAAGTGGCGTTGGCGTTGCAGTGCCAGGTCTTTTTAATGACGATGGAACAATTGAACTATTTCCCAATTTGCCTGGCGACTGGCCTGGATTCCAAGCGCTAGAACCTATAAGAAGTGCAACAAACTTACCTACTGCAATCATCAATGATGCACGGGCATTTACTTTAGGTGAAGCGATTATGGGGGCAGCGCTAGGCAAGAAAGTTGTGGCATGCCTAGTCATAGGAACGGGAGTTGGCGGTGGAATTGTCATTGACGGCAAGATTCAGCTGGGCGCAAATGGTGCAGCGGGTGAAATAGCCCATCAGATCGTTAAGTTTGATGGACCGTTGTGTGGTTGCGGTGCACGAGGGTGTGCAGAGCCACTGACTAACTCTGCTGCCCTTGCAAAACTTGCGGGGACAAAAACAGCCGAAGAGGCATATAAAAATGCAGTTGCTGGGGATGAAAAAGCTCTAGCGGCCTTTAAGGAAGTGGCTTACTGGATTGCAATCACGCTAACAAACATTATGGTTGTTCTTGCTCCAGACACAATTATTATCGGTGGTGGTGTTGCCCAATCACGTGACATTCTTCTCAATGAAATTCGCTCAGCTATGCACGAGCGTGCCCATCTCTATAAAGTAAGTGACATCAATATTGTCCCTGCAACTTTAGGATTTTACGCAGGTTCTATTGGCGCTGCGCTATATGGTGCGATCACAGCTGGAGCGCAGTTAAGTTTGATATCGACCACATAGCGATTTGCCGCATATGCAGTTTCGGTGTGTTCAATGGGCACACCAAACTGGTCTTCGATAACGCGGGTTTCAACTAATAGAGGCGACTTAGTCGGCAAATCCAAACGATTAGCTTCTTGTGTTGTGGCTAATCTGGCCTTGAGCCACCCACTTGCCAAAGTTGGATGAATACCATTTTTTCGCAATGCATCATGGAGTGAGCCAGAAGTTAAATCTTCCTCCAAAACCTTTTGACACTTTGTAGTCAGCGCCACTCTTTCTATAGCCAACGGTGTTTCATCAGCTAGACGTAATCTCTTAATGACAATTACAGAGGAAGGGTCTTTAAGATTCAACATCTTTAGATCTGTGGGTCCTGCAATCTCTTTTCTGGCAGAAATTAACTCAGAAGATGGTCTCAAGCCCCGTCGCTTCATATCTTCAGTAAATGAGAGAAGCACGCCTTCACGTCTGTGCAGGGGGTTATCTGCGATAAATGTTCCAGCACCGCGGCGGCGATCGACGAGCCCTTCACGCATTAAATTAAGCACCGCTTGGCGGGCCGTCATTCGACTGACTTCAAAACTTGCCGCAATTTCAACTTCCGACGGAATTACTTCACCGGGGCGTCCATTGAGGATGATTTCTCGCAGCCATGCCTCAATTTCTTGGTAGCGAAGTCCCGATTTCTCACTCCGTGTCCCTTGACTTGCCTTCATGAAGGTACTACTTTGAACTCAAAATTGGTATAGACATTCTGTTCATTCAGAAAGGCTACCAGTTCACGCACATTAAATTGAAGGGGGTTAGCCACATGAGTTCCTCACTGGCTGGTCTCTGGAGCACTAAAGCTATTGAGTTGGTTCAAGATTTAATGGATCAGCAAGGGACAAATATAAGTACTGCAGCACAATGGTGCGCAGATTCAATTTTAAATGATGGTGTAGTTCACTTGTTTGGAACGGGACATTCCAGAATTCCATTAGAGGAGATGTTTCCTCGCTATGGCTCGTATGCAGGATTTAATCCTATGGCCGAGCTATCAATGACTTTTCATACTCAAGTTGTTGGATCAAATGGTCAACGCCAAGCGATGTTCATCGAACGCGTTGAGGGATTTGCAGATGAGATTCTTAAGAATTGGCGCTTTGGTGCCAATGACATTCTTATGATCTTTAGTGTGGGGGGAAAAACTGCCGTACCTATAGAAATGGCAATCGGTGCCCGAGCGCGTGGAATAAAAGTTATCGCCGTAACATCTATGGCAAGTAATAAAGCTGGCAAAGCCAGCCATTCATCTGGAACAACACTTTCTGATAACGCAGATTTAGTGATTGATTTGATGGTTCCACTGGGAGATGCATTAGTTGAAATTCCAGGAATGCAAACACCTGTAGGTCCAGGATCAACAATGACTGCGATTGCAATCGTTAATGAGATTAAAGTTCAAGTGGCAGAAAAATTATTTGCAGGGGGATACACCCCACAAGTACTCACTAGCTCGGCAGTTGTAGGCGAAGTTGAAAGTAAGCGCCTCTTTGATGCCGCCTATGCCGAACATGCTCGGCGCCTATCGTCTCGACTAACTGGATCAAATGCTTCATAGGGGGGGGTGCTGGCTAATCGAGATGAGACAAGTCTGCTCGTTTGACGAGTTGATTTGTATCAATTTGGTATCAATTCGCAAGTAAAGGACAAATAGGGTTGCAATCTCCAACTGAAAGGTTGAGGATTTCGCTCAAAGGACAAACGACAATCGGAGGGAATGTAATGAAACTCATTTCAAAGCAGATTAAAACTGCAGTTGCAGTATTTGCCGCACTTGCACTCGCATTGGGTGTATCGGTATTTGCTGTTCCAGCTCAAGCCGCTGACTACAAAATTGGCGTAAGTAACAGCTGGGCAGGAAATTCATGGCGTGAAACTATGGTGTGCGCAATCAAAGCTGAGGCAACGCTCTCTGGCAAAGTTGCAAACGTAACTGTTCTCTCACGTAATACAGATGCAGCTGGTCAATCAGCTGATATCCGTACATTAAAGACACAGGGCATGAATGCAATCATCGTTAACTCTGGAGATCCTGCAGCAAACAACGCAGCGATCAAGGAAGCAACAGATGCTGGCATCAAGGTCATTGCAGTCGATAACGCAATCACAGCTCCAAATACAACACTGGTAGCAAATGATCAGGTTGCATATGGCCGCGTAGGTGCTGCTGCACTTGCAAAGGCAATGAATTTCAAGGGTAACGTTCTCTACATGCGTGGTGCCTCAGGTGCTGGTGCAGATACAGATCGCGACACTGGATTCAAGGCTGAGATGAAGAAGTACAAGAACATCACAATTGCCAAAGAGGTATTTACTAACTGGGATTGGGCAACAGGCGGAACTCTCGCTAACCAACTTCTAGTTCCAGGTAAGTTCCAAGGCGTGTGGACATCAGGTATCGATTACAACATCGTAACTGCAATGACTACAAAGCTTAAGGGTAAGTACATCCCTGTTGTTGGATCAGATAACAACGAGTTTATGAAGCTAACTCAGACTCTTGCTCCTAAGGGCTTTGTTGGAATCGTTGTTCCAAACCCAGCAATTATTGGTGGATATGCCGCAAAGATTGCTATCGATCTTCTAGATGGCAAGATGGTTTCAGCTTCAAATCTATTGACTCCAAAGGCACTTACATATGCTGCAAACAAGAAGGAAATTGATTCACGAATTGTTGCAACTCAAGAAGCAACTTTCTCTGCAACTCTTTCACTTCCTGGTAAGACAACATTCACACCTTCACAGCTATTCCGTTGCAAGGCACCACAAGATTCAAATGACGGCGGACGCTAGTAGCTATTAGTCATACTAAAAGCTAGGAAGTTGCTTTAGATTGGTTGAGGCTTGGAGAGAAATCTTCAAGCCTCAACTAATTAAAATTCCAACACAGGATAGGAATGAAATTGACCACTGATTTACTGCTCGAGATCAACTCTGTAGCCAAATCTTATGGTCCTGTTTTAGCCTTAAAGAATGCCAATTTCTCTGTCAGACCAGGAGAGATTCACGCACTTCTAGGTGCAAATGGCGCTGGCAAGTCCACTTTGGTAAAGATATTAACCGGCGTAATCTCATCTGATTCTGGAGATATTTCATTACACGGCAAAAAAGTTCAATTTTCATCTCCAGATGATGCAAGAAAAAACGGCGTGGCACCAGTATTTCAAGACCCTGCATTAATCCCTGATCTTTCTCTGCAGCGCAACTTGGCCTTGACTGGTACCAATGAAAAGCGCTTTCTTACAGAGATTGCAGCAATGGGTTTGTCTGTTAATTTAAATGAAATTGCTTCCAATATAGAACTTCCAACGTTGCGAATGATCGACTTAGCCAGAGCGCTGAGCCATGATCCAGAACTTCTAATTTTGGATGAAATCACAGCAGCTCTGCCCATCGATTTGGCCGATAAAGTCATTGAAATCATGAATGCCCAGAAAGCAAAGGGTAAATCTGTTATTTTCATTTCACACAGGCTTGCCGAGATTGAAAGCATCTGTGATTGGGCAACTGTTTTAAGAGATGGAATTGATGTTGACTCATTTGAGGCAACCAAGCAGATCGAAGACAGAATTGTTTCTGCGATGCTTGGGGAGAAAAATAACGTTGCCAATGCCTCCAGAAAAAAGAGACAGAGCTCTAGTAAATCTGAGGTTTTGCTAGAAGTAGTTAACCTTTCAGGAGGCAAAAACTTAAGTGATGTCTCATTTGAAATTAAAAGGGGTGAAGTATTGGGTGTGGCAGCCCTTGAGGGCCAGGGCCAAGACTTCCTATTTGAGATTTTGGCTGGACAATCAAAACCTGACTCAGGTGAGATCTTGGTAAATGGCAAGAAAGTGGTTTTTAAGCATCCAGCAGATGCCATCAAATTAGGAATTTCATATGTTCCGGGAGATCGCAAATCTGCATTAATGCCACAGCGATCTATTAGAGAGAATTTAGCGCTCACTAGATTTAGAGGCTTTAAGAACTGGGGCAGAATCAAGGGCAAAGAAGAGAATAGAACCGTTGATAACGCTGTTGCAGCACTTGAAATTGATACACGTGCCAAATCTCAGGTCAAAAGGTTATCGGGAGGAAATCAGCAAAAGGTGACTATTGGTCGCTGGGTCACTACTGGTTTTGATTTACTTCTGTGCTTTGACCCAACGAGAGGAATCGATGTTGGAACTAAACAGCAGATTTATGAGTTAATCAGAAAATTTGCCGAAGAAGGCAAGTCTGTTCTTTTGTTCACATCAGAGCTTCGTGAGATCCAATTGATCTGTGACCGTGCAATTGTTATTTATGAGGGCAAAGTCCAAGCTGACCTTGCGATTGAAAAGTGCGATGAAGAGAACTTGATGAACGCTGCTCACGGATTAGTGGTTTCATCATGAATCTAGTCCAAGCTCGCAGACAAAGTTGGAATATTGGAATTGTAGTTTTAGTTCTCATTCTGGGCTTCTGGCGAATTAATCAACTGCCTCAATTTGGTGCCTATGAGGCACGCACATTCATCTTAGGTATCTTGCCAATCGCACTCTTGTCCATGGGACAAGCGGTCATCATTATCGGCGGTGGTATCAACCTTGCAATTGGCGCCGAAGCAGTCTTGATCAACTGTTTGAGTGCTAAATACATGGTGGGTACATCCTTTACGACATCAGTTGTACTGGCATTGTTTTTCATCGCTGTGGGTGGCCTTATTGGTGCGCTAACGGGATGGATTGTCTCGGCCTCTGGCATCGCCGACATTGTCGTTACGCTAGCTACAAGTTTTCTCTTAGTTGGTGTGGCAATGTTTGTTATGCCACAACCTGGTGGAGGTATCAACCAAGGTGTGGCAGATCTGATTGGCGGAAAAGATCCCAACTTTATTCCACCTCTTGTGTGGTTAATTCTGCCGCTTCTTATCATTTGGATCCCGCTCTACAGAAGTCGCACAGGAATTGCGATGTATGCAATTGGATCCAATAAGGATGCAGCCTTTCTCTCTGGTGTTAACGTCAATCGCACTCGAATCAAGCTCTATGCAGTTGGAGGCCTTTTTGCCGGGCTTTCAGGCGTGGTTTTAACAGGAATTACTCTGAGCGCAAGTCCCTTTGCCTCCATTAGTAATACCGCAACCCTGAACGCAGTTGCCGGAGCCGTCTTAGGTGGGGTTTCCCTTGCCGGCGGAGTTGGCGGATTAGCTGGACCTGCAATGGCTGCGCTGATTTTGTACTTCATCCCAAATATTTTGCTCGCTTATGGAATTGATCCAGCTTATTCACAGATCATTACTGGCGCCCTAACAATCTTTGTGGTTCTAGTTGGCGGATTACTGCGCAAACGAACGGGAAAAGCATAAATGAGCACACTTAAAAACTTTGCGACAGTCAGGGTCTCCAAATCAATCTGGGCACTTATTGGAATTCTTATTGGGCTGTTTTTGCTCACTAGCTTTATTGATCCATACTTTTTCTCTATTCCAGCTGTTGGCGTCACCTTTGCCCTTGCTGCACCTCTTGGTTTGCTTGCAGCTGGTCAAACCATCTGCATGCTCACCGGCGGCATTGATCTTTCCCTTGCAATGATTGCAGCGGGTGCTGCCTTTATCGTTAGCGTTAAATCTCCATCAGGAACTCTTAACGCACTGCTCTGGGGAGCGTTTTTCTGTATCTTGGTGGGATCAATTAATGGTCTAGCTGTTGGATTATTTGGGATGAATCCATTGATCATGACTCTTGGAATGAACGCCGTATTAATCGGTGTCTTCACAGTGGGTGTGACAACTTTCCTTAAGGGAAGCTCATCCATGCCAGAGATTTTAGTTACGGCCAGTAATGCAACCTTCCTCTTTGAACCCTTTTCGTGGCCCTTAGTTATCTGGGCTGTTATTGGTGGAGCGCTTTTATTTCTTCTCAATAAAACAGGTCTAGGTCGCCTGATTTTTGCAATTGGTGATAACGCCCACGCAGCTCGCTTGGCTGGAGTGAAAGTCTGGCAAGTGCAGTGGGCAACCTATGTCATCTGTGCGCTTTTAGGCGGAATTGGTGGAGTAATCATTGGCGGACAATCTGGGGCTGTGGCTATTAGCCTTGCAAATCCTTTCCTTTTGCCATCTGTTGCAGCTGTAGTCATTGGTGGAACATCGATCATGGGTGGAATCGGTAACTACACCGGAACGATTCTAGGAACATTGATCCTTACTGTTTTGTCGTATCTATTGGCAACTATTAACTCTTCTGAGGCTGTGAAGCAGATGATTTACGGAGCAATCATCCTGACTCTAGCCTGGACATATTCGAAGATATCTCAGAACTCATAGAGCTATGAAGATTAATTCTGCTGCAGTCATTGGTACAGGATTTATTGGCACGGTCCACGTGGAGTCAATACGGCGCACTGGCGTGCACGTCAAAGGTGTTCTGGCAGGAAATACGCAGAGTACTAAAGCTGGTGCTAAAAAGCTTTTAGTAGATAAAGCCTATGAATCCCTTGATCAGATCTGTGATGATAAGGATGTAAGCGTTGTCCATGTGACCTCACCGAATGCACTTCACTATGAGCAAGTTAAGCAGTTGCTCACAGCTGGAAAGCACGTAGTCTGTGAAAAACCTTTGGCACTCTCTGCCAAAGAGGGTAGCGAGCTAGTAGAACTAGCTAAGAAAACTGGCTTAGTTAACGCCACATGTTTTAACACACGTTTTTATCCTATGGTTCATGAAGCCAAGCATTTGATCAGCACTAATCTCATTGGTGCACCTCGCTATGTTAAGGGTCACTACCACCAAGATTGGTTGACCCTGGACACAGATTGGAACTGGCGCTTA
>Ga0114967_10002520_pt1 | contig 15302 bp, 10 predicted proteins | sample M_130628_MF_Meta_FD_92639 | JGI IMG/M metagenome (GOLD analysis project Ga0114967, IMG submission 92639) | Freshwater microbial communities from Lake Montjoie, Canada to study carbon cycling - M_130628_MF_MetaG | ecosystem: Environmental > Aquatic > Freshwater > Lake | place: Lake Montjoie... | reverse complement strand
TCATGATCCACATTCATGATCCAGAAAAATAGAATAGTTCACCTCGCAACATGACGCAAACGCCTACCCCCGCTACACCCAAACCACAATTACTTGACGATCCACTTGCGCTACGCACGATTGTGATCGGCACCTTGATTGTGCTGCTTGCGATGGGTATTCGTGCAACGATTGGCTTATTTATTCAGCCGATGGGGCTTGAGCGTGGCTGGGGTCGTGAAGTTTTTTCGATGGCCTTCGCGATACAAAACTTGGCATGGGGCTTTGGCGCGATCGGTGCGGGCATGATGGCAGATCGCTTGGGAGCAGGTCGAACAATCGCGATGTGCGCTGCCTTGTATGCCTTAGGCCTCCTAGGAACACGTTACTCAAGCACCGAGTTCGAGCTATACATGACTGCTGGTTTGCTGATTGGCTTGGGTCAGGCCGGCACCACCTTTGCAGTGATTTTGCCTGTGATTGCGCGTACTGTGCCTGTAGAGTCGCGTAGCACCGCAATGGGTATCGCTAGCGCAGGCGGTTCGTTGGGTCAATTTTTGGTGGTGCCCACTGGGCAGTTCTTGATCGACTCACTAGACTGGACCGGTGCCTATTGGGTGCTGTCGCTCACGCTGGCCATGACCTTACCTTTGGCTTGGTTTTTGCGCGGTACGCCCGGCCCCAACACGGGTCCGCAACAATCGATGTTGCAGGCGATTAGTCAGGCACTCAGGCACCCCACGTTTCATCTGATTTTTTGGGGATACTTTGTCTGTGGGTTTCATACTGCGTTCATCACCTTGCATTTGCCGGCGTTTGTGGTCGATCAGGGTTTGAATGCCAGCACAGGCGCGATTGCGATCGGTTTGATTGGTCTGTTCAACGTCTTTGGCTCTTTCACCGCTGGTAAGTTGGGTGGTACGCACAGCAAAAAGAATTTGTTGGCTGGCTTGTACGCGTTGCGCTCGGTGGGTTTGATATGGATTCTTGTGATGCCAACCTCACCGTGGGTGGTCTATGTCTTTGCTGGGTGGATGGGGATTTTCTGGCTAGGCACAGTTCCGCTGACTCAAGGACTGATTGGCCATATTTACGGACTGCGTTTCGGTGCAACCTTGATGGGCATGACCTTTCTCGGGCATCAACTCGGCAGTTTCAGTGGAGTCTGGATTGGCGGACGCGTGCAGGCCGTGACCGGCAGCTATGACCTAGTCTGGTGGCTTGGCATTGCTTTGTCTCTCATTGCCGCCGCTTTATATTTGCCGGTGCGCGAAACTCCACTGAATCCATCAGTGCTTGCTAAAACGGCTTAGGTCAATGGTGATGTGGCCGCGTCCGTTCAACGCTATGTGTCTGGTGCGACGTTGACGCTGCCACGGTCGCGCAAAGCTTCGCTAATGGTGCGCGTGGGCCTTTGGGCCTTGCTTGGCGGCGTGTTGTTTGTCGGGTTTTTGGCCTACCTATCGCCCGCCATGCGTTTGAACTGGGAAACTATCGCTTCTATGTGCGGCTTTTAGGCCGCCTCTTATGCAAAACTTGTCTGAATTACCGCTCATCGATTACGCCGAACTTCGTGAGAGCAGCGCGCGCGACACTGCGGTCATTACCGTCAATAATCGCCTGGCTCGCAGGGTCATTCAAACTCTGGCTCGACAGCAGGCGAGTCAGGCACAACAAGTCTCTGAAATCCCAACGGTTGCCCCCTGGTCGGGCTGGTTAGTCCAGCAATTGAGTCGTGCTGGCTTTCAAGATGAGCTCATCGAACACACCTTATTACTCGATCACTTTGCGGCGCAAACCGTGTGGGCTGAAGTGATTGAAACGCTTGAAAAAGAGCGCGTGTTGCTCGACGTGACACAAGCGGCTGCGGGGGCGATGCAGGCGGCCCAGTTGATCGACGAGTGGTGCATCTCGGTAGATGAGTCTGCGATCACCGAAGAGTACGCAAGCTTTTTGCGTTGGCGCGACGGCTACCTTAGTCGCTTGCATGCGCTCGATGCCTTGGATCCGAACTTGGCTGTGGCAAGGCTGATTCAGCACATTGAGGCGGGCCTTAAATTGCCAGGCAATATCGTATTAGCAGGCTTTAGTGAGATTTCACCTCGCATGGGCGTCTTGTGTGCGGCCCTCTTGGCGCGTGGGATTACCCTCTCGGTGTTGCGCGAGCCAGTGGCGCAAGCAGGCGCCTTGAGTCGTGTGGTGAGTGCGACGGCGCAGTCTGAATGGCGGGCTGCTGCGCATTGGGCGCGCGCTCAGCTTCGCGCGCATCCCGAGGGTCGTTTTGCGATTGTGGCCGTCGCGCTCGACTCTCAAGCTCCTTTCGCTCGTCGTGTGCTGACGCGCGTCTTGAGCGACGAGCAGGGTGTTCCCGAGTACAGCTTTAACGTTGCAGTTGCGCGGCCGTTAGCTGACTGGGCGGCAGGGCGTGCTGCCTTAGCTTGGTTGCGTACTTTTGTGTTGCTGAAAGAACAACAACAAGCAGCTCCTGTTGAGTTAAGTGCGGCGTTGCTGTCTGGTCATTGCGTGGGGCATGTCGCAGAGATGGGGAAACGAGCCCAGATAGATGCTCGCTGGCGTCAGCAATATGTCGGTCAAGTGGGCCTTGCTGGTTGGTTGAGTTCTATCGCTAAGCTCGAGCAGCTGTCGCCCGCCTGGCAGCATGCCTGGCAAGATTGGCAGGATAGCGCCCCATCGGCCCAGGCATATTTTTGGGCTCGATTTTTTCGCGCAACTCTTGCGACGCTTGGCTTTCCTGGTGTGAGTCAACAAAGTTCGACCGCATACCAAGTGCTAGAGGCGCTTGATGATTTATTTGAGCGTTTTGAAGCGCTCTCAGCAGTGCTAGGCACGCTGACGGCGGGCGAAGCGTTAAAGATTTTCAGCAGGCTCGCGCGTAGCACCTTGTTTCAGCCGCAGCGTGCGCCCGATGCGCGTCTGGATGTTTTGGGGCTACTCGAGGCAGAGGGCGGTCAGTGGGATGCGATCTGGATGTTAGGTCTGACTGACGAAGTGTTACCTGCGACCGCTAAACCCAATCCCTTTATCCCAGCCCAAGCGTTGCGTCAGGCGCAAGCGCCGCGTGCCACCCCAGAGCGCGAGCGCCAATGGGCCGAGAAGATCTTTGAGTCGCTGTGCCATACCGCCCCAACCATTGTGGTGAGCTCTGCCTTGTTTGAAGGCGAACGGGCCCTGCGACCTTCGCCGTTGATTGTGTCGCTTGAGCCGAGCACAGACCTCTGGACCCCTTCGAGACCCGAGCATGTAGCGGCTTTGCTTGAGCGCGTACCAGACGAGCGCGGGCCAATCGTGACTGAGAACGAAAAGATTTCTGGCGGGATTGGCTTGCTAGAAACTCAGGCGCGTAATCCTTTGTGGGCCTTTATCCGGCACCGCCTAGGGGTGCGTGGGTTGCCCGCCTACACAGAGCTCGCCTACAAGATGCAGCGTGGCATGTTTTTACATGGTGTGTTGCAACGGATTTGGGAAGAGCTGCGTGATCAAGAGGCCCTGCACGAAGCCGTCGTCCAACGCACGCTCGACTCTCAGCTTGAACGGATTGCTCACGAGGTCGGCCGTAAAGAGTTGCACGCCTTTGAAGAGACCTTGCAGCGGCTTGAAATCGAGCGCGGTCTTGTGGTGGTCAGACAATGGCTTGCGCTCGAAGAGGCTCGACTGCCGTTTGAAGTGATCGAAGTTGAACAAAAGCGAGAACTTTCGGTGAAGGGGTTGACCCTTGAGGTGAGACTTGACCGGTTAGATGCGGTGGGTGAGACCAAAGACCGAGTCATTATTGATTACAAAACTGGCGCGGCGTTGCCTAAAGTCTTAAACGATTGGAAAACGCCTCGGCCTTTGAATTTGCAGGTGCCCGCCTATGCCATGATGCTCGGCCAGGCAGGCGCCGCTGACGAACAGACTTCAGCGAATACCGCTGGCTTGGTGCTGGTGCAGTTGCATTCAAAAGAGACGGTCGTGGCGGGGTTGGTTGAGCGCGACAGCCTCGGCTTGCAAGGGCCCAAAACCTTAGACGAAGCAAAGTTCAAAGACGAAAATTGGCCAGCGCTGTTACTCAGACTTCAGACAGCCATTGAGACGCTGGCCGACGAGTTTGTTTCGGGTCATGCTTTGAATCAAGCCTGGAATAAAACAGACTTAGAGCACTGCGATGTGTTGCCCTTGTTGCGTCTGTACGAAGATGAGCCTAGTGATGAGTGAAAAGCAACCTAGTGATGCCGCGATCAGGCTGCAGGCAACAGACCCAAGACATTCGTTTTTGGTGCAGGCTCCGGCAGGCTCGGGTAAGACAGAGCTCTTGACTGATCGCATTCTTGCCTTGTTAAGTACAGTCAAGCGACCTGAAGACATCATTGCCATCACCTTCACACGTAAGGCTGCGGCCGAGATGCACGAGCGAGTGCTCGAGAAGTTGTCTAAAGGATTAAGCGAGACTCCGCCCGTAGCCGAGCACGAGCGACGGAGTTGGGACATGGCGCGCAAGGCGCTCGAGCGTGACCGAGAATTTCAGTGGAATATTTTGCAATATCCGGCGCGGTTGGCCATTCGTACGATTGATTCGTTTTGCGCCTCGTTGGTGCGGGCGATGCCGTGGATGTCCTCGATGGGAGGCTTGCCCGGCATTGCTGAGGATGCCAGGCCGCACTATCTCGCTGCTGCAAGTGCCACGATAGATCTGGCGGGTGAGTGCCCTGAGGTCGAGCGTTTGTTGACGCATATGGATCTGGATGTATCCGCCACGCGCGACGCGCTGGCTGATATGTTGAGCCAGCGCGATCAGTGGTTGCCACATCTTGAGCGTAGTGATGATCACAGTGCGCTCGAAGACAATCTTCTCGAGGCGGTCGAGCAAGACTTAATAAAGTTGTTAGCGGTCATGCCTGAGCGCTGGGCCGCGCAACTTGCGCCGCTCGCGCACTTCGCTGCGGGCAACCTTCTGCAGACCAAGGCTGATAGCCCGATTGTTGCGTTGCTTGATTGGGACGGTAGTCCCTTTGAGGCGAGTGCCGACGAGCTCGAGCGCTGGAGAGGTTTGGCCGCTTTGTTGCTGACGGGCGAGGGTCAGGTGCGAAAGGTGGTGAACGTTGGGCAAGGGTTTCCGGCCAGCGCTGAAGGCAAGGCTGCCAAGGCGCAGATGTTGCTGTGGTTGAATGCTCATCGCCCAACCGAGCTTGCGGGTGCTGAGTTACCAGATTGGCTGAGTCGTTTGCACGGCACGACCACTCTGCCAGACTACGAATTTACGCCTGAACAATGGGAAATCATTCAGGCGCAGATGCAGTGTTTAAAACTGGCAGCCGGGCAGCTGACCCTGCAGTTTATACAGGCAGGTGAGGTCGATTTTATCGAGATCGCTCGCCGTGCTGATTTGGCGTTGGGGCACACCGATGATCCAAGCGAACTGTTGCTCAAACTCGACGCCAGTATCCAGCACCTGTTGATTGATGAGTTTCAAGACACCAGTCTTTCGCAGATCTCGTTGATCACAAAACTTACCTCGGGTTGGCAGCAGGGCGATGGACGAAGTTTGTTTTTGGTCGGTGATCCGATGCAGTCGATCTATCGGTTTCGTAAGGCTGACGTGAGCTTGTTCATCAAGGTGCGCGATCAAGGCTTAGCGGGTTTGAAACTAACCTGTTTACAGTTAACCGATAATTTTCGCTCGCAAAGAAAAATTGTTGATTGGGTCAATGCAACCTTCAAATCCATGTTTCCTGAAGGCGACGATCCGGCGGTGGGGGCGATATCGTATGCGGCCTCAATCGCCTTCAAGGCTGAGACGGTAATTGACGCAGTGCAGTGCCATTCTTTCTTACCAGATGAACCGCAGACATCTGGGCAGCGCGTCGTCGAGTTGGTGCGTCAGGCGCTTGAAGACTTTAGTCAGCCCGAGCATAAGCATCCGGTCGCGATTTTGGTGCGTGCACGTGCTCATTTGCTTGATCTGACGCAGCTGTTGCAGCGCGAAGGGATTGCGTGTCGTGCCGTGGAGTTGGTGCCATTGCATCAGCGCCCATACGTAGTCGATCTCGTTCAAATTGCGCGTGCCTTGACACACCCCGCAGATCGCTTGGCATGGCTATCGGTGTTGCGCTCGCCTTATTGTGGCTTAACGCTCGCGAGCCTGCATGCCTTGTTTGGTCAGAATCATCAGTCAGTGCCAGATATTTTGCGTGCTGCACTGAAGCCAACCGATTCGGCAGGCCTTTGTCGGGCGCAACAGGCGCTCGCGCCAGCAGAGTTTTTACGCTTGCGCGGCGTGGCATCGATTTTGCTTGAGGCCTTAACGGAGGATGACGTGCAGCCGTTTGCCGCGCGTCTTGAGTCCGTTTGGCGTGCGTTGGCTGGGCCAGCCCTAGCCGAATCCGAAGCCGATCTGCAAGATGCCGAAAGTGTGTTTGAGCTCATTGAGCGTCTTGCGCCCTACGGCGCGCTTCAGATCGACGAATTACAAGAGCGCCTTCAAAAGCTTTACGCCTCGCCCGATCCGCACGAAAGAGCGGTTGAAATTATGACGATGCATAAGTGTAAAGGCCTGCAGTTTGAAACCGTCATTCTGTATGGTTTGCAGAGGGGCCCGGCGCCAGACCAGGCGCCCTTATTGCGTTTTGAGCAAGTCGATTCTAAGTTGCTACTTGGCCCCATCAAGGCGCGCGCAAGCAAAGAGCAAGATCCGATTGCGAAGTATCTCGCACAACGAGAAAAGCGCCGAGGTGAGTTTGAAATCGATCGACTGCTATATGTGGCTGCGACGCGCGCTAAACAGGTTTTGCACCTTGTTGCAGATTTGAGCGTGTCAGCGAAAGACCTGACCGTCGCTGAGCCGACCAAAGGCAGTCTGCTTGAGCGTTTGTGGCCGGGTTGGCAAAGAGACTCGATTGCGCCTGTGGTCGCGCAGCCAGAAGAGCCATCCGCTGCGGTGCCCCATCATCGCGGTGGTGCGCTAGTTCGCCGTCTAGAGGTTGCCGCTCTGGCGCCCTCTTCGATTGTGACGACGGGGGCGGTCGAATCGCCGGTAGTTGTGCCGTTCGCCTTTAACGCCGCGTACGTCTGGCCCGCCGTAAAATCGTACGATCGCGTACTGGGTACGCTGATCCATGCATGGCTTGATCACTTGGGTCAACACGGCATTGCACATTGGTCCGAGCGAACCTTGCATGCGCAACGCAAACGTATTGAGCGCCAGTGCATCCAGGTTGGTGTGCCTGCGCCCGAGGTGTCTAATGCCGCTAACGAGGTGCTTGAGACGCTCGGCGCGATGCTTAAGCATGGTCGTGGCCAAATGTTGCTTTCTCAGTTGGGGGCGCGCCGCGAGTGGGCCTTGCTTGACGACGCTGGCAAAGTTTCAGTCTTGGATCTCGCTCTTCAGGATGAGCGAGGTTGGCTGGTGGTGGATTACAAAACCGGCCGCCCGCTCGAGGGTGAAACGACTGAGACGTTTGGTCAGCGCATGCTGGCTCGCTATGCAAAACAGTTGCAAGGCTACTGCGAGCGGGTCACTGGGTTCGACGGTCAAGCTGCGCGCGCTGTGCTTTATTTTCCCAGAGATGACCTGTGGTTTGAGTTTGAGCCGCTAGCGAGCGACAAGCCCTGCTAGAATGGAGTTTGGCGGGCCCCTTCGCATGGTTCGGCGGCAAATCTGGTCAGGTCGGGAACGAAGCAGCCATAGTCGTGCAGAAACAGTGCCGAAGTCAGGCTCGCCTCTTTCGCCTTATCAGTGGATGTATGAGTGGCTGTTATTAGCGATTCGATGATTTTGTTGGTAATTTTTGTCAGTAATCCACATATTTCATGACTTATCTGGTCCTTGCGCGCAAATGGCGTCCTCGTTCGTTTGACACTCTGGTCGGTCAAGATCACGTTGTCCGCGCACTGACGCACGCCCTCACCACGCAACGCTTGCATCACGCCTGGTTGTTTACTGGCACACGTGGGGTCGGTAAAACAACCTTGTCGCGTATTTTGGCTAAAGCCCTGAATTGCGAAACCGGCATTACCGCCTCGCCCTGCGGGGTATGTCAGGCGTGTACGCAAATCGATGAGGGCCGCTTTGTTGACTATTTAGAACTTGATGCCGCTTCAAATCGTGGTGTCGAAGAGATGACGCAGTTGCTTGAGCAAGCGGTCTATTCACCAAGCGTTGGTCGCTTTAAGGTCTACATGATCGACGAGGTGCACATGTTGACTGGGCACGCGTTTAACGCGATGCTCAAAACGCTCGAAGAGCCACCGGCGCACGTCAAGTTTATTTTGGCAACGACCGACCCGCAAAAAATACCTGTCACCGTCTTGTCGCGTTGTCTACAGTTCAATCTCAAACAGATGCCGGGTGATGCAATTGTTGGTCATCTTGAACAAGTGTTAGGGGCAGAAGAGATCCCGTTTGAAGTGCCTGCCTTACGCTTACTCGGGCAGGCCGCCTCAGGCTCGATGCGCGACGCCTTATCGCTGACCGATCAGGCCATTGCGTACAGCGCCGGTAATTTAACTGAAGAGTCTGTGCGTGGCATGTTGGGCACGATTGATCAGCGCCATTTGGTTCGCTTGCTCGACGCGTTGCAGGCCGGCGAGGCGAGTGCAGTCCTCGAAATCGCCGATGAACTCGCGACGCGAGGCTTGTCTTATCGTGCAGCTCTCGCCGATCTTGCAATCTTGTTATCGCGTGTGGCGATCGTGCAAAGGGTTGCACAAGCGATTGACGAGGCAGATCCTTTGGCCGTTGATATCAAGCGCCTGGCAAGCTCGTTGCAGCCCGATGCGGTGCAATTGTTTTATACAGTGGCGGTGCATAGTCGCTCTGAGTTAGCGATTGCACCCGACGAGTACGCCGGCTTTGTGATGTCATGCCTGCGTATGCTGTCGCTGTCGGGGGCGGCGGGCGGTGCGAAACAGCAAGCCGCGCCGGCAATTACTCAGGCTGCAAACACGCCTTCAACCGCCGCAATTGGCGCTGCTGCGCAGACCAAACAAACATCACCCACCAACACGTCTACCCCCAGCGAAACGCCAGCAATACGGTCAGGCCCAACTCAACCCAGTACGGCGCGAGCAGCCGTTTCGCAAGCGGGTACAGCCCAGCCAAGCGCCGCAAAGCCAAGCGCGGCGCAACCAAACTCCGCGCAACCAAACGCAGCACAGCCAAGCGCAGCACACGCACAGCCAAGCGCAGCACAGCTAAGCGCAGCACACGCACAGTCAAACACTAGATCGTCTAGCGCAGCGCCGTCGAGCACCTCGCAGCCAAACGCCGTTGCGACGGTGGCGCCTTCAGTCAACCAACAGTCTGAAGATTCAGACGTCGAGTCAGAGCCCTCTTATTTAGAGCACGAGCCAGAGTATTTTTCAGGCAACGACATCGATTACGGTTCAGAACCTGTCTTTGATCAAGCCGATGATGCGCAGTTTGCTCAGGCGCCGGCCGCTCCGGTGTCTGACACGATTATTTTGCCGGAACCTTGGGCCGCGTTTTCAGCCAAACTACCACTGTCTGGTATGGCCGCACAGTTGGCTCGGCAATCCGAATGGGTGGCCGTTTCTGGGCGCGCGATCACTTTGCGGGTGGCCTCAAAGGCGTTAGCCGTCGGCGCGCACGCGGATAGGTTGCGTGCCGTGCTAACCGAGTACTTTGGCTTTGTGGTGCAGGTTCATTTTGAGATCGGAGCCGCGCAAGGGCAGTCGGCGCACGCCGTCGATCTGGCCGCGCAAGCCGCACGTCAGCAGGCGGCAGAGCACTCGGTCACATGCGATCCCTTTGTGCAGGCGCTGGTGAAAGATTTTGGTGCCCACGTTGTGCCTGGTTCGATTCGTCCGGGCCACGCAGCGCTTTAAGCTTCTCGCGGTGCATGACATGCTGAGTTGAATTTCAAATACGATTTTTCTAATTTAATTAATTATTTCAGGACATCTCATTATGATGAAAGGACAGATTGCAGGGTTGATGCGCCAGGCGCAACAGATGCAAGAAAATATGAAAAAGGCGCAAGACGCTTTGGCTGAAATTTTGGTTGAAGGCGCTGCGGGCGGTAACCTCGTTAAAGTCACAATGACATGCCGCCATGACGTCAAGCGGGTCACGATTGATCCGAGCTTGCTGGCCGATGATAAAGATATGCTCGAAGACTTGGTAGCGGCTGCGTTCAATGACGCCTTGCGTAAAGCTGAGTCGACCTCTTCAGAAAAAATGGCTGGCGTCACTGCCGGTATGCCGTTGCCCCCAGGGATGAAGCTACCCTTCTAATGAGTTCGTCTTCTGAACCACAGCCGCTCTTAGCCTTAGTCGAGGCCTTGCGCCGTTTACCTGGTGTGGGTGAGCGTACAGCGCGTCGCATGGCCTATCATTTATTGCAGCACGACTTAAAAGCGGCGCAGCAACTTGGCCAAGCGCTCACTGACGCGGTGCAACGCTTACAACACTGTCAATTGTGCAATGGATTCACAGAAACGCCAGTATGCGCGACCTGCGATCACACTGAGCGCGATGCGAGCCTGCTGTGTATCGTTGAAACGCCAGCAGATCAAAATTCGATTGAAGCCACTCGTGGTTATCAAGGCTTGTATTACGTTTTAATGGGCAGCCTGGCGCCGCTTGAGGGTAGGGGGCCAGACGAACTCGACTTCGATCGAGTCCTTGAGCGCGCAACAAATGGGGTCGTGCAAGAGGTGATCTTGGCGACTAACTTCACCGCTGAAGGTGAAACCACTGCGCACTACCTTGGCGAAGCTTTACGCGTCAAAGGCATCAAAGTCACAAGGCTTGCCCGTGGCGTGCCCGCAGGCAGTGAAATTGAGTACGTCGACGCTGGCACCGTTGCCTGGGCGCTACTTGAGCGCAAGCCCACCTAAGTTGTCTGACCTCAGCAGGTCGCACTGAGGCCCTTGCCGACTCGCAGGCAGAAAGCCCCTAAAGGGTTCGTTTTGTACGTGGGCTCATCGCCTAGCTCTCGACTGAAACCTGAATCGGTTGCGGGTAAACTCCGAGTCGCGCTTGGTCAGCGCTGTGCTTAAATAGACTATCAAAAATTCTTACGAGAGACACTCATGTCGATTTCACGCCGTCAGTTGCTTCAGTTCGCCGGTACAGCCAGCCTTTTATCGGCTGCGCCGTCTTTGGCGCTTGCCCAGAAACTTGAAAAAGCCAGTGTGCATATCGCAGTGGGAGGCAAGGTTGGTACCTATTACCAAGCGCTCACGATTGCCGAGCAGTTGGGCTTTTTTAAAGACGAGGGCCTTGACGTAAAAATTTCTGATTTTGCCGGTGGCTCAAAATCGTTACAGGCAGTGGTGGGCGGCAGTGCTGACGTGGTGTCGGGCGCCTACGAGCACACGATCAATTTGCAGTCTAAGGGTCAGTTTTTTCGTTGCATCGTCTTGCAGGGTCGTTGCCCCATGATTACGTTGGGCGTTTCGAAAAAGACTCTGCCAAACTTCAAGACGGCGGCTGATCTGCGTGGTAAAAAAATCGGCGTGACAGCACCTGGCTCGTCGACTAGTATGATTGCGAGCTTTTATTTAGCCAAACACGGCTTGAAGCCAACTGATGTCTCGTTTATTGGCGTCGGCGCGGGTGCTGGTGCGATCTCGGCAATTCGTGAAGGTCAGATTGATGCGCTGGCAAATATTGATCCAGTGATTACCACGCTCGAAGAAGCGAACGAAATCCTGACGATTGTTGACACCCGTCGCCTAAAAGATACGCAAGATATTTTTGGTGGCAACATGCCTGCCGGTAGCCTGTATTTGCCGCAAGCGTATATCGACGCAAACCCAAGAACAGTGCAAGCGTTGACCAATGCGATTGTGCGAGCCGATAAGTGGATTATCAAAGCAGGCCCTGCGGGGGTTACAAAGGCAGTACCCGCTAGCTATTTGCAAGGCAGGCCAGAGATTTACACCAAGGCTGTTGAAAAATGTTTTGAGGCGATTTCGCCTGACGGCATGATCCCAGAAGACGGGCCTCCTACCGCCTTGAAAGCGCTGGCTGCTTACAATTCAGACATTCGTAATGCCAAAATTGATCTGGCTAAAACCTGGACCAACGATTTCACCCGTCGTGCGAATGAAAAATATCCCGAGGTGAAGGTCTAACCTGTACGTGAACTCATGCACCTAGGCGTCAACGTTTCGGTGCATGCGCCAACAAAACAGATCTTTTGAAACTAAAGCTTAAATTGAGTATGGTTGATGGTATCCACTGAAGCAGTCGCAGGTAAATCGCAGGCACAAACACCGGCGCTCTTGTTAAAAGACATCACCTGTACGTTTGTGTCACGCGATGATCCTAATCAACGCTATACGGCGGTGGCCAACAGTACGCTCTCAGTTGCACCCGGTGAGTTTGTGTCGGTTGTCGGCCCGACTGGTTGTGGAAAATCGACCTTGTTGAATATTGCAGCAGGTTTGCTTGCGCCCTCCAGCGGTGTGGTTGAGTCGTTTGGCGAACCCGTAAACGGAGTCAATAAGCGCTCGGGTTATATGTTTCAGGGTGAAGCGTTGCTGCCCTGGCGTTGCGCACTGGATAATGTTGTGGCGGGTCTTGAGTTTGCCGGCGTTGAGCGCGCGCAAGCTTGTGAGCAAGGTCGCGAATGGATGAAGCGTGTTGGCCTGAGCGGTTTTGAAGATCGCTACCCACATCAAATGTCAGGCGGTATGCGCAAGCGCACGATGCTCGCGCAGACACTGATTCGCGATCCCGATCTTATCTTGATGGATGAGCCGTTCTCGGCGCTTGATATTCAAACTCGGCAGTTGATGGAAAACGAAGTGCTTGAGTTATGGATGGCCAAGCGCAAAGCCGTGCTGTTTATCACTCACGACTTGGATGAGGCGATTGCGATGAGCGATCGGGTAGTGGTCTTATCTGCAGGGCCTGGCACGCACCCGATCGGTGAGTTTGTGATTGACTTGCCGCGCCCGCGTGATGTCGCAGAGGTGCGTATGCAACCGCGGTTTATTGAACTGCACGGCGCGATCTGGGCAGTGTTGCGCGATGAGGTCCTCAAGGGCTACGCCCAGCAAAAGCGAGCTTGATATGTTGAACTTTTTAAAACCCACCTCGAAGTTATCGTTGCGTGTGTGGCAAGTCGGTATTTTGATTTTGATTATCGGTAGCTGGCAACTGGCCTCTGCTGATCCAAAAATCGCCTTCTTTTTTGGTAAGCCCCTTGGTGTTGCGGGCAGGATTTGGGACTGGTTTGTCGCGAACGGCGACATCTATTCACACTTAGGCATTACCTTAACTGAAACAATGTTGGCGTTCTTTATCGGCACGACCTCGGGCCTAGGAATGGGTTTATGGTTGGGCTTGTCGCCAATGGCCAGCAATATCCTTGATCCTTACATCAAGGCCCTGAATTCAATGCCTCGTGTGATTTTGGCGCCGATTTTTGCGATGTGGTTTGGTTTGGGGATTTGGTCAAAAGTTGCGCTGGCGGTCACGCTGGTGTTTTTTATTGTGTTCTTTAACGTCTACCAGGGCGTGCGCGAAGTCAGCCCAACCTTGCTGGATAACGCGCGCATGTTGGGTGCTGATCGCAAACAGTTGCTGCGGCAAGTGTATTTGCCCAGTGCGACAAGCTGGGTCTTTTCAAGCTTGCACACCTCGGTCGGTTTAGCCTTTGTGGGCGCGGTGGTGGGTGAGTATTTGGGCTCTGCGGCTGGGGTCGGTTATTTAATCTTGCAAGCTGAAGGTACGCTTGACGTCAATACCGTCATCGCCGGTATTTTTGTCTTGACCGCTTGTGCACTGGTCTTAGATTCGTTGGTCGGTATCATCGAAAAGCGCCTGATGCGCTGGCAGCCTAAATCGGGCGAAACCGAAAAGCTTTGATCTGTATGGTTGCAGCCTCTAGGGCTGCAACCCGTCTAACCCTCACGAATCGCGCAGACTGGTCTGATGTCAACGCTGAGCGTCGATCAATACATCCAGCTTGCGCGCATCAGCGACAAACGCACGAATCCCTTCAGACAATTTCTCAGTTGCCATCGCGTCTTCGTTTAGCAAAAAGCGAAAGGCTTGCTCGCCCGAAGGTAAGCGTTCTAGTGGGTTGGCTTTTGCGTAAGCTGCGTTTAGGCAAGGGCTGACTTCTCGTTGCGTATCACTGAGGTTCGCCAAGAGATCTGGGCTAATCGTTAGTAAGTCGCAGCCGGCAAGTGCCAAAATCTGCCCAGTGTTTCTGAAGCTTGCGCCCATGATTTCAGTGGCAACACCAAAATTTTTGTAGTAACTGTAGATTTTCGAGACCGACAACACGCCGGGGTCGTTGACGCCGCTGTTTGCGGCTTCATTCCAGGCGTTGCCTTGCTGTTTTTTGTGCCAGTCGTAGATGCGGCCAACAAAAGGTGAAATCAACTGTACGCGCGCATCGGCGCACTCAACCGCTTGCACCAGCGAGAACAACAAAGTCAGGTTGCAGTGAATGCCTTCAGCCTCTAGCACGCGCGCTGCCTGGATGCCTTCGTAGGTGGCGGCAATTTTGATCAGAATGCGTTCGCGACCAAAGCCAGCATCTTGATAAAGAGCAATCAGTTGGCGGGCGCGCGCAATGGTGGCGCTGGTGTCGAACGATAAACGCGCATCCACCTCTGTTGAAACTCTGCCAGGCACAATATTAAGGATTTCTTTCCCAAAAGACACCAGTAATTGGTCAACCAAGTCACTTGTTACCGCCTTGGGATTGGCTTTTACGCAGCGCTCTAGCATGGGCCGATAGGCCTCTTGTTGCACTGCTTTGAGTATCAAAGAGGGGTTGGTGGTCGCATCGGTGGGTAGGTAGCGCCGCATACTCTCAAAGTCGCCGGTATCGGCAACAACGGTGGTTTGGGTACGAAGGGAGTCAAGAAGGCTGGCCATCAGTTATACTTCCAAGGTTTGCTTACTAATTTTTAACGCTGGGGTTGATTGTGCTGCCGAATATATTTGATGAACTACGAGCCAAGCAAAACGCCCCCCAGTCAAAGCGTGCTGTTGCAATTTTAGCGCTCGCCGACGGAACCATCTTTAAAGGTGTTTCAATAGGGGCTGACGGTCACACTGTGGCCGAGGTCGTATTCAATACGGCCATGACAGGTTACCAAGAAATACTGACAGATCCTAGCTATAGCGGCCAGATTGTTACCTTAACGTATCCGCATATTGGCAATACAGGGGTCAATCTCGAAGACGTCGAATCCACAAAAATTCACGCGGCCGGCCTGATTGTGCGCAATTGCCCCGAGCAATTATCCAATTTTCGTTCAACTCAGTCGTTGCCTGATTATCTAAAAGCGCAAGGTATTGTTGCGATCGCCGAAATCGATACCCGCAAGCTCAC
>Ga0114967_10002517_pt1 | contig 15308 bp, 12 predicted proteins | sample M_130628_MF_Meta_FD_92639 | JGI IMG/M metagenome (GOLD analysis project Ga0114967, IMG submission 92639) | Freshwater microbial communities from Lake Montjoie, Canada to study carbon cycling - M_130628_MF_MetaG | ecosystem: Environmental > Aquatic > Freshwater > Lake | place: Lake Montjoie... | reverse complement strand
GCTGCTGTGAAGGCTCCTGCCAAAGCTGCTGTGAAGGCTCCTGCCAAAGCTGCTGTGAAGGCTCCTGCCAAAGCTGCTGTGAAGGCTCCTGCCAAAGCTGCTGTGAAGGCTCCCGCCAAAGCTGCTGTGAAGGCTCCCGCCAAAGCTGCTGTGAAGGCTCCCGCCAAAGCCGCTGTGAAGGCTCCTGCCAAAGCTGCTGCGAAGGCTCCCGCCAAAGCTGCTGTGAAGGCTCCTGCCAAAGCCGCGCCCAAAAAGGCGGCATCCAAGTCCAAGAAGTAATCGGTACAAAAAAAAGTTATGAAATTGCCTCCCAGCCTGTTCGCCCTCGCCTGTGGCGTAATGCTATCAACGCCCGCATTCGCCCAAGAACAATCCCTCTTTAACGGCAAGGATTTGTCAGGCTGGGAGGGCAACACCGCCCTCTGGTCCGTCAAGGACGGAGTCATCCACGGTGAAACCACGGTGGATCCCGAGAATGCCAAAAAAAGCACGCTTCGTCACAACACCTTCCTAGTTTGGACAGGCGGTAAGGTCGGTGACTTTGAACTCCACGCCAAGTTCCGTATGCCCAGCGATTGGGGTAACTCAGGAATTCAGTATCGTAGTGAAGTTAAAAGTGCTGGCTCCGACGGACCGATTGTCGGCGGGTACCAAGCCGACATGGAAACTGGAAAAACTTATTCCGGGATTCTTTACGAGGAAAAAGGGCGCGGCATTTTAGCAAAACGGGGTGAGCAAACTGTGATCAGAGCTAACCCCAACGATCCCGGGAAGCACGTCGTTGAGGTGACTGGCTCGGTAGGAGTTTCCCAAGAAATTCAAGACGCCATCCATATCGCAGAATGGAATGACTACGTGATCATCGCTAAGGGAAACCACTTAGAGCATTTCATTAACGGAAAAAAAACCGTCGATGTGACGGACCAAGATGAAAAGGGGGCAAAGGAAGGCGTTCTCGCGCTTCAAATGCATGCCGGCGCACCAATGATCGTTGAATTTAAGGATATCACACTCAAATCTCTTAAGTAGTTTATTTCTAAAGCTTAACAACAAGGGTCACAAAGGCATTTTTGCTTTTGTGACCTTTTTTGCAGGGATAACTTTCCTCCATCAGCCCATTATTTCTAGCCCGCCCTAACTTTTTTACCCCAGACCATGTTCAAATCCGCCTCACTCACTCTACTTTGCCTCGCGGCCTTTCTCTCCCAAACCAACGCTGCTGACGCCAAGCGTAACGTCCTATTCATTGCTGGAAAACCCAGCCACGGCCCTGGCCAGCACGAGCACAACGCTGGAGTTCAACTCCTCGCAAAATGCCTCAACGATAACGCCTCTAACCTTGTCGTCGCTGAAGTATCCCTCAACGGAAACTGGCCCGATGACGCGACCATTCACAAAGCCGACACGATTGTCATCTACTCCGACGGAGGTGCCAAACATCCCGCGATTCCCCATCTCGAACAACTCGACGCGCAGATGAAACGCGGCTGCGGCCTTGTTTGCCTCCATTACGCCGTCGAACCCGCCTTCAACAAAGTGGGCTGGCCCCAGCCCGAGGTCGGTCCGGATGGCAAGCCCCTCAAGCAAGTTCCCCCACCAGAGCGTTCCTCGGACGGACCAGGATCCAAGGAATTCTTAAACTGGTTGGGCGGCTATTTTGAACAATTTTGGTCGGTAAACCCGCACTGGGAAGCGAATTACACCTCCCTTCCAAAGCATCCTATCAGCAACGGAGTCAAGCCTTTCAGCACCACCGATGAATGGTACTACCACATGCGTTTCCGCGCGGGAATGAGTGGCGTCACCCCCATTCTGAGCGCCGTAGCGCCCGAGTCGACAACTCAACGCGGTGAGGGTTCCCACAGCGGCAACCCCGAACAGAAACGCGAAGTCCTCGAAGAAAAAAAGCCGCAACACACTGCCTGGGCCGTGCAGCGTGAAGACGGCGGACGCGGCTTCGGGTTCACTGGAGGACACTTCCACAAAGGATGGGCCAACGACGATCAACGCAAACTCGTCCTCAACGCCATTCTCTGGACAGCCAAAGCGGAGATCCCGACAGACGGCGTGAACTCAAAAGTTACCGACGACGAAATCGCCGCAAACCTTGATCCCAAGGTTGCAAAGTAAAGCCACTAGCCCTCGCGTTGGGTTTGAACGGTCTTCGTCAAAATCACGCGTCCTCGCTTCGGAAAGCGGTAACACACAAGCAACGATGCAATTTAAGTTTGCGCTCACCGCGCGGGCTTCTACATTTGGTAACGTAACGGAAGGGTGGCTGAGCCCGGTTTAAAGCACTCGACTCGAAATCGAACGTTGGAGAAATCTGACCGGGGGTTCGAATCCCCCCCCTTCCGCCAATTTCATTATCAGGCACTTACCGAGGATGTTGTTCTGCCGCAATATCAATTAGAGGCGCACTCTCAGGCTCTCTAAGTGGCACCAAAATTCATTTCCGTGCCACCAGCACGACCCTGAACCCGAAGTGATTACTGCGGTACTCTGGACTCCTATAATAACGGAAGGCAGCCCGACAGAAGGCCGCCCCGCCATTCCATGCGCCGCCGCGTCGAACCCGATTGACACCGAAACTCGGACCCTGTGGATCCACGCCACCTAAACGCGTATCGCCATACCAGTCCTTGCACCACTCCCAGACATTGCCGTGCATATCAAAAATACCCCATGCATTCGGCCTATATTTGCACACCGGCGTGGTTTTTCCAAGGTAGGGCCCTTTCTTCGCATTACTGGGATAATGATGATTGCCGTCAAAATTCGCCTCTACGCTCGTGAGGCTGTCGCCAAAACCGAACACCGATTGAGTCCCAGCACGGCACGCGTACTCCCATTGCGCCTCGGTCGGGAGTTCCAAATGAAACCCTTTGGGAATCTCAGCCGAATCACTCACCATGTTGACAAAGTTCTGCGCATCTCCCCACGAAACACTGTCCACAGGAAGCGTTTCCCCGCGAAAATGGCTGGGATTTTCACGAACCACCGCTTCGAACTGCGATTGAGTCACCGGCGTCTGTGCGATCCAAAAGCCCATCTTGAATTGCACACGCACCGGCACTTCATCCTCGCAACGCTTCGGTTCCTCATTCGGACTGCCCATGTGAAAAATCCCTGGAGGGCAGAACGAAAACCTGATCGGCTCGCCACCGGGCAGTTTCAATTCGAGCGCTTCCCCTGCGGCGTCGTGAGGGTCGTCAACGCCCACCTCCTCGAAGCCGATCTCTGAAACGATGGCACCTGCCAGCGCAAGTTCAGCTGAAGTAGGGGCGCATGCGAGCCGCTTGAGGAGGCGTTTGCGATCTCCTAACCGCGAGACGCCAATGAGTTGCAGATCTATGTCAGTGAGTTCACGCAGCAGATCGTCGTCGATGCCCTCTGCGTAAAAACGTGGCATTAAGTCGGCCAATCCCAACCCAGTTAAAATCGCAAGAAGTTGCGTAGACATGCACTTTTTCTAAATCCAAGTGCCAAACCTCAGCAGGCCATGAAGACAAATGAGTCCTTTTCTTGTGAAAATTGGGTGAATCCAAGCTCACATCATACTGCATCGATCTATTTCGCTTGCTCGATTGGGGCAGGCAAACGACCCGGAAAGTCGCTCGTTAACCGCGGGCCCAAACGGCGTGCCTGATCAAAAAGACAAAGCCCAATCCGGCTCCTACTATCCCTGTCACTATCCAGAAAAGTGACCGACGCTCTACTAAAACACGTTTCGAATCAAGGATTTGCGTCTCTTCCATCTTCTCGGATTGTTCTCCAGCACAAGCGGATTGTAAAGTGGCCACGCTTGCTACAAAAGACGCCTGTAGTTGGCTGCACCGATTCATCAACACATCGGTTGCTTCCTGCTTCTCGCCTTTCTCCAAAAGATGCGCCGCTTTATCCAAAGCTTCATTAAATCGCTGCGAATAATCCAAGGTAGCCTCGAGAGCACTGGTCACCTTCGCCGAGTGAATTGCAAATTTTAAAGCCTCTGTCGCGTCAGTAAATTCATCCCTGATGGCTTTCAGACGAATGAAAGCCGAAGGAAGTGCTTCAGGATCAGAATACATGACAATCGATCCCTGCAGCAGAGCCAAAATTTGCTCCGCCGGAAGAGACTGAATCCGAAAAAGCGCTCCTTGGACGTTCACCGAATGTTCGAGAAAATCACGGTTCAGCTTCCCGAGCGCATTCATCTGAGCCTCAGTGATTCTATGTTCGTAGAATAAACCCGCCAAACTCAGGACTGTTTGAAGCGAAAAACAAAGTACCAAGCGGCTTCGGACGGAAAGGTTTCTGAACATAATTAGACGAAAATAATAGCGCGTAGGCCTCGGTTGTGACTTTTGAATAGTGGTTTTTTTCTCAAAAGGAAGCCTTACCGTTTAACGTTCACGTGACGCTGTGTGAGCGAGTCGCGGGAAGAGAGCGCGCTAGGAGCACATTTTTATATTTAGAGGCCTCCAAATTAATAATTTATCTAGCAAGAGCCTGAACAGCTCAAGAGATCGCAATCAGCGGCAACTCCAGTCAACGACAGTCGCACTCCTGTTAAAGTTTTGGCAATTTTAACAGGAAACTTTGTGATCAAACCTCTTTGGTGAGATGCTGGAAAAGTGGACACTCCGCCCGCTGCGCTCAAACATCCCGACCAGATCAATCCTCCAAGCCGCGTTGAAACTGGGATTGATTCACGAGGTTTCCCCGCGCTCAAAGCGATTCTGCTCACCGTCGTGGCAACCGTTTTGTTGCTCGCGATACACCACTGGTGGAATCAGGCGCGCACTTGGGAAAAAACCGACAACGCCACGATTGTAGGGACGGCCCATCAGATTTCGTCTCGGACTTCAGGCTCTATCTCAGAGGTTTTGGTTCTCGACCACCAGCCTGTCAAAGCAGGTCAAATCCTCATCAAGATGGATGATGGTGATGAACAAGCCGCTCTTAGTCGGGCGCGCGCCACGCTCCTTCAAGCTGATGCACAAATCGCTCTGGCTCAGGCGAATTCCAGCAAAGCCAAAGCCGACTTCGAGCGCGCCTCCGAACTGATCAAGAGCCGCGTTTTTTCGGTAGCCGACATCGATACCGCCCGCGCCGCCAAGGACGCCGCCGCCGCCGCACTCGCGCTGGCCGAAGCGGGAAAAGACGTCTCGCTCGCCGCCTTACACGAAGCGGAACTCCAACTTTCATACACCGTGATAAAAGCGCCAAGCGATGGGCACATCGGTGCCAAAGCCGTTCAGACGGGTAACCGCGTCTTTCCCGGACAGCCGCTCATGGCTGTGGTTGAAGACTTTTCGTGGATCATTGCTAATTTCAAAGAGACACAGGTTTCGAAAATGCGACACGGCCAGCGCGTGGAAGTCCGCATCGACGCCTTCCCCGGCCGAATATTCTCGGCCAGCGTCGAAAGTGTTTCCCCCGCCAGCGGAGCCACGTTCGCGCTGCTCCCGCCAGACAATGCGACGGGCAATTTTACGAAAGTGGTGCAACGCGTGCCGGTCAAAATTTACTTTGATGAAGCAGACGCACGTGAGTTCAATGGCCGTTTGTTGCCGGGTTTCTCCGTGATTGTCAGTGTGAATGTTAGGGAGCCCAGCCACGTTCCGGGAGCCCTCTCCGCCACCCGCTCGCATGAGTAAGAGCGCGCCTCACCGCAGCGCTCCTTCAGGACACGTTGTGGGCGAAAAAGTGACACTTCGCCAATGGGTTGCAGTGTTTGGCGCGGTACTCGGCGCATTCATGGCCGTGCTGGACATCCAGATTACGAACGCCTCGCTTGCGGAAATTACGGGCTCCATCGCCGCGACGCTGGATGAAGGCGCTTGGATTTCCACGGCCTATTTGGTTGCGGAAATTATAGTCATTCCCCTCACCGCATGGATGGCCGGCGCCTTTGGAACCCGCCGTTACGTCATGGGGAATGCCGTGTTTTTCTTGGTGGCAAGCGTCGCCTGCGGCTTCGCCAACAGCCTCTCTTCGATGATTATTTGTCGCGTTCTGCAGGGGTTCGCAGGAGGCGTGCTCATCCCCATGGCCTTCACGATTATCCTGCGAACGCTTCCGCCATCCCAAAGAGCGACTGGATTTGCTCTTTTTGGGATCACCGCAACCTTCGCACCAAGTGTAGGACCGACCATTGGAGGCTGGCTGACTGAGGCGTTTGGCTGGCCCTCTATTTTTTATCTCAACGTACTTCCCGGATTCTTTTTATGCGCGGCAATTTACTGGGGGCTCGACGATGAACCCATGGAATTGAAGCGCTTGAGAAATGGGGATTGGGCCGGAATCTCCACCATGGCTGTGGGACTTGCCGCACTCACCATTTTTCTCGAGGAAGGAAACCGCAACGATTGGTTCGAGTCCGACATGATCGCGCAGTTGGCGATTGTGGCGTTCGTCTGTCTAGGAAGTTTTATTCTTATTGAATGGGTGCATCCGCGGCCCCTAGTAAACCTGCGGTTGTTTGGCAGACGCAACTTCGGTTTCGCAGGACTAACGAACATCGCGTTGGGCGTCGGGCTGTACGGATTATCGTACATTCTCCCTGTCTATCTCGCTCAGGTACAACACTACAACTCCACTCAGATTGGTGAAACCATCATGTGGATGGGCTGGCCCCAACTCGTGCTCATGCCCTTCGTTGCCCGAGCACTGATGCCACGTTACGACCCTCGGGTTTTGGTAACAATCGGCATGACCTTCTTCGGCGGAAGCGCCCTTCTCAACGGCTGGATGTCGCACGACACCGGGCACGACCAACTCATCGTCTCGCAAGTGATGCGGGCCATCGGGCAGCCCCTCATTATGGTGCCGCTCACCTCAATTGCGACTGCGGGAATCGAGATGTCCCAAGCGGGCAATGCCTCCGCACTTTTTAATATGATGCGAAACTTAGGCGGTTCGGTCGGCATCGCCTTGGGCGGCACTTTGGTGAGTATGCGCGAGCGTTTCCACAGTGCGCAACTTGGGGAGGCCGTGCAAGGATATGCGCCCGCCACCCAGATGCGCCTCGCCGAGCTGAGCGCCTCTTTCATGCACACCGGCAGCGATGCGAGCACTGCGATGCATCGGGCGTTGTTCGCCTTGCAGGCAACGATCCGTCGCGAGGCCTACGTGATGGCTTTTGACGACTGCTTTTTGATTCTTGGCTCCGTATTGGTTGCGAGTTGCGCCACGATTTGGTGCTGCCAGCGCGCAAAGGCGGAGCGGCCCGGTCCCGCTCATTAGGCGGTTTTTGCGCCCGCCAATCGCCCGCGGACAGTGCCGCTACTCGATTCTCAAGTCCCCTTTCACACTAAAACATTTCGCCCCCGCGCAAGACGTGATATTTCCCTAAAATTACCGTTCAAGAACGTCGCCTGCAGAACGCCACGTGCAGTTCAAAATAGAATTCCTCAAGTTTTTTCCTTATGCCCGAAAAAGAAGGCCAGATCAAATCTTTACTCCCTTACGACACCAGCAGAGGAGGTCAAGTGATTACACAAATTGACCTTTCCGTTATTGATAGCAATCGAAAGAGTAAATTATACAACTACGCCACTGCCAAAATGGACGACATAAAGAGGCAATATGAAGAAACCATTGCCTTATGGGAATGGAATGAATTCGTTGACTCTTTTAAAATTGGATTCGAGCCCGTCGTTGGAAAAACCTATTATTTATACGAGGCGAGTACAAAATTCATCTCGATTTTAAGTCCAACTGAATTCAGAAAAGAATGTATCGGAATTACAAAACTGAATAGCGACGGGTATTGGGAAAAAGTGAATATTTAAAGATACAAAACACTTTCCCAAACCACACCTCGACGCAGAAATTCCGAACGAATCGCTCGCGAGGTGACAGGGCTGCCCCGCCTACTTCAGCGAGGCCATATCGATAGAAAAGCGATACTTGACGTCAGAATTGCTCATCCGCTCGTAGGCTTCATTGAGGCTCTGAATCGGAATGACTTCGACATCGGAAGTGATGTTGTGCTGACCGCAAAAATCGAGCATTTCTTGGGTCTCGGCGATACCACCAATCAGCGAACCGGACAGGGTGCGCCGCCCGAAGATCAGTGAGAAGGCTGAAACGGTGAGAGGCTTCTCAGGAGCACCGACCAGAGTCATATTGCCGTCGTGCTTAAGCAGGTTGAGATACGCGTTGATGTCGTGGTCAGCGGAGATGCAATCGAGGATGAAGTCGAAACTTCCTGCATGCTTTTGCATTTGATCGGGATCATGCGAAAGCACGACCTCGTCTGCACCCAAACGTAGTGCATCATCGTGCTTGTGAGGCGAGGTTGTGAAGACCACGACGTGGGCACCGAAAGCATCGGCAAGTTTCACGCCCATGTGTCCCAGACCACCAAGACCGACAATCCCCACCTTCTTTCCGGGACCGACTTTGGCGCGGACCAAGGGCGAGTACGTTGTGATTCCAGCGCACAGCAATGGGGCGGCTCCAGCAAGATCGAGGTTGGCTGGAATACGCAGAACGAAGTGCTCGTCCACCACGATACTACTGGAGTAACCCCCGTAGGTCACTGGAGCGGTGCCGTGCTTGTCGGGAGAGTTGTATGTGAAAATCCCATTCGCGCAGAGGTTTTCCAAATTTTCCTGGCAGCATGGGCAGCTTTGATCGGAGTCCACGAGACAACCGACACCGACGGTGTCACCCGCTTTATACTTGGTAACCTCGGAGCCGACCTTGACCACGCGACCGACGATTTCATGGCCCGGAACACACGGATAAGTGGTTTGCATCACGCTACTCCACTCGTTGCGCGCGGTATGCAGGTCTGAGTGACAGATGCCGCAAAAAAGAATCTCGATCTGCACATCACGCGCAGTCGGCTCGCGTCTAGGGATCAGCGTGGAAGCCAAGGGTGAAGTGGCACTGGCAGCGGAGTAAGCTTTGGTTTGGTACATGGCTAGTAAATCAATCGTTGAGTGGAGCGGAAAGGTCTCACTCCGTTTACGCCCCCAAGGGATGAACGACAATTAGAATGAGGATCTTGCGGTTTGGGGGTCGCGAAGATTCCCTGTTACGGATACATCACTGGCAGCGATACGGCGACATTAAGACCAATCCCTTCACTCTCTTGCCGAAGAAGCCGCCTCGCCTTTCTCCAAAGCCACTCGGTGGTTTCACCCGAAGTCCATCCTCTCACCATCATGAAGTTACCGGCCCTTCTCGCCACCCTCTTACTCGCGCCGCTTGCCGCACTCCACGCGGCGGATGCTGATGATCCATTCATTCAAGTTCTCGACGGCAAACCGCCGGTAATCACCAAGGAATTCCTCAACCCGCCTTCCGGAATCACGGTCCGACGCGTGCTCTACCGCATCCGTGACAAGAACGAGGCCTACGCCGTCATCGCGATTCCATCTCGAAGTCACCGGACAGTCTAGCGTGTTTCACTCTGCCACAGTCGCCACCGGGGTTGCGGAAATGGCCGTGCAAGGCGGTCCATTCCAATTCCCGCGCGAGCCCGCTACGGATGAGCGAAGACACTCAATCAGCCAGCAAATTTTTCCAATTAGAACGTCACAGATAAACACCCCAAAATGAAAAACCGATTTCTCCTCCCAGTCCTCGGACTTCTCTTCACCCTCGCCTTCCCCATCTTCAGCGGCGCTGAACCAAGCGACCCCTTTGCGAAATGGGAAAAAGAAATTTCCGAACTGGAACACGTCGACCAGGTTCAGGGCATCACCAAAAACGCTATCCTTTTCACAGGCTCCTCAACTATCAAACGGTGGAAGACCCTTGCACAGGATCTTCCTGGCCGAGTGGTGCTCAACCGCGGATTCGGTGGATCACAAATTTGCGATGCCACTCACTTTGCCGAGAGAATTATTTTTCCGCACGCGCCCCGGATGATCGTGCTCAGGGCGGGCGGAAACGACCTTCATGCGGGGAAGTCGCCGGCGCAAGTTTTTGAGGACTTCAAAGCGTTCGTAGCGATCATTCAAACAAAATTGCCGACGACGGAAGTCGTGTACCTCGCCGCTTGTCCCAGCATCGCCCGCATCACGGAGACGCAGGCAGGTGAACAACTCAACGAGCTCATCCGCGACTACGCTAAATCGGCCTCTCATGTGAAATACCTCGATGCCTCGAAAATCTCGCTCGGCGCCGACGGACTTCCCCAAGAGAACTTGTTTGTTGAGGACAAACTGCACCTCAATGCCGAGGGCTACAAACGGCTTGCAGAGAAAGTCCGAGCTTTTTTGGACAAGGAATTGCCACTTCAATAGGCCGCTGACTCAGGCCTGATCAGCCCGCTTCTGTGCTGCTGCGCAGATTGTTGCGCCGCGTCCTTTGTGTTGAAGGAATAGCCCCGCCGCCCGGTGGGGGAGAGGCTCTCGGGGATTTCCACTTTCCATTCGCTTTTTGGGGCCCAGTTAATTTTTGTCGGTTTCAGGGACGGCGTATTCGCCATTATTTTGATTGCCGCATGTTGCCCGAATTCTCCGAAACGCGACTCTCAGCTCGCTTACCAGAATATCCGCATTCATCGGAATTTCCGCGCGTCCCTTTTTCACAAAAGACGCTTGCCAAAAGGTTTCGAGCCGCTGATTCTGTCCGCCCTCTTCGTCGGGCCGTAGCACAGCTTGGTAGTGCGCTTGAATGGGGTTCAAGAGGTCGCGAGTTCGAATCTCGCCGGCCCGACCACTTTATCGTTAACCCATTGGTGTGAACTGGTTTTTCGTCTTCTATGGACGTTGAGTGACTGCGGTTTTTTGAAGCTCTTGAGCAACGAAATCCCAGATGTCCGAATAATCTTCCACGGGGTGTTCCGGAAACTTCACAAAACAGGCGGCACCCGCGTCGATTGCAAGTTTTTGAAACCCAAGCGCCCAACTCGGGCAATGCACGTCATAGTTCGCTTGGGTGATGTCCTTTGGAAGTGTCAGTCCCCACTCATTTTCGAAGAACATCGGCGCGGCACCCTTGTGCAGTAAATAATCCGGGGACCACTTTTTAATGATAGGCAGCAATTCGTCTCGACGCTTGAGAGACTCCTCAAACGAACACCCAAGGGCAGGCGCCCCCCACTGCACGCCCGGCACCCATTCTTGCATGCGCTTGGGATCAAGCGTTGGCTGACAGCGATACGCCGCAACGCAGCGAACCAACGAGGACTCGCGCTCCACTGGATCCTCTGAGGAGCCGTTTGCCTGATCGAGAGAACATCCAACGAAGAGCGCGGGTTGTGCACCCTGCGAACCACCACCCGTCGCGATTCGACCCGGATCGAGGTTCCACTTCGCTGCATTGTGGCGCACGAATTGAACAGCGCGTATCGCGTCTCTCTGCACATAAGAGATCGGCTCCTTCTCTTTCGCCGCAGTCGCGTCTTCCATCGTACGGGTTTCAACGGCAATCACCGCAATACCTTTAGAGTCAAAGAAAAACAAATTTGCCGGATGTTTTGCTGCTTTCCAAATTCCTCCAAACCAAAGCACTACAGGAAACGGTCCCTCCCCTTTTTTGGGAAGATAAATATCGATAAGCTGATGAGGGTGCGGACCGAAGGACACATCCGCAAAGGTAGGTGCGGGCGGCGGAGGCGGAGGGTTTCCATATTTCGCCACAGCCGCTTTCATAAAATTTCCATACATCACTTTCTGCTGCTCGCCGGGCATATCGAAACGCTCCACGAGAATCACCATCGCCAGTTTATTTTTCGGATCAATCCACATCGCAGTACGACGCGCTCCGCGATGACCGAAGCTGCCGACGCTCGGGCCCTCGTCGTCACTGAGTTTTATCGAACATCCTATTCCATAACTTTCCTGAGGGCTGACTTTTACTTCGCCGACTTGTGAAGAGCTCATAACGCTCACTGCCTTCTCGGAAAGGTAGCGCTTGCCGCTAAGTTCGCCTCCGCGCAAAAGCATTCGACACAACTGACTGAGATCGCGCGCCGTCGAAAAATAACCGCCCGCCGGCATCGCGTAATGTTTGCCGTAGTCCGCCGAAATGCCGAAGCCCATATCGGCGATGATCGCGGAAGGCACATGCACGCCTGCACTCAACTTCTCGATGGTTTGCGACGAGACGTTCGCGTCCAACTTAACCTCGACGAGATCGCGCTTGTCCTCGGTGAAGCGCGCAGAGTGCGCCAGACGCGCGGCCTGTTCCGCGTTTGGCCAGCAGGTCGTGTCCGTCATCCCCAAGGGATCGAAGAGCCGCTTTTGCATGAAATCCGAGTAGTTTAAACCGCTCACGACTTCGATGATTCGCCCGCCCGTATTGATACCGCAGTTGTTGTATTCGTACTTGGTACCGGGTTCCTGTCGCAGCGGACGAGCGGCGTACTCTGCGACATCTTCCTTCAACACCTGAGTGCTCTTCAGAGTCTTCTCGCTTGCCAGAACCAGTCCACTGGTGTGACTCATAATTTCACGCACCGTGATCGGATGCCTAGGAGGATGCGTTGTTCCGGATCCATCCGAAGCCGCGACCATTTGATGTTTGAATTCTGGAAGATACTTTTCAACCGGATCATCGAGGTTCACCTTTCCCTCATCCACGAGCATCATGAGCGCAACTCCGGTGAGAGTTTTACTCATCGAGGCGATCCAAAAAACGGCATCTTCACGGATCGGCGTCTTGTCCGTAAGGCTCGCATAACCGGCGGTCTCAACAGCCATCACGCCCTCTTTATTTGCCACAAGCCCAACAACACCCGAGGCAACGTGCTGGTCTATAAACGAATGAAGTACAGGAGCTAGAGGCCCTTTGGATTCCGCCGCCTTGGCAAGCGGAGTGACGAGAATAGGGGCAAGTAAAAATAAGGAGCGGAGCTTCATCGTGGAGAGGTTATTCAATTACAACCTCCTAGCCGGCCACACAACGCTTCCTCAGCAGAGGCAGGAGTTTTCATGCTTGGTTTCACGCTGAGGTAGATTTTGTCCTAAAATATTTTAACATCACGATCAAGTAACCCGCCCGACCTATGGAATACACCTCCCACCGCAACCTGCCTGCCCTTGCCGGCGTGGCCAGCTTTGACGCCGCGACCAAACCGGGCCTCTCTGTGGAGAAATGCGTGGGACGACTCAAACGTCTCCACTGGGTCCTGCGCAGGTTGAACCAAATTTTTGTGCACCGCCTCCCCTCCGAGCCGGTGTACGAGCTCAAGATGGGATTCAGTTTGCACGCGCATTACTGCGCCGAACACGCCGCTGCACTGCGCAAACGCGTGTCTGAACTTCGCGAGCCGCCCCTTGGCATGGATCAAGCGCCAGACGCCGCGCTGGACGTGCTTTTGGATGAAATTTTAGCCGCCCCAGACACCGCCTCTCTTCTCGTGGGCGTCTACGCGTATGCGCTCCCTGCCCTCTCTGAGGCTATCCATCGCTACCTCGCTGACACCCATCCCCTAGTCGATCACCCCTCCATCCGAGTATGTCGTTTCGCACTTTTGGAAGTCGAAGAAATGGCCGAGTACGGCAGGCAGTGTTTGGAGCAATTGGCGGGAGCCGCCGAGCGGGAAAAGATGCAGCCTTGGGAAGACCTCCTCCAACAGCTGTTAGAACACGCCGGCTCTCTCGATGGCACCGCACCGAAAACGGACGTGGTTCCAAGCCGGATGTTCTCCGCAAAACCCTACCACTTCGATCCCGTACCCAAACGGGATGAACGTTTCCCGGACCCTTACAATATGGGAGTGCATGCCGAGGCGTTTTTATATGACGCAACATTACCGACTCCACCTAAAGCGCTCATGCTTTATTACAAGCGTCTTAGGGAGATCGATGTACCGGAAGTAATCGCGTCTATACTTGCCCAAACTACGAATAAGCCTTGGGATTATACGGTAGACCTCACCCGGCAACTCTGGGACGAAGCGCGCCACGCGATGATGGGCGAAGTGGGCTTTGTGCAAGCAGGCGTGGACTGGCGGGAACTCGTTCGAATTAACTTCACGTGGTCCCTCGCGCTCAACACCCAATTGCGCCCGCTGGAACGTCACGCCGTTCTTTATTTTATCGAGCAGGGACTCATGCCAAAAACCGGCAAACGCTTTGAATGGGAGCTGGCACTGTCATCGGGCGACGCCTTTGCGGGACTCGCCCAAGACTTCGACTGGGCCGACGAAGTCCTCCACGCGCGCATCGGCCGGGATTGGTATGTCAAGGAAATGGGCGACGCCAAAAAGGCGACAGCTTATGGGGACGAATGCTGGTCGCGCGTCCTGATCGATTGGGAAAAATACCGGGCGGAAGGCCTCACACAACACGCCAATTGGTGGCGACCGCTTTACCTTGAATGGTGCCGAATTCACGCCAAAGAGGCGGATCCCGCAGTGCTTGCTTTTGAAACCAACTATTCCGCAATTCGAGCGGACTTACGGGAAGTAAGCGGTTCGGCTTAATTCAGATTCACAACGATTTGGACCAGTTTTCTTCAAAATTTGGTATCACAAGGCAAACTTTGGGAGTTTCCAAGCCTAGCAGCGGCAGAGGCCTCCGGCTAGCTTAGCGCAGAGCGGAACGCTATTTCAAACTAGAGAGATACTCCACCAAATCACGCAGATCCTTTTTGGCCAAAATTGGGGCGAGCGCAGGCATTCCAGAGGGGCCACGTTCGCGGCTCTTGATCTGCCCCTTTTGCAGTTTCTCAGGGACGCCGGTAGGTTGCATGAGCAAGAGTTCCGCGTCTGTTTCACTCTTCAAAATTCCAGCGTGTAGCGATCCATCATTGAGCGTCACAAGAACTGTCTCGAACCCGGCGGCGATCTTCGCGTTGGGATCGACAAGGGACTCAAGCAGATACTCTCTATTTTGCCGTTTACCCAAGCCGGTCAAATTCGGTCCCACTTCCGCGCCATCGTTGTTTACTTTGTGGCAACGAATACACGAGGCCTCAGGCTTCTCCATGAACACCCTGCGCCCCTCAGCCGCGTTCCCACCCGCAAGAGCAAATCTATAAGCTGAAAGGGGTTCGGACTGGGAACGCGACGCTTCTACTTTAGCGAGGCGCGATTTTACACCTTCCTCGGAACGCTTCGCCGCAGCCTCCAACAACTCGAGCTGCAACTCGGTCGGACACTTTCCAGCAAGGAACTGATCAAGATATTGCTCCAGCACCGCTGCGGCCGAGGCTTCCGGCATCGCACCAAGTGTCGTGAGAATACTTTGTTTTTCACCCGTGGTACCAATTTGCAAAACCTTCACAAGCGCCTCTACGCCGCCTCCCGGAAGATGCAATTCGACGCGCAATCTTGTCGCCTCCTTGCGAAGCGCCTCTACATGGGACGTCGCCGCGAAATCAACGGATTGCACGAGCGCCGCGTCGCCTCGTGC
>Ga0114967_10002515_pt1 | contig 15312 bp, 12 predicted proteins | sample M_130628_MF_Meta_FD_92639 | JGI IMG/M metagenome (GOLD analysis project Ga0114967, IMG submission 92639) | Freshwater microbial communities from Lake Montjoie, Canada to study carbon cycling - M_130628_MF_MetaG | ecosystem: Environmental > Aquatic > Freshwater > Lake | place: Lake Montjoie... | reverse complement strand
TCCAATTCAGAGGCTGGCAGAATACACGTTGTGCAACAACGTATTCAATGGGCGCTTTGCCTTGAGTCCAATTCAGAGGCTGGCAGAATCCCAGCCGTCATTCCACGTCATGGTTAACGGCTTTGCCTTGAGTCCAATTCAGAGGCTGGCAGAATTGTCAGTGTCATCGTGCCGAGGCTACTCGAGCTTTGCCTTGAGTCCAATTCAGAGGCTGGCAGAATGTGGTGGTCGTGGTCGTGGTCATGGGTGTGGCTTTGCCTTGAGTCCAATTCAGAGGCTGGCAGAATGCGCCCATGCTAATGCTAGCGGTCGCGCTAGCTTTGCCTTGAGTCCAATTCAGAGGCTGGCAGAATAGCGACAGTCAGCGCCTCAAGCGCCTCGGCGCTTTGCCTTGAGTCCAATTCAGAGGCTGGCAGAATGCCTCCGGCAATTCAGTTTCAGGCGGCAAGGCTTTGCCTTGAGTCCAATTCAGAGGCTGGCAGAATCGTGGCGCTCGACAGTCACATGGCTATCGGGCTTTGCCTTGAGTCCAATTCAGAGGCTGGCAGAATGTCCGAGTCTGCCAGGCTTGCTCTCAACGCGCTTTGCCTTGAGTCCAATTCAGAGGCTGGCAGAATCCGCAGTTTACAAGGCCCTTCAACGGAGGGTCTTGTAAACTGATTCCACAGTTCGAGTTTCACCAGAGTTGAATTTGCTCCGGCATTTTTTCCCCTTCTATGCTGTTCTCTGGTGAGCCGTGCATCACAAACATCCGTTCCCATTGGGCGCGGGTTACGTAAAGCATCCGTACACTCCCCTCGGGCGGGAGATTGCTTTTAACCCTTGCTATGTGGGTTTCCTGTCTCGCGTATGAGACACAGGCTCTTGCATATACGCTCCATTGCACCATTTGAAAGCCGTCATCTAGAAGAAATTCTCGAAAAGCGGTCGCCCGTTTGCGTTGGGACTTGGTTCCCACAGGCAGATCAAAGGTTACCATTAGCCAACCCATTTTGAAGCGAGTGGTGTCCATGGACGATATAAACCGACTTGGTTTTGCAGCAGAGCCCGCCGGAAAGACCTAATCACCCCTTCAATAATGCCTTGCACCTCAAGATCCAGTTCGAGGTATTCATATTTTTCTAAAGGGAACCCTGTCACCCAGCGCCTGTAATCCTTGTTGACCTCGGTTGTGCCTTTCGCTTTAACCCACTGAAATACCCGCCAATCTACACAAGGGCGGAAGGGTTCCATCAGGTCATACGCAAGGGGAGCTGCACGCTCCCGTGTGACATGGAAAATTCCATAGGTTGGGTCCAGCCCAACTCCAAAAAGCTTCTGAAGGACAGTCGAGAGAAGAACCGCGTAGCCGTAATTGAGAAGCGCGTTTAAGCCGGGCTGATCCCTGTCGCGTGAAAACGGCACCTCTGTCTGCTCGAAATTAGATGGCAGGGCATTGATTGCCTTGCCCCAGATTTGCCAGAACAGCTTTGCGCACACGGCCTCCTTATGGATTTTCCGTCCTTCCACATTGGTACGAAGTAGATCAAGTTCACGGCTCTCCGGCGCGATGCGTTCTGCAAGAAGCAACTGATTGCGGCACTTCGCATCGACCGTTTTCCGCCAGAGCGCCTCAACGGTCCGTTTGGGCAAGCCTAGTACCGCTCTGGAGAGAGCCGTATCCGTGGATCGGTTTGCGGGCAGAAGCAGGCTTGTTGGCTTAAACGATTCGCAAATGATAAGGGACACTCCCAGCTTTGCAGCCTCGAGGAAAAGATGACTGTGAATGTTCGCCGAAAAAGAAGTAACGATAATGGAAGCCACGTCCTCCAGAGGCAGACTGCGCTCCACTCCATCTGGTGTACGCTGAACCAATTGCCCGTCCCTGCAGCTCAGCGAGCAGTTGGGAGCATCCACATTCACGATGTGGTACGACACAATAATTCCCTCAAATTATGAAAGCTGAAAGCCGGTTAGTTGTGGGCGATGAAAAACAACTAAGCCATCAGCTAACAATGTTGCAAGTTTGACATTCCCAAAAGCGTCGGTCTGCCCAGCACCATCACAATCCACTCGATCTGGCGTGCAGATAGCTAGGTGTAAACCGTTTGCTTTAGATTTAATGCTTCTGACCACCCATGTGCCACGGTAGTCCGCTCTGCCCGTCTTATTTGGAATGTGAAACAAGGAGCCCTTTCGAAGCACTCTCGGCCGTTTCCCGCCGTTCTTGGCGCGTAATTCCGCCAGTTGTTCCCAGACTTTGATGGGGCGCAAAATCGTGGGTTCTGGGTCCAGAGCCAGCCCATAATTGTCCCCCAGAACTTTGACTGCCTTAATCTGCTTTAACTTCGCCTTTTCAGGATCCTTAGGTGATAGGCCAATAAGCGCGGATTTCGCCTTCAAATCGTAAACCCAGCGCCAAGTCTTACCTGCATGAAGAAGCTTGCCACCCTCCGCTCCCAGTCCGTCTTTGCGCTTGCGGCACACAATAAGAACCGTTTCTGCGTCAGCGGCAGGTATCTCAATTTTTAGCGCCTTAAACCATTTTGCGAGCCTTTGGGCGGAGGGATGCTCGTCTAGAGGATCGAACACACGCCAAACGGTTTGATCACAGGCCAGACCGCCTTGGTCGGCTGGGATGTGTTGAAAAACGCGTTTTTCAAAAAGACGCTCTCGGATTTGTGCTTTAAGAAGCACAGGCAAATCTGCAAGTCGCAGCCTGCCTTCGGAATCAATCTCGGCGATTCCCTTGAGCCTCGCTTTTGCGATTTGTTGTTCCTGCACATTCAATCTGCGTTTAAGCAGTATTTCCCAAATGCCGCCGTCTCTCGGCAGCAAATGAGAAGCGAGAACTTGTACGCAAGCGTCCAGCGCGTGGTGCATGTGGGTTGATTCACGCAGATCACTTTTTGAAATATCCTCCGAATCAGCAGGCAAGCTTTGGTTGATACCGGCAAGACATCCGATTAAGCGCCAAGACTTACGTACAGCACCGGTGACACTACCGGGGATGGAGGTGATGACGGGCTTTTGCTTTTGCGGCAGATAGACCCGCTCTAACAGTTGGGCGCCGAGTCTTACAAGATGGGACGTCTGGGTGAGATCGCGGGGAGTGAACTCTTTATCGACGTAATCTTTGAGTTGGAGCGCCTCCTTGCGCCGTTTTTTCCGTTTCTTGTCATCATCATGGCCCCTGCCTGTGTCGAGTCTGTCGAGGAAAGCCTGATATTGCTTAAGCGTGACTACGGTAAGATCTGGACGACCCGGCACCGCTTGTCCTTGGAACTCTTCGACAAAACGCAATGCGGTGCGGTTTCCTTTGAGTTTGTTGACCTCTGGAAACGTGATGACTAGGGCGTCCAATCCGTCGCTGGGTTTGAGGCTGCGGGGGATGATGTGATCCTTGTCGACGCGGGTATGAGCTAGGGCAAAGGAATCATAGTCCTTGCCAGTGTAGGGGCACCTCCATCCGAGGTCTTCGGCAATGCGGGCCTTGCGAATCAGCCCGGGAGAAATCCGAATGTTCTGACCCTCAAAATCGCTCTCCAGCTTTTTGACGACCCCTTTGAAATTGGAAAGTCTCGATCCAAGATCCATTGCGATGTCCTTCGCGGTTTTACCGCTGAACTCTCGGATGTCGCGGTTCACCTCAATGGTGATACGGGAAACCTTGGAGGGATCTCCTCCCGCGTACTCCTTGATTACGTCCTGATGAAGTCGGTCCAAGAGGGTGAGGCGGTTGCGGATGAGATGATTGTTCGTCTGGTCTTCGATGGCACGTTGCAACTGGGTTTGCCGGAGCGATTCGGAGCGGAACAACGGCCCGCCTTCCTCGGCAGGGTGTTTGTTTGTAGAAAAGACGAATTCGACCACCTCCTTCAGTATAGACCTGTGAAACGGCGCTCGTCCTGAAATGAGATCGGCGGAAAACGATTCGTTCAAAACGTCGGCTACGTGAACCGGTTGTTGTTTTTTGGTGCGCCGAGTTCCTTCTCCATCCAGACGCCGCTTTATTGCGTCATCAAACGCGCCACGCTCGGCTTCACACCAGTCTCCGAGAGCTGCCAGTTTTATCGAGGCGCCTCGTCTCCACTTGCCGATTGCTCTTTTTTGAGCCTGCGAAGAAAGCGTCGGCCAAATGTTCTCAAGCTTCGAGTGAACCAGCTTTCGAACAGGATCTAGAATCAAGGCTTCTTGGGCGTCTGGGTGTAAAAGCATCTGACTCAAGTTGCTTGTCACCGACCCAGTAATCTGTTGGACCGTAGACCTGAGTTCTCCCGCTGTAAAAAAACCGCGCTCTTCAATTTTGGCGTTTAGAGCCCTCCGCTCCTCATTAGAAAGAGGACGCGTTTGTTTTTCACCTGTGGATATCCGGATATTGGCGACCTGCATGGCCCACCGATATCGGTAGAATTCCACACATTCTTTTGATGGGACTTTGGCGTCTCTCTCAGCCTCGTGATTGGCTTTCGACGGATCACCTGTCGCGTCTAAAACAGCTTGGTAGCGACGTTCAAAGCTGATTGGACAGGTTGCTATAATCCTATTTTCAAATCTCGGGATTAACTGACCAAACAACAAGCTTCCAAAGTAGTTGAGCCGCATTTTTAGAGATGGACACTCGACTGCAGACCAAGCGTGTTCATCGTCCCGGTCATTTCCAATTAAAGCCCGAACAAGCTCTGGGGTAACGCTGGAAAGCTTCCCCATGTGCTTTGTAAGGATCGACCGAACCTCCGCCTCCACATCTTCCCGAGGAAAGGCGGCATTAAGGTCTTTAAAGCGGACATTCGAGGCGGCTTCTTGGCCGAGGGGATCAATCCCAAGGTGTTTACACAATGTTTCGGCCATGGTGTTGGTACCGTGAGTTTCGTAAAGGGCGCGAGCGTTCGTGACTTTTTCTGTGTCCTCAGCTTGCTCCGCGGATTCACGGCTCCAGCGCCGGTTTCCGTCATAGCCCCGATTGTGGGCATACCAGCGCAACACATCCCAAAGCTGGGGCCAAGTCAGAACGCCGCCTCCTGATAGAACATACGCAGCCATCTGCCAAGGCGAGGAAGATTCGACCTTGTTTAACGCTTCGAGGGAAAGGACCCCTGCATGGGCCAAAAGCCGTTTGATACGTTCGACCCGAAGGCGTGTAGAGCGCACATGACGGCGCATCCTTCGAAAACCGCGCCGCTCCGAAGCGAGGCAATCATCCTTAGGAAACAAAACTGTTCCACACCCAGAAATTGTCGGGAAGGTATCTCCATGAGCATTAGAAAGAACTGCCCAGCCGATGGAACTGTGACCGACGTCAAATGCGAGCTCGATTGATTTAGATATTGCAGTCATGGGGTGATTGGATAATGATGTAATCGGACTCAAGACAAAGTTAGAAGCGCAAACCGCGATATCTCATTGCCAGGCAGTGACACCGGTCTAAAAGCGTTCCTTATCAAACCCACGACAGCCTTAGGCTTCGTGGGTTTGCTCTTTGTGTCGATCGGTATAAAGGAAGCGTGGAGATTTCGACCGACCCCTTTAGAATTTCCATCTTCAGGATTCACTGTTTTCCGAAAACGATAAACACCGTTGCAGACTGGAAAACAGGAATTGAGGCGTCTGTCGTTGTTGTTATACCCTGTGGAGAATGAGCGATCTCGTTGAAGTGCTTCGCACTGGGCAATTGTATCAGGCCGATATGGCGGATCTTGCTCTTCGGGAAAAAGGCATCCCACACTTTTTGAGGCAGGAGACTTCGGCCGGACTGCGCCTCGCAATGCCGGTTTTGCCCACCATGTTTCCCGGTACGTGGTGGACGATCCAAGTTCCTAAAGAATGCTTGGCCGAGGCAACCGACGCGATCGCCGAACTTCCCTTCACAACCTCGCGCTTTCCCGATGTTTGGGATTGTCAGGGCAATGAAAAGAGCCGCGAACGTCAGTCTCGCATCTCACGAAACGTCATCCTGCTGGCATTCTTGTCTCTGCTGCTTTTATTTGCGGGCGCGGCGTTGCTCGACATTTTCCGTCGCTAGCCTTGGGGTAACTGGAGGCGCACGCAGTTAAGCGGCAACCCCGCGCAAGACTGCTTTCTAAGAAGGAAACCACTGCGTGCTTTTCTCTCTGGAAAAGCCGCCTCATTCTCCAAGGACCCCATGACCCACTCCCGACTGACCCTTCTCCCCCTCCTCTGGGCAACCGTCCTTCTCGCGCCCCCTTCCCGTGCAGCCGACGAGACCCAGCGCGCCGCTTCCGTCAAAGAGCCTGTGTCGGTTGCGGGAACTGATCTCGTTTTTGAAAAGTGGAACGCCTCCCTCAATGTACCGGATCCCGTAGCCTGTTCTGTCGACCCGAAAGGACGCGTCTATGTAGCTTCCACAGCCCGCCGCAAATCATCGGACCTCGAAATTCGAGAGCATCCCAAGTGGATTCCAGACGACGTGGGAATCCGAAGCATCGAAGAAAAGGCCGACTTCCTGCGCTCGGCACTCGCTCCAGGAAAATTACGTACACCCCGCGGTGGTTTGAAAGATCATAACGGCGACGGCTCCATTGACTGGAAGGATCTAACGGTCCTCTCCGACCGCATGTATCAGTTGCGCGACACCGATGGCGACGGCATTCCAGATAAAATCACGGTGTTCGCAGACGGGTTTAACACAGAGGTCACTGGAATTGCGGCGGGTGTCCTTTACCACGACGGCTGGGTTTATGCGACCATCGCGCCGGACCTCTGGCGCTTCAAGGACACCGACGACGACGGAGTAGCGGACGTGCGTGAGCTTCTCGTCCACGGCTTCGGGCTGCACATCGCCTACGGAGGACACGATATGCACGGGCTTTCCGTCGGGCCGGATGGGCGCATTTACTGGAGCATCGGCGACAAAGGCGTGAACGTGACTTCTCGTGAAGGGCGTCATTTCTTTTACCCGAATGAGGGGTGCATTCTTCGAATCGAGCCTGACGGTTCAAACTTCGAGGTGTACGCGCATGGGCTCCGTAATGTGCAGGAACCAGCTTTTGACGACTTTGGCGATCTGCTGGGAGTCGACAACGACGCTGATTTTAAGGGGGAAAAAGAACGCTTTGTTTACATCCCCGAGGCCAGCGACGCGGGTTGGCGCATCAATTATCAGCACATGGGCAACCGGACAACCTGGATGAAAGAGCGCCTTTGGGAGCCAAAATGGGACGGGCAGGCAGCCTACATTCTCCCTCCCATCGAGAATTCAACGGACGGTCCGGCAGGGTTCAAACACGATCCCGGAACGGCGCTCGGCGAAGCTCAGCGTGGAATGTTTTTCCTGAACGAATTTCCGACAGGGATCATGCGAGGCTTTCGGGTCGAACATGACGGCGCGTCGTTTAAGCGTAGCCCAGTGGAAGTGCTGCACAAATCGCTGATGGGAATTGGCATGAGCTGGCATCCCGACGGCTCGCTGTTCATGACGGATTGGGCGAAAGGGTATCCGCTCAATGGCCTTGGCAATGTCTTCCGCGCAGATTCCATTTCGGGCGCTGGGTCGGCGCTCCGCAAAGAAACTCAGAAGCTCCTAACCGACGGTTTCGAAAAAAGCGCCACTCAGGAGCTTCTCGTTCTGCTAGCCCACGCGGACCAACGCGTCCGGATGGGTGCCCAGTTCGAACTCGTCAAGCGACAGGAAGGCGCGTCGCTTCTTGCGGCGGCCCGCTCTGGGACTGCCAGCGAAATGAGCCGGATCCACGCGATTTGGGGCTACGGCCAGCTCCTTCGCCAACAGAAGGCTCAGGCGGACGAAATCATCCCGCTCCTCAACGACGTCAACCCTGAGATTCGCGCCCAAACTGTACGCGTCCTTTCCGAGGCCAAACTGACCCCGGTCCAAACCAAGTCGCTCATTCCCCTGCTTGCCGATGCCGCCCCTCGCGTGCGCAACCTCACCGCCATCGCACTGGGACGCCTGCAAGTTTCGTCCGCTGTTGAACCGCTTTTCGCAATGGCGATTCGCGATTGGGAACAACCCGTCCTTCGGCACGCTGCCGTCGCGGGGCTCACGGGTTGCGCCAAACCCGCGCAACTCGCAGCGAAAAAAGCGAACCGCGAAAGGTCGGCGCGGTTGGTCAGCGTAGTTGCGCTGCGGAGACAGGCTTCTCCTCTGGTCGCAGAATTTCTCCACGACTCGGATCCTGCCGTTGTGACCGAGGCCGCGCGTGCCATCCACGACGACGAAAGCATCCCCAAAGCGTTGCCTCAATTGGCCTCCCTTCTTAACGCGCGCAACCTCAGCGAACCGGCAATGTTCCGCGCCATAAACGCCGGCATGCGGCTCGGTACGGTTAAAAACGCTCAGAAGATCCTCGCGCTCGCCCTGAATGAAGCGGCCCCGCTCAACTTCCGTACAGAAGCCCTTTCCTGTTTGCTCGCTTGGAAAGACGCCCCGCGCCTCGACCGGGTTGATGGCTATGCCCGCAAACTAAACCCTGCCCCAATTGAGGAGGTTCTTTCTCCAAAAATCGAAACGCTACTCGGGCTCAAGGAAGAAGCTCTCCGCCAGACCGCCGTGGAAATCCTCATCGCTTATTCCCTCAAGGCGAAGCCTGAACAGATCGCGGCAATCATCGCGGATTCCACAGCCCCCGAAAAGCTGAGGGCGCAAGCGCTTCGACTCATGGGAGGCGAACAGCGCAGTGCGAAGGAATGGAGTAAAGCGTTGGATGCGGCTCTCGCTGAAACCAGTCCAGCGATTTTACAGCAAACTGGGCTCGAACTTTTGCTCCCAGAATTTCCAGAGCGAGTGGTCGAGATTTGTGAACGTGTTCTCAAAAAGGGCACCACAGCGCAAAAACAGCACGCCGTCGCCCAACTTTCCAGAGCGGCCCATCCTAATGCTGACTCCGTTCTTACGAAACTTGGCGTCTCCCTACTCGACAACAAGATGGAAGCCGCGCTCCAGTTTGATGTCCTCGATGCCTTGGGTGAAAGGGGGCCCGCCAACCCTGCTCTAGCAGCAATAGCCGAGAAATATTCGACAAGCCCTGCGGCAGCCGAACACCGAGAACTGCTCACTGGGGGCGATGTCCCGTCAGGTCTCGAACTGGTGCAAAACCATCTGGGCGCAAACTGTCTGGCGTGCCACGCATTGGGCGAAACCGGCAGTGCCGTCGGCCCTAATCTGCGCTCCATTGGCCTCCAGAAAGACCGTCCCTATTTGCTCGAATCCCTCGTTGCGCCTTCGGCCAAAATCGCCCCGGGCTACGGCATCACGATGCTCACGTTGCGCGACGGCACTTCCCTCAGCGGAGCGCCGGTGAGTGACGCACCCGAAGCCGCGACCATCCAACTCCCAGACGGCACTCAAAAGAGCGTGCCAAAATCGGAAATCACCGCTCAAACGCCCCCTGTCTCCATCATGCCCCCCATGCTCGGGATCTTAAAGCCACGCGAGATCCGCAACGTTGTGGCCTACCTCGCAACCTTGAAGTGGGTTCCAAAAACACCGCCACAAGCCTCCACCGGAAAATAAAGTGAGCCCCGAAAGGCGTTCTCATCCCCTTTGACTGGTCACCATGCGGTGAACATTCCGTCCGCTGCGCCCTTTTCGAAAAATCAATTCATGCAAACCCTCCGCTCTCCCCTGCTCGGCCTCACCGCCATTCTCGCCTTCCTCGCCCATTCATCCGGCGCCGATGCACCCCTGCCCTCGCCTCCGCCACCAAAGCAAGCACCCAAGCCCCAACCGCCAACGCGCCCCTTTGACTCCCCCGATGCGCCGAAATTCACGCGCCTCGACGGAACACCCGGCGCGAATCCTCCCGTTGATGCGGATGGCGACTTCGTGATCGGTCCGGATTACGTCGCGGCACAGGAAACGAAAGTCAGCGAAGGCGTGCCACAGGGAAAAGTACAGCAGTTCAGCATCGATTCAAAAGACTGCAAACGCTTCAACCCCGGCATTGCAAGGGACGTCTTCGGGACCGTCGATCCGACGAATCCCAAGACGTTGCTCGTGGAAACCCACCCCATCGACTACAAGCGCACCATCACCGTCTACATCCCGGCGCAGTATTCGCCCGGCACTGCGGCGCCCCTGCTTGTGACTCACGACGGCCCCGGCATGGGCAAGCCGGACATGAACCTTCCTCGCATTCTTGACAACTTGATCGCCCAGAAACGCGTCCCGGCAATGATCGTCGTCATGGTCGCCAACGGCGGCGGCGACGCCCAAGGTCACGAGCGCGGCAAGGAATACGACACCATGTCCGGACTCTACGCCGAGTTCATTGAGGAGGAAGTGCTGCCATTGGTCGAAAAAAACTACGATGTGAAGCTGACAAAAGACCCCGAAGGTCGCGCCACAATGGGCTCGAGCTCAGGAGGTTCAGCGGCGTTGATTATGGCATGGTATCATCCAGAACTTTACCATCGCGTGCTCACGCTTTCTGGCACCTTCGTCAACCAGCAATGGCCCTTTAACGCAGAGACACCCGACGGCGCCTGGGGCTTTCACAACAAGCTCATTCCCGAAAGCGTCCCCAAACCGATCCGCCTCTACATGGCCGTCGGCGACCGTGACAACTACAACCCCAACGTCATGCGCGATGGGATGCACGACTGGGTGGAGGCGAACAACCGAATGGCCACCGCCTTAAAAGCGAAGGGTTATCACTACCAGTACGCCTACTGTCTCAACTCGGGCCACGGCGTGGCCAACGCAAGATCCCAGATCCTGCCGAGCGCTCTGGAGTGGCTGTGGAAAGGCTATCCTAGCGCGCAGACTCACTGAGCCTCACCAAGACGAGTCCTCAACACGCCTTTATTGACACGCGACTGAACACTCAAGCGCTTCCCCACTATTTGATTGGCTCTACTTCTCCTTGCCCTTCTGATTTTCACGGGCATATTAAGGATAGGGTTGGGTGTGCTAAACGCACTCTGAAAACTGACGAAACTTTCGTCCTTAAGCTTCAGGCTGATTTCCTCCAAAGGGAACCATCTCTTCTCAGGCAAATTCTTGAAGGGTAGAGGATAAGTTCAGGTTTCGCAAAGGGGACGTTGCCCCTAAAATCCAAAAATTCAGCAGAATGTCGGGCCGTGGCTCAGCTTGGTAGAGCGCCTCGTTCGGGTCGAGGAGGTCGAGGGTTCGAATCCCTCCGGCCCGACCATTTTGGTTATTAAGAATTTACAGGTCTCCGCCACACAATCTAGGACCCTAACCAAGACCCTGTCCGCCTTCGACCAGTGCCGTCCGGGGACGTTTGAGCGACCGTTTGGCGGCGTTCTAACGTCAGCCCAATTTTCAGCTTCCTTCGGCAGCCAGCTCCGAGGTGATCTCACTCAGTTCGAAAAATTTTAGCGCAAGTGGAAACCGACTGCGCCGCTCAATCGCAGCAGGCCTCTGGTCATGAAGTAAAAGGTTAGCTGGCAAGTCGATTTTTACGGTGCGCGTCATGCTCTCACTGAGCCTCTCTCATTGAGACTCAAAGACGTTGGGCCGTTTCAGAGGAATTGATCGTGCTGTAAAAAGCGCTGATGGCCACGTTGCGGTGGCTGTTCTTTGCTTCATTTCCCCGCGACTCGATGCAGTCGCCATTGCCCGCTTGCGCAATTCCTTCGCGACAGGGAACTGCTCTACTTAAGTCGACCTCCGTTTCATTGCTAGGCGCTTATTTGAAATCCTGTTACTTTCAACGAAATGAAAGGCCATTTAACTCAGATCCCGTTACTGGATCAGCCTGGCGAAGTGATAGTGTCCAAAGGCGAGAATCGAATCGGCATCCACAGAGCCCATCGATCCGGCAGGTTGCGGAAACTCGCACCGAGAGTGTACACCTCCAACTTGGTTGATCCTCCTGAAAAAGTCGTAAAATCCAATTGCTGGATGCTTGCGGGTGCGCTTTTCCCGAATGCTTTGATTGCAGATCGGACGGCACTGGAGCAGAGACCAGCTGCTGACGGATCCGTTTTTTTGGTCTCCCAGGGCGGTGCCAGTGAAATTGAACTCCCAGGGATTATCTTTAGAGCCAGAGGAGGCCCGCCCGCAATTCCTGGATATGACGTGCCATTTTTGGCAGGTCTCTGGATGTCTTCTCAGGCAAGAGCGCTATTGGACAATTTGAAGCCATCTAGGCAAAGGACAAAGGTACGGAGGACACTTACCAAAAATGAACTGGAAGAGTTTCTCGACAAAATGCTCCGCACTGGCGGGGAAGAAATAGTGAATCGCCTTCGCGATCAGGCTCGCGAAATCTCGTCGAAGTTAGAGCTCGAATCTGAAATGGAGAAGCTTTCCGCTATGATCGGCGCCATGATGGGAACGAAAGAAGCTTATCTGTCCTCTGCTCTTAGCCACTCCCGCTCGTTGGGGCGCGGCTATGATCCTGACCGTATGGACCTCTTTGAAACTTTACGAGGGGCGCTGGCGGCACACCACTTTCCTGACAGACCCTCTGAGCATCCGGGACATTACCTCCCGTTTTTTGAGAGCTATTTTTCAAACTTCATTGAGGGTACGGAGTTTGATGTGAAGGAGGCCTATGACATTGTTTTTGAAGGGGCTATTCCACAGGAACGTCCCGCTGACGCCCATGATGTCCTTGGGACGTTTCGAGTTGTATCGGATCCCGTTGAAATGAGTCGTACGGCAAAGACGGCCGACGAATTTGTGGCTCTGCTTCGCCAGCGTCACTCGGTTGTTCTTGCAGGCAGGCCCGACAAAAATCCGGGTATTTTTAAGACTCAAACCAACCGTGCTGGGGAATCTTTATTCGTTGCGCCCAATCTGGTTCTGGGGACTTTGCTAAGGGGCTTTGATCTGCTCTCGACTCTTACACACCCGCTGGCGAAGGCCATTTTTGCAATGTTTCTGGTAACTGAAGTACATCCATTTGCAGACGGTAATGGTCGAATAGCCAGGGTAATGATGAACGCTGAGTTGCACAGGACCGGACATACTCGAATCATGATTCCCAGTGTTTTTCGAACCGAGTACCTGCAGTCCCTTCGCGCACTGACCCACAATCAGCATACAGCTGGGCTAATTTCCGTTATGGACTACGCGCAGCGCTTCGTTCACGGGATTGACTTCTCCGAATATGATCGGGCGGTTAGCCGCTTGAATGATTGCCACGCCTTTGGCCGTCCTGCCGATGCGATGGGCTTTGGTGACCGGTTAAGATTGTAGGTTGGAACTGTTCAGCGCTCTGGCAACTAGGCATCAAGCAATTTTTATGTAAGGGCACGGCGGATGGGATTGATGTGCCTTTAGCCTCTGCCACAGCACAGGCAGCATCGCCGCAGCCTTTTTTAGGGCGTCCTGACCGACGTGCGTTTAGTGGGCGCTCATTTGCTCACTGTCATGCCCCACGAGCTCCATCACAGCGGCTTCCGGTGCGCCCACCGCCTTCATCATACTGACTGCTGTATGCCGAAGACGGTGAAAGCTTACTTCCCCTGTCACACGAAGCTGAGCTTTTCGAAGTCAAGGCCGAGGAGGTGGAGGATCGTGGCGTTGAAGTGGTAGAGCGGATGGATGTCTTCGATCGCCTTTTGCCCGAGGTCATCGGTGCGACCGTGGCTGACGCTCGGCTTCACGCCTGCGCTGGTCATCCAGAAGGTGAAGCCGTCGGGGTTGTGGTCGCGGATGAGCGCGGCCGCGGGCTGGTCTAGAATTTGCGCGTGGATGTCGCGTTGCTCCTTGCAGCACCGGAGTGTCTGTCCCCTGCGCCTCTACGTCCACGCCATCGGACCACACCGCGCCTTCATTGATCCAAGCGGTAAGCGTGGCGATTTGCGCAGCGGAGAGACGCTCGCCTTTCGGTGGCATCATTTCGTCCTCATTGTTCGACGTGATGAAATGAATCAGGGAACTCTCCTTGGCCTTTGCCGGAATGATGTTCGGCCCCTGGTTGTCGCCACCTTTCAGCGCAGCCTCCTTCACATCGAGACGCAGTCCGCCCTTCTGCTTTTTCTCGCCGTGGCAATCAGCGCAGTGCTTTTCAAAGATGGGTCGCACTTCGCGAACGAAGTCCACGGGCGCAGCCACAGCACACCTCACGACCAGGAAGGTGAGGAGCACGATGCAGACTGCACTTAGGCGCGGTGTTTGCCGGTTTTGCTTTGCTGAAGGAGGTCGGTTCATAGCGAAATAATGTGGGCAGTGCTTTCTATTTTTTAATGACCTTTGTCTGGTCGCCCGATTTCAGTGCGTAGGGCGTCGCGACATTCTCGAAGACATTGCCTTTCAAGATTACCTCGCGCGCATGGCTGATGGCGATGCCGAGATCATTCTTTTCAAAACGATTACCACTCAACGTGATTCTTCCCATGTAAGAGCTCCGCCGGACTTGGCTGCCGTCGCTGTGTGCTCCGTCTTCATGCGCGCCGGCATCTCGGCTTTGAGCGGGGCCGGCTTTCCCATCGCGCTGACATTCGCCGTCTCGCCAGGTTGGCTGATGCCGCTGCTCGCTCTCGGCCTTTTCATTGTGCTAGGATTGCCGAGCAATAACATCTTGGAACCGTAGCTTTACGGCTCCAGTACCGGTGTGTCTCAGAGTGTCGGAGATGTGTTGGCTTTAGCTCATCCCGCGACAATACTGCGCGCACAAACAGCGAAAATGGGGCGAAAAGCGTTTTCATCTATTTCATTTCAATATTATTAGCCCCCGTCCCCTTCCTCCTCCCCCCAAAATGAGTTCCGACGCCTCTCCCCAGAGCTCGAATCCTAATATCCAACCAATCGGCGAAGTCACTGTCTCCTTCGACAGCTTCGAATCGGGCGCCTTGTTGCCTGAAACCACAATGGCTTTCGACACCGGTTTCGATACCAGTGCTCCCGATCTCCCAGATCCAACTCAGTACCCAGCGGTCGTGAGTTATGCAAGGCGAGAAGAAGTGGGCCGCGGCGGCATGGCCAAAATCTTCTCGGCGGATGATCCCCTGCTGGCCCGGTTCGTCGCGATCAAAGTGAGCACCGCGGATACCAGTGTTCCAGACACCCTCTTTCTCAGGGAAGCGGAAGTCCTCGCGAATCTGGCACATCCCAACATTCCTCCCATCTACAGCCGAGGCACGGATGATCTGGGACGCGCCTTCTATTCCATGAAGCTGATTCAGGGAAAGACACTTCAGAAAATCCTCAAACAGCTCGCCGCTGGGGAGCCCGAGACGACCGGCACATTCACGCTCCAACGCCTTCTGGAAATTTTCCGCAAAGTTTGCGATGGCGTCGCCTTTGCGCACGCCAAAGGATACCTGCACCGAGACCTCAAGCCGGAGAACATCATGGTGGGCGAATTTGGCGAAGTCCTCGTGATGGACTGGGGCCTGGCCGTGGCGTTCGGGGAACATGCCCAGTCAGACCTCCCGCCC
>Ga0114967_10002513_pt1 | contig 15320 bp, 8 predicted proteins | sample M_130628_MF_Meta_FD_92639 | JGI IMG/M metagenome (GOLD analysis project Ga0114967, IMG submission 92639) | Freshwater microbial communities from Lake Montjoie, Canada to study carbon cycling - M_130628_MF_MetaG | ecosystem: Environmental > Aquatic > Freshwater > Lake | place: Lake Montjoie... | reverse complement strand
TATTTTTTTATATTTTCAGCTAAAGTAGGATTTTCTATAGCAATATGATCTAATAAAGCATTTGCTAATGGAACAAAAGCGTTTTGATTGATGCCAAAAGCTTTTGCCAATAATACATGAAGTAATTCGTGGGATGCAATCGTAGCTGCATCAAGCCCTTGCGCATTTGTAGTTCCTCCTTTGGCTTCAGCAGTTCTTTTGTTAGTTAGAATTACATCATCAGTTAGCAATCTACCCCTAGAGTCGGTCATTTGTTTGCCTTGAGCATCAAGCCTAGGCATAGAAAGTACAAACGCATTTACATTAGAATCTTTTGTATCTTCAGCAAATTTAGCTAAAGTATCGTTGTACTTTTTATTTAATTCAGCAACAACCTCATCTGATTTACCTTCAGAGTCTTTCTCAAGTCTTTCTGTTAATAATCTTTTATATTCTTTTACTACCTCTTCTGTATTTGAATTTTTTAATTCTTCAGCAAGTTTTTCTTTTAATTTTGCTACTTCTTCAGGAGATTTATCTTTTGATGCGTCTTTAAGCTCTTGTTCTTTTAATTTTACAAAATCTGCATTAGCATCAATTACTTTGCTAGTGGTTTCGCCAAGTCCACCATAATATTTGTTAACAGTATTAATGATTTGCCCTAAGTTTTCATTAGAGCTACGTACTAATATTTCAGAGTTAGCAACTCTTAGGTTTTTAATTTTTTCTACATGCAATCCAGCAGTAGATTTATCTCCTTTGCCTAATTCTTCTAATCTCGCTATTTCAGTTAAATTCTCAACAACAATTCTTCTGTCTTGAATACCCATTTGTTTAAACAATGTAGTATCATTTAAATCTTTTGCTCTTGCAAGAGTTCTGTTTGTTGAGTTTTCTATTTCGCTATATTTGGTTTGTAAATTCTTTAATAAAGTATCTTTATTAGAACTATTCCCGTTATATATCTCCTTTGCTTGTAATTGTATATCAGCAAGGGCTTTTGCATTGTTTACTATTTCTTTCCAAGATCCTATAGACATATCGCCTATTCGCTGTATTGCGTTTTGGTGTAATGTGCTACCTTGTACTGTTAATTCTTTAATTCTATCTTGAATAACTTTTTTCTGGGCCTTAGATAATGGCTTTTTTAATTCTGCAATTAATGGAGCAATTTCATTTTTAATTGCTTTTACTTGCTTTTGTTCCGCTGTAACCATAAATGGTTTTATAGTTGCACCTGCAACATGAGGAATACTTGTCATTAAACCAGCTAATAATGCAGTATCTTTAAATACTGTACCAGTATTATCTAAAATTCCTACATCTTTACCTAATAAAGTTTTATCAATGGTATTCTGTAAAGCATTTGTTATTTGTTCTGAAACTTGTTCATTAAATTGCCCTTTTAATATTCCACCTGTTTTTGCTAAAACATTTTTAAATTGCGCTTTAGCCATTTGATTTACCAAAGTAGGCGTTTCTTGTAATGTTTTTTTAATAGTATTAGCCCATGCTCCTGTTGCTTTTAATTGCACTTTTTCACCAGCTGTTTCAGCAATACCCCATAGAGCAGAACTTAATAATATTTGCCCTGCATTATAATCAGTACCTCCTTGACTCGCGGGTAATGAATTTGTATATAATTGTTCACCAATTTTTTCGCTAGTTGAACTACCAAAAATTACTGCTTCAGCTGGAGTTGTGATTTTAACTTTGTCCCAAGTCCATTGTAATACTTTTGCAATTTCCGCATTCTCACCTGCTCTTAAAGCATTAATAGAAGTTTGCTGTAACATTGCTTGAGGTAATGCTTCCGCCTCAGCTGTAGTTGCTTTTTTTATTAATCTTTCAAAAGCTTTACGTTGCGCGGTAGTTTCTGCTTTTTTGGCCGCTTCTTTTAACAATATTCTTTCGCTACTATTAATAGCCTCTTTATTTACTACTTTAATCAAAGCTGCTTCAATTGCATCATCCGCTCCCATTGCTATTATATCCGATATTGCGGCTCTCTCGGCGGCGGTTGCAGATATATTTGTAACAATTTTACCTGCTAAAGCTTTTTCAGAAAGAGCAATAGCTCCTTCAACAGTAGCAGGTTCCGCCCCCCCTGTAAAAACACCTAATGCAATATTAGGCAATTGAGATATTAATAGGTTGCCTGCGTGCTTAGTCATATCCATAGCAGTAGCATTACCTTTAGAAGAAATTACTTTCTCATATTGGTTTTCAGTATCTTGTTTCTTTTTCTGATAAGCAATTGCTAAATCAGACGTGTCTTCTCCAAAAAAAGTTTGATCAGAAATTGAATAGGATGGATTATTAACATAACCAGTTATTGCATTTTTAATATATCTGATAGGCTCATATACACCAACCATTGAAAGCAAAGTAAGATCATCTGCTAATGAATCAATTGTATCCCATGCTTTTTTAGGTATATTATCAAATCCATAATATCTTTTTGCTAAATCAAATTCTTGCGCAGCGGATTTTAATTTCTTTGTAGAATTTATAAATTCGCTATCGTCTTTATTAAGGGTTAAATTAATTCCTTCGATATAAGAATATAATTCTTTAGCTTTTTCATATTTACTTCTATAAGCAGCAACATCCTGTTCTGATTTTAGATCTGCTTTTGTTACTTTAGCAAGTTCATTATTCAATTTTGTATATTCAGCCCCTTTCTCTACAAGATCAATATTTAATAAAGCTCTTTTTTTGGCCCCATTATCTAATATAGTTTTATAATAGTCTGTTTCCGTGTTTATATATGACTCTATACCTTTTTGTTTATCTGATTTACCCCAATTAGAAATTGAGTTCATATAATCAGTACCTTTTTTATCTCTTAAATTGGCGGCCAATTCAGCACGCTTCATAGCTTTTGCTTTTTCTAATATTTGAGCTTGAGATAATTCTGTACCTTCATATTGTTTTTTTATTTGAGCAATTTCTTTTTCAAACGCGGGTCTGGTAGTAGTTATACTTTTTGCTCCCCCAGTAGTACTATATCCATAAGCTCCACCATCAGGCAAGTAAGTTGTTACTTTTTGCGGTTTACTATAATCCTCAAATTCCTTATTTAATCGATTTATTTCTTCTTGAGTAAAAGCGGTAGCTCTTCTAAATTCTTGAACATCTTTTTTTGTTTGTTGATCAAATCCTTTTAATTTGCTTAATTTAGTTTCAACAGTTGGTTTTGGGTTAAATTTTTGCAGCCCAAGTGGATCAAATGGTTTTATTTCGCCAAATGGATCTTTAGCGGGCGTTAAAGTTGATTTTTTCTTTTTCTTAGGAGGCTGTTTTGATTCTTGTAAAGCAAGTTGTTGATTAACTAATTGATCTAAATCATCTTCTTCTTGTTCAATGCCTAGATCTGTAATATCAGTTTCAAAGGGAGTGGTATCCACATAAGCAAGTTTACTGCTGCCTTGTTCAGGTTCTTCTTCCTCAGGCTGAGTTGTTTCCTGTTGGTCCTCTTCTGTAAGCTCGTTTGTAGCTATAATATCATCAATTGTAACTTGGTTATCTTCAGCTAATTTATTCACTTCCTCCTCAGTATAGGAGTTGCCTTCACTATCTTTATATACTTTCATTTACAATGTTTGTTTATTTACTTACTTTAGTAGTAAATCCATTTGGATTTTTTTCTGATTTGTCAACTTTTGTCACAGTAATAACCGCTCCTGAGGACGTTATAATTTTTTTTGTTTTTTCTTTTGGTCCCCAAGGGCTTTTTTCAAGTTCTACAGAAACTCTTTCATCTATACCTTCTTGAGGAGTCATTTTTCTTTGGTTTGTTATAGGCTGCCCCAACTCATTAAGCATAATTCTTTCTTTTGGTTGTTGAGATGCATAATAGTCTGCCAATCTTTTTGTAAATTCATCTTGATGCTCTAATATATTTGACTGATCATAAATAGTTGTATCTCCAGGTTTTCTAAATCCAGTGCTATTCATTAAAGCTGCTGCTTTTTGTGGGTTTGCTAAATAACCTTCTACATTAGATTTAAAAACTTTATCTTCTACTAAGCTTTTAATATAATCTTCTTTTTTAAATACGCCAACCTTTTGCTGATTAACCATTCCTGCAGAATGCTTGCTAGAATCTTTCATTCCTTGTTCATAAAAACTATCCGCAGGCCCAATAATTTTAGGAGTTACAGCACCGGTTTGAGGATCAGTTACATTTATTTTTTGAACTAAATTTGTTGTAGCTAATTGTTCACCAAGTTGTTTACTTGCGTCTGGTATTGTTGGTATTAATTCAACTCCAAAGTCATTACTTTTTTGCAATGCAGAAGCATTTACTTCTCCACTCCAACTTTTTCCCCCTAATTTTCCTTTTGATATAAATTTAACGTCTGTTGGTATACCTGTATGATCTTTATCGTCAGCAGCGTATACAAGTTCTATATCTTTTTGATCAGTTGGCAATTGACCATATACACTTTGCAAATGATTCATTACATTATTATTTTCTCCTCCGGGCGATTGTGTAATATCAAAACCACCAGGATTACCTCCTGTTTCATATGCTTTATTAAAATCTTTTTTATAAGACATTTGCACTTCAATACCTTTTTTTGTTAGACTTATCATTCCTTCAAGCTTTGCTAAGTCTGACATATCTTGAGATTCATCATCTGAAGTATTATTTTTTAATCTTAAGCTTATATCTGCGTATTTTTGCACTAATGGATCAAAAGTTTTACGAAAGTTTACACCTCCATATCCTTCAGCCATTTTATCTATATTATTATATAAATTTTGCTGTTCTTTTTTTCTTAGTTTTTTATTTTCAGTATATTCTTTTACTTTGGCTTCATAAAAATTAGTTTGTTGATCACCAATTTTTGTAATGCCTTCAACTACTTTATTTGTAGCATTTGCCCATGCATTTGCAACATCCATTGTATAATCTTTAACTTGTTCTGGATTTTGATATGCTCCCATTTATTATATTTGTTTAAATTCTACGTCTAATAATGAATAGTTTACTCTATCGTAACCGCTATTACCTTTAATTACAGCTTTGCTTGGTACTTCATCGGACATTACTCCTTGAAATAATCCTTCTCCAAATTTTGGGTCTATATATTCAAATGAATATATATTTAAACCGCTAGGTGATTTACCAATTAAATTAATGTTCTTCTTTAACATTCTATCTGATGCAGCTGTATTAGCCGCATTCCTTGCATTTATAGCTCCTATTCCAGATGTTACAGCACTACCAATTCCGGAAAACATATTTGCCTGCGCCATTTGACCAGCCGCTGCGGCTGATGCTTGTTGATTTTGCGCTCCCGTTAATTGAGATGCTACTCTATCCATTTTAGCAATTTCTCTTTTTTCTGTTTCGCTATATTTAAATTGTGAAGCAGCGTTAGCGGCGTCTTGCATTTTTTGAGCCTCAGATATTCTAAACTCATTTAATTTTTCTTCTCCAGCAGCCCTTAGTTTTTCGTTTGCAGCTTCTTGAGATTCAAGACTAGCAGATACCTGTTGCTGTGATTTCAATGCGGCTTGTGCTAAAGCGGTTGCTCCACCCGCACTTGCTCCTGTAGCTCTAAGAGTATCTAAAGTACTAGCTAACGCTAAATCATTTTGTTCAGCTTGAAACTCTGCGGCTTGAGTAGCTACTCCAATATTAGCATATGCGTTTTTACCCATAGACGACAAATCTTTAGTTGCCGCATAAGGGTTTATAATAGCTTGTCTATTTTTTTCTAGTGAGTCCAGTTGAGCGTTTAATGCGGCGGCTTTTTGGGCAGCAGCTCTTTCAGCGGCAGCTGCAGATCCCATGCCCATTATACCCCCTATAATACTAACTGCGGCTCCGCCAATTGCAACATATGCCATATATTATTCTTTTAATTGTTTGTATTGTTCGTACTCTAAATAGTTTTTAGCTATCCATGTATCTTCTATTTTATCTAAATCTTCTTTATTATCTGGGTTTGGATATATATTTACAAACACAGAATCTTCATGAGCATACACCGCTCTTTTTATTCCCCCCGCACTTTTAATATAACAGGGGCCAATATAATCTTGTGTGCCGTCAATTGTAGTTATAGTTAAGTGTCCTTTTAGCAACATCCATAAATGCTCCCTTTTTTGTAACTTCCCTATAGCAAAATGATCTTTCTTTATTTGCATTTCGCGTATATACAAACCGTCAACAAAGGTATGCTTTAAAGGAAACATTTCTGAGTCGCCAACAACTAAGTTAAGTTCTTCAGAATTCTCCATTAAAGCAGCCTCTAATTGCTCTATTTTGTCTCTTATACTTAATTCCATTTAATTTTATTTGATTGTATTAATATGATGAGTCTACGTACTCCACGGAACTAGCATATAATTCTTTTTGAGAATTGAATTGGGCGTTGTCTAAACTAAAAGAGCAAACAGCGTAGATTCCTTTTACACCAGACATTGATTGTCCCCATATTATATCACCTCCCATTGCTGTAGAATTGTTAAATATATTTGCAAAATATTTATTTTCTTTTGCTTTAAAGTTATTAGAAAACAATGCAAATTCAATTCCTGCTAAAGTTTGATTATTAGCGGAGGATGCCGGGGCTATACTAATAGATTGATCCATGTCAGTTATAATACTATCTAATCTCCATCCAATGGATCCTTCATAATTTATTGTGCTAAAGTTTTTAATTAATGAAGGCTGTGCATTAAATACAAATTTTACCTCTGTATTGTATTGGGTACTGTAAAAATTACCTCTTGTTACATTGGAATTATAATGTATCCAAATACCACCGTTATAAAAACTATAATAATTATTTAAAAGCCCGCCCATGTAGTCTGGTATATAACTGTAAAAACTAACCCATCCTAAAGATTCCTCGTCAAATGCCAATGTAAAAGGCTCCAATGGAGTTCCCTCATTGTTTGTTGATTGGGAAACCGGTTGCAATGAAACTACATATTGTTTATTATGTATATCCCATCCCCCTACTACTTTACCTGTTGCTCCAACATTTCCTAATTTATCTCTAAAGAAATCAAGCATTCCATATGATGATATTTCTGTTATTCCGTCTTGTGATAAACGTAATACAACATTTTGAGTTCTATCTACAAAATATTTTCTATATCCATAAACCGCAAAGCTTTCTGGATTTGTTGATATACCGTAATTACCAGCATAAGATTGTATTTGACCAATTACTTGTGCTCCAGATGTTGTCATTGGCTGCCCTTCCGCTGTGTATATTGCATCTTTGTCAATCAATGCTCTACTAACCTTTGATTCTTGGAATATAATTAGATTGGTATCTTCTGCGTATAATTTCTGTATTGTTCCATTTGAAGGGTCTACAGATCTTGTTATGTCTTCAGCTACTGAAAATTGATTTGTATTATTTACTCCAGTTCTTGAATTAAATATACCGGAATAAATTAATGAGTTTGATCTATTTTGTTGATTATTATTGTCTTCAACAAGATAAGCTTTAACACCAAAATCTACAGTTGTATTATTGTACCCTCCTCTAATTCTAGCTTCTTCAATATACCAATCAGCTTCGTCTTCACTATAAGCAGCGGGTACATATTCAAAATCAACAATATTTCCAAAAGTAATTGGCGTTCCAGCGGGTATTGCTGTTTCTGCTGGATTTACTAAATACACATTTAATCCACTAAAAGATTTAATAATTAAAGTGAATGTTTGAGAAAACAATGTATAAAATATTGCTTGCCCTACTCCCATATGAGAGTAAGAACTAGCTATAGTTATCATAGTATCACCTTGAGCAACATTTGCAGAAATAGTATTTGCGGCTGTTGTAGGCTGCACATCGACAACTGATCTTAATTTTTTTAACCAAAATGAGTTGAAATATTTTAATTCTATTGTTGCACTCATATTATTATAATTACTTATTTTTTTGTTTTTTTAATATTATTGTATCTCTATTGCGCATCCAGTTACAGCGCATACTGTTCTTTCATCCGCTCCGGATATACCTCCAATTGCTTCTTGCCCAGGATTTCCGTTTGCAGCCATGTAAAAAATATTTACAACGTTTCCGCTAGTTTGAACATTAACACAAACTTCTTGATCATTTATAAATCGAACGGAAAATCCCCAGCCCATTGGATAAGGATTTTGTATAAATACATCAGAAGTGTTTAAAAAACTAAAAGCTGTTTGACACGGAGTCATTGGTACACCATTTATTGTTGCTGGAAAAACTCCATAAGTCCAAAAATATGCTTCTGTACCTAATCCGCCAAAAGTTCCGTTTGGCCTACAAAAACCACCCGGCAATGCAGAAAAAGTAGATGTGTTTGTTCCTGTATTAGGAGCTGTCCAGTATGTTGTCCCAGATTGTTTAAATGCTTTACCAGAAACGGCACTTGTTCCAAAACAAGGTTCAAGGTCGCATAATTCACCTACATAAGAACTGCCGTTATATGCTCTATCGTTGCCATAAGGAACGTGAAACCCATTAGGTGCAAATTGTTTAAGCGGATCATTATTGGTTCTGCCTTTCCATTCTCCAAAAATAGCCCATCCATTATATAATCTACCATATGTTGCAAAATTAGCAGCATTATAATTATAATAACACCAAGCTCCCCATCCATTAATACCTGCCTCTTCCCACTCAGCAGCGTTTTTTGCATAGACTAAGGGTGTTCCATCCTGAAAATTAATACCAGTATAATTAGAGGCTGTCCAAGTTCTGCCACAAATAACAGTTTGTCCTAATTTAACTGTTATTACAGTAAAGTCTTCTTTGCTTTCATATTTATTAAAAACACTTGTTACAGGTACCCCTGCTGGTGTACAAGCATCTCTTAATCTAACATTCAAAGTATAAATAATCCCTGTCGAAGGAAATGTATTTATAAGGTATAATTTACCTTCTTTTGTTATAGGATCTGTTGTTATGTTAAAAAGTGATTGCCATCCCGGAGTAGACCCGCTGTCTACAATATCCCAAAATAATTCCTCTTGCCTAAGAGTATTTGGCAATATTGGCGGTTGCGGACTAAAGAAAGCACCATTTTGTCCTGTAAGTGTATATATAGGTGTTGGCGGTGCTGTCGGAGAAGTTAAAGATACTTCAGTTGGCGAAGAAGCAGGCGTTAAAATCTGAGGCGGTTTGTTTTCAAGCCTACCGTTTATTACATAAGACGTTGGAGTAGTATCTCCGGCTTGTATAAAAGAAACTGTAAAGGTAAAAGTTGTTAATTTTATTGCGCTTGTAAAAACAAAGTTATTGTTTATAAATATTCTATATCGATTTACACCTGAAACATTTTGAGTTTCTATGCCAAATGCCGCGCTTACGTCTGTTGGACCGGATGGACCATCATCAGCGTTACGAACTGAAAGAGTAACATTAGTGGAATTAATAGCCACATTTGTGTTTGATATTGGATAAAATTGATTTGTTATAAATTTTGTAACAGGATCTAAAGGATTTGCAAATTCATCAAAATCTTCAAAATCAATATCAGATAAACCAACACCGCCTTCAAATCCGGTTAACACGTCTGCATTTAAATCGGAAACTATACCGGTAGACGATGTCTCCCAAAATATATCCAATAAAGAATATACGGGTTTAGTTTCGTATACGCTTAAATATGGATTCATATTATACGGATCATTAATATATGTATCTGGTTGTAATGGTAAATCCTCTATATTTTCTACAGCTGTAACCCCCATTTTATTTGTTGTAGATATTCTAGCCACTAATGGCTGCGTCTCTAATTGATAAAAATTATATGAAGCTGATCCTTTTTCATTTGTTACCGACTGAGGTAAAAAGCTTAAATCAGCTGTAGTTGAAATAGTAATAGCCGTATCCGCTTTTTTAGGCGGAAAATATTGTGTATTGTCTGTATATGTATCTCCAGGACCTAATTCAACTAAAACATTTTCTACTCTTCCGTATAATTGCACACTACTTCTGTATTGTTTTTGATCTGGTCCTACCTCAACTAAGTCTCTTGGTATTTTATTTATATTATCATTTATTAATACAGTATGCGCTACCTTGTTAGTTTCATTTGTTGGAAATACCGTGGTATTTATTCCGTTAACTAAAGTAGGTACACTAGCAAGATAAGTAGTTTCTGATCCATAAGTTTGACCTTTTGGATAACCATTTAACATGCCCGGTAAATACACATTGTAGTATTCCTGTTCTTGTTGCCTAACAACAATTTTATAAGAATACCAACCCAAAGGATTAATAGTGTAAACGTATTTTATATCGTTTGGAATACCCGTGTCTCTATTATAGATGTCATTGACTCTACCTGTAGTAGTAACGGTATAAGGCACACCGTAAATTACAGGATTTGCAGGGGTTGGAATAATCGTTAGCACTTCAACGTAATCTGTAAACGCTCCTCTCATAAAATCTCCAACTTTAGGAATAGTTCCAGCTGTTGGTGTAAATTCATAAGTAGTGTTTGTTGTTGTTGTTGTTCCAGTTAATGTAAATCCTGTAGTTGATGTTGATTCTGCATATAATCCTGGCGTTCCTAAACTTGGTTGAGGTGGTTGTGTAATAGGTGCAATAGGGCTATTTATTAGCATTAATATTGCATTGCCAAACCAATTTTTAGTTATAGGTGCCGTTGCATCAGAATAATAAGGAGAATATACGGTTGATCCGCCGTATTGTATACCGCCAGATATTGTAGTGTTTGTATCTAATGAAGATAATATTACTGAAGATTGTCTACCGTATTTATCAGATAAAATAAATCCAACTTGATAAGTTCTATTTTGTTTTACGGTATGATTTGGATATTCTATAAAGTTTAAAGAATAATCTTGTTTTTCAGCAACTGATACTTGATAATTTAAAGATCTTGGAGCTGTGTAATTTCTTATAAAATTACCATATATTATTCTATTGCCAGCAGATTCTTGTGCTTTAGCCTTAACAGGTACTAAGTCATAAACTCTTGTTGTTTGATCTTCAGTTAATGTTTTATATGGTTTTCTAGACTGGTAGTCGTAAGTATATATATTAGTTGAGGAAGCATTTGGGATTGCCGAAAAAGCATCATAAGGTATGGTTTCAACAACGTGGATCGCTAATCCGTCGGATTCTTTATATAGTATATCAACTGCTTGTATTTTATAAGATTGATTAACATTAGTTAAAATATCCGGAAATGGTATTAATAATTCAATATTGTTAACATTGTTTTCAAACCATTTTACAACGGTGCTTTGATAAGCAGCGTTTTCATTGCCATCTACAAAGTATCCTTTTTGATTAGGTATAAATGTTATTTGTGTAAAAGGAGCCATAAGGGTATATTCGCCATCGTCAAGCCTAAACCTGTAACTAAATCTAACATATCTTGATTTTAAATATGACGGGTCTCCAGGCCAATTTGGATCGTCCTCTTTATTGGTCATTGTAGATTGTAGAAATTTTAGTTTGTCTCCAATCAAAAGCGAAACTGGACTATATAATAATAATTCAGTACTACTAATAACTTCATCAACTAATATGAAATCGCTATCATTTATACCTCCTCCAATTACAGTCATTCCATGCTCAATACCAGTTGTACTTGCTACAAATATTGTGATTGAAGCAACAGCATTTGCGGTCGCGGTTGTAGTTACAACATTTACCAATGCTATAGGGTCAACTGGCGCATATTTTGCTACAGATATTTGTTCCTCTCTAGTATAATATGGATTTGCGGTAGTGGCAGGGGCTGAAATAGCTGATTGTACATTTATTTTTCTTGGTTGATTATTATAATCTGTCCAAAAAAGTAAATTTTCTAATAAATTTATTCCTGTTACTAGAGAAGCTTTTGAAAAATTTAAAAATTTTCCTTGCACTAATACTATATATGAGTTTAAACCAAAGTCATATACGGTTATTTGATGCAGCAAAGGAGCTGCTCCATTATCTCCTTGATTAGTTAAAAATTGATATATACGATTATTATTATTGTCCATAAAATAACCAATACATTCAAGACCAGGTATATAATTTGGATCATCTATATCAATAGGATTTCCTGCAATAAAGTTATTACCTAATACATTTTGCAATGTACCTACATCACTATTTTCTGATTTCCCAACAGAAACATTTAAAGCGGATCTGTATTCTCCATTTGGAATAAGCCTATCATCTAGGTCTTGATTCATTTTGGATTGTAGAAAACTATTTTTTATTTCTGCCATATTTATTAATGTTTAATCCATTTTGATTGTCCTCTTAATACCTGAGTAATTTCTTCTAGTTTTATATTTGACAATCTTATTTTTGCATTTCTTAATTTAGCTGATTTCTCTTGTTTAAAGCGACTGATTACGTATTCAGGTTGGTTTATTCTTAAAGCTAAAATAGCGTGTATAATGTGAGCGTACATAGCTTCTTCAGCTAATTTAGGAACTTTTGTATCTAAATCATATGCAAGTCCATCTGAAACGTATTCTATAATTATTAATCTACCAACCATTCCACTGCTAAATGATATTTTACCTTCTCTATCATTTATAGTGAAGTATCCATTTTCATTTGCATATTGTGGATCTAATCCGTATCTTTGTCCAAAATAACCATACCATAACCAGTTATCGTAACCATAGCCATTGTCTATCCAATTACCACCGCTATTAAGATTATTAGTTAAAGAATTAAGATCATTATTCCTCCATCTTTTTTCAGTTATTGATTCAGCATCTATATTGTCGCCAAAGTTATCTTGTATTGGCAAACCTCTACTATCTTGTACGGGTGATTCATATGGAGCCAATGTTAAATTATTTGTAGGATAAATTGGATGCTTAACGCCTGCTTCGTCTATCCAAGCAAGTTTAACGTAATTAACATAATCTTGAGGCAACACAATGCTTAAGCTAGGTGGTATCGTTAGTTCCTGTGACTTAATACTTTTTAATGTATCATAACTAAATTCTTGCAAACTTCTTTTTGCATGAAATATTACATCAGTTCTTTTAACAGATGGTATAAGTTTATCTTTACCTACATAAGCAACCATAAAGTTATTAATAATATCATTTAAGCTAGTATATGCATAGCTACCATAATTTTCTTCTGTAGTATTACCAAATGCTTTTTCAGGAATAGTAGTTCCATAATTACCGCCATCTAAAATCTTTAATTGTACAACTACATAAACGCCGTTTGTTAAAGCAGGAGTAATATTTATTACATTATCAATTACCGTATATGTTGATAGGTATTCTGAGAACGTGCCAGGCAATCCTGTTGGGCTAGTATATAGTTTAAAATTATTTAAAGCATAATTAGTATTAGCTGGATTCCAATCTCCAAAAATTAAATCAGTATTAAACGTTGTAACAAATGATGTTTGACCTCCAGTGACTACAAACCCCTGGGCTCCTTCGTAGTATTGTCTATTTGTTTCGGTAATTAAACCATTATTTGGTATCGGCATTTTTTATTAGCTTTTTGAGTTAACAGTTTCTGCTTGCACTTGTTGTGCTGCTATTTGTATAATTTGTGGGTCTCTAATAACAACTCCAGAATAAAGTAATATTCTAGTTATTAAATTAGTTTGTTCTGTAGGGTGTAATTCAAAATCTTGCGATCCCGTTGGATTATTCACCGCATTGTATTGGGTTGAATTATATACATATTGAAAATTAGGAGGCGATGAGGTAAAGTTCCATATAGGATTATATGGTTTTCTAATAAATGTGCAGGAAACATCAGTTTGTATTGTTGTAGGATATACATATATAAGTCCTCCAGAATATTTGTATACTGGCCACGTAGTTGTGGGTTTTGTTAATGGTGATAAATTTAATTCCAATAGTTCATTTGGTTGAACGTATTGTATTTCTTTTTCTCCTTTATAAATAACTGTGCCTAATTTATAAACTTCTGGCTGCGGGGTATATAATGGAGCAACTGGTAATGGTAAATTTATATAAAAATAACCGTTTAACCAGACGCAATTTGTTTCAGTTTGAAATATTGATATTTTTTGTTCTAAGTTTTTTACACGATCTGCATATTCAGTATCGTTTCCATTAACTCTATATTGTTGGTTCAAGTCTTCAAAATATTCATTAAATATTTCTAATTGTACTTGAGTAGCCGTTTTATTAAATTCATCAGGAGTCAAATAACCTCTTTGCTCTTTATTAAGAATTAATAAAACAGTTCTATAAACTGTATCTATATTTACTGCCATTTGCTTGTTTTATTATAATATTAAGGCGGTAGCTTTCGGTACCGCCTAATATTAGTATTACGTATTATTTTAACTTTTTCTCTATAGACTTAAAGACTTCTGTGCCTTCGTCTGTCTTAAAGAATGCCGCCATAGCGGAGTATGGATTTTCATCAAATGGGACCGTCATTAATTTTTTATCATTACTAGCCCAATTAAAAGTTCTTTGGTCTGGGGATAATTTAATAATGTTAGCCTCTACAGCTTTAATTGCTAAATTCCTAAGTTGTACATTTTCATCGTTTGCAAGTTCAATGAACAAATCTGGATTTCGTTTAGCAAATAATAATAGATCTCTTTTGATTTCTTTGCTAGTCATATCTGAAACTTTACTTCCAGACTCAACTCTTAATATTGCTTCCGCTTGGTCTATATCCATTGCTTGAGCAGCGTTTAATGCCGTTAATTCAAGTTCTAAATCGTATAGATCATCGATAGCTTCCTCAACTCTATCATACTCCCTGTATTTTTTATTTACCATTGGATGATATAACGATAGAAGTTTTTGTAAATTTTGTTTATTTTTAGGAACAAATAAAGTTCCATTATTAAATACGATATGCCCCATTGTTGCTTCTCCTTTTTGTTCATCAACAAATGGAGAATTTTGATTGGTTGCATATCTTAATTCTCTTTGTTCTCCGGTTTCTTCATCAAACCAAAGTAAAGAATATTTTCTAGTATGTCTAGATGGTATTGTAAGCGTTAAAGGCGATTCTGCCGTTGCTACGTAATATGTACGGTCTTTAATTTCCCAACCGATTTCTTTTTCAATTTTTTTAGCTGTTGCCATAATATAATATAATTAGATAATTTATAATAGGGTAATAGCTACCCTCGTCAGTTCAACGAGAGCAACCTATACCTTTGTTAATTGTTATGCTCCTGTAAACAATAAGAAGTAATTAGCTCCTTGTACAACTAAACATCTTTCAGATAAGAATTGTACTTGCATTGCATCAAGATCAGAAGTGAAAGCACCTCCAACAGATCCAGTGATCCATGTTTTCATTCTTCTATCGTCAGCTTGTGAAGCTCTATAACGAACGTGTAAGAATGGTCTACGGATATTAGTTCCT
>Ga0114967_10002506_pt1 | contig 15331 bp, 14 predicted proteins | sample M_130628_MF_Meta_FD_92639 | JGI IMG/M metagenome (GOLD analysis project Ga0114967, IMG submission 92639) | Freshwater microbial communities from Lake Montjoie, Canada to study carbon cycling - M_130628_MF_MetaG | ecosystem: Environmental > Aquatic > Freshwater > Lake | place: Lake Montjoie... | reverse complement strand
TTTTTTTAAACTCCTAAAATACGGGTAATTTTTGACTTCAATCTGTGAAATCCGTTTATAAAAATCAATTCATTTCAAATCACTGAGCAAATCCAATAAATTTTCTTTACTCAAATTTTTGAAAAATCCTGATTCATTGGTGATTAATTCATCAGCAATCGTTTTCTTCGATTCTTGTAAAATTCTAATTTTATCTTCAATTGTATTTGGACAGATTAACCGAATTGCCAAGGTGTTTTTTGTTTGACCAATGCGATGAACTCTATCAATTGCTTGATTTTCAACTGCTGGATTCCACCATGGATCGACCAAATAGACGTAATCTGCTTCTGTCAAATTTAAACCCGTTCCACCAGCTTTTAAACTGATTAAAAACACTTTAACTTCTTTATTTTCTTGAAATTCTCGAACAACAGCTTCTCGATTTTTTGTTTTTCCTGTTAGATATGCAGTTTGAATTTTACGGTCTTTCAATTCTTTGTGAATCAAATCCAACATCGTAACAAATTGTGAGAAAACCAAAATCTTGTGCGAAGGTGCTTTGTTGGTAATTTGCTCAATCAACATTTCCAATTTTGCTGACGGAATTCCTTCCGACAATTCATCCGCCATAATAGGTGCATCGCATATTTGACGCAATTTAGTAAGACCTTTTAAAACGTACATTGAATTTTTATTCAAGTCAAATTTGTTTGAATTTTCGATGTATTCGCGGAAATCTTTTTCGTATTGGTCGTACATTTTTCTTTGTTGCGCTTCCATCTCGCAAAAAACGACAATTTCCTTTTTCTCTGGTAATTCTGTCGCAACCTCTTCCTTGGTTCGGCGCAATAAAAAAGGTTTGATTTTTTGCTGTAGTTCTGCTGTTCGTTTGTCATTTTTGAAATGATCAACCGGCGCCAAATAAACGTCCTTGAAATATTGCTTATTTCCCAATAATCCGGGGCAAGCAAAGGAAAATTGTGCAAATAAATCGAAGGTACTGTTTTCAATTGGTGTTCCAGTAATGGCAATTTTATTGCGCGATTGCAACAATTTTACTGCCTTATAGCGCTCAGTTTCTGGATTTCGAATATTTTGAGATTCATCTAAGAAAATGTAGTTGAAAACATAATCTTTAAACAAATGAATGTCAGCCATCAAAGTGCCATATGAAGTCAAGATTACTTCATTTTGATCAAACGAATTTGATTTTTTAATTCTTTGAGTTCCATGATGAATTGTGAATTTAAGTGAAGGCGCAAACTTCTGAAACTCCGCTTTCCAATTGAAAATCAAGGTTGCGGGCACGACTAATAAATTTACATTGAAATTAACTTTCTCTCTTTGAAGCAGAATAAATGAAATTATTTGAATTGATTTTCCTAATCCCATGTCATCGGCCAAAACGCCACCAAAATTGAAGTCATCTAAAAAGTTCAACCAATTTAATCCAGATTTCTGGTAGGAGCGAAGTGTAGCTTTCAGTGAACTAGGAACTTGTATTTCTTTAATTGCACTGAAGTCTGCGAATTTTTGTCGATAAATGGCCAATTCTTCTGATACTTTAGCATCAATTTGTTCAGTTTCAAAAATCGTTTCAACGGTTGAGAAATTGATTTTTGGAATTTGAATGTTCTTCAAGTCGATGATTTCGCCAGAATTAAAATACCGTTTGAATTTCTCGATCCAATCTTTGGGTAAAATTCCCATTGTTCCATCGTCCAATTTGACGTAATTGCTTTTGTTTCGAATCGATTTCGCCAATTGTTTCAAAGAAGCATCTTGGTTGCCAAATTTCACCTGAATTTCAGCATTAAACCAATTTATTCCGCTCAAAACTTTGATGTCAATTTTCACTTTGTTAGGATTCAACTTGTTGTTTTGTAATTGATTAAATCCATGAATTTGAATATCATTTGATTGCCATGATTCGAAGGTTTTTAAAAACCAATCTTCTTCCAAAAAGTGTTTTTTGTGCAAGTAAAAATAATTGAATTCATTTTCTAATTGTTCTTCAAAATAAGGATGATGTCTGTAAATCAGCGCAGTAAATTTAATTTCTTCCGCTTCATTTCTTTTGACAATGAATTCTTTTCCTTTATCATCTCTCAATGAAATCACTTTCTTGGAACGAATCGGAACTTCGATTTCTCCGTAGCGAATGACTGGAATTATATCCACAAAATTTTCTGAATCAACTAAATATATGATTTTTTCAATTTCGTCTAATTGTTCTTTTTGGATTTGTTTTTTGCTCGCTTTCGGAATATGTGTATAATTAATATCAATCTTTGCTTCTAACTTTTCAAGTATTTCATTCTTAAAAACTTCGAATTTTGATTGGTGAATTTGCCATTTATTGTCTCTTTTTTTGAGCATTTCTAGCACATTCAAGGTTTGAATTTTATCTGTCAAATAGAAAGTTTCGCCTAAATGCAAAAAGCGATTGAATCTGATTTCAATTTGATCTGTTGTATACATTAATCCGTCGATTTCCAACTCACCGGTAATCTCATAAAACGGATTTAAAAACCGAACTTTTAAATGCAGACAACTTTGAAAATTTTTGATTCTTAAAGGAATAAGTGACTTTACTTGAACCGTGTCTGAAATAGCTTCATCATGAAAATAGAAATCACAACCCAAGGGATTTTTGGCAATACATCGAAGGGCTAAAATTTCACTTTCAATGGATTCAGATGTTTTGAAATTTTGAAATTGTTGAACCGCCGCAAAGAATTTTATTTCAGGCGCATTTGCGTATTTCCAAATTACATCCAAAGGAGAAATGAATTTCAAAGGACTTTTTAGCTTTCCTTGATTGGTTTTTATGCTGTCAATCAAATCGATTTGAAGGGCATTTGAATGTTTTTTATATTTAAAAATTAATGCAAATTCTTCTGAATGAATACTTTTGGTTTCTGTATTTAATTTATTGGAAATCAAGCTATTAAATTCTCTTATTCTATCTGTTGTAATCGGAATCAACGATTTATCCTTGGGAGATATTTCTACTTTACCATTGAAGAATTCGAATTCAAAAAAAGACTCAAGATTTGGTTCATTTTCCAATCCAAATTGTTCAGCTATTTTTATAGTTTTGCGACTTCTTGAAGCCTTTTGAAAAAACAAAAGATAATCTTCGTTTCTGTGTATCGCAGTCAAAACTAGCGCTTGATTTTCACACATTTTATCGTGTCTAGCTTTGCAATTACAAAAAACTGTCAACAGATTTTCATCCTGAATTACACTTACCGCTGGAAAATTTAATCCGCCAGATTTATGTGTAAAAATGCCCTCATTGAGTTGCAAAAAGGAGGGAACAATGACCAAACTATCGCTTGTAGAAAAAAATGCAGTTTGATTTGAGTTTTTAGTAATGTCTAATTCTGAAAGATTTTCAAAATTCATTCCATTGAAAATGAAACGATTGTTGTATAAATCTTCTGCTTCCATCGCTTATTTCCTAATCACTTGAATGCTGTAATTCAATCCAATTTTAATGATTTGTGATGCAACATTATTTTTAACTTCTAATTTCTCCATCACAATTGCATCTACTTCATCTTTAATTTGTTGATTCACATCTGCAAAGCAACTTGGATTGGCTTCACCTGACAAATTTGCAGAAGTTGAAACCAATGGTTTTCTCATTGAACGAATTAATTTCAAGCAAATTGGATCTTTGGTTACGCGAATTCCAACAGAACCGTCATCTGCCAAAATGGATGGCGCCAAACCTCTTGCATGTGGATAGATTATTGTCAATGGTTTATCTGAAACATCAATTAAATCATAGCAAACATCAGGAAATTCAGGAATATATTTTTCAATCATTTGAACGCTGTCAACCAAAATGATAAAACTTTTGTTTTCAGGACGATTTTTGATTTGTGAAATTTTCTGACATGCATCTTCGTTGGTTGCATCACAGCCAATTCCCCAAATGGTATCTGTTGGATATAAAATTACACCGCCGTTTTTGAGCGTTTCAATGGCTTTTTCCATATTTTTGGTTATTTCAATAAATCTGGTCTTCTGGCTTTTGTGCGCTCTAACGCCTGTTCTTCTCGGAATTTTTCAATTTTATTAAAATCTCCTGAGAGCAAAACTTCTGGCACTTTCATTCCTTTAAATTCGGGAGGACGCGTATAAACTGGTGGCGAAAGTAAATCATCTTGAAAACTATCTGCCAAAGCGGAAGTTTCGTCATTCAAAACACCAGGAAGCAGTCTAACAACACTGTCAACAAGCACAGCAGCAGCCAATTCACCTCCAGAAAGTACGTAAGAACCAATTGAAATTTCTTTTGTAATATACATTTCTCTAATACGTTCATCTACACCTTTGTAGTGACCGCAAAGAATCATCAAATTTCCTTTAAGTGACAATTGATTTGAGTGCGTTTGCTCCAAAATTTCACCGTCAGGCGTCATGTAAATGATTTCGTCGTAGTTTCTTTCTGCCTGTAATTTTTCAATCAATGCGGCAATTGGCTCAATGCTCATTACCATTCCAGCGCCTCCACCATATTGATAATCATCTACATTTTTGTGTTTATTGGTCGAATAATCGCGGATATTGTGCAGTTGGATTTCTACCAACTTTTTGTCTTGAGCGCGTTGCATGATAGAAGCCGCAAAAGGACTTATGAGTAATTCTGGAAGTATTGTTAAAATATCAATTCGCATGAGACAAAGTTAATCATTGAATCTGTTTGGTTTGAATAAATTTGAAATTTGATGTTTGTTCAAATCAATTTCAAAATGAATTGAAAGGGAAAAATGCTTTAATATCAGTAAATTAATGAAATAGAAAAATACTTATTGAAAAATCAACTACTTTGCATCTTTATTTTCAATTGGACGTATTCTGAAATCAGCTTTTTTATTTATCTTTGGAGCGATGGAAAAACAAGTCATTCTCAACGAAAAGCAATTTGAATTGACCCTTAATAGGCTGTGTTATCAGCTCATCGAAAATCACAACGACTTTTCTGAAACAGTTTTAATTGGTCTTCAACCACGTGGAATTCACGTTTTGAAACGTTTAAAAGAACGACTAGAGCAGATTTTAGGACATTCTGTCACTTGCGGAAATTTAGACATTACTTTTTACCGTGACGATTTTCGAAGAAGAGAAAAACCCATCATTCCAAGCGCCACAAATATCGATTTTATCATTGAAAATAAAGACGTTGTGATCATTGACGACGTACTTTATACTGGACGAACAATTCGATCTGGAATTGATGCTTTGATGGCTTATGGTCGTCCGAGAAATGTGGAATTGGTTGCTTTTATTGACAGACGATTCAAAAGACAACTTCCAATTCAAGCGGATTATGTTGGCAAAACGATAGACACCTTGGCAACAGAACGCGTTTCTGTGGAATGGAAAGAAATTGAAGGATTAGACAAAGTAGTACTTTATACACCGGAAAATAATGGATAATTTAAGTGTTGAACATTTAACGGGTATCAAAGACCTGACAGAGAAAGACATACAATTGATTTTTCAAACGGCCGATAGTTTTAAAGAAGTAATCAATCGACCAATCAAGAAAGTTCCTTCTTTGCGAGATATTACAATTGCCAATTTGTTTTTCGAAAATTCTACCAGAACAAGACTTTCATTCGAATTGGCGCAAAAAAGACTTTCTGCTGATGTGATTAACTTCAGCGCATCAAGTAGTTCCGTAAAAAAAGGGGAGACTTTGATTGACACTGTCAACAATATTCTTTCCATGAAAGTGGACATGGTGGTGATGCGTCATCCGAATCCAGGGGCGGCTTTATTTTTGTCCAAAAGAGTGGATGCAAGAATTGTAAATGCTGGCGATGGAACACACGAACACCCAACGCAAGCTTTACTGGATGCTTTTTCAATCAGAGAAAGATTGGGAGATGTTGCTGGAAAAAAAGTCGTAATTGTTGGAGATATTTTGCACTCACGCGTGGCACTTTCAAATATCTATTGCTTGCAAAAATTAGGCGCTGAAGTGATGGTTTGCGGACCAAAAACTTTAATTCCTAAATACATTCAAGAATTGGGAGTAAAGGTTGAATTCAATTTACGCAAAGCTTTGGATTGGTGTGATGTAGCAAATATGTTGCGCATACAATTAGAACGACAAGATATGAAGTTTTTTCCATCTTTGAGAGAGTATTCGATGCAATATGGCTTGAACAAAGAAATCTTGGATTCGTTGGACAAAGAAATCATAGTGATGCACCCTGGACCAATCAATCGGGGCGTGGAAATTACGTCAGATGTGGCTGATAGCAAACAATCCATTATCTTGAATCAAGTTGAAAATGGTGTTGCGATTCGAATGGCTGCGATTTATTTGTTGGCTTCCAAAATTGGCAGATAATTTATTCTTCAAATTGGTAAAATGACAGTATTACAGCCCATTTTACATTACAGCTTACATTTTCTTTTTCCTTTTCTAATTGCTTGGATTTTATATAGAGAAAAATGGTTCAAAGTAGGATTAATAATGCTTTCAACGATGCTTGTTGATTTAGATCATCTGCTTGCCAACCCAATATTTGACCCAAATCGTTGCAGCATCAATTATCATTTTTTACATACTTATTGGGCAATCGGATTTTATGCGATTTTACTATTTTTCCCTAAAGCAAGAATCATCGCTATTGGTTTACTTTTGCACATGGCGACAGATTTTCAAGATTGTTTATGGATAAACTTTGGCTAATTTCAGAGCTTTTTCATCAAATAGCGATACAATTCGACCATGCACATGATGTCGTATTTGAAAACTTTTTCGTCAGGTGAATGCACGAAATCTTCTGGTGCACCAATAAAGAGCCAATCAAAAGGAAGATCAGTTTTTTGCAACATTGTTCCGTCACTTCCTCCAGCAGATTCAACTTCTAACTGATATTTTACACCTGATTCTTTGGCCAAATCGATGATTTTATTTAAGAAAGATTTGCGTGGAATTCCACTGTCTCTCATAGAAATCGCAACGCCACCGCCATGCACCACGCCGTCTGTTACCCAAGTGATGTCTGAAATCAAGGCTTGTAAAACGCCATATTTTTCCCATAAAAATCTGCCACAAAAGCCAACAGAATTTCCACCGTGTTCTTCGTAAGTTGAAAAAATAATTGCACCATTTTCTAGTGTTTCAGAAACTTTAAGCGCATTCCAAACTCCTAAACGATTGTCTAAATAAGGCGATTGAATGTATTCGTCTGTTTCCCTGAAATTGGGTTTGAAAGTCAAGTTTGTTCCTCGGTCAATTTCTCTTTCGAAAACATATTGAAAAGATTGTCCTCCATGAGAATCATCGATTACCATCAATTCAGTTTCAATTTCTCCGTGTGAATCCGAACCAACCAATTGAAATCCATCTTGCGTTCTTGGCCCGCCGATTTTATACAAATTATTGTCGTAAGCAGCTGTAAATCCAATAGTATCGGTATGCGCAAAAATCGCTGTCGTCGGCTTTCCAAAAACTAAAATCAACGCATCTTGGAAACCTTTTCCATGAATAATTTCTGGTTGAACTTTCCAGTTTGATTGATTTTCGAGTACATAATTCAAGATAAAATCCTTGATCAGTGTTTCATCTCCAGATGCGCCACGAATGGCAATTAATTCTTGTAATAATTTCATAAATATTTTTAATATATTCCTAAGTGATTTAATTCTATCTGTTTAATTTCTGTCAAAGCTGTTTTTAGATATTCAATTTTTTCAAATGGAATGGCAACCTGCAATAAACAATTTTCTACAAAATCTTGTTTTTCAATTGTTAAGTGGTGATTTTTAATCAAAGACATGATTTCAGGCATTTCGTTGTAAGAAAATCTAATTTCTAAATGTTCAAACACTTGTTTTTCAATAATTTTACCTTCTTCGATGGCATCTTTCGCTGCAGCTTTATACGCTTGAACTAAACCGCCAACGCCTAATTTTGTTCCACCGAAATAGCGCACGACACCAATTAAAATATTGGTCAAATCGTAAGATTGAATTTGTCCTAAAATCGGAATTCCGGCGCTGTTGGAAGGTTCGCCATCGTCATTTGCTCGGTAAACTTTTTTATCCAAACCAAAGCGGTAAGCATAGCAAACATGTCTTGCTTGGTGATTCATTTTTTTCCAGTCAGCCAAGTGAATTTTGGCTTCTGCTTCAGAATAACAGGCAATAGCGTAACCGATAAATTTAGAACCTTTTTCTTTGTAAATTCCTTCAGAAAGAAATTCCATGGTTTGATATGTATCGATTTTTTCCAAAATTTCTTCGCAAAGTTCGATATTCGTCGCTTTACCAGCTTCCTCCAGATCCGCCGCCGCCGAAACTTCCGCCGCCAAAACCACCAAAACCTCCTGATGAACCGCCGCCGAAACCGCCACTTGAACGTCCGCCACCGCCGAAACCGCCTAATGCGCCAAACCAAATAGCATTTGAACCCATTGTCATGCCGCGACCACCTGCACCGCCGCCTTTGTTGCTTTTATACATGATAAATACAAAGACAATGATGAAAAGCAAAACAAAAATCACTTTAATTATTTCAAAAGTTTTCCCTTTTTCGCTATATGTTTTTGAATTGTATTCGCCTTTTGATAAGGACATTAATACATTTGTTGTTTTGTCTAAGCCTTCGTAAAAATTCCCTTCTTTGAAACTTGGAACCAATTCTTTGTCTTCAATTTGTCGACATGTAGCATCAGGAATTGCGCCTTCCAAACCCTTTCCAGTGGCAATAAAATATTTTCTTTCTCCTTTTCCTCCAGTGGGTTTGATCAAGATTACAATTCCATTGTCTTGTTTTTCCTGCCCAACTTGCCATTTATCACCTAATTCATAGGCGAATTCCGCTGGTTCAAAATCTGCCAAATCGTCTACAATCACAATGACAATTTGATTGGAAGTTTCTTTTGCGAAATTCTCTAATTTTTTTTCTAATGCTTCAGCCTCAGGTGCACTGATGAACTCTGGCATTTCTTTAGACAAATTATTGACTAATCTGGGAGGATTGGGTCTTTCAGGAATCCCTTTTTGTGCAACAACTTGAATTGTAGCAATTAGAGAAACGAAAAGTGTGAAAAAGGAGTTTTTAAACATGGGATATTTTTTAATCAAATTTATTCCTGAAAGGAAATTTCATTGCTCAATTCGTTGGTGTCATCGGCTTGATGAGGAAAATTGGCTTTTAGTTTTTCTCCTGCCATTTTGATTCCTTCAGACAAACCTTTCACAAAATCGTTTTGTTTAAATTGTTGGGTCATTGTTTCTCTGATATTGTCCCAAAAATCAGTGGGAACAACATTATTTATTCCTTCATCACCGATAATAGCAAATTTTCTGTCTTCCACTGCCAAATAGAATAAAACGCCATTTCTCAATGCTGTTTCATGCATTTTTAGTTTACCGAAAACTTCAATGGCTTGCGATTTCACATCCTCTGCGCATTTGGCATCGATGTGGACACGAATTTCACCAGAAGTATTCAATTCGGCTTCAGCAATAGCTTCTTGAATGGATTTTTTGTCCGATTCAGCAAAGAAATTCTTTATTCCCATGTTGGAAAAAATTAAATCATCCGACCCAAATGATTTGAATCGGATGATAGTTTAAATGATATTTAAAATGCAACAGTTGGAGCAACTTCAGTTCCTGCGGCCGCTTTGAATCCTTCTTTCTTAGGGAAAGTTGCGCTATTCAAGAACATAGAGTTGAAGAAACCTCTGATGTGCGCATTGTATTGTTTAATTGATTCGTTGTAATCAGCGCGCGCTTTCACAATTCTATTTTCTGTTCCTTCTAATTGCGCTTGCAAATCTTGGAAATTTTCAGTTGAACGAATTTGCGGATATGCTTCAAACGCTAAATTGATTGCTGTATTGATTTTTTTACCCATCAATTCCATGTCTTCAGGGGTCTTGGCATTCTCAATTCCTTTTTCTATCCCAGCTCTTGCTTCAGTAACACCTTGCAAAATTCCTTTTTCATTTTCAGCTGCACCTTTTACTGTGGCAACCAATTGAGGAACTAAATCAGCTCTTCTTTGGTATTGAGCTCCAACATTTGACCACTGCTCGTCAACTGTCTCTTGATAAGAAATTGCTTTATTATAAGAATTTCTGTACGTCATAAAGAGGATCAAAACTAAGGCTACAATCGATCCAATGATAATATAAGATTTTTTCATCTTTCTAAATTTTTAATAAAAATACGATTTATTTAGTCAAATTGCATACCAGCGATAAATTGCTGACAAATTGTCGTTAGATGTTAAAATTCGCCAATTTTACTAAACCATAAAATTGATTTTTAAAATTAACAAAACATTTTAAATTATGACTAATAAGAAAGATTGTCTATTGTCACTGAGAAACTTTAAATCACATATTTCTATGGAAAATCTCCTGTGATTGGTTAGTTGATTTTATTATAAAATTTAATAATTCATTCGAATGAGTTGCATTTAGTTTTGAACCAAATGAATCCAAAATTTTATACTTTTTATCGGTGTATTTAGATATTGTCTTTTGCAATTTATTCATGTAATTTCTCTTCTTTTCATTATTGTTTTTAGGATGAAAATTTTCAACTCCTACGTTATCAAGCAAATTTATTTGCTTTTCGATTTTTATTATTTCCTTAATCTCCTGATTTTCAATATCAAATAGTTTGTTTTGAGCTGTATAAAAAACTTCCTTTTCATTTTGCTCGTTGATATATTTTTTCGCAAAGTACCCACCAAAACTCAAAAAAACTACTACTAGAATTATAATTATCTTTTTCATCCTATTTAAAAATTATTTCAAAATTAAGGTGGCTTCTAAAATTTCATTTTTTCACTTTCCTCTGAACGAATAGAACCCACTTGAATTCCTTCTGAGAAAATTAGAACAATGTTAATACTTTATTCCTGAAAAATCTAATTATTATTTCATTTATTATTGATTAACTAATTAATTTATTGGAGAGTAAACATTAAAATAAAGTCGTTTATATTTTTTTTCAAAATGTGATATTCAATCTTGTAATTTGTTCAAATCGAAATAGATTGTGATTCAAATTTATAAGTCCTAATGTTCCAGATGGTCTTTTTATCCAAACAGATTTTAAAGCTATACCAATTATGCTTTGTTCTATAAATCCAAAAACATGTTTAACTCTAACTCATGTTTTTGACCTTTATCCTTTTCATCCTATAATGATTCTTATTGCTTGGGAATCAAGAACAGATGCGCTAAAAACTAAAAAATGAGAAATCTTCTAGTTTTTTTTAAAAAAAAACTTTTCGTTTGATAGATATTCCTCAAAATCAGCCTTGAGATGCACAATTAGCACAAATTCCACTAGCAGTTAATTGCAAATTTTTGAGCTGATATCCAACAGGAATTGGTACAATGACTTCATGGTGAATGCATTCAACTTTTTCACATTGGGTGCATTGAAAATGTAAATGATTGTGTGCATGTGAAGATTTACAGCCATGGCAAAGCGCGTAAAACGATTTTCCATTTTCACCCATGATTTTGTGAATCAATTTATCTTCTTCAAAACTTTTCAAGATTCTGTAGATGGTGACACGATCCATCGAGCCTTGAAGCGCCTCTTCGATCATGTCATGACTCATTGCTTGCTCGTTTTCGTGGAAAAAATCCAAGACTTTTTTCTTTGAAACAGTTTGTCTTTTTTTAATCATGATGGAAAATTATCTTTACAAATATAAGTTTTACTGATTTTAAATGATTTTACTTTCAGTTTTTTAGCTGATAAATTTCAGTTCAAACAGTTGAATTAGATTGCTCCAACAGCCAATTTCATTCGGATAATTCTCTTCGCTGAAGCGTCCAATTGATTTTTGAATTTTGCGTCAGTTCTGTATTTTTTCAAAATTTGAACAAATGCTTTTTTCGCATCAACTGGCATCAAAACGATGTCGCAACCAGCTTCAATCGCTTTCACGTCGCAATTTGGAATCGCAGTAACACCGCCCATATTCATTGCATCAGTAACGATTAATCCTTTGAAATTCATTTCGTTTCGTAATAAATTAGTCACGATTACATTTGAAAGGGTCGAAGGCAAACCTTTGGTGTCGTATTTAGGATTGTTTTTCACAGCCAAGTGTCCAATCATTACTGACAAAACGCCATCTTCTATCAATTTCGGATAATTTTTGATTTCTTTCAATTCACCGTCAATTACTTGCAATTCTTTGTGTGTGTCACCAGAAACCAAACCATGACCTGGGAAATGTTTCGCTGTTGCGCTAATACCATTTTTTTGCGTTTGTTGAATAAATGCATTCGACCAAGGAATAATGTTTGCAGGAACAGCGCCAAAACTTCTAAATCCAACGGTTTTGTTTGGCGACATATCCACAACCGGCGCGAAGTTGTAATTGATTCCAATGGCATTTAAATCCATGGAAATGGTATCTGCATAAGCGGAAACTTCTTCAACTGTCTTCATTTCGTTTGCTTTCTTCACGATGTGAGAACCAGCAATTTTGCGATTCATTAAACTTGGTTCAGCATCCGCAGCATATAAAAATGGGAGATTTCCTTTTGCGATATTCAGTTTGTTGAAATCTTTGATCCATTTCGTGAAACCATCTTTGGTTCCATTTAGCATCAAAACGCCGCCAATCATTCTGCGGTTAATCAAATCTTTGATTGTTGCTTCAGTTTGTCCTAAACGTCCAACGGCTGGCATTAAGAGTTGAGCAACAATAGCCGTGTCGTCCAAACTCGCAAAGATTTTTTCAACGTCTTTGTCCAAATTTTCATTTTCAGTCAAGAAATCTGACAATTTGTATTCAACTTCCATTTTAGGAATGACAATCGCCGGCTTTTTCTCTTCTTTAACTTTGTTTTCAGTGGTGTTTTCTGGCGTGTTTTGCGCGCATGCTTGCACAATAATCGCAACGATGCCAAAAGTGAAATATATCTTTTTCATTATATTATTTTGAAATATGAATTTTCGAATTAATTAGTGCAAAGTTAAACCCTTTGTTGCTTTACATAAACCTTACCAAACTGTTTTTCCACAATCGAATTGTCAATAACGATTAATTCTGTTTCTCCCGTATGATAAATAATTGTAATTTGAAATTACCATTCAACTAAACTTTTATGACTTAGAATAAGTTGCACATTCGAGATAAACAAAAAAAATCCCACCTGAAAAATTTCAAATGGGATTTTATTTTTTTAGAAATTTGCTTAATTCATCTCTAATTCTTCTTCTAATTCAGTGTCCAAATGTTGCTGAACCACTTCAATTGCATTGGTTATAACATCACTCAATGCCGTAATGAACGTTCCTTTTTCGGCGATGCTGATTGCATGTTTGATTGCGTCGACTTCTAGTTTGATAATTTCATAGGTAACTTTTTTATCAACTGAAGCGATTCCTTTCAAAATCAAATCAATGATTTCTTGTTCAGTTCTTCCGCGCAAATGTTTTTCTTGTCTGATAATAATGTGGTCAAACATTCTAGCAGCAATCACTGCACATTCAACGATATCTTCATCTCGTCTATCTCCAACACCAGCAATGATTCCAATTTTATGCTTGGATTCAACGCTTTCGAGGTATTCTTCAACACCTCTGTATCCAGATGGATTGTGCGCAAAATCAATCATTACTTTGAAATTCTTGAAATCAAAAATATTCATTCTTCCTGGTGTTTGAACCGCTCCGGGAATGAAAGTATTCAAAGAAACTTTGATATCGTCGGTTTTGAAACCATACAAATAACTCGCTAAAGTTGCCGCCAATGTGTTTGCAATCATAAATTTAGCTTTGCCATTTAAGGTCAATGGAACATGAGTTGCTTTTTCAACACGCATTTTCCAATCGCCTTTTTTGATGGTGATAAATCCATTTTCATAAATTGCAGCAATTCCGCCTTGTTTGCAATGATTTATAATAACAGGATGGTCTTCGTTCATGCTAAAAAAGGCAACTTTACAATCCAAATCGTTTGCAATTTCAACACAGTTTTCATCTTCAGCATTCAATACTGCCCAGCCGTCTTTTTCGATACTTTTAACAACAACAGATTTTACACGCGCTAAATCTTTTAAATCGTGAATGTCATTTAATCCTAAATGGTCTTCTTGAATATTGGTAATAATTCCAATGTCAGATCGACTGTATCCTAGACCCGATCTTAAAATGCCACCACGCGCTGTTTCCAATATAGCAAATTCAACTGTTGGATCTTTTAGAATATATTCAGCACTTATTGGACCGGTTGTGTCTCCTTTTTCCATCATGTGATTTTGAACATAAATCCCGTCTGAAGTTGTGAAACCAACCGTAAAACCATTGTTTTTTACAATGTGCGCCAAAAGTCTAGTTGTCGTTGTTTTTCCATTGGTTCCGGTCACTGCAATAATTGGAATTCTTGAAGGTTTTCCCGGAGGATACAACATATCAATTACTGGCGCAGCAACGTTTCTGGGCAAACCCTTAGAAGGAGCCAAGTGCATTCTAAATCCTGGTGCTGCATTTACTTCAAGAACGACGCCACCATTTTCTTTCAATGATTGCGTCAAATTTGAAGCCATGATATCAATTCCGCAAACATCTAAGCCAATCACACGTGCAATTCGCTCTGCTAAAAAGATATTTTCTGGATGCATCATTTCAGTAATATCGATGGAAGTTCCACCTGTACTTAAATTGGCTGTTGATTTTAAGTAAACAATTTCGTCCTCGCTTGGAATGGAATCAACTGTATAATTCAATTTTTGCAATAATTCCAATGTATCACGATCAACGGTGATTTCTGTCAAAACATTTTCATGTCCATAACCACGTCTTGGATCTTCGTTTGTCAAATCAATTAATTGTTGAATCGTATTTTCCCCATCCCCAACAACATGTGCAGGAACACGTTGTGCAGCTGCAACAACTTTATTGTCAATTACTAAAATCCTGAAATCAAATCCAGTAATGAATTTTTCAACGATGACTCTTTTAGAATATTTTTTCGCAAAAGCCAATCCTTCAACTGCATTTTCCCATTCAGTTACATTGATTGAAGCACCTTTTCCATGATTTCCATCCAAAGGTTTAATCACAATTGGATAGCCAATTTTACGAATTGTATTTTCCAAATCTTCTTCATCTACACAAATATCACCTTTGGCAACAGGAATGGAAGCATTGTCCAGCATTTTCTTAGTTTCCTCTTTGTTGCAAGCAATGTCAACTGCGATGTTGCTCGTTTTGCAAGTGATTGTCGCCTGAAAGCGCATTTGATTCACGCCATATCCCAATTGCACCAATGAATTTGTGCCCAATCGAATCCATGGAATATCTCTTGCAACTGCCTCTT
>Ga0114967_10002504_pt1 | contig 15342 bp, 11 predicted proteins | sample M_130628_MF_Meta_FD_92639 | JGI IMG/M metagenome (GOLD analysis project Ga0114967, IMG submission 92639) | Freshwater microbial communities from Lake Montjoie, Canada to study carbon cycling - M_130628_MF_MetaG | ecosystem: Environmental > Aquatic > Freshwater > Lake | place: Lake Montjoie... | reverse complement strand
TGGAAAAGATGCATGGGAAGTCCATGGAAGGACGTGGCGAGAACCTCGGTTTCTTTGGCCAGCCGGGGAATCTGATGAAGAGCCTCTACGAGTTCAAACAGCACGGAAAATCCGGCTCATGGGTCAGCAGTTTGCTGCCGAAGATCGCGGGCTGTGTGGATGATCTGTGCTTCATCCATTCGATGTTCGCCAAGAGCAATAACCACACTCCGGCTGCCTTCCAGATGAATAGCGGATTCACGCTCAATGGCTTTCCCAGCATGGGGGCGTGGCTCAGTTATGGACTGGGCACGGAGAACGAAAACCTGCCTGCCTTCGTCGTGTTGCCCGATCCCCGCGGGCTTCCGGCCGGGGGCTCGATCAATTGGACTTCCGGCTTCCTTCCGGCGAATCATCAGGGCGTGGCTTTCCGCACCTCCACTGCCGAGCCTATTGCTGATCTCCGCACGCCTGCGGACCTTTCCCCGGAAGACCGCTCGGCGGATATGGAACTGCTGGCCTCCATGAACCGCGATTTTGTCAGTTCCAATCCCGGGGATGGAGCCTTTGCGGCCCGCCTGAGGTCCTACGAACTTGCCGCCCGCATGCAGTCCAGCATTCCTGAAGCCACCAATCTGGATAGCGAGCCTGACCATATCAAAAAACTTTACGGGATCGATGAGCCATCCAACAAAGGTTTCTCCCGCAACTGCCTCATGGCCCGGCGTCTCCTGGAACGCGGCGTGCGCTTTGTGCAGATCCTCAATGGAGGCTCGTTCGGCAGCCCCCGCATCAATTGGGACGGCCACGAAAACATGAAGGAAAATCACGACGCCCAGGCCGCCACCATGGACCAGCCTGTAGCGGCGTTGATTCAGGATCTGAAACAGCGTGGGATGTTTGAAGACACCCTCTTCGTCTGGACCACGGAGTTTGGACGTTGTCCGGTCACCCAGGGCCTCGGCTCCACCGGCCGCGACCACCACCCCGCCGCCTTCACCTGCTTCCTGGCCGGAGCGGGGGTGAAGCCTGGCTATCATTACGGCCTGTCGGATGAGGTGGGGTATTCCGTCGCCCAGGACAAGGTGGCCATTCCTGACTTTCACGCCACCCTCCTGCACCTGCTGGGTCTGGATCACAAAAAGCTGACCTTCTATCACAACGGTATCGACCGCCGTCTCACCAATGTGGAAGGGGAAATCGTGCACGGGGTTTTGGCCTGAATTTTGCGCTGAGCAACTAAATTACCGAGTGAACCGCCGCCCCTTTAAATTCATCAGAGCCTTTGGAATAGGGGTGTGTTTCGTGGGCTTCCTGACCTCCGGCCTGGCGCAGGAGGCTGAGTTTTTTGAAAAACGCATCAGACCCGTTTTGCATGAGAATTGTCTGGGATGCCACGGACCGGAAAAGCAAAAAGGTGGCCTTCGCCTCGACTCCCGCCAGGCCCTGCTGGAAGGCGGGGACTCCGGCCCGGTCATCATTCCGGGCCAGCCGGAGGAAAGTCTTCTTTTAAAAGCAGTGCGGCATACCGAAAAGGACCTGCAAATGCCGCCGTCAAAAGCGGGACCGAAACTCCCGGAATCCACCATCGCTGACTTCGCAGCATGGGTCCAAGCCGGTGCTGCCTGGCCCCAGGGCGATGCTGTCACAGTCCCGGCCAGGAAGGAGGTATTCAATCTTGAAGCACGCAAGCAGCGTCTGCCCTGGATCTGGCAAACGCCGCAAGCCCAGCCTGTTCCCGAGACGGCAGGAGCGACGGAGGTAGATCAATTCATTTCGGCAAAACTCGCCACCCAGGGCCTGGCACCAGCGCCCGCCGCTGACGACCTGACATGGTTCCGCAGGGCTTCTTTTGCGATCACCGGCCTGCCTCCCCAGCGGGAAGCCATGCACGCCTTCCTGCTGGATGGATCTCCCCAGCGCCGCGAACGGGTGGTGGATTCGATGCTGGGCTCGCCGCACTTTGGCGAGCGCTGGGCGCGGCACTGGATGGATCTCGTCCGCTACGCCGAAACCCGGGGACATGAAGGCGATTACCTCATTGCCAATGCCTGGCGCTACCGAGATTATCTGATCCGTGCTATCAATGCGGATGTGCCTTACAACCAGTTTGTGTCGGAGCACCTTGCCGGCGATTTGCTGCCGCCCAGGCTGGATCCGGACACGGGGGCCAACGAATCGGTGCTTGCCACCGGGTGGGCCTTTCTCGGCGAGGAAAACCACAGCCCGGTGGATATCCGCCAGGATGAATGCGGACGCATCGACAACAAAGTGGACGTCCTCACCAAAACCTTCATGGGACTGACGGTGGCCTGCGCCCGCTGCCACGATCACAAATTTGATGCCATTACCCAAAAGGACTACTACGCCATGAGCGGGTTTCTGCTGGGTTCACCCTACCGCCAGGTCCGGTTCGGGACCATGGCGGTGCATTCCGAAGCTGCAGAAAAGCTTACCGCTATCCGCACGGAACACCGGGCAGCGATGGCCGCTGCTTTTGCCAAAGCGGCCAGGCCGGCAGTGGGGCAGCTGGCCAGCCAGCTCCTTGCGGCGGCCAGGACCCTCGCAGGAGTGAACCCGGGAGTCGTGACCGTGCCGGATGGTTTCTTGACCGCATGGGTGGAGCAGCTGAAGCAGGCGTCTGAAACTGCGCAGCATCCGCTTTATGCCTTCGCCGTCATGGCCAGGGATGCGGAAGCGGCCAATCCGGAACGGTTCAAGGAACTGCTCCGGAAAACCCTCACCCCTGCCCCGGCAAGACCACCGGATGCCAGTATCGAGGCTGATTTTACCAGCCCTGGAGCCACGGCATGGAAACCCGACGGCCCCAGCTTTGGACCACGCGCCTTGACCCCGGGAGAAGTAATCCCTGGCACCGCCGGGCAAGCACTGCTGCGCGTGATGACTTATGGGGCCGCCGTGCGGGATCCATTCTGGAACCGCCTGTCCCTCGCGCCTGGGACTGAGGTGGATTCCGGCAGTCAATCCGCCACAGCCCGCGCGGGACGGACGCTGGTGACCCCGCGATTCACCCTGAAGAGTGGCCGCCTGCACTATCTGATCCGGGGAAAAGCTTCCATTTATGCCGGCGTGGACACACACATCATGGTCACAGGGCCACTGCATGGCGGGCTGGCGGCCCAATTTGATACCCAGGACAAGCTCGCCTGGGTGACGCATCCCCTCAACGCCTACACCGGACACCGGACCCATGTGGAGATGGCCCCGGTGGGCGGTTCCCCGCTGGAAGTGCTCATGGTAGTGGATGCCGCAGAGCCGCCAGCGTGGCTGCCTTCCCTGACATGGCTCCCGGAAGCCGGGGTGGCCTCGCTGGAAGCGGCGGCGGAGTCCCTGCAGACCGGGGCTCTGGCGGTCCTGGACTCTTTGGCATCAGGAACGTCCAGCATCGGGGCTGGCCTCGCACCTCTCGCCAGCTGGATGCTCCAGCAGGAGTCTTTGCTGGGCGTGAATCCGGCCGTCCTGACGGAGTCTGCGGCCGGATTGCTGAAGGCGCAGGACGAGCTGGCCAGGACCATCCGCTGGGACTCAGCATTGGCCCCGGCCCTCATGGATGCGTCAGGCATTGACGAAAACGTGCTCATCCGCGGGAACCCTCAACGGCCGGGTGTCCTGGCCAGCCGTGGTTTGCCGGAAGCCTTTGGTCAGGCCCGCATTGCGCCTGCCGGGTCCAGCGGCCGGATGGAACTGGCCCGTCAATTGACGGATCCTGACAATCCGCTTGTGGCCCGTGTGATGGTGAACCGGGTGTGGCATCACCTCTTCGGGCGCGGTATCGTGCCTACGGTGGATAATTTTGGTTTCCTCGGAGAGCGCCCCTCCCATCCGGAACTACTCGATCATCTGGCATGGCAATTCAGCCACGCGGACCACTGGTCCCTGAAAGGCCTGATCCGCCGGCTTGTCCTGACGGATGCCTTTGCCCGCAGCAGCCGGGCCTCCGATCCCCGGGCCACCGCGATCGATCCAGCGAACCTCCTGCTGCACCACATGCCCGTCCGCCGCCTGGAGGGGGAAGCGATCCGCGACGCGCTGCTATCGATTTCCGGGCGGCTGGACGAAACGCTTTTTGGAGCACCCATTCCGGTCCACCTGACTGAGTTTTTGATTGGACGTGGCTCTCCGGATTCCGGCCCGCTGGACGGCCATGGACGGCGCAGCATCTACACCTCACTCCACCGGAATTTTCTTCCGGGGATGATGCAGGCCTTCGATTTTCCCACCCCTTTCAGCACGGTGGGCCGACGCAATACCACCAATGTCCCAGCCCAGTCGCTTGTCATGATGAATGATCCTTTTGTCAGGGAACAAGCCGCACTTTGGGCCGCCCGTATGATGAAGGCACTGCCGGATGCTTTGGATGAAGAGCGCATCCGGTGGCTCTTCGAGTCAGCGTTCACCCGGCCACCGGGCGCTGGGGAAATCCGCATTGCGCTCGATTCCCTGGCGGATATGCGGTCCCTTTACACCGGGGATCAGGCGGCTTCCATCTGGCCGGAATTTTGCCACGCCCTGGTGAATGCCAATGACTTTATCTATCTGAAATGAGCCCTGCCCTGAATCTGCCCCTTCCCCACCTTTCCCGCCGCAGGCTGCTGCAGCGGGCCGGTGGGGGCTTCGGGGCCATGGCCTTCTCCGCCTTGTTTGGGAATTCCAACACCTCTGCTGCGGCCTCGAATCCTTCCCTCGCCAGGGCACCGCATTTTCCGGCCAAGGCCCGCAGCGTCATCTTTCTCTTCATGGAAGGAGCGCCTTCCCAGGTGGATAGTTTCGACTACAAACCGATGCTGGAAAAGCACCATGGCAAGGACCCGCGGCAGGCCATTGGCAGACTGGAGAAGACGCAATTTGAGAATGTCGGCACGGTGATGAAATCCTCTTGGGACTTCAAACAGCGCGGGCAAAGCGGACTCTGGATCAGTGATCTCTTCCCCCACATTGCCGGACGGGCGGATGATCTTTGTGTGCTGAATTCGATGACCTCCCAGTTCCCGGAGCATACCAGCGCCAACTATTTTCTGCACAGCGGGCTTGGCCTCCAGGGCCGGCCCAGCATGGGGGCGTGGGTGGCCTATGGCCTCGGCAGCCACAACGACAATTTGCCAGGATTTGTGGTTCTGAATGGCGGCCAGATTCCGTCCGGTGGTCTGGATTGTTTTGGCAGCGGTTTCCTGCCCGCGAGTTATCAGGGCTCCCTGTTGAATGCCAACGGCACGCCCATCGCAAACATCGTTCCCGGGGAAAAAATTCCGGCCTGGCAACTGGCCAAGCGGCATCTGGCAGAACGCCTGAACCGGCTCAGTCTGGTGGACTCCGGCGGAAGCGATGCTTTGGAAAGTGCCATCGCCAATGCGGAACTGGCGGGCCGCATGCAATCCACGGTGCCGGACCTGCTCGATTTGTCAGGGGAAAGCGAGGCCACGAAAAAACTCTACGGCATGGATGCGGAATTCGCCCACACCAAAACCTATGCCCGGCAGTGCCTGCTCGCGCGCCGCATGGTCGAGCGTGGCGTCCGGTTTATCGAACTGACGATCCCCATGGTGGATGGCTATAGCCGCTGGGATGCCCATGGCGGACTGAAGAGCAATCACGGCAACAATGCCCGCGCCGTCGATCAACCCATTGCCGGCCTGCTGGCCGATCTCAAACAGCGCGGCCTGCTGGACTCCACCCTCGTCGTCTTCGGCGGCGAGTTTGGACGCACCCCGTTTGCCCAAGGCGGGGATGGCCGTGACCACAACGAATACGCTTTCAGTATGTGGCTGGCGGGCGGCGGGGTCCGCCCCGGCATGTCCTGGGGCAGCAGCGATGAGTGGGGCTATAAAGCTCAGGAGAATCCCATGGAGATGCATGACCTGCATGCCACCGTGCTCCACCTGCTGGGCATGGATCACACCAGGCTCACTTACCGCTTTGGCGGCCGCGACATCCGGCTAACCGACGTCCACGGACAGGTGGTGCGCGGTATTTTGGCGTGACACCCTTTTCCAACCAACCTAAAACCAAAGCCAACTATGCAGCCTTCCTTTTTCAAACTGACTTCCCTTTGGGCCGTTTTCGGCATGATGGCTTCGGCCACCGCAGCGGATCCTCCGACCATCCGGCATTCCTATCTCGTCATGGGAGGAAAAACCGCGATCATCAGTGAGGACGGCACCGCTGTGTGGGAATACCAGGGAGGCACAAGGGATGGCTTCGTGTTGCCCAATGGCAATATCCTCCTGGCCTGGAGTGATCACGTCGAGGAAGTAACCCGTGGGAAGGAGGTCGTTTTTTCCTACAAGCTCGACAAGGCGAACGGGGAGATCGGCACCACGCAGCGGCTCTACAACGGAAACACCCTGGTCACTGAACTGGGGGCGAATCCGCGGCTGCTGGAAGTCAATGCGAAGGCGGAGATCGTCCACGAATTCACCCTGCAGCCGGAGACGGATAACACCCACATGCAAACCCGCATGGCCCGGCAGTTGAAGAACGGGAACTATCTGGTGCCGCATCTGCTGGCCTTTGCCATCAAGGAATATACTCCTGACGGCCAGGTGCTCGCCACGTTGAAGACCGACCTGCCGGAACTCGGCGGACGTGCCGCTGAGCCATGGCCGTTCACCGCCATCCGTCTCGACAATGGCAACACCCTGGTCTCCCTCACCCACAGCAATCAGGTGGTGGAATTGAATCAGAAAGGGGAAGTGGTGTGGAAGATCACCAACGCCGACGTGAACGGTCTCTTCAAAGATCCTTGCGGTTCCCAGCGCCTCGCCAACGGCAATACCGTAATTGGCAGTCACGCCGCCAGCACCGGCATCTCGATGGCGGAAGTTTCTCCTGACAAAAAAATCGTCTGGAGCAGTGATCATCCTCTCGCGGGCGGGGTGCATCATTTCCAGATCCTCACCACGAATGGAAAATCCGAGCCGGGCATGCCCCTGAAGTAACTCCCGTGAACCAGCCGGATTTTGATCTATCGTCCTTTTCCCTGGAGGGACGCGTCGCGCTCGTCACGGGCAGTTCCACTGGCCTTGGCAAGGCGATGGCGATTGCCCTGGGCCGGGCCGGAGCCCGCGTCGCCCTGAACTATGCCAACAATCTTCCGCGCGCCGAAGCTGCTTTTGCGGAATATCAGGCGGCCGGTTGTCAGGGCATGCTGGTTCGCGGGGATGTGACAGACGGGGCGGAGGTGACCCGGATGGTGCAGGAAATCGCCATCACCCTGGGGCCGGTGGATATTCTGGTGCTCAATGCCACACCGGCCCAGCCGCAACGGCCCATCGAAGACTATTCCTGGGATTTCTACCAGGAAATGCTGGACTTCTTCGTCAAAAGCCCCGTGCTGCTGAGCAAGGCTTGCCTCCCCCACATGAAACAGCAGGGCTGGGGGCGCATCATCAATATCGGATCAGAAGTGGTCGCGCGTGGCGTGCCGGATTTCACTGCCTATCTTGCCGCCAAGGGCGGGCAGAATGGATTCCACCGCGGCCTCGCCACCGAGGTAGCCCGGTGGGGAATCACGGTGAACATGATCTCCCCTGGCTGGATTCCGGTGGAGCGGCATGAACATGATCCCCAGGAACAAAAGGATGCTTACTACGCGCTCATCCCGGCCGGCCGCTGGGGGATTCCGCAGGATCTCGCGGGCTGTGTGGTTTTCCTCGCGGGCAATGCCTCATCCTTCATCACCGGTCAGAATCTGCACGTGAACGGCGGGATGACCGTGCATTGATGGAAGGAAGATTTGGAGATAAAATCCTGGAGGAATTGACAGGATGCCGGTGGGGCCATGTAAAGGGAAGGCACCCGGCCCGCAGAACTTTGCATTGCCCCCCGGCTGAGGCCTGCCAGGGTGCGCGCCATGAAAAGCATGACTGGATTTGGCAGAGGGGAGGCGGGCGGCCCCGGCGGGCGTTGTTCCGTGGAGTTGTCTTCCGTGAACCGGAAACAGGCGGATATCGACCTGCGCCTGCCGCGGGATTGGCACGCGCTGGAGGCGGGCATCCGCCAGATCCTTTCCGGGGTGCTTTCGCGGGGGCGGCTGCATGGCGTGCTCCAGCATGAGACGGCCACGGAAGCCACCAGCACGCTGCGCGTGGATGAGTCCCTGGCGAAGGAATACACGTCTTATCTGGCGCAATTGGGCGCGGTGCTGGGAAGTCCCATGGTGATGACACCGGAGGCGCTGTTGCGTGCGCCGGGCGTTTTTAATGTCGAAGGACGAGAAGCCGCCACCACCGAGGTCCTGCAGCCGACGGTCTTTTCTGCCGTCTCCGCCGCGCTCATCGCCTGGGATGAGGCCCGGGTGCGTGAAGGAGCCCACCTCCATGCGGATCTCAGCGCCCGGCTCGAACTCCTGCGTGGCCTCCTGACGCAAATCTCGGCGGAGGCCCCCAGGGTGGCGCAACTCCACCGGGCCGCCATGCACCGCCGTCTGGAGGAAGCGGGATTGCCTATCCAATTGGAGGATGAACGCCTGCTCAAGGAAATTGCCATCTTCGCAGACAAGTCGGACATCAGTGAGGAAATTTCCCGTTTTGGCGGGCACCTCACGGAGTTCCAGCGGCTGATGGACAGCGATACCCCGGCGGGACGCCCGCTGGATTTCCTTACCCAGGAAATGCACCGCGAACTCAATACCATGGGGGCCAAGGCGAATCATGCGCCCATCCAGCACCTTGTGGTCGCTGGCAAAACGGAAGTCGAGCGCCTCCGGGAGCAGGTGCAGAATGTCGAATAGTCGTTTCCGGAAATCTCCCAGCCGTTGAGGCATCTCACCCACCGGGTTGATTCCGTCCCGTTCCCGCCCTATTCACCGCGCTTCCTTTTAAACTTCTTATCATGTCCCTTCACCGCACCGGTATTCTTTGTGTTGTGTCCGGCCCTTCCGGGTCCGGGAAAACTACCGTCTGCCGCAGCGCCGCCGAGGCCACCCCGCTTTACTACACCACCTCCTGCACGACCCGGGCCATGCGCCCCGGTGAGGTGGATGGGAAAGATTACTTCTTCCTGACGGATGAGGAATTCCAGCGCCGCATTGATGCGGGCGAGTTTCTGGAGCACGCCCTCGTCCACGGCCGCCGCTATGGCACCCTGAAGAGCGAAGTCATCCCGCGCCTGGCGGATGGTCAGGATGTGGTGATGGATCTGGACCCCCAGGGGGCGGCACAGCTTCGGGATTGTCAGGATCTTGCCATCCGGCACAGCCTGGTGGATGTCTTCATCCTGCCTGCCGGCATTGATGAACTGCGGGCCCGCCTGACCAGCCGCAGCTCGGAGACCGCCGCAGAGCTGCAGCTCCGCCTGCTCAATGCCATTGATGAAATGCAGCACTGGGCGCTTTACGCCTACACCATCGTCAGCCGCAGCAAGGAGGAGGACCTGGGGAAATTCCTCGGCATCCTCACTGCCGAGCGGCTGCGCAGCTCCCGACTCCGCTTTCCCGCCTAGCCATTCTGAAAATCCTGCCGGTGCCCTGAATCCTCCAATCCGAACCCACTCTCCCTATGCGCGTTATCCTTGGCATCACCGGCTCCATCGCCGCCTTCAAGGCCGCGGACCTGGCCAGTCAACTCACCAAGCGCGGCTGTCAGGTCACGGCGGTCATGACCGGAGATGCGCAGGAGTTCATCACGCCCCTCACGATTCAGGTGCTGACGCAAAACCCGGTGGTGGCTGGACTTTACGATGAAAAGCAATCCTGGCGGCCCGGGCATATCCAGCTGGCGGACAGTGCAGATTTGATCGTGATCGCCCCGGCTACGGCCAATGTGCTGGCCAAACTCGCCCATGGTCTGGCGGACGATGCCCTGAGCGCCATCTGCCTGGCTACCCGGGCACCGATCCTGCATGCGCCAGCGATGAATGGCAAGATGTGGTCCCACCCGGCCACCCAACGCAATGTGGCCACGCTGCAGGAATGGGGACACCACTTTATTGGACCGGAAGCCGGCCTGCTCGCTTGTGGTTATGAAGGTCTGGGCCGCCTTTGGCCGGTGGAAGGCATTGTGGAGCGGGTGATGGAACTGCTGGAAAAACGCGTTGTCAGGACTATTCCTTAGCCTTTTGGCCAAACCCGACCCTGCAGACCGCAAATACCCCATGCCAGGACTGGCGATCACCGGCCTGCTCCTCACTGGCCTGGCAGGCCTCGTGCGCGGCATAATCTTTGGGGATGGCCAGGCGCTGCTCGCGGCTGCCGTGGATTCTTCAGCAATTGGCTGGCTGGTATTGCGTTGATTGATTCAGGGTCGAAACCCAACAATACAACCTCCACATACGTTGAACCTGTGCAGGATGATGGCATTGGTCTGCTATTTTCATGGGATCACAGCACAGGTCCGGCGTTGGTTTTTCAAGGATGCACGTGCCGGAGCCCCGTGCTCTCTTTTGGGCTAGGCTCCGAGGAGGAGGCGGCTGGGTTGCTCTATGCAGTCTTTGATGCGGAGGAGGAAGGTGACGGCTTCCTTGCCGTCAATCTGGCGGTGGTCGTAGCTGAGGGCGAGATACATCATGGGACGGATTTCGACTTTGCCATTCAAGGCGATGGGGCGCTGCTGGATGGTATGCATGCCGAGGATGGCACTTTGCGGGGGATTGAGGATCGGAGTGCTGAGGAGGCTGCCGTAGACGCCGCCGTTGGAGATGGTGAAGCAACCGCCCTGGAGGTCTTCCATGTTGATTTTGCCTTCCTTGCCTTTGGTGGCGTAGGCGATGATTTCCTTTTCGAGGTCGGCGAAGGACTTTTGGTCGGCATCGCGGATGACGGGGACGATGAGGCCGCGCTCGGTGCCGATGGCGACGCCGATGTCGTAGAAGTGGTTGGTGACGACGTCATCGCCGTCGATGCGGGCGTTGACGGAAGGAACGGTTTTGAGAGCTTCGACGACGGCTTTGATGAAGAAGGACATGAAGCCCAGCTTGACGCCATGACGGGCGACGAAGCCGTCCTGGAGAAGCTTGCGCAGGTTCATGACTTCGGTCATATCGACTTCGTTAAAAGTGGTGAGGATCGCAGCGGTCTGCTGGGCGTTGACGAGGTGGGTGGCGATCTTTTTGCGCAGGGGAGACATGCGCTGGCGGGTGGTGCGGCCGGATTGATCACGGACGGCAGGGGCGGCTGCCGCTGGCTTGGCGGGGGCGACACTCAGGTCGATTTTGGGCGCGGGTGCTGGCGCAGCGACTGGAGCAGCCGTAACGGCAGCAGGGGCCGGAGCGGGGGCTTCGGTTTTGGCAGGGGCAGCGGCGGCTGGGGTGGGAGCTGGCGTTGGTGTAGCTGCGGGGGCTGGGCTGCCGGCTCCTTCGGCAATGCTGCCGATGGTGGCTCCGATTTTGACTTCGTCGCCGGGTTGGGCGGAGATGGTGACGGTGCCGGAGGCTTCGGCGGTGATTTCGGTGGAGACCTTATCGGTGTCTACGGTGACGAGGAGGTCGCCTTTATTGACGGTGGCTCCGTTGGCGACGTGCCACGAGGAAATGACGGCGGAGGTGATGGATTCGCCGACGGAGGGGACGGTGATGGGGGACATGGGTGGAATTTGAGATTTGAAATTTTGGATTTGAGATTTGAAATGGCGGGGCCTGGCGGGGCTCTGCTTGAGTGGGGAGGCTGAGTCTTTGGAGAAACTCACGGGCCGGAACCCCGTGCTCCCTTGCTAGACTTCGAAGGCTGCTTCGATGAGTTGTTTTTGCTCGGCGTTGTGCAGGGTGAGGGAGCCGACGGCGGGGCTGGCGGCGCGCTTGCGGCCGGCGTAGCGGACGGTGGTGCCGGAAAGCTTTTCGAGGCGCCAGCTGATGTGGCCCCAGGCCCCCATGTTTTTGGGTTCTTCCTGACACCAGACCCACTTTTTGTTGGCGCGGGGGTAGCGGGCGACGATGTCCTTGAGCATGTCCTCGTGGAACGGATAGAGCTGCTCGATGCGGATGATGGCGGTGGTCTGGTCGTCGGCTTCGTCGCGGCGTTTCAGGATGTCGTAGTAGACCTTGCCGGAGCAGAAAATGAGGCGGGTGATGCGGGAGGACTCGGCGCGGATGGCGGGGTCATCCAGGATCTCGCGGAAGCAGGTGCCGGTGGTGAAGTCGGCCTCGACGGAGACGGCTTCCTCCTTGCGCAGCATGCTCTTGGGCGTCATGATGACGAGTGGCTTGCGGAAGGGGCGGGCCATCTGGCGGCGCAGGACGTGGAAGTATTGCGCTGGAGTGGTGAGGTTGCAGACCTGGATGTTTTGCTCGGCGCAGAGCTGGAGGAAGCGTTCAAGACGGGCGCTGGAGTGCTCAGGGCCCTGGCCTTCATAACCGTGAGGAAGGAGGAGGACGATGCCGGAGGGCTTCTGCCATTTGGATTCGGCCGGGACGATGAATTGGTCGATCATGACCTGGGCTCCATTGCCGAAGTCACCGAACTGCGCCTCCCACATGATCAACATATCCGGAGACATCAGGCTGTAGCCGTAGTCAAAGCCCAGCACGGCGACTTCGCTCAGCAGGGAGTTATAGACGCGGAAGCTGGCCTGTCCTTCGCCGAGGTTTTGCAGGGGGAAGAATCGGTCTCGGGATTCGCTGTCGTAGAGGCAGGCGTGGCGCTGGCTGAAGGTGCCGCGCCGGACGTCCTGACCGGAAAGACGGACGGGCTTGCCGTCCCAGAGGATGCTGGCGAAGGCGAGGTGCTCGGCGTGCGCCCAATCGAAGGGCCCGCCATTTTCTGTGGCAGCGCGGCGCTTGTCCACCACGGTGCGCTTGACGGTCGGGTGGAGGCGGAAGCCGGCGGGGACTTCTGAAATTTTCAGACCTAGGGAGCGGAACTTCTCAACCGGGAGTCCGGTGAGGCAAGGGCCGTGGGAATAAGGCGGCTGGAAAACGGCGGTGGAGCCGGCGAAGACGCGTTTTTTGAGATCAGGAGTGCTGAGGGAAGTCTCCATCGCGCGGAGTTCTTCGTATTCCTTTTCCAGGCGTCCTTCGATTTCGCCCCGGATGGCTTTGCTGCGCTCCACAGTAATGAGGCAGCTGGCGACGAGTTTTTCGCTGAAGAGGTCGCCGACGGTGGTTTTGCCGGCGATCAGTTTGGCAATCTTCGGCTGGGTGAAGGAGGGTTCGTCGCCTTCGTTGTGGCCATGTTTGCGGTAACAATACATGTCAATCACGACATCACGGTGGAATTTCTGGCGGAATTCCATGGCGAGACGGGCCACGAAGAGGACTTCGAGCGGGTGGTCTCCATTCACGTGGAAGATGGGGGCCTCTATCATTTTGGCCACATCCGTGGCGTAGGCGCTGGAGCGGGCGTCGGCGGGGGAGGTAGTAAAGCCGATTTGGTTATTGATGATGAGATGGATGGTGCCGCCGGTGCGGTAGCCGGGGAGCTGGGAGAGGTTGAGCGTTTCCGCGACCATGCCCTGGCCGGCGAAAGCGGCGTCCCCGTGGATGAGGAGGGGGAGGACTTTGGTGCGGTCTTCGGTGTCGCCGATTTCGCGCTGTTTGGCGCGGGCACAGCCTTCAACCACGGGGTCGACGGCTTCCAGGTGGGAGGGGTTGGGAGCGAGGTAAACGCCGACGGAGCCGCCGGGGACTTCGCGCACGACTTGATAGCCAAGGTGATATTTCACGTCGCCATCCCCGGCGACGAGGTCGGGGATGTAGTTGGCGCTGAACTCGTGGAGGAGAACCTTTAACGGTTTTTGCAGATAGGTGGCAAGGACCGAGAGGCGGCCACGGTGGGCCATGCCCATCACGATGTCCTGCACGCCGTGTTTGGGGGCGTCGTTCAGGATGGTGTTCAGGACGACCATGGCGCTTTCACCGCCTTCGATGGAGAAGCGTTTTTGTCCTTTGTATTTGGTGTGCAGGAATTGTTCGAAGGCTTCCGGTTCCCAGACCCAGCGGAGGATGTTTTCCTGATCAGCGGTGGAGGGGGCGGGGCTGTCGAGGCGGTTTTCGATGCGTTCGCGCAGCCATTCCCGGACTTCGTAGTTCAGGATGTGCATATATTCGAAGCCGGTGAGGTCGCAGTAGGTGCGGCGCAGGCGGTCGACCATTTCCTTCAGCTTGGTGCGCTGGCCGTTGTTGTAGAAGTGGGTCTCAACGTCGGAATTCAGGTCGGCCTCGGTCAGGCCGAACTCCTTGAGGGAGAGGCGGGGCTGCTCTTTGGCGGAGAGGCTGAGGGGATCGAGGTGGGCTCCGATGTGGCCGATGGAGCGGTAGGTTTCGATCATGCGGGTGACGCTGGCGCGGAAGGCCATTTCCTGCTGGCTCAGGCTGCCCCGGGAGGGCTCTGCGCTGGAGGCGGAGGCAGCAGCAGCCGGCTTCTGCTGGGCAGTGCCGAGTTCAAATCCTTCAAAGAAAGCGGACCAGGTGCCGTCCACGGAATGGGGGTCCTTCAGCCACAGCTGATACTTCTCTTCTAAAAGGTCCACATTGAGGCGGGCGGAGATCGTTGAACTCATGACAAGAAAAATCGGAAAGGGGGATTGATCGGGACAAAAAGGCTGCCGACCCGTCTGGGGATGGCAGCTTGCTAAATATGGACACCCCGGCTGGCGAATGCCAGTGGGAAAATGGGGGGAAGGCATCATTTCCGCTGGATTCTTTCCGTTGGCTTCCAGTTCTACACGGAAAAAGGCCTTATTTGGCCCGATGGACCTTAATTTGAAACCAATCCGGCAGCGATCTGCCGGGCCAGCCGCTCCAGGGCCTGGTTCATCGCTGGGACACGCTGGGCCATAGGGGAGGTTTCTGCCGGCGGGCTTCCAGGGATGGTGATACGGAAAAAGTGGGCTGAAGCCGCGCTGCCGGTCACGGGTTGCAGGGTCCAGGTGCCTTGCAGAATCAGGGTGCCAGCCGCGTCGGGATCGAATTGCGCAATCTTTAGTTCAAGGACCTGAGTATAGTCCAGGGTGGTGAAATTCTCCACGGGCTGGATTTTCAGGGAGCCGGTGAGGCGGCTGAGGTTGCTGGCCATGACCTGGGCCAGGCTGGTGTCCAGCGGCTCGGCCCAGAGATCCAGGGGGCTCATCATTAGCTGGCCGGAGGCGCGGGTGATGAGTTGGGAACGGTCCAGGTAGCCAGGCAGGGTAGGGCGTTTCACGGCCACAGCCGGGCGGGAGGCGGTGAGGGGACGGTCCGGCACCAGAGGTTCCAGCAGATGGAGCACGGCGGCATCCTTCACGGGCTGGAGGACGCGGCATGCCGTCAGGAGAAAAAGAATCAGAATGGGCCAGCGTCGGGCGTTCATGGTTTGGAATCCTTTCCCATCAGAAGGGCGTTGGGGTTTCGTTTCAAGTCATTGGCCAGGTCCGTGATGGCGCGGGAGGCGCGGGCGACCTCATCCATGGCGTTTTGCAGCCGCATCAGCACGGGCGC
>Ga0114967_10002502_pt1 | contig 15354 bp, 2 predicted proteins | sample M_130628_MF_Meta_FD_92639 | JGI IMG/M metagenome (GOLD analysis project Ga0114967, IMG submission 92639) | Freshwater microbial communities from Lake Montjoie, Canada to study carbon cycling - M_130628_MF_MetaG | ecosystem: Environmental > Aquatic > Freshwater > Lake | place: Lake Montjoie... | reverse complement strand
GGTTCTCAACTTCACTGTCCCTCAAGGACCAACTGGTCCTACTGGTCCTACTGGTCCTACTGGTCCTACTGGTAGCGAAGGCAATACAGGATATACTGGTGATACAGGAGATACTGGTGATATAGGTCCTACTGGTCCTACCGGTCCTACTGGTCCTACTGGAATAGGTGAAATTGGAGCTGGTTATCAAGTAGATTATGAAGATATGTCTGTTTATTACAAGTTTAATGTAGAAGATATCAGTGGGTTACAAATACCGAATTATGCAACAAATACGAAAGTATATGATACCGAGTTTACACAAATTGCAACTATAAATAATCCAGTATTAACAGTTCCGAATATGGTTCCAAATAAATCATGGGTATCAGAATGGTTAGCAGGAGGGAATCAAAACACTCCATGGATAATGAATGGAAACCCAGGTATTTTACCAGTTCCAGTAACAGTATCAGGTGAAACTCAACTTTTCTATAATGGAACATATACTATAAATGCTTCGTCTCATTCGGCGCCAAATAATATATGGCGTTACGCAGGTTATGCATTTGATTTATGTAATAATACTTGGTGGGCCGCAGATGGAGTCTATGATAATAGTGGTACATATCAAGGAACATATTCAACTGTAATACCATCTATAGGAACAATTAGAGGCGAATGGCTTCAAATACAACTTCCATATTCATTAATCCCTACAGGATATTCCATGCAACCCAGAATAGAAACGCAACCAGATAATGGTTATCAAGCATCAAGATATCCAAATACGTATTATATATTAGGTTCAAATGATGGCACAAATTGGATAGTACTTGATAATAGAAGCGGTGTTACAACACAATCCGGAATTGGAAACCAACCTATCAATAATTATTATATTACGAATAATTCTCAAACTGCATATTCTTATTTTAGAATAGTAATAAATAAAGTTTCCCCAGGTTTTCAAAATCAAAGATTAAATCTAGCTAGTTTCAATGTATTCGGTAATTATAATATTTATTATCCACCAATTAATGGTTCTGGTTCTCTATATTTATCTCCTATAAATAACACACTAGAATTTACACCATATACGAGACCATTCACAAATTTATCTATAAATATAAGTAATTTATCTGTTTCACAGAATGGTAAAACAATGGTATTCGTAAATTCAATTGATAACATTATTTATTACTCAAAATATTCAAATGGCACTTGGTCTACACCAATAAAAACACTAGAAACTACAAAATTAGGAAACTATGTTTCAGGTGTAGCTATAACGGCTGATGCATCTCGAATAGTAGCAGGTGTGGACGGTATAGGTACATTTTTTTCCACCTGGGATTCGTCTAACAATAATTATAGTACATTTACACGAACATTAGAAACAAATAATATGACAGTGAATAGTATTGCTCTTACTGCAGATGGTTCTCGTATAATCATTGCTTCAAACTACATAAAATTTGCAACATGGAATGGAACAAACTATTCTGTTACAACTTCAACAACCTTAAATTGTGAATATGCAGTTGCTTGTAATGCAGATGGTTCAAGAATTGTATATCAAGTAAGAACGTATAGCGGAGGACAATATAATTTGGGAGGTAGTATTTATTTTGCAACATGGAATGGAACAACTTATACAAATCCAAAATTTATTGCATATTTACCAAGAGTAAGGAATGGAGCTGACCCAGTTAGACGATTAAAATTATCAAAAGATGGTAATTATTTATTTATAGGAGGAGAAGATGGTTCAAATACTTTTTATTATACGAATTGGACAGGAACAACATATAATATTAATCTGAAAAGTATTCCACTTACTGCTATGCCTTCATTTTCTTATGGTGGTTATCCTATAGAAATATCATATGACGGTAAAACTTTATATGGAACATCTGAAAATAATAATAATTTATATCAAACACAATTATCATATAATTATTCTTATGTAAAATTACCGCCTATCACTAATAGTTTCAAGGGAATGTCTATTAGTTTCTGGATTGATTCTATTAATTCGATAAATAATTCTACTATTTACGATATTGCAGACGGGTCATATAATAATAATATTACTATGGATATCGTATCTAATTGTTTAGTTCTCACTGTTATTAATAAGAAAATAACATATTCTTATACTACGAATTATAATATTAATACTTCTTCATGGACTCATGTAGTATGGACACTTTCGAATACAACACCTTCTATTTGGAATCTTTATATCAATGGTTCTCTATACGTAAGTCAAAATATAAATACAATATATCCTAGACAAAAAACGAGAACATCGAATTATCTAGGATATTCAAATAATTATGTTCCAGATGAGTTTTGCGGTTTGGTAGATGAATTTATCATAATGAATCGGGTATTAACGCAGTCAGATATAAATAAATTATATTTGACGCCAGGAATAAATACAAATATTAATAGAATATTATACGGTGTAACAGGTTATACCGCGAATACTGGTCATACTGGTCCTACTGGTCCTACTGGATATAAAGGTCCTACTGGTCCTACTGGTCCTACTAGCAATACTGGTCCTACTGGAGGTACTGGTAAAAAAGGATATGGAACTAGCAAAACAGGTCAAATAGATAATTCATTAATTCTTTATTATCCATTTAATAGCAATGATTTAAGTGGTACATTAATACCAAATTATGCAAATGGTTATGGAGTATATGATGCAAGTGTAAATAATTTTAATAATAATAGCATAAATTACAGTAAAATTTCAAATACCGATTTTGTAGTTGGTAATGGTTCAATACAATTCAATAGTAATTATCAACAATATGTTCGTTTACCATCTATGACAACTGGAACAAATGGTATATCAATTTCTTTATGGTTCCGTTCAAATGTTGATAGTGGATATTTATTTTATTTTACAAATGAGTCATATAATATTGATTTAAGAATGAATGGTGATAACGCTTTAATTGCTTCGATATCGAATACATATATGAATTACATATATACATGTAGAGATAATATATGGAGAAATCTAGTATGGACCATAGACCCTAGTGGAAATAATACTTTTTATATTAATGGTAATGTAGTGAATACATTTTCTAATTTTGGATATCCCCCATCAATAACGAGAACCAATAATATTATAGGTGGAAGTAGTACATATGGTACTTTTACAGGAGCCATAAATGAATTCCGTTTATATAATCGTCTTCTACCACAAAACGAAATTACGAATTTATATGTAAATCCTCCTCAAAATTTTATATCAATAAATAATGGAATCATAGGAAATACGGGCCCTACGGGCCCTACTGGTCCTACTGGTCAAATAGGTTCATTAAATAATACTGGTTGCACTGGTCCTACTATGCCTACTGGTCCTACTGGTGTAATTGGTCCTATAGGATATGGTTATAGTGAACTCGTAGACCCTGAACAAATTATGTATTATAGTTTTAATCCTGCACTTTCCAGTGGAGTAAATACCATTTCAGCTGGTCTTATTTCTACATTACCTCAAACTAGTTGTAATGGTATTTCTATTTCAGCGGATAAATCCCGAGTAGTTGTTATATATTATGGTTATCAAGCAAAATATCAAGATACAGGAATTACATATAATACACTATTTTCGCAATATAATTCTGCTACTCAAAGTTGGACTACATTTCAGCCCACATTAGATGTAACAAATAGGAATTATAAGTCAATTGATATGACAGCAGACGGTTCTCGAATTGTAACTTGTGTAAAGGGTGGATATATTTATTTTGCTAGTTGGAATGGTTCAAATTATAGCACATATACACAGACTTTACAAACTACTACTTCACAATATAATGATATTGCTGTATCAAGCGATGGTTCTAGATTATACATATTAGATGGCGACCAGTGGAATAATACAAATTTATCTTATGCAAATTGGAATGGAACAAATTACAGCACATTAACAACAGGTTATTCTGGACTAAATGCACTTTCCTTATCATGTAATTCGGATGGTTCTCGTATCGCATTAAATTATAATAATACATCTACTGTAGGTTGGACTGTATGGAATAAATCTACTAATATGTATAACACACCTACAATATTACAAACAAATACATCTATTGTAATAAATCAGACACGTATGTCTGGAGATGGTTCTATGATATCTTGTGTGGTAAGGAATGACCCAAGTGGTTCATCTCTTATCTATTTTTATTATAATTCTTCTACAAATTCATATAGTAATTATAAAGGCATATCTTCTACTATTGTACCATCATTATCATCACCTACTTTATGTATTTCAAAAAATGGTTCGTCAATATACTGCATTGATTATGGAAATAGTAACATATACCAGACAAATATTATACATAATAAACCTAGTTCCATAAATGATATTAGTGGTGTATCACTCAATAATAATGCATATAATACACCATTCGCCGATGCTATGCTTTCGGAAAATAGACTAATAATAACAACCGATAGTAAATATAGTTCAGGGTGTTTTTATAATTATTATAACAATAGTGTAAATACGACTACTGCTGGTCCTATATTAACTGCGCCTTCTTCCCAATATACTGGTATTGCTATAACTGCAGATAATTCACGTATGGTAGTATGTAATAGGAATGGGTTAACACATTTTACTACATATAATTTTACTACACAAACTTGGGGTCCATTCCAAGAAACACTATTTGAACCTGGAATGATTGGGAGTCAACCATCATATTGGGTTTGGGGACTTGCTATGACTGCAGATGGTTCTCGAATAGTTTCATGTGGTACTTATCTTTATTTTGCTACTTGGAATGGAACAACTTATTCTAGTAAAACAAAAACATTAGATACATTAAGTAAGTCATATAATGATATTGCTTTAACTCAAGATGGTTCTAGATTAATTACATCTGCAGATGGATATATTTATATTGCTACATGGAATGGCACAAATTATTCTACAGCAATTAAAACTTTAGAGACAACTGTTAGAACATATAAAGGATTGACATTAAGCACTGATGGTAATACGCTAATATATGGCATTCAAACAGGAAATGCAACTCAAAATTGGCTATTTATTTCTACATGGAATGGTACAAATTATAGTAAATCAGTAGAAATAACAACACCTAGATTTGCAACACAAGACATTATAGATAAATGTAGTATAACTAGTGATAATACGGTAATATATGTATTGTTAGAATCAGGCATAATTGCATATTTCACAAATATAAATGACACATATGTTTATGTGAATAAAATTTCATCAAGTATTTTACCAGTTACTTATTCGACAGCTTTTTCTTTATTTAATAATAATAATACTATTGTGTGTTCAGATTATAATAGTACAAAATTATATTTAATAAATGTTACTTATCAACCTTTAAAAACAAACGTTATTTTACCAAAGTTCTCAACTGTCAATATCCAAGGTTTTTCGGTTTCTTGTTGGGTAAAATTAACAACAAAATCCAATAATACAACCATATTTGATTTCGGAAACGGTCCCACATCGGATAATATATCCATGTCCATATTGAATAATTGCGCGAATCTCATCGTATATAACGGTTCTCAGTCATATAGTTATAATGTTACTGGTTCCCCTATTAACATAGGCGATTGGGTTCTCTTAATATGGTCTATGGAACCAAATGGTACATGGCATTTCTATGTAAATGGTAGTTATTCATATAAAGAAGATATTCCCAATATGTATTTCCCTAATGGAATTACGAGAACATCCAATTATATTGCACAGAGTAATAATACTGCAAACCCTAGTAATTTTGTAGGAGGAATAGACGATTTCCGTGTTTATAAGAAAACATTAACGCTAACCGATGCACAAAACATGTGGAATGCACAACCTCAATATAAATATAATATTTTTGATAATACGGGTCCAACTGGTCATACAGGTCAAACAGGATTTACAGGTCAAACAGGTAGAACGGGTCCTACGGGTCCTACGGGTCCTACGGGTCCTATTGGTCCAACTGGTCCTACTGGAATGACTGGTCCGGATTATGGTTATTCGCCATTACCAAACCCTACTAATATATCTACAAATAATACCGATGCCAGCCAAATTGCATATTATAGAATGTATAACGTAGATGTAAATTCCAATACAGTAGTATCGAATTATGCAGGTCCAAATGTATCCTTTGATGCAACTCTTTCGCAAAGTGGTCTCATCAATTCATCTAATTATAAATTCGGGTCTAGTGCGCTCAATTTACAGACACAATTAAACAGTATTTCATCCATTAGTAAAAAAGGGTCTATAAATGCTTCTTCTGATGCAATACAAATAAGTAATGATAATAAAAGTATATTAGCAATTGGGGGTAATTCACTTGCTATATCAACATATACAAATGGAACATGGAGTTCATATACAAACGTTTTTACTTCGAATTATAAAGTAAATAATTATAATATTTCATTCTACGATTTTAAAACAACAGCAGATGGTTCTCGAATAGTTTTAATAGGATATTTTGAAAATAATTTTACTGCAAAAAGTTGTTATATTTTGAATCGAGATAATAGTGGTAATTATTCTAACTTTACAAAAACATTAGATAATACAGAAAGAAATTATTGGTCTATTCATGTAACAGATGATGGTTCAAGAATTATTGTGAGTGAACAATATGGTAAAATTTATTATGCTACATGGAATGGTACAAATTATACATCATTTATTAATACAAATTTAAATTGTAATATGGGATTCTCTTGTAATCCAGATGGTTCTAGAATGGTATATTGGGATGGAATCAATACAAATAACGATTCAAATGGCAATGTTATTGGAAGTCAATTCTATGTTGCATTATGGAATGGCACAAATTATATACAATCCGCATTTATAGATACATCAATATTAACCTATCATTATAATTTATTTTATCCAGCCAGAGTAACATTATCAAGAGATGGGAATATAGCATTTGTATGTTTTGATAAATATAGTAATGGTACAGTATTATATTGTTATTGGAATGGCACAACTTATACAAATGCCACAATTATGCCATCAAATTTGTTAGGTTATCGACTTTTTTCTCGTTCTATAAATATTTCAAAGGATGGTTCTATATTAGCTGTTGCTGAAATCACTAATAATACAACCCAGATTTTTGATATTTCATATAATTATACTCCACAATATCTAACACTTCCATCCTTGACTACTGGTACATCTGGATTTTCTATTGCCGGTTGGGTAGCATCTGCATATTCACCATCGAATGCGCCTATTTTCGACCTTGGTAACGGTGCTACATCCAATAATATAATTCTATCTATAGTTGGCGGCTATCTATCCATTACTGTATATTCGGGTTCTACACCATATACAAAAACAGATACAACCACTTTTATTAATAATAACCAATGGAATCATATAGGGCTTACTATTTCAAATGCTTCGCCATCTGTATGGACACTCTATTTGAATGGCGCAGTTATTAATACATTTAATACTAGCACTATTTATCCTACCGCAATAACGAGAACATCTAATTTTATTGGTAAATCGAATAATACAGCGGTCACACAGCCCTCCTTTTCCGGTTCTATAAACGAATTCCATATTTATAATCGTATCTTATTAGCCAGTGAAATATACGAATTTTACAATATTCCAGATAATTATTGGTCTTTTGATACATCATATAATTCAAATATATATGATAATACACAACTCTCTTATAATATAACACTAACAAATAGTGCATCTATTACTACCACGAATCAAAAAATAGGCACAGGTGCTTTATCCATTGCAAATAATCAATATGCACAAATAAATAATCCATCTATAACAAACGGTTTTTGGCCAACAAATAACGGTTTATCTTTCTCATTATGGTTTTTATCCAATAATAGTGCTGATTACGGTAAGATAATAGATTTTGGAAATGGTTCCTATTTAAATAACATATATATATCATCAAATATAAATGGTAAACTTACATTCGGAGTAATAAATGGTTCTACGAATACAAATAATGATTATTCTACAACTCTATCTGTAAATGATAACCAATGGTATCATCTTGCATGGACAATGACATATGCAGACCCATCTAGTAATAAATCATCATGGAATATTTATTTGAATGGAGTAAACCGTTCAAGCATAACCAATACAACACAATCCTATTATCCAACAAAAATATCTAGACAATATTGTTATATAGGAAAATCGAATAATTCTACATCGACACAATTATACAATGGATTTATTGATGATTTCCGTATTTATAATCGTGTTTTATCCGCAACAGAGATAAGTGGCATATACGGTTTAACATCTACATCTAAATACATAACAAATTACACTAATATATCAAATTTAATTATTAATAGATTAACACCCATATTATGTACAACTGGTCCTACAGGAGAAATTGGTTATCCTGGAATGACAGGTTTAACTGGACCTACAGGGTTTAGAGGCATTATTGGTTCAAAAGGCGATACAGGCCCTACTGGTCATACTAGTTTTACTGGTCCTACTGGTTATATAGGAAATACTGGTCCTACTGGTAGTATAGGTCATGATAGTAATACAGGAAAAACGGGTATTACAGGCCTTACTGGCTTTACTGGTAGCATTGGTCCTATAGGTAATACAGGTCCTACGGGTTTAACAGGTCCTACGGGTTTAACAGGTCCTACGGGTCCTACAGGTCCTACGGGTTTAACAGGTCCTACGGGTCCTACTGGTCCTATGTCTATTACTGGTCATACCGGAATAACAGGTTATGCAGGAATAACAGGTCATACTGGTCATACAGGATATTTTGGTATGCAAGGATTAATGGGACCTGCAGGTGATTTTTATAATGTTCCATCTTCCACCTATTCGATAGTAGATGAAATAACTACTACTAGACAAATGTTCTCGAAAAATATATTAAGAAATACTTATATTTCTGATAAGCCGACCGATATTATCGCATCTACTATAGGTCTACCATCTAATAATACCACATATTCTTTCGGCAAAGGTAGAGAACCTAGTTATTTAGCAGTTGGTGGGTCAAATGGTACATATGGCACTATGCTTTCTCATGATTTAAAGAATTGGAGTACGATGACAAATACCAATTCAAATATTCCATCGCGTATTTTATGGGACGGTTATAAATGGATTATCACTCAAAATACACAGACATTATTGTATAGTTATAATGATATATCATTTGGTATCATATCTACACCATTAACTATTTCCGCTATAGGATATAGTGGTTCTCTATATGTTGGAATAGGAATAGGTGGAATATATTATAGTTATGATAGTTATAATTGGTTACAAAGTAGCACAGGAACATCTCTAATAAATAATACAACTACAACTCAAATAGGAAAAGTTATATGGAATGGTAATATTTGGGTTGCTGTAGGAAGTGGTTCTGTATATAAGGTCGCATATAGTTACAATGGAATTGATTGGGTTGGTGTAGAAGGGTCAAATAATATATTTAATACAACCAGTGGTGCGTTAGATATTGCATGGAATGGAACTATATTCCTAGTAGTTGGATTAAATAATACTGGTTCTATAATTGCAACAAGTATAGATGGAATTACATGGAACCAAACAGTACAATTAAGCATAAACATATAAATAATCATAATTTTATAAAAATTATATATATTTCAATACAATATATATAATGGCATCTGCGTTTGAAAAAGCTTTATCGTTAGAATGGAACGGAAAAGTATTTGTTTTAACATTAAGAAATGAAATTACCACAAATAGTACACTTTCCGGAAATACGTTACTTTATAGTTATGACGGAAAATCGTGGTTTCCAGATTCAAATATAACAAATGAATCAAATCCATACAATATAAAATGGACCGGTCATAAATATTTAATGGAAACTGACCATAATATAAAACAAAGTCGCGATGGTCTCAATTGGTCTACAATAAATTCTTATATAGGAGGAATAAACGAACCATTACCAAATATATATGATATAGAGGTCAATTTAGAACAAAATAATACAATTCAATTTCCTCAAAATATCACATTAGCATTAGGTGGTATATCTACAGATAGCACAAAAATCGCATATTCTACGGATTCCGGAATTACATGGATACCTTCTGCATCTACTTCATCGGTTTTTAATATTTCATGTAATAATGCAAAATGGAATGGAAAAATATGGGTTGCTGTCGGTAGCGGAGGTAATACCATTGCAACAAGTAAAGATGGTATAGCATGGACTGGTAGAGGCGCTTATATTTTCACCACAGAAGCGAATGCAGTAGAATGGTCAAATGAGTTATGTATGTGGGTAGCAGTAGGTAGTGGAACCAATTCCATTGCATATAGTTACGACGGTATTTATTGGTTCTCGAGTTTATCTACTTCTTCGAATGGACTTACTGCAGGACTTGATATAAAATGGAATTCGAGAACTTGGATAGCATGTGGTACAAGTAGTCATATAGGATTATTTACTAGTAATGATGGTATAAACTGGACACAAATAACTGATTCGGATATATCATATAATAATTTCAAAAAGATAATATGGAATGATAGCTATTGGGCAGGAATAATCAATGATAATACAAATAGAGTAATCACCAGTATCGATGGTATGAATTGGTCAAATAAGATAATAGAAAATAATATTTCGAATGGATATTATAGTTCGAGAACCAACCAAACAATATTATTATCTGGTAATACAATTTATAACAATATAAATAATACAGATTCATACGATACTACCAATATAACAACCACTTCACCTTCTGCAGTTATATATAACGGCACTTATTATATTATAGGCGGCGATTCTATTGCGATTAGTCCTGATATTAAATCGTGGTCATATAATAATATTTCAAATATGAGTCAAATAAATAATTTTGCATGGAATAATCCCGACCATGGTTCTCCATCTATTGCGCCTATTTCTGTTGCATTAGGTAGCGGTGCCAATACAATTGCATATAGTTTGGATGGTATTTACTGGATAGGTACCGGTTCTTCTGTTTTTACTAGCAAGGGTAATAAAGCAGCATGGAATGGTAGTATATGGTGTGCAGTTGGCAAAGGCGGTTATTGGGTCGCGACTAGTTATGACGGTATTGTATGGACTGGACGAGATAATTATTGGATGGAAGAGGGTTATGATATTGCATGGAATGGCCACGTTTTTATTGCGGTTGGTTATGGGAATGTCACTATGGCTTCTAGTGCAGATGGAATTCATTGGGAAGGAATCGTAGAAACACCTCTAGATAAATACGCTTCTTCTATTATATGGTCAGGTAAAATATGGGTTGTATATGGTTCAGGTACGACAACTTCTACTGCGTATTCTTCGCAGGTTCTCGGTAATATATGGGAATCGTCAAATACATTAGCTATACAAAATGCCCAATCTGTTTTTACCCCTTCCTATTTTACTAGTTCGACACTTACTGGATATGTAGCATCAGCTTCATCGCAACAAACGGATAATGAGTCATATAGAGCATTTGATAATAGTTTTTCGTCTATTACATCTTGGCATTCTGATATAAATACATATTCGTCTGGTAATTATATTGGTTCTCAAACTACAACTTATAATAATGGTTCTATATCGGGGGAATGGTTACAAATACAACTACCTTCTCCTGAATCCGTCATCTATTATTATATTATTCTATCATTAGAGAATACTGCGTTACCCAAAGAATGGAAACTTTTAGGTTCTCAAACAGGCGAATCTGATTGGGTATTATTAGATTCATTTTCGTTTGGTTCTACTCCTCCAAATAATACAAATGGATATCCATTTTTAGTTATACCTAGAAATATTACAAGAATAAATACGTCATATAGTTATTATCGTATTGTGATTCCCTCTATTTTTGGCGAGAATACATTCGCTGAAATTGCAGGATTTGACCTTTATGCTTCTACTGCTACATCGAATCAATTAGACCCCCATATACGTCCTATAGTAACAAATACGCATATTCTTCATCCAACGAATTTATTAAATATACAAGGAGTAGGTAATCAACCATTTTATATACCAACCGACTTATATGGCAATAAAATCAATAATTATTATCTGAATCATATAGGATATGCAAATTCGGCGATATATGGAATAGGCGATTCATCTGTAGTTGCACAAACGTTCGATGGAGATAATTATTTGGTTCTCGCAAATTCTGGTGCAGCAACCCGTTTATCATGTTTGGCAGCAAATACAACAATGAATTTTTCACCTACTTTTAATAATAGTATTATTAATACAAATCTTACTCAAGCTTATGCTGCAACATATAATAAACGTTCTATTTTATTAGGTGGAATAAATGGTAATATAGGTTCTATTACTTATGCTACTTTAGGAACTGGTTCTATTCCGATATTTCGACAAACAAATGCGTTCAATCTATTTACATCAGTTTATGGGTTAGCATCAAATTCGGGATATGGTCCAGTATATATTCCAAATACCCTTTATTTGAAACCCGAAGATAAAATATCTATTATTAGTCCAAAAACATATCCTGATTCATTATCAAATACGTCTATTACAATGAATATGTCAAATGCACAAATAATTTAGACATAAATTTATTTTTATGTAAATATAACAATTTTATTAATACAATTTATATATGTCGTCAGATGATAAAATATTATTAAAAAGATTTACAAATTTAGTATGCAGTAATTCATCGTTTGCAGATAAATTAAAAGGTCCACCAGGACCAGTAGGTCCTCCGGGCAATCCAGGTGGTCCACCAGGACCTCAAGGTCTTCAAGGCAAAGATGGTTTACCTGGTACTATTGGCCCACAAGGTCAATTAGGACCAATGGGACCAGTAGGTCCATTGGGTCCGTATGGATTAGGCCCACAAGGTCCAGATGGTATACAAGGTCCACAAGGTCAACAAGGTCCAATTGGAACATCTATTATACCAGGTGCAATACTATTCTATCCTGTAAAAATCGGTGAAATATTACCACCTCAAAATAGTATAAGTGACAATTCTTTACCAATGGATTTTTGTTATTGTGATGGTTCTACTATTGTTAATGGTTTAACAAAATATCCAGATTTATATAGTATTATGCAATACACAAAACCTATAAATAAATTTCATATATCACTTTCTCTTGACTCTGGTACAACTATCACTGGAAATATAAATATTAACATGGGTGGTGTAGATAATGGAAATATAATTTTACCAAATATTCCATATGGAATTATAAAAAATGCATATACCGAAAATACTAATAGTGTGTCCTAATTTTTTATTATATAAATATTCATTGTTTATATAATAATAATGAGCGGTAATAAAATTATTCCTGGATATGGCCCACAAGGAGAACCCGGAAAACAAGGTCAAAGAGGTATACAAGGTCAAAGAGGACTACAGGGTATAATGGGTGTAACAGGAACACAAGGCGTAGTAGGACCACAGGGACCTCTAGGACCACAGGGAATAAGAGGAATAAAAGGAGAGATTGGTTATGATGGTGCCACTGGAGATACAGGCAATACTGGACCACAAGGTATTCCTGGTGTTTTTGCAGGTACCGTTTATAAAGATATTATACCTAATGGTAATATTAGTTTTAACATTGGTAGTCAAGCTACTATTTTTAATAATATATATACAAAACGTACTTATACAAATACTATTAAATTCTATGATGATTATGGTAATCATATTACTGATATACGTGCTAGCAATATTACAAAATCGATTGCATTACCTGCTGGCACTACTATCGGTGGGGTTAATCCAGGTACTATTCGAATATTAGGTCCTTTATATGATGTGCCTGCATTATTTAGTATTGAAAAACCATCTATCGGTGATGGTTATATTATTAACGGTGTTTTATATGTATATCGCGGTGGTTCACCAAATGAAATGTATAGTTGGTCAGATTGTGGTTTAATAAAAGGACCAATGGGTGACCAAGGACCATTAGGAGATGTAGGTCCTACTGGTATTACTGGTCATACTGGTAGTACAGGTCCTATTGGTACAGGTCCTACAGGTATTACTGGTTCTACAGGTCGTACTGGTCATACAGGCCCTACGGGTCCTACAGTAACAGGTCATACAGGTCATACAGGCTATACAGGTCGTACTGGTCATACAGGTCCAACTGGTCCTACAGTAACTGGTCATACTGGTCATACTGGTTATACTGGTCATACTGGTCATACTGGCTATACTGGTCATACTGGTCCTCGAGGTCCTCAAGGTCCTCCGGGAATTGATGGTACTGTTGGTTATACTGGTAATTCTGGTCCTACTGGTCCTACTGGTCCTCAAGGTCCTCCGGGAATTGATGGTACTGTTGGTTATACTGGTAATTCTGGATGTACTGGCTATACTGGACCTACTGGTATTGCTGGACCACCTGGACCACAAGGTATTCCTGGCGTTTTTGAAGGTACCGTTTATAAACATATTATACCTAACATTAATAATTATTATAATATTGGTAGTCGAGCTACTATTTTCCAGAACATCTATACAAAAAATTCTTATACAAGTACTATTCAATTCTACGACGATTACGGTAATATTATTAATAGTATACGTGCTAGCACTATTACAAAATCGATTGCATTACCATCTGGTACTACTATTGGTGGTGTTAATCCAGGTACTATTCGAATATTAGGTTCTTTACCTGTTAAAACAGCATTATATAGCATTGATGTTCCATCTATCGGTGATGGTTATATTATTACTGGTATTTTATATGTATTTAATGGTGGGATACCATCTGAAGCTTCTGGTTGGTCAGATTGCGGTTTAATAAAAGGGCCAATGGGTGACCAAGGACCATTAGGAGATGTAGGTCCTACTGGTATTACTGGTCCTACCGGTTTTACTGGTTCTACTGGTCGCACTGGTTCTACTGGTCCTACCGGCGCTACCGGTTTTACTGGTCCTACTGGACCTCTCGGCACTGGCGCGACTGGCATTACTGGACCTACTGGTTATACTGGCATTACTGGTCCTACTGGACCTCTCGGCACTGGTGCGACTGGCATTACTGGACCTACCGGTTATACTGGAATTACTGGTCCTACTGGACCTATCGGCACTGGCGCGACTGGTATTACTGGTCCTACTGGTTATACTGGCATTACTGGTCCTACTGGACCTATCGGCACTGGCGCGACTGGTATTACTGGTCCTACTGGTTATACTGGCATTACTGGTCCTACTGGACCTATCGGCACTGGTGCGACTGGCATTACTGGTCCTACTGGTTATACTGGCATTACTGGTCCTACTGGACCTATCGGC
>Ga0114967_10002501_pt1 | contig 15357 bp, 14 predicted proteins | sample M_130628_MF_Meta_FD_92639 | JGI IMG/M metagenome (GOLD analysis project Ga0114967, IMG submission 92639) | Freshwater microbial communities from Lake Montjoie, Canada to study carbon cycling - M_130628_MF_MetaG | ecosystem: Environmental > Aquatic > Freshwater > Lake | place: Lake Montjoie... | reverse complement strand
TATTTCCGCCGGGCAGGGAGGGTGCTTTAACCCATAAAAAATAGGGGAAACCCTAAATTTTCCCTTTTACACCCTAAATTTTTCATCCAGCCAAAGGTTTTTAGCTTAGATTCACCCAAGGAAGCTTGTTCGCAAAATAACTTCGTCAATACATCCAATGTGGGGGTATAGAAGCAGGTTTATAGCGGGTATAAGTAAGTTATGGGCAAGTTTAAAAACCAAAACGGTCTGCGAAAGCCAAAGGGCTGACCACCCAATGTGACAGACAAAAAAGTTGAGACAAGAAAACAATTCTAAAAACAGGGAGTATTCTGAAAATACATAAGAGTAAGAAAACATTTTAAAAACTACAAAATGAAACATAAAATAAACAGATTTCTATTAACAAGTGTAATGTTTCTTGTAATTGGAACACTAAATGCTCAAATTGCCGAAATAAATCAAAATTTAACTGCAGGAAAAGAACTTATTTATTCAGCTGTTAACAAGGGATGTTTAACCATTACGAAAAATAATATCAAACAAAGTTACTCTGAAAACTGTGCTAAGCCAATTGATTTTACCATAAATAACATGGCGCTAAAAGGAAACAGAATTGAAATGAGCTTAACAATGCATTATTACGGAGATATTAAACTTGTAGGTTTTTTAGAAGTAAAAGAAAATATCTTGATCCTAAGCTATGGAGAAAGTTCATCGGGTGAACAACAAGTTGATAAATATAAATTGAAATAAACAAAAAAATGGAGTCAAGAAAACCAGTATAAAAAACAGGGAGAATTCCGAAAATCCATAAGAGTAAGAAAACATGTAAAAAAATAACAAAATGAAGAATTTATTAATTTTAGCAGTTATGCTCTTTACCATTAAAGGGGTAAAAGCACAGAAAGTATACACCGAAAGCGTAGCTTCAAGAGCCGATATAAAAGTTTACGTTGAAACCGTTGAGTCTAGAGCTGACCTTTTGGTCTATAAAGAAAGTGTCGCTTCAAGAGCCACTGGAAATGAAGGTGTGTGGTATTTTGAAAGTGTCGCTTCAAGAGCTGATAAAAGTATTTATTTTGAAAGTGTCGCTTCAAGAGCAGATCTTAAAATTTGTTTTACAGACGTTAAGTCTCGAGCTGGATGGAAAAATGCATCGAAAAAAAGTTTAATGTATTAATACATCCCATAACAACAAAGAAGCGCAACATTCTGGTTTGTTGCCTATATGCAAACCCTCAAAACAATCAAGGTCTGCGAAAACCCTTAGGCTGTTCCTTCCAGGTACAGCCTTTTTTTTTGAATAGAAATCAAGAAACATTGAAAACATCATGCAATCCTCACCTTGTTAATGCGCAAGGAACAAAAGTTGCGGATAGCTTAATGTCGGCTTGACCTTTTATTCAAACGCAGTGGGTTCTTTTGTGCATGGATAAAATCAGTTTTAAAATATCATTACCGATATTTCTTTTCTCCCTTGCGTGCCTCGCGAATTTTCACGCCCAAAAAACAAATAAAGTCCTGATCCTTGGCATCGATGGATGTAGAGTGGATGCTTTGGAAAAAGCAAATACGCCGAACCTTGACTCCCTGCGCTCCCAAGGCATTTTTTGCAGCACGAGCTGGCATTTGGGAAAGACAAAATCCGGTCCGGGTTGGTCGAGCATGCTCACCGGCGTGTGGGACCCAAAACACCGCGTTCACGACAATCGCTTTTCTAACCACAACTTCAAACAACATCCATTTTTCCCTAGTTACCTAACCAAAGAAAACCCAGCATTCACCTCTGCCATCATCGTGGGATGGAAATCCCTCTACCACATCTCGTCGAAATTCGGTTGGGGAGAAAGCCATACCGCAAAAAACGACGACGGATGCTTGTTGAAAACCATCGAAGTACTCCAAACCTCAAACCCCGATGTACTCATGATCCATTTCGACAATGTCGATTTTACTGGGCATACTTCCGGATTTGAACCCGACAACGAGAAGTACATTCGCGCCATTGAAACGGTGGATGCCCAAATTGGAAAACTGCTTTACGCCTTGAAAAACCGTCCCGAATACCTCAATGAAAATTGGCTTATTCTTTCAAGTACCGACCACGGAGGTACCGGCCTCAATCATTCTGGAAATTCGGTTGCCGAAAGAAAAATTTGGTGGTTGGCCTCTTCGCCCTCGTTACCTGTTCTTGAAATTACCGCCACAGACCCAGGCTCTCTTTTCTACCCAGAACTTCCTTTGAAAAGTGAATTACCCACACAATATCCCGCCATTGTAGACATCACAGCCACTGCCTTGGACCACTTGCTTCCCGGTGGACTGGATCCTAAATTACCCTTGGATGGGAAATCTTGGCTGCACCTCAATCCACCTCAATTTCCTGAAACATGGGGCGCGTTTACGGTCTCAGAAAATGACAATAAAGCTATCTTTACCGGAAAGAACCTTACGATTCAACAAACAATAGATACCCGAAAAAAATGAAAAAAATTAAAGCAGTAATCTTCGATTGGGCAGGCACAATCATCGATTTTGGATGCATGGCCCCCGTGCAAGTTTTTGTCGAGGTATTCAATGAATGGGGCGTTGCCATTACCCCAGAAGAAGCACGTACACCGATGGGATTGGCTAAAAAAGACCACCTCATCGCCTTGTGTAACATGGAAAGAATTCAACAAGAATGGATTGCCACCCACGGTCAAAAACCTACGAAGGAAGAAATTCAGAAAATGTACGACCTGCTCGCCTCAAAAATGACCGACCTCGTCAGTGCTTTCGCCAGTCCCATTCCGGGGGTTATAGACCAATTGGCAAAATTAAAAGCCATGAAAATTAAGTTGGGGTCCACCACAGGGTATGTCACAGAAATGATGGAAAAAATAATTCCGCTCGCACAAGCAGAGGGTTTGAAGCTCGACTCCATTGTGAACTCCTCCGACTGCAAGGAAGGAAGGCCAAGTCCATTTATGATTTTTCGCAACATGGAAAACCTTGGGATTTACAGCGTAGACGAAGTAATCAAAGTTGGCGATACCGTTGCAGACATCCAAGAAGGGTTAAATGCCGGGGTTTGGACCATCGGAATCACGACCACGGGCAACGAAGTAGGATTGAACTTGGAAGATTGGCTCTCACTCACTTCCCAAGAAAAGGAAAACTTGCGAACCAAGGCAGCAGATAAACTGTCAGAAGCAGGCGCACACTTCATCATTCACGACATGCGAGAATTGCCAGAACTGATTGATGAAATCAACTTTATCCTTGAATCCGAGCAAGATTTAGCCTAAACATGCCTTTGCCGTTATGCTTCTATTAATGAGAGGTTAAGCGCACTTCAATAGATATTTAACGAATATCCCCGGTCCCATTTATGTCAATCTCGTTGCTTAGCTTCGTAAAAAACTACCATGAAAAAAGCCATTCTATTTCTATCCATTGTTCTTATTAACCAATGCATCGCAATTGCGCAGTGCCAACCTGATGCTGCCATTACCAACATCTACCAACCTTTGGGTGCTTTACCGCTTCCTCCCGATGGACTTTTGAAGCCAAACAACTTTTTCGCATATCCAGGTCAAACTTTCAGCCAAGTCATTACCGCTTTAGCGCCACAACAAACCACTGTTGACAATCCAATTGGAATTCCGCCCACCATCACCGTTACCTTAAATTGGATTCGCATTACCAGCATCAACAATTTACCGGCTTGGGTTTCTTATCAATGTGGTGGACAATTGGATCCCTTAGACCCATGTAAAATGGCTTACCCAACTTGGAGTTGTGTCAGCGCCTATGCAAATACCGCAAACGGAAAAGTACCCATGAATGAAGTACCCGGTACCATCTACAGCTTGGATGTAATCGTAGATGCCAATGTTTCCGTATTGGGTACTCAATCAAACTACAGCGGAGGAAGCATCAGTCTTTTCATTTTAGACAGCATGACCAACCAATTGTCCTTTGATGCCTGCAACGGAGGAACCATATCGGCCAATGCTTCAGGAGGTTTCAACGATCCCGGAGCCTTTGTTTACACTTGGAGCAACGGTGCGACTTCGGAGAATATCTCGAACGTGCAAAACGGATGGTACAGCTGCACAGTGCTCGACCAAGTTACTGGATGGACCGCAACCGACAGCGTATATGTCAGCGGTGTGAACCCAGCCATTACCATTTCCGATGTAGCGGTTAACCAACCTACCGTAACCAACGATGGCGCAATTTCCGCTTCTGCAGTCGGAGGAACCGGTGCACTTACGTTCGCTTGGACGGGTCCAAATGGTTTTACAGCACAAGGCGCGTCCATTTCAAACCTCTTTGGTGGGTATTACGTTCTTGTGGTAACCGATTCGACAGGTTGTACCAAAACTAAAACCTATTACCTCAGCGCATTGGGTTTAACATCCTTGGAATTCACGAAAAAAATCAACTTGTTTCCCAACCCTGCCAAAGGGATGTTGAATGTGAAAGGTTTGAAAGAAACGGGGGAAGACGTTACCATCGAAATTTATAGCCTTTCGGGTACTTTGGTGTACAAAACCACCCTTCAAAACCCATCAACAAAAATTCAATTGAACTTGCCAAGAATGGATGCCGGAAACTATGAAATCCACATACAACAAGGAGAAACCCTTGCGGTAAAGAGACTGACCATTGCGGGGTAAACCAAGATTCTATTAATTTCGCCACATGCCCTTGCTCATCCCCAAAGAAATTCAGCTTTTCGTAATGGACATGGCCGGTACCACAGTAGACGGGACGTTTGCAGTACACGACAGTTTGGTATTGGCTTTTCAAGCAAATGGATTTGAGATCAATCGAAGCATTGCAGGAAATGCCATTGCGGTACCCAAACCCTTGGGCATTGCAGCCATCCTTTCCCAGCATTTCTCCATAACAGATGCCTCATTGACCCAAGACATTCACACGCGTTTTCTCTTTCACATGAATGGACATTACGAAACCCATCCTGACGTAAAGGAAATGGAAGGCAGTACGGCATTGTTTGAACACTTGAGACAATGTGGAATTGGCGTGTATTTAGACACAGGTTTCTCTCGGGTAACCGCGGACGTAATCCTCGAAAGGCTCCAATGGAAAAACAAAATAGACGGTAGCATTTGCAGCGACGAAGTGCTCAATGGCCGTCCGAGTCCAGACATGGTTTTCGCCGCCATGGAAAAAAACGGCACGCGCGATCCTAAACGTGTGGTAAAAGTGGGAGACACCCCTACGGACATGCAACAGGGAAAAGCAGCAGGTTGTGGATGGATCATTGGCGTAGACGCGGGAACCTTTCCCAAAGAAGACTTGCTGAGCGCTGGTGCAGACGTAATTGTAAAAAACCCGGGAGAAATCATTCCCCTAATCCAAGAAAGACATGTATGATATAGCCCTCATTGGAAGTGGTGTAATGGGCACCTTTCACGCATACCATGCCGCGCTCGCTGGAAAAAAAGCAGTGGTTTTTGAAAAAGACCTTCAACCCATGGAAGCAAGCGTGCGTAACTTTGGGCAAGTGGTTCCTTCGGGATTCGCACCGGGAAGATGGCATTTCTACGGACGGTATGCCACCCAACTGTACAAAACCCTGCAGTCTAAATGCGACATTGGCATCCGAAACCATGGATCCATTTACATTGCAAATACACCAGATGAAGCACAATTGTTGGGCGAATTGCAATCACAATTTGCACAAGTGGGATACCATGCAACGGAATTTACCAAAGCCCAAATCCTCGAAAAATGGCCTGCAGTGCAAGCGTCCTATGCCACAAGTGGGATGTACTTCCCACAAGAAGTTTCTTCAGAATCCCGCAGGATGATCCACGGACTTCACGCCTTCTTGAAGGAAACCATGGACATTGAATTTAGATACCGCACCCCGGTTCAAGAACTGAATGACAAAGGTTCTCACGTAGAAATCACCACCAGCCGAGGCGAAAAATTTCAAGCCGAAAAGGTGATCGTATGCAATGGAAGTGATTTTAAAATGCTCTTTCCCGAAACATTCGAAACCGCAAACATCGAAGTGGTGAAGTTACTGATGATGGTCACCCAGCCCCTCCCAAAAATCCAATTGTCCGGAAACGTATTAACCGGATTAACCATTCGCAGGTATGAGGCCTTTAAAAATTTACCCAGTTTTTCTAAACTAGACCCAGCAGCAGTCAACCCCTTGGCTGTAAAAAATGGCATTCATATACTTTTCAAACAAAGGGAAGATGGCAGCATTGTCATCGGAGATTCCCACCATTATGCTGATGTGAAAGAGAGTGAAAACCTAGGTTTCGACATAGATGTTGAAGTAGGTGAAATCATCCTTTCCGAAGCAAAGAAAATCGTCAACCTTCCCTCATGGAACTTGGCGCAACAATGGAATGGGTTCTATGCACAGATGAAGGGCGACGAAGAGATTTTTGAAGCCCAACCCTCCCAAAACATCCACATTTCAACGGCCATTGGGGGAAAAGGAATGACCGCATCGGCAGGGTATGCAAAAGAACAAATTGAAAAGTTATACAACATCGTCTTCGACGATGCACATTTAACCGAACCACAAGCCTAAACCATGAAAATAAGATCGATCTCTTTTTTAATTTTTACCTTGCTAGCTGCCGTTTCTTTGGGACAAAAAGGAAGCGTTGAGGGATATGTAAAAGACAACCAAGGACCTCTTCCAGGCATTAAGGTTTACCTTCAAAACACCGAATACAAAGTCGTAACAGATTTAGAGGGACGTTTTTTATTCAGCAAAATCCCCGCAGGGAAATACACCTTGTCCATCAACGCGGCAGCCTACAACGAATACCAGTATTCCTTCTCCTTGGAGGACCCAGAGCACAAAGTCCTCGGCCAAATTCAATTGAAGGAAGGTAAGGAAGTTGCGGATGTTGTTTTGATTTACAACACCAAAACCTCAGAACAAAAGGCCTTAAACATGATTAAAAATTCGCCCTCTGTGGTCACCATCGTTTCGGCGGACATCATTGCAAAATTGCCTAACAAAAATGCATCAGACGTGGTGGCTCGGGTACCCGGTGCATCCATTGTGCGAAACAAAGGGGAAGGAAGCAACATCTCTTTGCGCGGTACGCCCTTGGATTGGACAGCGACCTTTCTCAATGGTGACAGACTTCCCGTAGCAGACGAAGACAATCCGACACGGTCCTTTGAATTTGAAATCCTTCCTGCAGATATGATTGAATATGTATTCGTATCCAAATCCAGCACCCCAGACATGGAATCCGACCAAATTGGGGGAAGCATCAATTTCATTTCTCGAACGACTGTAAAACAAAAAACTTTTAAATTAAACCTCGCAGGCGGATACAACACCTTGGCACAAAAACCCATTGGAACCTTAAACTTCCTTTATGGAAACCTTAGTAAAAATAAAAAATGGAGCTTTCTTGTTAACGGCACCAGTTACGCCCGATACTATGCCGCAGATGCGTTCAAAATGATTTACGGAAGCAATTTCAACCACAGCTTAAACAGGTATGAATTAAGAAAATATGAAGGTACACGAATGAATTTATCTGCCAACGGCGCCGTAGAATACAAACATTCGGATCATTTCAAAATCGGTACACACCTGATTTACAGCTTCATGCAAGACGATAAATACCAAAAAAGACAGAGTTACAATTGGTACGAAGGTTCTGGTCAGCGGATTCGCTTGCAAAACATCCATGGAAAACTCAACCGTCAACTGTTTGGGGGCGATGTTTACACGGAACTGAAAATTTCTCCGGTGCTAAAAATGAACTTCAAAGTAGCTACCTACGACAATCAATTTTGGTATGGCAATGTACCTTACGCAAAGAACGACCCAAGAAATGGTTATTTTATCACAGAGTTTATAAGTCCACTACTTGCCTTCACTGACCAATCCTATGTAAGTTTGTATGGCCAAACCATTGACCCAAATGACCCAGGAGGTTTTCCCGCCAAATTGATTGGGCCTGATGATCCCTACGGAAATGGCGACAATCCAAATAACATTCAGCCGCAATTTGTGACCATTTTCGGAGGACAAGCCCTTAAAGCAAGTGATTTCGAATTTTACCAAAGTTATACCGAACGAAACAAAACCCGAGAGCGCGACGCAATCATCACACAACTCGATTTCGAATACAAACCTTCCAGCAAATTAACCGTGAAGTGGGGAACGAAATTCCGCAACAAAGTTGGGTACCGTCACATCAGCAAACACGAATGGTTCAAGGATTATTCAATTCCGGGGAACAACAACCCCTTCTTGCTGAAAGATTTTCAACATGAGCCCTTCAACACAAATCCTGCAGGCTTCCTTTCCCCTCTGGGCGCAAATTACGAAGGACAATTTTTTCCTTTTTTAAACAGCAGCAACCTTTCCTCCTTTTTGATGGATTCCATGTATTTGATGCGAGAAACATTCATGAATAAACTCAACCAAGAATACCGACAATGGGTGGGATCAAACTACGAATACAATGAAATCCAATCCGGCACCTATGTTATGGCAGACTACACCATAGGCAAACTCTCCATCGTTGGAGGAGCGCGTTTTGAGTACACAAAGTTTCAGGAAGTTTCAGACACCCTAACCGATGCCTTGGCTTTCGACAGCTTGTCGGGGAGTCAATACAACATTCCAGAGCGAAGGTCGGTATCAAGGCATTACCAATTCCTACTCCCTTCGGTGAATTTCACGTACCGATTAAACGAGAAAAACAACCTTCGGGCTGCGTTTTCAGAAGCCATGAAACGTCCTAATTTTGAACAAACAAAACCTGGTTTCGCAATGATTAAATACAACGATTTGATTTATATCTTTGGGAATCCCAACCTCAAACCCACCTATGCCTTTAACTACGACGTTGCCTATGAACACTTCTGGCCGGGTAAAGGAATGTTCTCTTTAGCGGCCTTTTACAAAGATGTTCACGACCACATTTTCACCGTTACCACGGCTGACATCGATCCAATATCTGGCATTATGATTAAAAAATATGAAAATGCTTCTAGGTCTAAAGTCTTTGGAATGGAAATGACCCTCATTCGAAAATTCGATTTCCTTCCAGGCATACTCGGCGGATTGGGGACCAACTCAAACCTCACCCTTTCCGATTCACGCATGAACATTCCGGGGCGACCCAATCAGCAAAAAATGACCGAACAAACCCCGTTGATTTACAATGTGGGACTCACCTATGAATACAAAAAATGGAATGCTCGACTGGCCCTGAACTACATTGGAAAACACCTCAAAGAAGTGAACCTTTCCTCCATCGTTGGGATAGGTTTGTTGCACCTAGACGATGATTTCGATACCTATGTAAATGACATTTACAACCTTGATTTTCAGATTTCATATGCTTTGAATGACCATGGAAGCATTTACCTAGAAGGCATGAACCTCTTGAATGCGCCCGAACGAAAATACATTGGAAAGGAATGGAGAAACTTGCGAACTGAATACTATGGAATGCGATTCCAAGCTGGCATTAGACTCGATTTACAATGAAACTTTCCTGGATTTTAATTCTGCTTCCCTTGGTAAGTGCCTTTTCACAAAAGCGCGCAACCGTTCACGGCATGGTTAAAGACTCCTTTAACCTCATTCAAAACATCGAAGTGCAATTGCTTCCTGAGAAAAAATTCATTCATACCGATGCCTCTGGTAGTTTTGTCTTTGAAGAGGTTTCCTTTGGAAATCACACCTTGGAAATTCATGAGTTCGGCTTCCTACCCTTCCGAATGGATGTCCTGGTGAACCAACATGACCTTTGGCTCGATACCCTAATGCTATCGATTGACCGGCGGCAAGTGGCAGTCGAAGTAAAAAGAAAAGCCAAGGGAGAAATGAGCGAGTTGATAAAAACAAAAAAAAGCATCTCCATTGTAACCATAAAATCGAAAGAAACACTCGATAAACTTCCCAATAAAAACGCCGCAGACCTCGCTTCAAGGATGCCCAGTGTGATGTTGTTTAGGTCAAAAGGAGAAAGCAATATGGTTTCGTTGCGTGGTACCCCCATTGATTGGACCTCTGTATTGATTGACGGTGACCGTTTGCCCGTTGCTTGTGAAGACAACGCAACGCGCTCTTTTGAATTCGAAGCCTTCCCATCGGATTTCGTGAACGAAGTAATCGAAGTGCGCTCCGTTACACCAGATTTTGAGGCAGACAACATCGGCGGAAGTTTGAATTTTTTAACCCTAGAACCAACAGAAGAAAAAACTTTACATGTGGATGCTTCTTTGGGATTCAATTTCAAAGGGAACAAGCCTTCTGGAGATTTTAACTTACTGTTCAGCAACCGAAGTAAGGACAAGAAATGGGGATATTTGGTGAACACGACCTATTTTGGGAGAACCTATGCAAGTGAGGCCATTAAAACCATTTTTGGAAGCAACCTGAACCATGGCGTAAACCGATTGGAACTCAGAAAATACGACGGATTTAGATCCACCTCGGGTGCTCAATTTTCGGTTACCTACCAACCTTCCAAACGCTGGGAATGGAAACTAAATGGGTTTTGGGGCAGAATGACGGACGACAAGCACATGAATAAAATATCCTTCAATTGGTTTGAAGACAATGGCCAAAGGGTACGCTTGCAAAATTGTGTGGGCCTATGGATTCGGCAAGTGGAGGGAGCATCGCTGAATGTAAAAGTAAGTCCAAACGCAAAAACAACCGGAACCTTTCGTCTTGCGGGTTACCTCAATCAATTCAAAAGTGGACCCGTTCCTTTCGCTAAAAACGATCCGAGAAATGGTTTTTTTGTCACCGAATTTCAAAGTCCCGAACTCAGTTTCAACGACCTTTCTAAAGTGGATTTGTACGGTCAAGCGGTGGATCCAAATGCGCAAGATTTTATATTGCTGAAACTCATCGGCGACGACAATCCCTATGGAAAAGGGGATGATCCTTTGCGCATACTGCCAAATTTTAATGGTACACTCAACGCCAACGATTTTGAATTCACCCAAAGCTATACAGAGATCAACCGCACCAATGAAACGGATCCCATTGTCTTTAAAAACGATTGGGAACACCTACTCAACGACCGTTGGAAACTGCAAGCAGGCATCAAATACAGGTTTAAAATTGGCGAAAGAAGCCTATCGAAACACGAATGGTTCCAAGATTATTCTGGCGGTAATTCCAGTCCTATTTTGGTAAGTGATTTACAAACAAAGCCCTTTCAAACCGCATCTTCGGTATTTCTTCTGCACGAAGTAGGATCAACCTATGCACCATACCAGTACGATTTTCTAAACGCAAATGGATTGAATCAATTTCTGAATGAACACGATGATAAACTTCGAGAGGTAGCCATGAACCCGCTCAATTTTGAATACAACCAATGGGTTGGATCGAGTTACGATTACCGCGAACAACAAAGTGCTGCTTATGGCATGGCCACGTACGCAGGAAAAAAAATCGCAATGCTCGCAGGGCTTAGAATTGAACACACATATTTGGTTCAATCTTCAGACACCCTCACCTCGACAATCGCGTTGGATACTGCTAGCAATACCTATTACAATGTGCCTGAAACCCGTACCATTCGAAAATCTTACATTGGATTTCTTCCTTCCATCAACATCAACCATTACCTATCTACTTCTACAACCCTTAAATGGGCGATTTCACGAACCATGCACCGCCCCAATTTTGAGGAAACAAAACCCGGACACGCGGTCATACGTTACAATGAAATGGAATATACCTTCGGTAATCCTTCCCTGAAACCTGCCTTTTCGTATAATGTTGATTTTACCTACGAAAAATACCATGGGAACCGAGGTTTGTTTTCTGTGGGAGCGTATTCCAAGTACATCAGGGACCACATTTATACGATGTCTGCCTTGAATACCGATCCAATATCTGGCGTAACCATTCGAAAATATGGGAATGCACCTTGGTCATGGGTCGGCGGGATAGAAATTTTATACAATCGAAAATTTGATTTCTTGCCCAACAAATGGCGCAATTTGGGCGTCCGCTCTAACCTGACCCTTTCCATGTCGAGAATGAAAATTGAAGGACGTCCGGCCAACCAAGCCATGACAAAACAAACCCCGGTACTGTATAATGTCAACCTTTTTTACGAAGGAAAAAAACTGCAATGCAATGTGGCGCTGCTGTACACGGGAAGGTATGTGAGCGACCTCAACCTCACCTATATCAACGGTGAATTGTTTCACAAAAACAGCGATTACGATACGTACGTGAACCAAAATTATGCATTGGAAGCCACCATTTTATATGCCATCAACGACCATTTAGCCTTGGAAACTCAACTGACGAACTTGCTTAACTTCCCAGAACGTAAATCTTTAGGTGCCCCTTGGCGTTCCAGCTATGTAGAATACTACGGTGCAAGGGTTCAACTAGGCGTTACTTGGTCGCTGTAGTCTTTTGACTTTCTTGCAGGGCGTCTTGTCCTGATTTGTAGAGGTAATACCCCATTGTGAACACCGCGAAGGAACTGAATACATGCCATAGAAAGTGTGTTCCTTGGGGTAAGAATGGGAAAGGATTTGGGGTCGGATAGTCCAACAATCTAAATACCAATGCTGAGATGAGGAAAAACAGGGTGAGTAAAACATAGCGGGCGTGGTGCCATTGGTTTCTGTAAAGCGACCAAATAATAGGTATGAGGAAAGCACTACCCGAAAACAAGTACCCAATGTTCGGCGCTAAAACGCGGTAACCTTGTCCCAAGGTCGTAATGACCAACACAGCAGACGCATAGAAACCCAATACACACAAAATCCCAAAATACCATCTACGCGTGATTTTTGTCCAAAAATAAACAGACAAAGAAAGCGACATAAGCGCAGCTGGAAGCCAATCGAGCATTAGGAAGACATTGGAAGTCCTGTATGCATGGAATAGGGTTGATCCTAACCCATTAAGAAACAGCAGGGGCAGAATTAACAATATGATGCGATGCTGCTTATACCTTCCCCAAAGAAAGACAATCCAAAATACCACGGGAATGAAGAAAAATAAGGAGGAAAAGGCATTCCACGGTTCGTGAATGTGGGAATCATATACAAATTCATTGTAAATCGGTCCTCGATCCTGGATGATTTCCATCCTTCGCTGTATCTCTAATGAATCAATCACTTTGTAAAGTTAGGTTGAAAAACCCATATTGCCCTTCCGAGATCCTCAAAATGGAAAAGTTTTACGGCTTGGTAGCGCATTGCTTCCCCCTGGATGCACTTTTTTATCGAGATTATTGAACACATTTTGTACCTTCATATCCCTTATCACCGAAACATGAAAACCCTACTTTCCTGGATTGCAAACACCAATGACTTTGAAGCAGGTAAGGTCTTAGAAACAGGTCCCACAGCGAATTACCACAAGTACTTTTTTAAATCAGACCGACACCTTTTGTTGTCCTCCGCGCAGGGCGACGATACCCGGTCAGAACTCTTGGTGAACTACCTGAAAAGAACCTATCCCGAACGCACCATCGAATTGCGCTACATGGGCATCTTAGATCCAATTGACCACCGCGAAATACAAGGAAAAATAAATCCCTTCCTCATCGAGTTAAGGGAGGACCAGCTGGACGTTTTTGTTTCACCAGGGAGCCCTGCCATGCAAGTGGTTTGGTACCTCAGCCATTTGTCCTTGAACCTGAAAACTACCCTTTACCAAATGCGGGAGGCGAAGCATACCAAAGCGAAAGAGAAACCTGAATTGATAAAAATTGCCTTCGAAAAATCTTCCCTGCCAGTGACGGCTATGTATCACCAAGAGGAAATCCAAAAGAATACTGGAGAGGATTACTTCATTACCCCCACCATTAGGAAAATCTATGAAAATGCAGCGAAGGTTGCTCAAGTGGATGGCGTAACGGTACTGATTCTTGGTAAAAGTGGGACAGGAAAAGAAAACCTGGCAAAGTACATTCACAAAAATTCGATCCGCAATGAACAGGCTTATGTAACGGTAAACTGCTCTGCATTCAGTGATTCTTTGCTGGAATCTCGGTTGTTTGGGTACAAGAAGGGGGCTTTTACCGGAGCAGACAAAGACACCCAAGGATTGTTTGAGCTCGCTGATAAGGGAACCATTTTTCTCGATGAGATAGGTGACATCTCTCCCTACATGCAACAGGTATTGCTGCGCACCTTGCAAGAGAAAGAAATCATGCCCTTGGGGGGAAAGGCAAAAAGGGTAAATGTCAGGGTGATTGCCGCGACCAATCAAAATTTGCTAAAATTGTGTGAAGAAGGAAGATTCAGGTGGGACCTTTATTACAGATTGTCTGTGGTAGAACTTGACCTCCCTACCCTATCGGAACGTGGCAAAGCAGACATTAAGGGAATGATTGACCATTTTCTAACCCAAAAAAAGAAAGAATTACACCGTCCTAAAAAACTCCAATTGGACAAAGCTGCCTTGGAGATTCTTTTAAATTATTCATATCCCGGAAATGTGCGCCAACTCGAAAACATCATTTCTAGGTTGTATGTTTTTAATGAAGAAACGGTTTCTGCGGATGTACTTCCCAAGCGACTGAAACAGCGACCATCAGACCAACCCATGAAGATGGAATACATAGAGAAGGAACATATGATCAGGGTACTCAAACATTTCAAAGGCAACAAACGACAAACAGCCCTGGCCATTGGGTGGTCCATCAATACCTTGGCCGCGAAAATGGAAAAGTATGGCATTACGACTGAGGGGTAAGGGTAAAAAACGGGGCTTCGACATGATTCGACAGGCTCATCTCAAAGCGCTCAGCCCACGTTTTTATTTTTTACCGCTACCTGAGCAAAATGTTGCGGAACGCTCAGCCCACGTTTTTATTTTTGTTTTTCAAGTTAAATTCAACCGCTACCTGAGTCCGACGAGGCGGACCGAAGGGGCGGTTCTCTCATTGCTTCTTACTCCTGCAAATCGACAATGCTTTCAAAGCATCAAAATCTCCTTCAATTAATGCCAACTTTTTCTTGTGGGTCCATTTTTGAATTTGTTTTTCCCTATAAAAGGCAACATCAATTCTCTGGAATTCTTCATAATAGACCAATTTCACAGGTAAATGTTTTTTGGTATGGTTGGCACCAAAACCTGCTTGATGCTGCCGGATTCTAATTTCAAGATATTTTGTGCTTCCAGTATATAAACTACCGTTACTACATCTTAAAATGTACATATATCCTTTCATTGATTGATATAATGTGTTAAAAAAAACGGGGCTTCGACAAGTCCCGCGCTGCGGAACGCTCAGCCCACGTTTTTATTTTTTACCGCTACCTGAGCAAAATGTAGCGAAGCATAATGCCGTCGAAGGGGCGGTTGTAAAACGGGGCTTCGACCAGTCCCGCGCTGCGGAACGCTCAGCC
>Ga0114967_10002500_pt1 | contig 15358 bp, 21 predicted proteins | sample M_130628_MF_Meta_FD_92639 | JGI IMG/M metagenome (GOLD analysis project Ga0114967, IMG submission 92639) | Freshwater microbial communities from Lake Montjoie, Canada to study carbon cycling - M_130628_MF_MetaG | ecosystem: Environmental > Aquatic > Freshwater > Lake | place: Lake Montjoie... | reverse complement strand
TCCCGTCACAACGCGCCTACCTAAATATTTCTTAGGTAGTTTATTAAAAACAACTGCAATATTATTATCAGTTGTTATTAATTCTTTAATTTCGTTTTCGTTGCTTTCACTTCTTGAAAAAACCAGATTATAATTTTTAGGCAATACTTGATTAAAACGATTTAATATTTTTGTATAATCATAAAACGGAACGTTCGGGAATAATTCCATTAAATTTTTATTGTCTTTAAATTTGTATCGTTCCCACGGTAAATCGCTTGTGCCGTTTAATCTTATAGCCAATTTCAAATTCTTACTTTGTGCCAATTTTTCATATGTAGTTATTTCTTTAAATAAATGCTCTAAAAACTTTTGGCGGTCTTTTAAAAAATACAAAGTTTTATTAATTCGCGCCTTTTGCACGCAATTCATTTGACCCCGTCCCGCCGTATTTAAACACGCGAGCGCGCAACCTTGCGAGGCCTTAGGGCAAACGTTATACCCGCTTAAGTTGTATGGCGCTAAATGTAGTATAGCCGTCAAATATCCAAATTTAACTGATTTTTGCATTTTAAAGTTATTAAAACTTAATAACTTTTTTTGCGGTTTATAATTCATATAATTTAATGTAATTACACGTTTAATAAAATTGTCAATTATTGTCAATAAAAATAATTAAAAATAATTATTGACAACTAATATATAATAGATAAATTGACAAATAATACTAACAACTAACAAAGGACGTAATATGTTTAGCAAGTACACTAAGGACGCGTTAACTGTTTTACAAAGTGAAATAGTTGACGGCTTAAAAAAAGACGGTTTAAAATATTTTAAATCGTTTTCTGGTTATGGATATCCTAAAAATGCGCTAACGCTTAAAGAGTATAGCGGAATTAATTTTTGGGGCTTAAATATTCAAAAACGTAAATTAGATTATAAATCTAATTTATGGTCAACTAAAAAAGCGTGGGCAAAGGTTGGCGCGACTATCTTAGAGGGTCAAGAAAAAAATGGACGGGCTATATTTTATTACAGCACGTTTAAAAAAGATGTAAAGAAAAATGAAAAAATAGACGAAAAAACGTTTGCTTTTTTAAAAGTATCTTACGTTTATAATTTGGCGCAAGTTGATTTAAAAAATTCAACATATAAAGCGCCGAACGAAATGCCCGAAAGTAAAGTAATTGATAATCAAGAAATTGAAAACTTTATTACTTCAATTGACGGCTTGCATTTATCACATAGTAATGACGGTAAATGTTTTTATAACATTACAGTTGATAAGGTTGTAATGAGTGACAAGAAAACGTTTAAAGACACTCCAGATAATAGCGCAACGGGCAATTATTACTCGGTATTATTTCACGAGTTAATACATTGGAGCGGAGCACAAGGCCGACTAGCGCGATTTGAAAAAAACAAAAAACGTTTTAAAGACAATGCACAACTTGAGTACGCGCACGAGGAATTAATTGCCGAAATTGGCGCGGTTTTATTGTCACAACGTTTTAACATACAAAAAACAATAAACGCGAATAATTTGGCGTATCTTAAAAGTTGGATATCCGCATTAGAAAACGATAATAAATTTCTAATAAGCGCGCTGTCGCAATCATACCGCGCAAGCGAATTTTTGCTTAATAAAGGCGCTAAAAAAGAATATCCGCAACAGCTTAAAAAAGTTGCATAAATACAACACTATTAAGCGGGTATAAAAACCCGCTTAATAATAAAAGTTGACAATCATATTTATTCACGTAAATTCGCACAATAAACAAATCAACTAAGGACATAAAAAAATGAAAACAGAAGTAATAAAACAAGCATTAGATTATAAAAAAGGCCATTTAAATTTGGCTTTATGGGCTTTAAATAAAAAATGTACTATTTCTGTATTTGTAGACGGGGATATTGAATTAAAAAAATCTACAAATTACGAAACTATTAAAGAGCATTTAGAATGCGCGGACGAAGTAGAAATACTTATATATAATGAATATGATATTAAAAAAGGGTGGGCTTTAATTATACCCTTTAATAATGACGATGAAACAGTTGCGGACTATTCCGTTAATTCATTTATGAACGAGTGGGATTGTCAATTTATAAATTTTACTGAAAATTTACAAAAAACCGCTTAAATTTAGCATAATAATGCGGGCTTATTTGCCCGCATTATTTTAGTTGACAAGTCCTTAAATTCATATAATTTCATACAATAACCAAAAAAGAGGACATAAAAAATGAAAATGACGCCAAAAAACACAAGCGAAAGTTACAACGGTTGGTCAAATTATGACACGTGGAATTTCAAATTATGGTTGGATAATGACGAAATTTCACAAGGTATGACTTACAACCTAGTTAAAGACGCTATAAAAAAAAGCAAAAAACAAGCGGACGCCGTGCATTACATTAGAACATTTTTAGAGCAATACGCTTTAGAAAACGCTCCAAAATTAGAAAACGGCTTTTATTCGGACGTATTAAGCGCCTCTATTCGTTCGGTTAATTATTATCAAATTGCGGACGCTTATTTTTTTGATTATTTAGAAAACAATAATTTAAAAGAAAAAACCGCCTAGCCCTTACCTTGCATTATTCGCGCCCTAGTTGTAAACTAGGGCGTGTCAAGAAAACCCGAAAACGTCTTTATTAAAAGAGTTAAAAACGTCAATAAAAACTACTATTTTCAGTCAATTGAAACCTACACAACGCTTGGTTGTGCCGATTGTTTTTGCATCGTAAACGGTCGAGCGTTTTGGCTCGAATTTAAACACACAACAGCTAAGAATTTAGGGCTAAGCAAGTATCAAGTTGCTTGGCAATTAAAACTAATAAAACACGGCGGGCACGTATTTAACTTAATTAGACTAGGCAAGCAACGAGGCCTTAAAACTTACAGCCTCGAGCCGTTAGGCGCGAGGTTATTGGCTAGCGCCGATGATACCGCGCAAGGTATCGAGTACCTACTGAACGACTTAGCGGAGCGCGTCACGTGAGTGTGTGTGAAGTTGTGTGAACGTGGCGTATTACTTCCGATAACTATACTTATCACTCCCAATAACTTCACGTATGTTCACGTAATAACATAGAGGCGCGAGGCGTTAGGCTTGGCTCTCGTCCCTAAGGGTCATTACTCAGTTGACCTTATACTTGCCTTATTTTTGCCACAATACAACCTACACGCGAATTAGTAAGGCTCAGCCATGATGAGCTTGAGCAGGATTCATAAACGTAGTAAGGTAAGAATTAGCACGGTATAATCAAAAGGGACCCCATGGAAAAAGAATTCTTAACAACTGAACAACTACGAGAAGAAGTAGAAAAAAAATGGATAAAACATATACAACTGTGCCAAGATAATTTTTTATATTTTGTACAAGAGGTTTGGCCCGATATTATCATGCGTAAAGAAAAGGACCCTACAAAGTGGGGCCATCACCAAATTATGTCTAAAGAGTTTACTAATATAGCTAGCCAGAAAAAGGGGCGCCTTATTGTTAATATGCCTCCCCGACATACAAAATCAGAATTTGCTTCCGTATTCTTTCCTGCGTGGATGATGGGTAAGTTTCCAAAATTAAAATTAATGCAAGTAACTCACAATGCTGAACTGTCAGCAAGGTTCGGAGCGAAGATCCGTAACTTGATTGATTCAAAAGAATACAAACAAATATTTGGGGATGTTAAATTACGAGAAGATTCTAAAGCTAAAGGTAGATGGGAAACTAATCATGGCGGCGAGTACTTTGCTGCGGGGGTCGGTGGAGCAATTACTGGACGAGGTGCCGATCTATTAATTATAGATGACCCACATACAGAACAGGATTCCTTATCTAAGAAAGCAATGGAGCGTACCTATGAGTGGTATGCATCAGGACCCAGACAACGTTTGCAACCAGGAGGTTCCATTGTATTAGTTATGACAAGATGGGCCGAGAACGATTTAACAGGGATGTTGATAAAGGGACAAAAAGAAAATAAAGCAGACAAATGGAAATTAATATCTTTTCCTGCAATATTAGATTCAGGTAAACCTTTGTGGCCAGAGTTCTGGCAGATAGATGAATTAGAAAGAGTTAAAGCAACATTACCTGTGCGTAACTGGTCTGCACAGTATATGCAAAACCCAACATCAGAAGAAGGTGCTATATTAAAACGAGATTGGTGGAAGCCTTGGGAGAAAGAACACGTTCCACATTTACAACATGTTATACAAAGTTATGATACCGCATTCAGTGCAAGGGAGACTGCAGATTATTCTGCTATTACTACATGGGGTATATTTACTCCAGAAGAAGGTGGGGCACCTAATTTAATATTACTAGACGCCATGAAAGGTAAATATGATTTTCCAGAATTAAAAGCTGTTGCACTAGAACAATATAAATACTGGGAACCAGATTCTGTTATTATTGAAGCGAAAGCTTCTGGTGAGCCTTTAACCCAAGAGTTTAGAAGAATGGGTATCCCTGTAATTCCTTTTACACCGTCCCGTGGAAAAGATAAGCATACTAGAGTAAATGCGTGCGCTCCTATATTTGAATCAGGGTCCGTATGGTATCCAGATGGAGAACACTTTGCAGAAGAAGTTATTGAAGAATGTGCCTCCTTTCCTCATGGAGAGTATGATGACTATGTTGATAGTACTACACAAGCTGTGTTAAGATACCGACAAGGTAACTTTATTGAGACAGGGTCCGATTGGAAAGATCCTATGGATAGAGTTGAAAAAGAATATAAGTATTATTAGGACCCTTATGAAAAAATTAAAAGTTAAAAAAGCATTTTTAGGGTTAGCTATGGAATCTGCAAAAAATATTCCTATGGGTTTAATTGGTATTGGTGCAGATAAACTTTTAAAAAATTCATCAACAGCAAGAGACATAGCAAGTAATCTTGGTATTGGTGGTAATCAACTATCAAAGTATTACGACAAAAAAGCTAACAAAGATGTTAACCAACAAACAACTGGACAAGCAGTTACAAAAAAACAAGGAGGTTTTATGAAAAAAGCAAAAGACGAATCTAAATTACATGAGAATAAAGAATCTACAATGAAAGAAGGAAAAGAAACTATGATGGAAAAAAAAGGTTATAAAGAAACACCATCTGGTAAAATGGTTAAAGCAGCTAAAGGCGCATTAACTAAGTCTCAAAAGAAAATTGGTAAAGTAATGAAAGAGTTTAAATCAGGAGAATTACATTCTGGTAAATCAGGACCCGTTGTAAAAAATCCTAAACAAGCAATCGCTATTGCATTATCAGAAGCAGGTAAATCTAAAATGAAAAAAGCAGCTGAAGGTGATATGATAAGTGGATTATCAGGTAAGCAATCTAAACTAGATGCTAACAAAGATGGTCAGATATCTGGAGAAGATTTTAAAATGTTAAGAACTAAAAACAAACGTGGCGGTGGAATGGCTGAAAGAGGAATGGGAGCATCTTTCTCTGAAGGTGGTTCTGTAAGAGGCATAGGAGCCGCGATCCGTGGCACAAGACCCGCTAAACTATACTAGGAGATTTATGAAAAATAAAAATAAAAAAGATACATACACAAGCCGTAACGAATTCAAACCAGGATTCTACGATCAAAAAGATAAACCAGCTACAACAGTTGAAACTGTAAAAGGTACAGGAGCAACTGCACCTAATGTTACAGACACAGAATCATTTATGGAAGGTGGTTTCGCTAGAGGACAAAAAGAAATACAAGTGAAGAAGGTTCCCTTTAGAGGAGTATTCTAAATGAGTAGCTCAGAATACATTAAAGATTTAGTAGGACCCGTAGATGTAACTCCTAGAGTTGAATCTGGAACTAGAGTTGAAAATGCAACTGAAATTAAAGATAAAGTTTTTGGTGTAAATATTGAATCTAAATTTGGTAATATAGATATTAGTAAAAAGAAAGAAGACATTAGCTCTCCAATGGGAACTGATAAAGTAAGTAGCAAAGGTATTCGTTACACTAAAGATTTTGAAAGTGGATTTGGTGCAGAAGCTGGAATTACTAAAAGAGATTCAGAAACTTTTGGTAAAGCAACTGATAAAAGAGCTGTAGTAAGATACAAACAAACTTTTGCTCATGGTGGAGAAGTAGAAGTTGGTAAAGGTAAAGATTACATTAAGGATTTAATATAATGAAAGTTAAAAAAGCTGGACTTGGTTCTTTAATAAATATTGCTGATTTATTTAAAACTGCAATGGCACAATCTACAACAGCAAAAGTACCAGAACAATATAACAATTTAAATTTAACATCAGGCAATAGCACCGTTCCACGCTACACGGCCCAAGTAACTAATCCAGGTACAATGAATGCTAGTAACGTTCCTGTAATGAATGCTAAAGAAGTTAAAACAATGTCACACGGCGGTTCAGTAGAAATTGGCAAAGGCAAAGACTACATTAAAGATTTACTATAATGGCTAGTAGATACACACAGTTACTACAATTATTAGAAGAAGCCAAAGTTAAGGGTGACGTAGATCAAGTAGATATATTAGAACAAGAACTCTATACCATGAAGAATAAGAACGAAGGCGGAGAAATCAAGGTAAAAAGCGGTGGATACATTAGCGATTTACTGTAAAGTATAGTCCTAATTATCATTGCATGTTAGAATAAACTTGTTATAACAACAAGGAGAAAAAACCATGGCAAGAAAACAATTAAACGATTTAGCTAAAATAGGTTTAGGTCTCGCTGCAGCATATGGCGCGTCTAGAGTATTAGGTAAATCTGCAGAAGAAAAAGGATTAGATATCGCAAGAAGCGAAACTAGAGATCTTACTTCTGACGAATCAATTGCTCCAAGAAAAGCAGGAATGACAGACGCACAAAGAATGTCAAACCAAGCAATGCAAGAAGATGCTTCAAGAGCAGAGTTTGCATCTAAAGCAGCATCAACAGCATTAAATCCTAAAACAGGAATGTATGGTGAGCCAGGATCTATAGAAGGTTTCAGAGCAGCTGAAACTGCAAGACTAGAACGTATTGGTACACCCTATGCATTAAATCCAGATAGTCCAAAAGCTATGAGACTAGCAAGACTTAGAGGAACAACAGGTGCTAAAAAAGGAAAAATGATTAAAGCATCACACGGTGGATCAGTAGTTGCAAGAGGAAACAAATTAGCAAGAAGTAGACCCACAAAACTTTTTTAATGGCTGAAGTAGATAAAATTAATGAAGAGCTTCCAATGGAAGACAACTCTATTCCTGAAGAAGGTTTAGATGTTGTTCTTCCTGAAGAAGACGTAGTTCCAGGAGAAACTGTAGAAGAAAACTTTTATGGTAACCTTGCTGAGACTATGGACGAAAGAGCATTAAGTCGTCTAGCATTAGATCTTATCGCAGATTATAAAAAAGACAGAGTATCAAGATTAGATTGGGAACAAACTTATGTTCAAGGTTTAGATCTATTAGGATTTAAATATCAAGACATGACTAGACCCTTTCAAGGAGCAACAGGAGTTACACACCCTATGCTTGCAGAATCAGTTACACAATTTCAAGCACAAGCGTATAAAGAATTATTACCAGCAGAAGGTCCAGTAAGAACTGAAGTAGTTGGATTAGAGACACCAGATATTTTAAAACAATCAGAACGAGTTAAAGATTTCATGAACTATATGTTGATGGAAAAAATGGAAGAGTACACTCCAGACTTTGATCAATTATTATTTTATTTACCATTGTCAGGATCGGCATTTAAAAAAATTTACTATGATGAAATATTAAAACGAGCAGTATCTAAATTTATACCTGCTGATGATTTAGTAGTTCCATATTATGCAACCGATCTTAAAGATTCTGAGCGTATTACTCATGTTGTTAAAATGAGTGAAAATGATGTTATCAAATATCAAAAAGCTGGATTTTATGTAGATGTAGAATTAATTCCTAAACAACCAGAACAAACAGCTATACAACAAAAATTATCTGAAATTGAAGGTGTAAAACCAAGTGGAGACACAGTCTATCAATATAATATTTTAGAAATGCATGTTGATTTAGATTTAAGTGAATATGAAACAACAGCAGATACAGAAGAACGAAATGTTAAAATACCTTACATTGTAACTATTGATGAAGGTTCTCAACAAGTTCTATCTGTTTATAGAAATTATGAACAAAATGATCCATTAAAAACAAGAAAAGAATATTTTGTACACTTTAAATTTTTACCAGGTTTAGGATTTTATGGCTTTGGATTAATTCACATGATTGGTGGATTATCTAGAACTGCTACTTCTAGCTTAAGACAGTTATTAGATGCAGGTACTCTTGCTAATTTACCAGCAGGATTCAAGAGCCGTGGAATTAGAATCAGGGATGATGACCAACCATTCCAGCCAGGTGAGTTCAGAGACGTAGATGCACCAGGCGGAAACATAAAAGATCAGTTTCAAATACTACCATTTAAAGAACCATCACAAACTTTATTTCAATTATTAGGTTTCGTGGTCCAAGCAGGTCAAAGATTTGCTTCAATAGCAGATATGCAGGTTGGTGATGGTAACCAACAAGCAGCAGTAGGCACGACTATAGCTTTATTAGAACGTGGTTCTAGAGTTATGTCAGCTATTCATAAGCGATGTTACTACGCAATGAAACAAGAATTTAGAATTTTAGCAGATGTATTTTCAGATTACTTACCACCAGAATATCCATATGCAGTTTATGGTGCAGATAGAAATATTAAAGCATTAGACTTTGATGGTAGAGTAGATGTTATTCCAGTTGCAGATCCAAGTATTTATTCAATGGCACAAAGAGTTACACTTGCAAACGAGAATTTAAAGATTGCAATGTCAAATCCACAGATGCATAACTTGAGAGAAGCATACAGAAGAGTATACGAAGCATTAGGAACTAGACAAATTGATGATCTATTGATTCCAGAAAAAGAACCAATGCCAGAAGATCCAGCTACAGAGAATTCTAAAGCACTTAGAATGGAAATGTTAAAAGTATTTCCAGAACAAGATCATGTTTCACACGTTAATGCACACACAATATTCATGCAAAGCAGAATGGTACAAACAAACCCTATGGTTTATGCTTTACTACAAGGACATATTTCAGATCACATTGCTTATCAAGCACACGGAGAGATTGGTGCTACACTAATGCAAGATCCAAACATGGTCGCTATGCAACAACAAGATCCAAATGGATATCAAGTACAATTTAATTCCTTTGTTGCTAAAAGAGTTGCAGAATTAACTCAACAATTAGTACAAGCAGAAGGTGGAGAACAACAAGACCCATTAGTAATGTTGAAACAAAGAGAGTTAGACCTTAAAGCTTTAGACATTCAAAGACGTTCTAATGAATCTCAACAAGATATGGAGAGAAAAACTTACGAATTTGAAGATAGACTTGATGTTGAGAAGATGAAACTTGAAAACCAAGAACAACAAGCGGGTGAAAGAATAAAAATTGCAGAGGAAAAATTAAAAATAGCTAGAGAAAAGAACCAACAAGCCTTTATTCCTAAAAGATGAGTTCATATCTTAAGAAACCTACAATTAAAAAAATAAAAAAACTTAAAATTAGTAAAATAGTACAACCAAAGATTAAAAAAATCACAATGCCAGGCGTAAGATTTGGCCCACCTCCTAAAAAAGGTCCATCTTCTCAAGGAATGAGAATGGGTGGATATATTTCTAGACAAAACAAAAATAAATAGTATATATCTCCTTAAAATAACGGAGATATATGATTCAACAAACATACGATAAGTTAACAAAAGAACAAAAATTAATATTTTTAGCTGGAGTATTTGAAGGAGAAGGATCTTTTGGTTTTTGGGGAAAAATAGAAAAGAAAAATAGATATCTTAGAGTACAACTAAGAATGTGTGATGAAGATATTGTAGTTAGATTTATAGATTATTTTAAATTAGGTGCTATTACTACAAACTTACCAAAAAATACTAAGCACAGTAGATCATGGAAATGGACTGTATCTGGAGACAGGGCAATAGACGTGATGTTGCAACTTAACCAATTTCTTGGTATAAGAAGACAGGAGAAATTCAAAGAATGTTACCAGTCTTACAAGCAATCGCACCATTAGCAAAAATCTTATTTAATACAATAGATAAAGCAGTTCCTGATAAAGATTTAGCAGCAAAATTAAAGGCAGATCTGCAAACGCAGATGCTACAATCACACACACAAGAATTAACAGCAGCTGCTAGAATCATAGAAGCAGAAGCTAAAGCTGGATGGTTTGCATCTAGTTGGAGACCTTTATTAATGTACGTATTAATTTTTATATTAATATGGAATTATGTATTAGGGCCAGTAATTTTATTCTTTTTTAAAGCCTCTATAACTATAACTCTTCCAGGAGATGTGTGGACACTATTACAAATAGGTCTTGGAGGATATGTGGTCGGCCGCAGCGCGGAATCAGTAGCTAGAACAATGGCTAACAAACCACAATCAGCTAAAGAACAAGAAAATGGGTAATGAAATACCTAGTTATTTTATTATTGCTTTCTTCTTGCAATAATATAAATTCATCTAATATACCAGCTGGGCAATCTATAACTAAAAGGTTTATAATTGAATTTTAAAGATAAAGGGCCAAACGATTTAGAAAATATTATTTTTAAATTACAAAACCAAATTAAAAAATTAAAAAAGAAGCTAAAAAAATGATATTTAATTTAATAAAAAAATTTTCATCTTGGTTAGATTATTGGATCTGGAGACAAGAATTGAAAAAAAGAAGTAAGAGAAATAATAAATAAATATATGATGGATATAAATACATTGCAATTTATAAGGAATTACGTGAGAAAACGTATAGAAGAAACCAGGCAAGATATTTGCTATGGTATAGACACGTTAGACAGGCTCCACTATGCTAAGGGCAGGCTCAGCGCTTTAGAAACGCTGCTACAGGATCTTAAAGACCTGCAACATAAAGAGGAGAGTATAGATGACGATAGTAGTACCAAATCAGAAATTAGTTCTTCCAACTAGTTCTTCTGACAAATCTGAAGACACATCAAAAAATAAAATACCTACAGACGCCAACGGCATTAAAGAGTATTTAGAATCCCTTCCAGAACCTATTGGTTACCGTATGTTAATACGACCATATGCTGGAGAATCTAAAACTAAAGGTGGTTTAATTTTATCGGAAAATACACAAGACACTATTGCTATGACAACCGTTATTGGAATCGTAGTTAAAATGGGTGATCTCTGTTATTTAGATAAAGAAAAATTCCCTACAGGCCCATGGTGTAAAGAAGGTCAATTTGTGATGTATGGCAGATATGCTGGATCTCGTTTCAAAACAAAATATGGTGAACACCGTATTTTAAATGATGATGAGATTATTGGTCTTGTTAAGCGTCCACAAGATATTCTTCACTTATACTAAAGGAAAAAACAAATGATAGATGAAAAAAAACTTCCAGAAGTGGAACTTGATCTTGACGATGTCAAAGAACAAGAAATACAAATAAAAGAAGAGTCAAAATCAGAGAAAAAACTACCAAGTTTAAATGTTGGTGAAGTTGATCTTGGTTATACAACTCATTCTAAAGAAGATAAAAAAGAAAAGGATGAAATTGAACAGGCAGATGAAACTAAACCAGTTGAACAATTAAAAACTACTGAAACTAAAACTGATGACTTATCAGAAATTTCAGATTCTGTTCAAAAGCGAATTGATAAATTAACTCGTAGATACAGAGAAGCTGAAAGAAGAGAACAAGCGGCTGTAGATTTTGCAAAAGGTTTGCAAAAAAAATACACAGACTACGAAAAGAAATTTGATACTGCTGATGGCAACTACTTGAAAGAATTTGATGCAAGAGTAAATGCTCAAAGAGAACAAGTAAAAATAAAGCTTAAAGCAGCTATTGAAGCCAATGATCCTAATCTGATCATGGAAGCTAACGATGAGTTAACGCAATTAGCTGTTCAAAAAGAAAAAGCTAAATTGCAAATGGCTGATCGTGAGATAAGATCTAAACAGCTTGAAGAACAAAAAATTCTTGAAGTTGAAGAAGCTAAGACAAGAAAAGAAAACGTTGTTATACCCAGACCTAGCGAAAAAGCTAAGGAGTGGGCCACTAAAAATACTTGGTTCGGGGATGATAAAATCATGACCCAAGCCGCCTTTTCAATCCATGAAGAACTAGTTGGCAGTGGTGTTGAAGTAGAGAGCGATGAGTATTATAATGAGATAAATAAACGTATGAAGGGACATTTTCCTCATAGGTTTGTTGTTGAACAAGAACAACGTAAGCCCGTCCAAGTTGTTGCTTCCGCTGGAAGAAAACAAGAGGGACGCAGAACTGTGAGACTCACCAAATCACAAGTTGCTATTGCTAAAAAATTAGGGGTGCCACTAGAAGAATACGCTAAATACGTGAAGGAGGCAAATTAGTATGAGCGATAAGGAAAATAAAAGATCTTCACGCGCGTCCGAAGAATTTAAGGTTGATAGAAATAAACCTTGGGCGCCACCATCATCTCTGGATGCACCACCTGCGCCAGACGGCTATGTCCATAGATGGATCAGAGTCGAGTCAATGGGTTTTCAAGATACTGCAAATGTATCTAAGAAAATGAGAGAAGGTTGGGAATTTGTTAGGTCCGAGGAAATTATAAGTAGATTCGGAAAAAACCAATATCCAATTATCCATGACGGTAAGTACGCAGGGTTGATCGGGGTTGCTGGCCTAGTGTTGGCTAGGATACCAGAAGAGATTGTTAAATCACGCGCAGAGTATTTCAAAAGAATTACTCAAGATAGAATTAACGCGATTGATTCAGATCTAATGAAGGAACAACGACCTGAGATGCCTATTAATATTAATAGACAATCTCGCGTAACTTTTGGTGGTGGAAATAAAAAGTAATCTTTTTATAATACCGACCAAAATAAATATAAACTATAAACAAGGAGTATAAAAAAATGGCAAACGTACTAGAAAAATTTGGTCTTAGACCATCTAGACAGCTAAACGGCAGCCCATTTATTAATGCTCAGAACAGATATAGAATATCAGCTAACAATACAACTGCGATTTTCCAAGGAGATTTAGTTATACCAACTACTTCTGGAACAATTACAAGATATGTTGCTGGAACTTCTACTGCTGTTGTGGGTGTATTCAATGGTTGCTTTTATACAGACCCAACGACTCAAAAACCGACTTGGAAAAATTATTATCCAGCAAGCACAAATGCTTCAGACATTACTGCATTTGTAATTGATGGTCCAAACACGGTATTTGAAATCAATGCAAGTGGTGTAATAGCCATTACTGGTCTGTTTTCGAACTATGACGTAGTAAATACAACAGGTAGCACTCAAACTGGAATATCTTATGTTCAGTTAGATGGCGGATCTGCAAATACTACGAACACGTTACCGTTAATGGCAATTGATATATCACAAGATCCACAAAACAGTGATGTAACAGCTACTAACGCTGACATAGTTGTGAGAATAAATAATCACTTCTACAAACAAAACCAAACAGGTCTATAAAATAGGAGAATAAAACTATGGCTATATCACGTTCACAGCTAGTTAAAGAACTAGAGCCAGGATTGAATGCACTATTCGGCCTGGAATACAACAGATACGATAACGAAGACGCAGAAATCTTTGTAACAGAAACTTCAGATCGAGCTTTCGAAGAAGAAGTTATGTTATCAGGATTCGGCACAGCGGAAGTCAAACAAGAAGGTGCTCCAGTAACATTTGATAATGCTACAGAAGCATACACTTCTAGATACACTCATAACACGATTGCTTTAGCATTCGCGATTACTGAGGAAGCTATTGAAGATAACTTGTATGATAGACTTGCTGCGAGATACACTAGAGCATTGGCAAGATCAATGTCGCAAACTAAACAAACGATTGCGGCTAACATCTTAAACAATGGTTTCAGTGCTTCTTACACAGGTGGTGATGGAAAAGCTTTATTAGCTTCAGATCATCCTCTTGCTAACGGTGGAACGTTTAGAAATATACTTTCTACTGCTGCTGACTTATCAGAAACATCACTTGAGCAATCTCTAATCGACATTGCTGCATTTGTAGACGAAAGAGGTCTAAAAGTTGCTCTACAAGGTAGAAAATTGGTAATTCCTAAAGAATTACAATTTACTGCTGAGAGAATCTTGAGAACACCTTTATCAACTACTGCAGGTGGTTCTAATGCGTTCGCGAAAAACGACATCAACGCTATGTTAAATATGGGAATGATCCCAGAGGGTTACAGAGTTAACCACTTTTTAACAGACACTGATGCATTTTTCATCATGACTGACGCACCAAATGGATTAAAACACTTTGTAAGATCGCCAATTAAAACGGCAATTGAAGGTGATTTTGATACTGGAAACGTTAGATTCAAAGCTAGAGAAAGATACAGTTTCGGCTGGTCTGACCCTAGAGGAATCTTCGGTTCTGCAGGAGCTTAAGAACTAATTATTATACTGGGGTGTTATTTACACCCCAGTATATCTAATGTAAAATAAAATTATGAAATCAGACGTTAAACCAGTTGTATGTGCAAGTAATTCAACTAATGCTGTATTATTTACAGGACCAACACGATTAAGAGGATATACTATTCAATCAACAGGCGTTTCTGGAACAGCAATTATTAATGGTTTAAGTAATTCAACTACTGTTTCTTCTTCAACTAATACACAAGTTTATATTCCAGTACAAAGTGGTGCTGGGCTTACACAAACATTTACAATTCCAGAAGATGGAGTTTTATATGCAGAACGTAATGGTACTGATATAATAGATGGAATTGGTGTTACTGCAAATACTTCTGCATTAATTATAACTTTATATATAGATAAATAGTATTAAAATGGCTGGCTTTGGTTCTCAAAAAAGAGGAACAGGTAAAGCTGTTAAAAAATTCGCCATCGGTGGATCATCAATATATGCATCCGCATATTTAGGAAAACCAGGATATACAGAAGCAGAAAATCTATATCAACAGTTTGATCCTCTTGGTCAAGCTGAATTAAAAGAAATTACAAAATCATCAAAAGAAGCATCAAAACCAAAAGAGGAAGAAAAAGAAGAACTTGCTAAAGGTGGAATGCCAGCAAGAAATAAAAAGAATTTTAGATCTACAGAAGCTGGCGCAGGAATGACACAAGCTGGAGTTAAATCTTATAGAAGAATGAATCCAGGTTCAAAATTAAGTACAGCTGTAACAGAAGATAAACCAGGTCCAAAAAGAGCAGCAAGAAGAAAATCATATTGTGCTAGATCTGCTGGACAAATGAAAATGTTTCCAAAAGCAGCAAAAGACCCTAATTCTAGATTAAGACAAGCAAGAAAAAGATGGA
>Ga0114967_10002496_pt1 | contig 15370 bp, 18 predicted proteins | sample M_130628_MF_Meta_FD_92639 | JGI IMG/M metagenome (GOLD analysis project Ga0114967, IMG submission 92639) | Freshwater microbial communities from Lake Montjoie, Canada to study carbon cycling - M_130628_MF_MetaG | ecosystem: Environmental > Aquatic > Freshwater > Lake | place: Lake Montjoie... | reverse complement strand
GCGACACGATTGCCGAACTTTTGTCGCAAAGTGAAATCGTCGGTGACGCCATTGCAAACGGTAGCCTCGGTATCGTCGGGGCGACCTACAACTTGCGTGAGGGTCACGTAATCCCCTCCATCGTCTTTGGCGATATCGACTAAACACTGAAGGAGTTACCGTGAGCGAGTTCCGAATCGAACACGACACCATGGGCGAGGTTCGCGTCCCCGTCGATGCGCTCTACAGCGCACAGACCCAGCGTGCGGTCGAAAACTTCCCCATCTCGGGAAGCGGGCTCGAGCCGGCGCAGATTGTTGCCCTCGCCCAAATCAAGCGAGCAGCCGCCATCGTCAACGAAAAATTGGGCATCATCCCGGCCGACATTCGTGACGCCATCGTTGCGTCGGCTGACGAAATCATCTCTGGAAAGCACCACGACCAATTTCCCGTCGACACGTATCAGACCGGTTCTGGCACGTCGTCCAACATGAACATAAACGAGGTGCTCGGGAACCTGGCTACCGCAAAGCGTGGCGACACTGTTCACCCGAACGACCACGTCAACGCGTCACAGTCCTCGAACGACGTATTCCCGACGTCGGTGCACCTCGCCGTCACTGCGGCACTTCTCGGTGACGCGATCCCCGCGCTCGACCACCTCGCGACCGCCCTCGAGAAGAAATCGAAAGCGTGGGCATCGATGGTGAAGCCCGGCCGCACCCACCTCATGGATGCGACTCCCGTCACGCTCGGACAGGAATTTGGCGGATATGCCCGCCAGATTCGCCTCGGAATTGAGCGAATCCAGTCGACCATCGTCCGCGTCGCCGAAGTTCCCCTCGGAGGTACCGCCGTTGGAACCGGAATCAACACTCCGGCAGGGTTCTCGGCGGCCGTCATCGCCGAACTTGCGTCCTCGACCAAGCTTCCTGTCACCGAAGCGAAAGACCACTTCGAAGCTCAGGGTGCCCGCGACGGTCTCGTTGAGGCGTCGGGTGCACTGCGGGTCATTGCGGTGTCGCTCACCAAGATCTGCAACGACATTCGTTGGATGGGCTCTGGTCCGAACACGGGAATCGCCGAAATCAACATTCCCGACTTACAGCCCGGATCGTCCATCATGCCCGGCAAGGTGAACCCCGTCATCCCAGAGGCTGTTCTCATGGTGTGCGCCAAGGTGATCGGAAATGACGCAACAATCGCCTGGGCCGGGGCTTCCGGTGCGTTCGAGCTCAACGTCGCAATCCCAGTGATGGGAACGTCCCTACTCGAATCGATTCGACTTCTCGCCAACTCGAGCCGCGTGCTTGCTGACAAAACAGTCGATGGTCTCGAGGCCAACGCAGAACGAGCGGCGGCTCTCGCGGGCATGTCCCCCAGCATCGTCACGCCGCTGAACCGCATCATCGGCTACGAAGCTGCAGCAAAGATCGCAAAGCACTCGGTCAAGGCCGGACTCACCGTGCGCGATGCGGTCATTGACCTCGGGTATGTCGAACGAGGTGAAATCACTCTCGAGCAGTTGGATTCCGCTCTCGACCTCTTGTCGATGACCCGCCCCGGCGTCGCGAAGTAGTTTCCTGGCGGAGGCGCGTGCCGCACAGTGGGCGGGAACCGCGATAAAATTGTGGAGTGCGCTTTGTTCTTTTCGTAATCGACCACGCGTCCAATTCGGGGAACGCCACCGAAATGGAGGCAATCGATGCGTTCAACGATTCCCTGCGGTCAAACGGGCAATGGGTTTTTGCCTGCGGTATCGGCGCACCAACAACGGCTTCGTTGATGGACGCGCGCGGCGGTCGTTCCGAGGTTATCGACGGGTCACTCTTCCACGAAATCGATTTCTATAGCGGGTTCTGGATTGTTAACGTGGATTCGGACGACCAAGCACGGGAACTGACCCTGGCTGCATCACACGCATGCAATCGACGAGTGGAACTTCGACCACTTCTGGGGTGACATCAGCGTAGTGTGACGTCATGGAATCACTCGCCGTCTTAGTGACGCTGCTGTTGCTGGCGCAAGTGTTGTTCGCGCTGGTCGTAATCGCCTTTGCAATCGTGGCGCGATTCCGCGGGCGATTCCGGCGCACCGCGTTGACACTGGTCGTCCTTCTCACGATTGAAACCGCATGGGCGTTGTGGGTACTGCCGGCATTCGGCATTCCGTCCCTTATCGCGCTGATTCTGGCGGCAGGAATCTACTGGTGGCCGAAACGCCCGTCCGCTCGTCCGACCCGCTCGTAGACTGCAGTCATGTCGAACAAACCCGCACCGCGACGAGCGTTCAAGCCACCCGTCGGCGACGTGGCCAAGTACGAAGACTTCGACGGCGAATGGCGTGGGATCGGGTTGGGCGCTCCAGCCCGGCGTGCACTCGTCGATGCGAAACTGTATAAAGTTTCCGACCTTCGCAAGATTTCCCTTAAGGACCTCGCCGCTCTTCATGGAATGGGAAAGTCGGCGATTGCCCGCATCAAAGTGATTATGACGGCTAAACGAATCACGTTTCTTCCCGATTCCTGAGCCCTTCACGAGACGTAATTTTTGTGTCCCTTCCGCGAGAACTATCTAGAATGAAAGCAATGATGGATACGACAATCGACGACTTCCCCGCCCCCACTCTGGAATACCAGATTGCGGACATTTCGCTTGCGCCTGCCGGGCGCCACCAAATTACGCTGGCCGAGAACGACATGCCGGGGCTCATGGCAATCCGCAAGGAATTTGCGAGCGAACAACCCCTCGCCGGGGCTCGGATCTCGGTGTCACTGTCCATCACGGTGGAAACCGCCGTGTTCGTGGAAACTCTCGTCGCACTGGGCGCGAAGGTTCGCCTCGCGAGCTGCAACATTTTCTCGAGTCAAGACCAGACCGCGGCGGCGCTCGTCGTCGGAAATGGAACCCCCGAGACCCCCCGAGGAATCGAAGTCTTCGGGTGGAAGGGCGAGACTACCCAAGAGTTCTGGGACCTCACCGACACGTCACTCGAATGGTCGTCGCACAACGGCGGTGCCCCGCTCGGCCCGACAAGCATCGTCGATGACGGTGGCGACCTGATTTATCTCGTTCACCAGGGAAAAACCTTCGAGGAGACGGGCCTGGTCGTGCAGGAAGACTCATGGGACGAGAACGAGTTCAACGTCGTTCGCGGGATTCTCGAAAAGTCGCGAGTCACAAACCCCACTCGCTTTGCCACCATCGTCGAGGGCATTGTCGGCGCATCCGAAGAGACCACGACCGGAATCCACCGGCTCCAGCATCTTCTGCGAACGCAAGATTTGCTGTTCCCTGTCATCAACGTGAACGACGCGGTAACCAAGTCCAAGTTCGACAACAAGTACGGAATTCGCCATTCCCTCATCGACGGTCTCAATCGCGCGACCGACGTCCTCATCGGTGGAAAGGTGGCTTTTGTCGCCGGATACGGCGACGTCGGTAAGGGCTGTGCCGAAGCGCTGTCGGGCCAGGGCGCGCGCGTCATCGTGTCCGAGGTTGACCCCATCTGCGCTCTCCAAGCGGTCATGGACGGCTACCAGGTGGCGAAGCTCGAATCCGTCATCGAACAGATTGATTTCTTTATCACCACGACAGGCAACCGCGACATCTTCCGCCCCGAACACTTTGTTCGAATGAAACACCAGGCGATCCTCGCCAACGTCGGACACTTCGACAATGAAATCGACATGATTGGTCTCGCGGCAATCCCGGGCGTCATTTGTTCCGAGATCAAGCCTCTCGTTCACGAGTGGGTGCTCCCCACTGGTCGCTCACTCATCGTTCTCAGCGAGGGTCGCGTCATGAACCTCGGGAACGCGACAGGTCACCCCAGTTTCGTGATGAGCGCGTCGTTCACGAACCAAGCGCTGGCACAAATCGACATCGCGCGAAACGGGTCGACCATGACGAAGGCCGTCCATCTCATCAGCAAAGAGAACGACGAGAAGGTCGCGCGCCTCCACCTCGCCGCACTCGGAGTCGAATTGACCACGCTCTCTGAGGAACAGGCTCGCTACATTGGTGTTCCGGTCGAAGGCCCGTTCAAGTCGGACCATTACCGCTACTAACGTCTAACGACCGCTGAGCCGCGCCAGGAACTCCTTTGTGCGCGCTTCGCGAGGTTTGCGGAAGAACTCCGCGGCCTCACCCTCCTCAGCAATGACGCCTTTGTCGAGGAAAATCACCCAATCGGCAACATCGCGGGCGAACGACAGTTCGTGAGTCGCCATAACAATTGTGGTTCCTGACTGCTTGAGGTCACGGATCAGCTCGAGCACTTCTCCCACGAGTTCGGGGTCGAGTGCGCTCGTCACCTCGTCGAGCAGCAACAGTTTCGGGTTCAGCGCAACGGCCCTGACAATCGCCGTCCGCTGTTGTTGTCCGCCCGATAGTTTGTCGGGGTAGGAATGTGATTTGTCCGAAAGCCCGATTCGATCGAGCCAGCGAAGCGCAATCGATTCCGCCTCTTCTTTCGACTTTCCCTGCACGTGACGAAGTGCGAGCGTGATGTTGTCGAGGATGCTCAGGTGGGCGAAGAGGTTGAAGGATTGAAAAACGAGCCCGATTTCTTGTCGCACCAGGTCCTGGTCGACCTCCGGGGCACTAATGTCCTGGTCCTCAAGCCAGATCTGCCCGTCGTCAATTTGTTCGATGAGATTGAGGCACCGCAGAAGTGTCGACTTGCCCGAACCGGAGGAACCGATGAGCGCGACAATCTGACCGGGATACACCTCGAGGTCGACGCCACCGAGCACCATGCGCTCGTCGTAGTTCTTGCGAATTCCAGTCGCTCGGAGACGAGGTTTCGACCAGTCGATGTCTGTCACAGTGCACTTCCTGACTGTTCGCGCTGAGCCAGTTTTGCCGAGATGCGATCGGTGAATCGAACGGTCGGAATTGCGAGCAACACAAAGAGGATTCCAGCGAGAACATACGGGGTGAAGTTGGCGTAAGTGGCGACTTCAATTTGTGCTCCTCGAACCGCGTCGATGGCTCCGAGAACAGAGATGAGCCCGACGTCTTTCTGGAGGGCAACGAAGTCGTTCATGAGCGGAGGCGCGACGCGACGGATAGCCTGCGGCAATACGACCAATCGCATGGATTTTCCGTAGGACAGACCGAGAGAGCGTGCAGCCAATCGTTGAGACGGATGAATTGACTCGATTCCCGCTCGGAACACCTCGGACACGTACGCCGAATACGTCAGGGTGAGGGCAACGGTTCCCAGGACCTCGACAGGGATGCGACCGAGCCACTCGAGTCGAAGCCCCGGAATTCCAAACCCGACGATGTACAACACGATGATGAGCGGCAGACCACGGAAGAAATCGACGTAGCCATGAGCGAAAAGTCGCAGCGGGAAGAACACAGGGTTGCGAAGGGTCCGCAGGAGTGCGAGTAACAATCCGAAAACGACAACCGAAATGGTCGTGAAGAACAACACACGAAGGTTGAGCCAAATACCTTCGAGAATTCGGGGGAACGCTTCGATTCCGACCTCAATGTTGAAGAAGGATTCCGTGACGCGTTCCCACCCGGGTGTTGACACGAGACCAATCGCGACGACAAGCGAAAACAGCAATGTCGACGCGATAGCAACAAGCGTCGACTTTCGTTTCCGTTGAATGCGAAACGACCGACGCGCGCGTTCGATGGCCGACGGTTCGTATTCACTCTGGGTCTGAGTCATGGGTCCTCGTAACGAGAAATGGGAGGTCGCCGAGACGACCTCCCAAATCTAACAGTTGGACTACTGAAGGACGGGTGCGCCTGCGTAGTCGGCAAGCCATTCGGTCTCGAGAGCGGCCAGCGTTCCGTCTTCGCGCAAAGCGTCGACGGCGGCGGTGACCGCTGCGGTCAAGGGGCTGTCCTTGTCGAGAACCAGACCGAACTGGTCGCCCGATGCGGCTCCCGAGATCTGGCCGACGATGGTTCCACCGTCAATCTCGACGGCGGTCAGGTACAGGGCCGTCGGAAGGTCGACGACGAGCGCATCAATCTGTCCCGCGGCAAGAGCGGCCTTGGCGTCGTCGTTCGAGTTGAACGCCGATGCACCAGCGGTCGGCTGGATGATTTCCTCAATCGCGGTGAAGCTTGTCGTCCCGGTAGCTGCGCCGATAACGAGGTCTTTCAGGTCGGCAATTGACGTGGCGCCATCGGCCTTCGAGCCCTTGACCGTGATGACGGTCTGGGTGGTCTCGTAGTACGGCGACGAGAAGTCAACAGACGCCTTGCGCTCATCCGTGATCGAGTACTGCTGGAGGTTGAAGTCGAAGTTCTTGACACCGGGCTGAATGGCCTCGTCAAACGTAGTGCGAACCCAGACGACGTCCTCGGGGGCGAACCCGAGTTGCTCGGCAACCGCGTAAGCCACCGCGGCCTCGAAGCCTTCGCCCGATTCAGGCGCGTCGCCGACAACCCACGGTTCATATGCGGGAAGGCCCGTTCCGATGGTGAGTTTTCCGGCCGTAATGGTCTGGAGTACTTCCGGCTCTGCGGTAGGTACAGGTTCGGCGGGAGCCGAGCAACCCGCGATAGCAAGCACACCGGCAACAATCGCCGATGAAACCGCGGTGCGGAATGCGGTCAAACGTGAAGTGGTGATGGACATGGTCTCCCCTTTGTGTGAAGTGTTCTCGCAATTCTCGCGGGCAAATGCCCACGTCTCAACTTTCCTTACGTTCTATTACGTGTCGACCGTGAATGCCGATTCGAAGGCATCAAGCGCCAAGTTCGAATCGCCCGACGCCCAGCCTTCCAGTCCAATGACCTTATCGAATTTCAGCGCCACGAGTTCGCGAGCAATCCGCGGATAGTTAATCTCGCCCGTCCCTGGTTCCTGTCGCCCCGGAACGTCAGCAACTTGTATCTCGCCGATCCACGGCAGCGCTTGACGAACAAGTTCGACAAGGTTCCCCTCGCCAATCTGGGCGTGATACAGATCAAGGTTGAGTTGGAGGTGCGGGTTGTCGATGCTGGACACGAGGTCGATGGTGTCTTCCGCGCGCGCGAACGGAGTCCCGGGGTGGTCAACAAGCAGATTGAGGTTCTCGAGCATGAACACGGCGTTGTGCGTGGCACCAAGGTCAGCGAGTCGTGACAGAGTGTCCTCCGCGGTTCGGCGTTCGGCCGCCGAAACCGTGTTGCGCGGGCGAATCGCCTGACCATCGCCGTCCAGTCCCGTTCCGTGAACGTTCAGCCGATCGGCCGAGATGATGCGCGACGCCACGATGGATTGCTCCGCCGTTTCGAGGAGTCGCGCAATCCCGTCCGCCTCAAGCAGGTCACCCTCGATGTACCCGGTCATCGAGGTGAAATTCGCACCCGTGGCGGCGAGTTCTTCTAAATCCTTGGTAGTCCAGTTCCAGATTTCGACCCCGAAGCCTCGCTCGTGAATCGCGTGCACTCGCTCGACGAACGGTAACTCGGTGAACAACATTTCGGCCGACGCGGCCAACACATACGGCACAATTACTCCTCCGGCTCGTTCGCTCAAACCTAGCGGAGCGTTCGCTCCAAGCTAGGCGATCTCGTAGTTGTCCAGAAGGTCGGTGACGAGGGCTGCGATGTCGGATCGTTCGCTGCGCTGAAGGGTGATGTGACCGAACAGATTCTGTCCCTTGAGCGCTTCAATGACACTCGCAATCCCGTCGTGACGACCGACGAGCAAGTTGTCTCGTTGCGCGACGTCGTGCGTGAGGACCACACGCGAGTTCTGCCCGATTCGGCTGAGCACAGTGAGCAACACGTTGCGCTCGAGCGACTGGGCTTCATCGACGATGACAAATGCGTCGTGCAGCGAGCGACCACGAATGTGGGTGAGGGGCAGAACCTCGATGAGTCCGCGCTCGACGATTTCCTCCATCACGTTGTCGCTGACGACGGAACCAAGTGTGTCGAAGGTTGCCTGCGCCCAAGGGTTCATCTTTTCGTCTGCGTCACCGGGCAGGTAGCCGAGGTTCTGGCCTCCGACCGCGTACAACGGGCGGAACACCATGATCTTTTTGTGCAGTCGCTTCTCGAGAACCGCATCGAGCCCTGCACAAAGTGCAAGCGCGCTCTTACCGGTTCCAGCTCGACCTCCCAGCGATACGATCCCCAGTTTCTGGTCTTGCAGCATGTCGATGGCGAGTCGCTGCTCGGCGCTGCGGCCGTGCAACCCAAACAAATCTCGGTCGCCGCGAACCAGTTCGATGTTTTTCGGCCCGACAACACGGGCAAGAGCGGAACCTCGTTCGGAGTGGATGACCAAGTTAGTGTTGCGGGGCAGGTCTTCGACGAGCGTCGTGCGAAGTTCTTCTTTCTCGTACAACTTCTGCATGTCGTCGCCGGACAGGGAAATCTCGGCAAGCCCGGTCCAGCCGGAATCGGCGGCGAGCTCAGCTCGGTATTCCTCGGCCGCGAGGCCGATGCTGGATGCTTTCACGCGCAACGGGAGGTCCTTGGACACGACGACGACATCGAGGCCTTCGTTCGACAGATTCAACGCGACCGCGAGAATTCGGGTGTCGTTGTCGCCGAGACGCAACCCAGACGGAAGTGCAGTGTCATTCGTGTGGTTCAGCTCAACACGAAGCGTTCCACCGTCTCCGACCGAAATCGGCATGTCGAGTCGCTCGTGTTTGATGCGCAGGTTGTCGAGGTACCGCAACGCTTGGCGGGCGAAATAGCCGAGTTCCGGATCATTTCGCTTCTTCTCGAGTTCCGAAATCACGACCACGGGCAGGACAACCTCGTGTTCGGCGAATCGGAAAATCGCTCGCGGATCGGACAGCAACACCGACGTGTCGAGCACGTAGGTGCGCTGAGCGGTGGCGGCTGACGTCGAAGCGGAAGTGGACGATGCGGCGGTGGGCTTGGGCACTCAGTCTCCGTTCAGATGCGGCGGTAACCGCGTGGCGACAAGACCGTGTGGCCTCTTCGCCACGTGAATTACCTCATACAGAAAAACTACGTCTCGCGAGTGAACGAGGTCGGTGTGACACGCCGTAAAACGAAGTCGTAACTTACCGTTCACGCACCGTATCGACGTTGTCGGCGGGCAAAGTCTCGAAGAGCGCGGAGCAGGTCAATCTCGCGCAAGTCCGGGCCGAGCGCCTCAACAAAGTACAGTTCGGAATGCGCGGTTTGCCATAGCATGAAATCCGAAATGCGCTGTTCGCCAGACGTACGAATCACGAGGTCCAGGTCTGGCTGACCCGCGGTGTACAAGTGGCCTGAAATGTTGTCGAGTGTCATGTCATCGGCGAGTGAGTCGATTCCGCGACCCGCCGCTTGATGCTCGCGAATAATGTCGCGGACGGCTTCGGTGATTTCGTGACGTCCGCCGTATCCCACCGCCAAATTGACGTGCAGACCGGTGTGGGTCGCGGTCGAACCCGCCGCCTTCTCCAGTGCCGTCCGCAGCGAAACCGGAAGTTTGTCGGCATCGCCCACGTGATGAACTCGCCAGTTAGGGACTCGGGCGAGGTCAGTTGCCAGACTTGCGATGATGCGAGTCAGATTCTTCAGTTCGGCACTGGGGCGACCATTCAGATTGTCGGTCGACAACAAGTACAACGTGACAATCTGAACTCCCGCAGTGTCACACCATTCGAGGAATTCGCGCATCTTGCTCGCGCCCGCTTCATGACCCTCAGCTATCGTGACGCCGTCTTGCAATTGTGCCCATCTGCGATTCCCGTCAATGATCATTCCGACATGTCGCGGCGGAGTCGTTTCGCGCAGTTGGTTTTGAAGTCGCGTCGCGTACAACCCGTAGAGGGCCGACTTGATCGATGTCCGAAGTGACAAAGCTAGTTACCCGTTTCCGGTTTCCTTGTCGACGTCTGCGATGAGTTTGTCGACCGCAACCTCGGCATCGACGTTGGCCACGGCTTCTTCTCGATAACGCAAACGGCGCATTCGGCGGTTCATGTCCAGGATCAGGAAGATGGAGGTGATGGCGACCGCCGCGGTGATGAGGAACCCGACAACGCCGGGAGTGACCCCGTTCGGATCGATCTTCTCGGCGAGGATCAGTGCGGTGTTCAAGGTGTCTCCGTTTCGCGTAGCCTGATTACAGAGTACCGAAGGGCAGTATGACATCTCCCACAACCCCTCCTGCGGGCCGCTACGGTGGTTCGAGTTCTCCCACGCGTTCAGTATGGATAATCGCGTCCGTCTCATTGCTCGCATTCTTTTCGTGGGTGACGTGGGTTTTTGCGACAGACCCGACCACGGGAATCGAATGGGTTGCGTTCGAGTCAACCGGCGGCGAAACGACCGCGTCGATGAAGTTCCAGATCTCTGCACCCCCCGGAACTCCCATCACGTGTGCGTTGCGCACCGTCGATGCGTCGATGGACACGAACGGTTGGGTTGTGAAGTCGTACCCGGCGTCCGACCAATTCACGACTCAGTATTCCGAAACCATCAAGGCCGTCAGCGAGGTATCCGGCATCGATGTCTTCCGTTGCTGGCGCAACGACCGTTAGTCGTTTTGTTCAGAGGGACCGGTCACGACTACCCTAGACAGACACCCCTTTAAAGGAGATTCTCGCCATGGCACCCATGTGGCTTACCCAGGAAGCGTTCGACCGCCTCGCGCTCGAACTCGAAACGCTGTCGACGACAGGTCGCGCCGAGATTGTGAAGCGAATCGAGATGGCGCGTTCCGAGGGTGACCTCAAAGAAAACGGCGGCTATCACGCCGCCAAAGACGAACAGGGCAAAATCGAGGCTCGTATTCGCGAATTGATGGACATGCTGAAGCAGGCACACGTCGGTTCCGAGCCCGTCGATGCCTCTCGAGTGGCGTCCGGCACAATCGTGACCGCACACATCCACGGCGACGAAGAGAAATTTCTTCTCGGTTCCCGCGAGGTTGCCGGGGACACCGACCTCGATGTTTACAGTGAGAACAGCCCCCTGGGCCAAGCTATCGTCGGGCTCGAGCCCGGCGACACGGCAACCTTCACCGCACCGAGCGGCGCCGAAATCGCGGTCGAGATTATCGCGATCGAACCGTTCCTCGGTTAGAAGTCAACGCGGGGTTCGAAGCCTTCGGCGCGCAATGCCTCGAGAACTTGTGACGCATGCTCTGGTCCTCGCGTCTCGACGTGAATCTCGAGTTCGGCTTGGGTGATCTGAAGGTCGGTTCCGTGGCGAGTGTGCATAACCTCAACGACATTGGAGTTGTGTTCAGCGAGGATCTCTGAGATTTTCGCGAGTTGCCCGGGGCGGTCGGGAAGAGGAATTCGCATTCTCATGTAGCGCCCTGTTGTGACAAGGCCACGGGCGATGACACGTTCCATCAACATCGGATCGATATTGCCGCCTGACAAAACAACTACAGTCTTGCCGACCGCATCAATTTTTTCAGCGAGGATTGCTGCGACGCCGACGGCGCCGGCCGGTTCGACGACCAACTTGGCGCGTTCGAGAAGCATGACGAGTGCACGGGCGATGTCGTCATCGCTGACGGTTACAACTTCGTCAACGGTGTCTTTGATGATGGCGAAATTCAGGGTGCCTGGTCGCGCAACGGCGATTCCATCCGCGATGGTCGGCTTCATCTCGATGGTCGTTGGTTCACCGGCTTGAAGGGATGGTGGGTAAGCCGCGGCGTTCGCCGATTGGACACCGATGACACGGATAGACCGGCCATTTTCTGCCGCGTGTTGTTTCATCGCGCTGGCGACACCAGAAATCAGTCCTCCTCCACCAATCGGGACGATGACCGTTTCGACGTCCGAGACTTGCTCGAATATTTCGAGACCGACCGTTCCTTGACCGGCGACTACGTCGGCGTGGTCAAAGGGCGGGATAAACACGGCACCGGTTTTCTCGGCGAATTCCTTCGCCGCCGCGAGCGATTCGGTAAACGACGGGCCAAGAAGGACGACTTCAGCGCCGTAATCCTTCGTCGCCAACAACTTGGGCAGGGCGACTCCCATCGGCATAAAAATCGTTGCCTGAATACCCAGTTCTCGAGCCGCGAGAGCGACCCCCTGAGCGTGGTTTCCGGCGCTGGCCGCGACGACCCCGCGCGCTCGTTCGTCTGGGCTCAACTTGCTCATGCGGTTGTATGCGCCGCGAATCTTGTATGCACCGGTGCGCTGCAGATTTTCGCACTTGAGCACAACTTCAACGCCCAAAATTCCCGAGAGGTACCGGGACTCTTCGATCGGGGTTTCCTGGGCAACCGCGGACACAACGTCACGCGCGGCGATGAAATCCGCGAGTGTGGGGCCGGCGATTGCTGTTGTCATGATGTGTTCCTCGGAAAACGCTACCGTAATAAGCATGACGACCGTCTCTGCCGCCGAGGCGCGACGCCTTGCGCTTGTCGCCCAGGGCTTCGGTTCCTCACCGCGCGGACGCGTCACAATCGAACACCTCACCGACGCCATCGCCCGTCTCGGCGTTCTTCAACTCGATTCGGTCAACGTGTTTGAACGCAGTCATTACCTGCCCCTGTTCTCTCGACTCGGCGTATATGACACCGCTCAGCTTGACCACATGTTGCTCGATCCACACGTCCCCGCCACACACGTCGAATACTGGGCCCACGAGGCCGCGTTCATTCCGGTTGAGTCGTGGCCCCTGTGGCAGTGGAAAATGCGCGAGAGCCGCGAACGCAACGAGAGACCCGATTCGTGGTTGGCACAGCGCCGGAAGCTCGCCAACGAACTCCTCGTCCGACTCCATTCGGAAGGCCCCGCGACGTTCAGCCAACTCGAGGGTAATCGGGACGAACGACGAGGCAGTTGGTGGGACTGGAGCGATGTGAAGCGTGCTCTCGAATACCTTTTTGAGGACGGCGTGATCACCGCGATTGGCCGGACCAACTTCCAGCGAATCTACGCTCCCGTGGCCGATGTCATTCCATCCGACCTCCTAGACACAAGCATCGACAAACCGATTGCCCGACGTGCCCTTGTTCTTGACGCGGTTCGTGCGCTCGGTGTCGGGGTTCTCGCGGACATTGCGGACTATTACCGATTCAAAGTCGCACCTACCAAAGTCGCCCTGGACGAGTTAAACGAATCGGGCGCTATCCAGCGTGTGACGGTCGGTGGATGGACGCACCGTGGTGAGGCCCTCGACGCCTACATGGTTTCGGGCGCGACGATCCCTAACCGAGCACCACACGTGTCGACCATCCTCACACCGTTTGACCCCATCACCTGGAATCGTGCTCGAGCGAGCAGAATGTTCGGTTTCGACTACCGAATTGAGATCTACACTCCGGCAGCGAAGCGCGTCTACGGGTATTACTCGCTACCAATTCTCATGGATGATGCACTGGTCGGGCGTATCGACCTCAAGGCCGACCGAAAGACCCGAACACTAATCGTCAAGAGCGCGCACTGGGAGCCGAAGCGACCGAAGAACGCCGCCGAGCGTCTTTCCGACGTCGTTCGACGAGCGGCCTCCTGGCGGGGACTCGAGAACATCGTGGTGGACGACTGGGGCGATGCCGCTACCGACCTGAGACGAATCCTTTAGAACTTCCCGCCGATTTCGAGAAGTCGACGGACACGGTCGGCGATGGGCGGGTGAGTCGAAAACATGCGCTCGAGGAAGTTTGGCTTGTTGGGGTCAGCGATCCACATGTGAGCCATTGAGGCCGACTGGCGTTGAAGCGGCGCAGAATATTCTCCAAGTTTGTGAAGCGCGCTCGCAAGACCGTCGGGGTTTCGGGTCGTCATCGCACCGGTCGCGTCGGCAAGGAACTCGCGTTGGCGCGAAATCCCCGCCTGAACGAGTGCCGACACGAGGGGCGCGATGACCATGGCCACCAGTCCAAAGACAAGTGACAGGATGGCCAGACCACCGCTGTCGCCTCCGCGAGAGTTACGGCTTCCGTAAAACGCCATTCGGAACATCATGTCCGCGATGAATCCGACCGCGACGACGAGCCCAAACACAATCGTCGAGACGCGAATGTCGTAATTCTTGACGTGCCCCATCTCGTGGGCCATGACGCCCTCGAGTTCCGGGTCGGTCATGATATCGAGTAACCCTGTAGTGGCGGCGACGACGGCGTGCTCCGGGTCGCGCCCCGACGCAAATGCGTTCGGTGCAGGATCACTGACGACGTAAACCTTCGGCATCGGCATTCCGTTAGTGATCGACAAGTTTTCGACAATCCGATACAGGCGCGGGTTGTCTTTCTGTTCGATCAGCACTGCACCGGATGTCATCACTGCGATCGACCCGGCGTTGTAATACTGGAACCAGGCGTACGCACCAGCGCCGATAATCGTCATGATGGTGATGGTCCACGACCCGTCGCCCATGAAATAGGCGATAAGCCAGCCCAGACCCCCGATCAAGACGAGGAAAACGAGCAGGATGACGACAGTGTTCCGCTTGTTCGCGGCAATGGCGTTGTACATCGAGGGCTAGAACTGAACCTTCGGGGGCTCGGCAATTGCGTCGGGGTTGTCCACCTCGAAGAAGTCGCGCTGGCTGAACCCGAGCTGCTTCGCCCACGCGTTGTTGGGGAAGACAAGGATCATCGTGTTGAATTCGCGTACGCCACCGCTGTAGAAGCGACGAGAGGCCTGGATCTTGTTTTCGGTGTCAACGAGTTCGGTCTGCAACTGCTGGAAGTTTTCGCTCGCCTTCAGATCCGGATAGGCCTCTGCAACAGCAAAAATTGACTTTAGTGCCGCCTGCATCATGCCCTCGGCAGCCGCAGCCTCGGCGGGTCCGCTCGCGTTCGCGGTTGCAGCACGAGCCTTCGTGACGTTCTCGAAAACCGCCTTCTCATGCTTGGCATAGCCCTTGACCGCTTCAATCAGATTCGGGATGAGGTCAGCGCGGCGCTTGAGCTGAACAGTGATGTCACTCCACGCTTCATCGACGCGAACATTGAGAGTGACGAGGCCGTTGTAAGTCGACCAAAGGTAGAGCCCCGCAACGATGGCGAGACCGGCGATGACCAGAAGGACAAGTTGAGTTGTTTCCATGCCAATACTCTACGGGCGAGACTCCAGAGCACAATGGGTTTTTGCCCTGAGCGAAATGTGCCCCAACAGGGATTCGAACCCTGACTGTAACGATTTTAAGTCGTTTGCCTCTGCCGGTTGGGCTATTGGGGCTCCGCCACTAACTGGCTACTTGGCGGGACGGGATGCGTAAGCCTGGAAGTAAGACTGCGGGTGTTCACGTAACGAAAGCGTGGTGGTGTCGCGTCCAACGAGGAACTGCATGATCCATCCTCCGACGACACGGAACTTTCGCTCCCACATCGGCATCGCGAGACCGTGGTAGCCGCGGTGCATGAGCCACGCGGGGAATCCAGTAATGGCCAATTTCCCCGATTGGAAAACCCCGTGCCCAACACCCAAACCGGCTACCGCGCCGAGGTTCTTGTGGCGGTAGTCCACCGGGTTTTC
>Ga0114967_10002494_pt1 | contig 15373 bp, 14 predicted proteins | sample M_130628_MF_Meta_FD_92639 | JGI IMG/M metagenome (GOLD analysis project Ga0114967, IMG submission 92639) | Freshwater microbial communities from Lake Montjoie, Canada to study carbon cycling - M_130628_MF_MetaG | ecosystem: Environmental > Aquatic > Freshwater > Lake | place: Lake Montjoie... | reverse complement strand
TGGCCGCGCGCAGCCGGCGCGCGAGTGGTCGGCGGCCGCCACCGACGAGAATCGGCTTCACGGCTTGCCGAGCCAGTTACGGCAACTCGGGCAGGTGGCCTTCAGCCTGCGCGAACGGATATCGCTGGATAACTGGCAGGCGGTCAACCGGCTGGCGCAGGACGCGGTCATCGGTAAGCGCGTTTCACTCACGGAAACCCTGCTCTGGATTGACCGCGCGGTCTCAGGCCTGATGTCGCTCTCCGGCTTTGCGCTAGACGGCATGACCCGCGATTCCGGCTGGCGATTCCTTTCCATCGGTCGCCGGCTGGAGCGGCTGTCGACCAGCGCGCTCACGCTGAGTCTGGCGATCGAAAAACCCGGTGATGGACTTGGCTGGTTATTGGAACTGGCGGACTCGAGCGTGACCTACCGCGCGCGGTACGCCACGCAGCCGGAGTGGGGTTCGCTGCTGGAGCTGTTGGTGTTTGATCAGGAAAACCCGCGCTCGCTGATGTTTCAAATGCAGGGCGTGCGCGACTACCTGCGAAAAATGCAGACCACGCTCCAGACCGATTACGCGAGTCGCTGGTACTCGCTGGTCGACAACACCATGGCGCTGGCCGCGACCCCGGGCCTGCCACCCAATCTGCACCGCCAGCTCCAGATCATCCGCACCACGGCCAGCATCTTCAGCGATACCCTGACCCAACAGGTCTTCAACCACACCGGCCTCAGCGCCCAGTCGCTCCTCAGCCGATGAGCACCCGCGTGCATTACCGCGTGACGCATCTCACGCACTACCGCTATACCGAACAAATCGTGCGGAGCCGACACCTCGCACATCTCACGCCGCGCGTTACGCCCTGGCAGACGGTGCATGAGCACGCGCTGACGATAAGCCCGGAGCCCCTCGAGTACTCGCTCAGCGACGACTACTTCGGCAATCCCGTGGCGCGTTTTGCGCTGGGCACGCCGCATGAAGGCTTAAAGGTGGAAGCCACCACCACGGTCTGCGTGCACGCCCAGGCCGCCAACTGGCAGAGCCCGCTATCCTGGGAAGCGGCGCTGATCAAAACGCCGACATTGGCCGGGGCAGGCCTCGATATTCAGCAGTTCTGTCTGCCCTCACCGAATGTGCCGCTGGTGCCCGGCGCGCACGCCTTTGCGCGCGAAACCTTAAGCACAGGGCGGCCGGTGGTGGAGTCGCTCCTCGCCTTGACCAAGCGCATCAAGGCGGAGTTCATCTACGACCCTGCGGCAACGTCGATCAGCTCTTCCGTCGACGACCTCCTGCGACGGCGTCGCGGGGTGTGCCAGGACTTCACGCATTTCATGCTGAGCGGCCTGCGCAGTCTGGGCTTTGCGGCGCGCTATATGAGCGGCTACGTCGCCCCGCTCTCCGATACCGAGGCCAATCAGGGCGCGGGTGCTTCTCATGCGTGGGTGGCGGTGTATGTGCCCGGCTGCGGCTGGGTGGGTTGCGATCCCACCAACGGCAAGTTTGCCGATGATGAGTTCATCACGCTGGCCTGGGGCCGCGACTTCACCGATGTCACACCGCTGCGCGGAATCATTCTTGCGCGAGGGCCGCAGACGCTGCAGGTGAGCGTGGATGTCACCCGCCTGACGAGCCCATCCGACGCTTGACGCCAGCACGACCGATTGCGATAACGATGCCCACTCTGTGCGGGCGCATCATCGCGCGCACTGCCTAATTCTCGGAGGTTTTGCTCATGGCTGAAGGCACGTTCAAGCTTGGCGTTTTGAAACTCGGCTGCATCGGCGCCGCCCCCCTGCTCGATCTGCTGTTGGACGAACGGGCAGACCGTGAAGACCTCGAAGTGCGCGCCTTTACCTGCGGGGCCAAGCTCGATCCCGAGTCTTGCACCGGCCCGACGGCGGACCTGCTGGCCTGGCAACCTCAACTGGTGGTATTGGTCAGCCCCAACGCCGCCCTGCCCGGCCCGGCCGCTTCCCGCAAAGCCATCGCCGCCGCCGGCCTGCCGCTCGTGGTGTTATCAGACGGTCCCTCCAAAAAAGCCTTTTTCAAGAAAAATGAAGAAGGCAAACAGGTGATGAACGTGCCCGAGGGGCAGGGCTTCATGATCTTCCCGGCGGATTCGATGATCGGCGCGCGCCGTGAATTTCTCGACCCCACCGAAATGAGCCTGTTCAACGCCGACGTGATTAAGGTGCTGGCCGCCAGCGGCGTGCTGCGTCTGGTGCAAACCACGTTGGATGCGCTGATTGAAGAAGTGAAAGCCGGCACGCCGCCGACATTCCCTACCCTCACGGTGAGCGCGGAAAAAGCCGTGAATGCTGCCGGTTTCGGGAATCCCTACGCGGCGGCGAAAGCCTATGCGGCCCTGACCATGGCCGAGACGGTGTCCGCGGTCACTGCCGCCGGCTGCTTTCAGGAACAGGATCCCGCGCGCTACGTCACGATGGTCGCCGCCGGCCACGAAATGATGCGCGCGGCAGCGCGTCTGGCAGATGAAGCCCGCGAGCTCGAAAAAGCGGCCGACAGCCTGCTTCGCACCCCACACGCCGCCAATGGCGCCGTGCTGCGCAAGACCCAGTTGAACGCCAAGCCGGGCTGACACCGCATGACCTACTGTATTGGCATCGCTCTGGAAAAAGGTCTGGTGTTCTGCTCCGACTCGCGCACCAACGCGGGCATCGATCAGGTCAGCACCTACAGCAAGATGCATATCTTTGGCGCCGACGGCGACCGACGTTTTGTGCTGTGCTCAGCCGGCAATCTGGCCACCACCCAGGCCGTGGTGCACCAGCTTCAGCACGACATCAAACAGTCGGCCGAACTGAATCTCATGAACGTGAAATCGCTGGCCGAGGCGGCGGATTACATCGGCGAAGTCAGCGTGAAGCGGCAGGCCAAGTTTCGCGAAGGCGGCTTAAGCAGCTTCGACCCCAAAGTCACACTTCTCTTTGGCGGCCAGATTGCGGGTGAGGCCACGGGCATGTTTCTGATCTACGCCGAAGGCAATCACATCACCGCCTCGCGCGATCATCCTTTCCTGCAAATCGGCGAGAGCAAATACGGCAAGCCCATTCTGGATCGCGTGATCGCCGCCGCCACCAGCATCGATGACGCCGCCAAATGCGCCATTGTGTCGATGGATTCCACGCTGCGCAGTAACCTCAGCGTGGGCCCGCCGATCGAACTCCGCGTCTACGAGAACGACACGCTGGTGGCCGGTCGCCATCTCAAATTTGGCGCCGACGACGACTATTTGCGCGCGCTGGCAGCTGGGTGGAACCAGAAACTGATTGAAGCCTTCAAGACCCTGCCGGAAATCGACTGGGCGGGTTAGGCGAGGGATTTAGTCGCGGAGTGCGAACCAGGTGTTAACCACCTGATCGTGCAATTTGGCCAGTTCAACCTGCAGTTCATCCAGATATTCATGCAGGCCGTTTGCGAGCAGGGCGGCCGGATTGGCCCGCATCAGGTGCTGCAACACTCGACGATTTGCCTGTAGCGCGAGCCGGTTATGCGGCAAGCTCGCCAGCGCGTGCTCAAGTTCATCCACACACCAGGCAATGGCATGCGGAAAGCTGTTGTCGTGGAGCAGGAAGCGCACCACATCGGGTCCATTCACTCGCTCGCGCACCTGCTGCCGGTACATCTGGTAGGCGCTGAGCGAGAGCAACACGTTCATCCAGCGAATGTTCTCGTGGGCCGCCACGGCCCCGCTGCCCCGACTCTGTTTAGCCGACGCGGCGCCAACATCAACAATGCGAGACGTCATGTCGGCGCGCTCCAGCGTGGCGCCGAGCAGGATGAACTGGAACGGCTCACGTCGACTCATCGTGTTGTGTAGCATGCCGGCAAACTGCTGGCTTTTAAGCAGAATGCTATCGAGATAAGCCTGCCGGGTTTTGCGGGCGATAGCGGAATCGGCGGTGTCCTGCGCCGACCAGTAAAGATCGTTGATGAGTTCCCAGGATTCGGAAGGAATCACTTCGCGCACGGTGCGGGCGTTTTCACGCGCCGCGCGGAGCGACGACACCAGCGACCCCGGATTCTGCTGGTCGGCGACCAGCCAACGAATCACGCTGCGCTCGGAAACCGCCGCATGCCGTTGGCGGAAACTCTGACTCGCGGCCAGCAGCTCCAGCAACAATTCCCACAGCGCACCGGCCGAGCTTGGCAGGTCCAGCTGCAGGTTGTTGTTGACCGTCACCAGTCGCGCGATGTTCTCCGCCCGCTCAACGTAGCGGCCTAACCAGTAGAGACGTTCGGCGACTCGGGAAAGCATGGGTTAGTCCGCCACGATCCAGGTGTCCTTGCTGCCACCGCCCTGGGAGGAATTCACCACCAGAGAGCCTCGACGCATCGCCACGCGGGTTAAGCCGCCGGCGGTGACGTAGTGCTTGGCGCCCTGCAAGGTAAAGGGGCGCAAATCGATATGGCATGGGACCAGTTCGCGCCCAAGAATGGTGGGCGTCGTGGACAGGGACAGCGTGGGCTGCGCGACATAGTTGCGCGGATTGGCCTGAATCAGTTTCGCGAACTGCTCGCGCGTGGCGCGGCTGGCGGCAGGGCCAATCATGATGCCGTAACCGCCGGATTCATTCGCCGGTTTGACCACCAGATGTTCCAGATTGGCCAGCACGTGCTGACGCTGTTTGGGATCAAAGCAGAGATAGGTCGGGACATTGGGCAGGATGGCGTCCTCGCCCAGATAGTATTTGATCATCGCCGGCACGTAGGCATAAACCACTTTGTCGTCGGCCACACCGGTCCCGGGCGCGTTAGCAATCGCCACCTTGCCTTTGCGCCAGGCGCGCATCAGGCCGGCCACACCCAGCATGGTGTCGGGCCGGAACGCTTCGGGGTCGAGGAAGGCGTCATCGATGCGCCGGTAGATCACATCCACCCGCGCCAGTCCACGAATCGTGCGCATATACACGCAGTCGTCGGCGCCAATCACCAGATCGCCGCCTTCGACCAGTTCGGCCCCCATCTGCTGGGCAAGGAAGGCGTGTTCGAAATAGGCGGAATTGAAAATGCCCGGCGTGAGCACCGCGATTTCCGGATCGTCCTGCCCACGCGGCGACAGGGACGCCAGCGTGTCGAACAACTGCGCCGGGTATTCGTCGATCGGACCGATGTTGTAGGACTCGAACAGTTCCGGGAACACGCGCTTGGTAATGCGGCGGTTCTCCAGCATGTACGACACGCCGGAGGGCACGCGGAGATTGTCTTCCAGCACGTACATCTTGCCGTCGCGGTCGCGCACCAAATCGCTGCCGCAGATATGTGCCCAAACGCCGTGGAGCGGTTTGATGCCGGCGCACTGCTCGCGGAAGTTGCCGGCGTCCATCACGACATCGCGCGGGACCACGCCGTCGCGGAAGATTTTCTGGTCGTTGTAAACGTCGTTGATGAAACAGTTGAGCGCGGTGAGTCGCTGCTGCAGCCCGGTTTCGATGCGTGCCCATTCGGCGGCGCGAAGAATGCGGGGAATGATGTCGTAGGGCCAAAGCCGATCGAGGTTCTCGCCTTCACTGTAAACGGTGAAGGTAATGCCCATCGCGCGAATCGCCTGCTCGGCCGCTTTTTTGCGATGGAGCAGTTCTTCGCCACCGAGCGTTCGCAGATGCTTGAGCAGCGAAGCCGCGCCCGGTCGCGCGCGCCCACCGCCCGCGACCAGCTCATCACAGACCGTACCTTTAACGTACTCGGGCCAGTTGATTTCCATCATGGTTCGAGAATAGATGCTGCAAAGCGGTAAGACAACGCTCAGTCGCGCAAAATTGTGGAAATTTCGCGCGCCTTCGCGCCAAGCATCATCAGGTCCACGCCGCAGGCCACCAGATTGAAGCCACGCGTCATCCAGGCCTGCACCGCCTCGGGGCTCACGCCGAAATAACCCAGCGCAAGCCCGGCGCGCTGCGCAGCGAGGCGAACGGTTTCAATGCTTGCGACCACCGCAGGATTATCCACCTGACCGGGCACACCAAGACTTAGCGAAAGATCAAAAGGACCGACAAAGATCGCGTCGACGCCGGGCACCGCGACAATCTCGTCGATGGCCGCCACGGCGTGCGTGTGTTCGGCTTGCACGATGACGGCGGTGTCTGCGTTGGCCCGCGCCACGTAGTCGGCAATGCCATAGCCGTAGCCAAGTGCCCGCGAAGGCCCCACGCCGCGCACCCCTTGCGGCGGGTATTTCGCCCGCTGCACGGCGAGCGCGGCGTCTGCCGCCGTATTCACCAGCGGCACGATGATGCCGGCGGCGCCCGCATCCAGCACATGCTTGATCCAGGCTTCGTGATTGGCCGGCACGCGCACCACGCAGGGCACATCGCCGGCGGCCATCACCATGCGCTGCACGCCCTGCGGCGACAGCGGCGAGTGTTCGGCATCGATGAATAACCAGTCGAAGCCAACCCCGACCAGCACCTCAACCACCTCGGGAGATTCCATCGCGACGATGGTGCCAATCAGGCGATCTCCGCGCCGCAAACGCAGACGAAAATTTTCGGACACTCGGCAACTCCCCACGGCGGCCTCGCCGTTTTTATGTGGTGAAACTGATCGCTTGTTCGGAGAGAGACCCGGCGCCTTTCACGTGCTTCAAAAGTGGCGATAGCCGGCCAAGGCAAATTCGCAAGGCTGGCCCTGCGCGTCGCGCAATTGCACACCCTCGCCAGACCGCACCCGGCCAACTTCGGTCACCGTGCAATCAAGACCCGCAAGCCGGCTTTCTAGCAAACCGATCGCCCGCTCCGGCACCGTAAAGCAAAGCTCGTAGTCGTCGCCACCGGTGGCGGCCAGAGCCAAGGCTGTCGCCGGCTCAAAGCGGCGGCGCAGGGCCTCGGACAAAGGTAAATCGGCGGTGCGAAGATCGAACGCAAGGCCGCTCGCAGTGGCCAGATGGCCGGCGTCGGCGAGCAGTCCGTCCGAGATATCAATGCAACTGCTCGCCACATCCACCAAGGCGAGCCCGAGCGCCACACGCGCCTCAGGCTGCGCAAAACGCCGCTGCAAAAAGCGGATGTCGGGATGATGGGGGGCTTCGTCGTAACAGCGAAGCCCACCGGCTGCGTCCCCGAGCGTACCGGAGACAAACACCCGATCGCCCACTTGCGCGTCACTGCGACGCAGGGCCTTGCCGGCGGCGACGGTGCCCATCAGTTGCACGGAGATCGTGAGCGGGCCGCGCGTGGTATCACCGCCAACCAGCGCGACGTCCAGCGGCCCTAACGCGGCCGCGAGACCGCGCGCAAACGCCCTGAGCCAGTCGGGATCGGATGCGGGAACGGTGAGTGCCAGTGTCGCCCAGCGCGGCGTTGCCGCCATCGCGGCGAGGTCGCTCAAATTGACTGCCGCAGCCCGATAGCCAACATCAAACGGCGGCATTGTTGAGGGGAAATGCACGCCTTCGACCACGGTATCCACGCAAACTGCCAGCTGGGTATCAGGCGGCAGCGCGAGAATGGCGGCGTCGTCGCCGATGCCTGTGACGACATCACCGCGCCGTGGGCAGAGCGGTCGAAAGATTTGCTCGATGAGTTCGAATTCGCCCATCCGCGGGTGCTCAGCGACCGGGACGCGCTGCGCCTTCGATTTCGACTTTACGAATGCGGTGGGCGAGTTTATCGAGCACGCCGTTCACGTAGCGGTGCGCTTCGTCGGCGCCAAACATTTTGCAGAGCTCAATGCCCTCATTCACCACCACCCGCCAGGGCACATGCAAGCTGTGCAACAGCTCGTAGGTGCTGAGCAGCAGCACGCTACGTTCAACCGGACCAATCCGTTCCCAGGCCCGATCGAGCACGGGCGCTAGCGCCTCGCGCAGCTCGGTTTCACATTTCGGCACTTCGCGCGTGAGCTCGGCGAAGTATTCGAGGTCAACGTTCTCAACTTCCCGGTCGCCGAGGAACTCGGCAATGATGGCCTCTGGCGCGGCACCGGCCAGATGCCATTGGTAGAGCGCTTGTACGGCGCAACGTCGAGCGCGTACTCGGGCAAAGCTCCGGGAAACACCGGCCATTACTTAGCAGCGACCCAAGCTAACAAGCGCGCTCACAGGGCGCGCAACAACGAGACCATTTCGATTGCGGTGACCGCCGCTTCCGAGCCTTTATTGCCGATTTTGCCGCCGGCTCGATCAATCGCCTGCTCAAGGGTATCCACCGTTAACACGCCGAAAATCACCGGCACGCCGGTCTCGGTGGCAACGCCCGCCAAACCGCTGGCGCAGGAACCGGCCACGTATTCAAAGTGCGCGGTGGCGCCTCTGATGACCGCGCCGAGCGCAATGACCGCGTCGAACTTGCCGCTGCTCGCCATCTTGCGCGCGACCACCGGCATCTCGTAGGCGCCGGGGACGCGGGCAACGGTGATTGCGCTTTCCGGCAGGCCGTGACGTCGCAGCGTCTCCACACAGCCACGTTCCAGCGGCTCGACGATGAAACTGTTGAAACGACCCGCGATGATGCCAATACGTACACCCGGTTCCGGGTTCACGGCGCCTTCTATGACGGTGATGTTGCTCATGATTAGCCGGTGCCTCCGCTGACGTATTCGACGACTTCAAGACCAAAACCCGACAGCGCGTGATAGCGGCGCGGGTTGCTCATCACGCGCATTTTGCGCACGCCCTGATCGGCGAGAATCTGCGCGCCCAAACCAATCTGGCGCCAGTCGGGCAAAGACTTGTGTGCTTTGGCGACAAGCGCTTCCGGCATCTCAACCGTACCCGTGGCGTAGTGCATCACCTGCCGGATAAGTTCGTCGTTCCCCACCTGATTGCTGAGCACCACGACCACGCCTTCGTCCGCTTCCGCCACGCGGCGCAAGGCGTCACGCAGCGGCCACCCGGCATCGGGCCGAATGCTGGCGGTGAGGTCTTCAAAGGGATTGTAAATATGGACCCGGACCAGCGTGGGGTGTTCGGGCTCGATCGTGCCGCGGGTCATCGCCAGATGCAGATCACCGTGCATGCGGTCGCGGTATACCGTGAGATGAAACTCGCCGAACTCGGTCGGCAGTACCGCCTCGGCGGCGCGTTCTACGGTCTTTTCATTCTCGATGCGAAATCGGATGAGGTCGGCGATGGTGCCCATCTTCAGTCCGTGCTGGGCGGCAATTTTTTCCAGGTCCGGACGCCGCGCCATCGTGCCGTCGTCGTTCAGGATCTCAACGATGACCGCCGCCGGTTCCTGGCCCGCGATCTGCGCCAGATCGCAGCCTGCTTCCGTGTGGCCTGCGCGCGTCAACACGCCGCCCGGCTGCGCCATCAAGGGAAAAATATGCCCCGGCTGAACGATATCCGAAGGCTTGGCACCGGGCGCCACGGCGGCCTGAATGGTACGCGCCCGATCGGCAGCGGAAATGCCGGTGGTGACGCCCTCGGCGGCCTCAATGGACATCGTGAAGTTGGTGCGATGGGTGTAGCGCGTGTCTTGCACCATGAGCGGGAGGTTCAACTGCTGGCAGCGCGCTTCGCTGAGCGTCAGGCAGATCAGACCGCGCCCGTAACGGGCCATGAAGTTCACGTGCTCGGCGGTGCAATGACTCGCCGCCAGAAGAAAGTCGCCTTCGTTCTCGCGGTCCTCGTCATCCATGATGATAACCATGCGTCCGGCGCGAATATCTTCGATGATTTCCTCGACTGAATTGAGATTCATCGCTGTTCCAGCTAAGTGCCGATTGGGAAATCGGGTTGGAGAAAAGGGACTGTGGTAACCGCCTTAGGAGGCGTCGAATCCAGTCTGTTCGGGGTTCGTGGGGCTTGCGCCGTAGAGGTCGGCGCCATCCTGACCGTGAAGGCGTTCGAGGTATCGAGCCACCAAATCAATTTCGAGATTGACCCGGCTACCCTGCCGTAACTCACCGAGCGTAGTACGCTCGAGCGTGTGCGGAATGATCATTAAGTCGAATTCTTTGCCGCTGACCGCGTTGACGGTGAGGCTTACGCCTTCTACCGCAATCGAGCCCTTGGTCGCGATATAGCGCGCCAGTTCTGCCGGCGCGGCGATTTTGAACTGCACGTACTGTTCGCGTTCGATACGGGCCGTGACTTCACCTACCCCGTCGACGTGACCACTGACCATATGGCCGCCTAACCGGTCGGACAGGCGTAGTGCTTTTTCGAGATTCACACGGTCGCCGGCCTGCTTGCCACCGAGGCTGGTACGCGCCAGGGTTTCAGGCGAGACATCGGCTTCAAACCGCTCGGGGCCCAAGGCGACTGCGGTCAGGCAGGGCCCGGACACCGCGATGCTGTCGCCCAAGGCGACATCGCTGGTATCGAAGCCTGGCGCGACGATCGACAGCCGCACGGAGTTGCCTTGCGGCACGAGTGACTCGATGAGGCCGAGCGTTTGAATGATTCCGGTAAACATCCGGGCAATATCGATTATGCGTCCGCCAGCGTCAAGCCAAAGCGGGCGTTAGCGTCAGGCGCAGGTCCCGCCCAATGCTGCGAGTTTCCACGCACTGAAAGCGCTTGGCGTCCGACAGATCGAGCAGTTCGAGGGTCGCGAAAGCGCTCCGTGCGCTGGCGCCCAGCAGCATTGGCGCGAGGTAGATCACGAGTTCGTCCACCAGCCCTGCGTCGAGCAGCGCGCCGGCCAGCACCGGGCCGCTTTCCACCAGCACCTCGTTGAATTCCAGCGCCGCAAGCCGCGCACACACGGCGTGCAAATCAAGCGCCTCGTCGCCCGCCGGCTGCGATTCAATGTCGGCACCCACAGTGCGCAAGGCTTGCTGAGCAGCGTCGTCATTATTGCGGGTGAAGACCACCGTACGCCCCGGCTCACGCAACATCGCAGCAGTCGCGGGAAAGCGGAGCTTGCCGTCGAGCACGACCCGCGCGGGCTGCCGGTCGGCGAGGTCAAAGCGCGAGTCGCGGACCGTCAGACGAGGATCATCCGCCAATACGGTGCCGATACCGCACAGCACCGCACAGCGCTCGGCACGCAGGCGCTGGACGTCGGCTCTCGCTTCAGCGCCGGTAATCCACTGGCTCTGGCCGTTGGCGAGCGCGAGCTTGCCGTCGAGGCTCATGCCTAACTTCAGCGTGATGAACGGGCGACCACGCTGATGGCGGCTGTGAAAGCCGCGATTGAGACGGCGCGCCTCATCTGCCATCACGCCGCCGGTCACGCGGATGCCTGCCGCCTCGAGTTGGCGCACGCCGGCGCCAGCGACCTGCGGATTGGTGTCCCCATCCGCATACACCACGCGGCTGACGCCCGCCTCAATCAGGCCTTCGGTGCAGGGCGGTGTTCGCCCGGTGTGGCAGCAGGGTTCAAGAGTGACGTAAGCCGTGGCGCCGCGCGCTGTGTCGCCGGCATTAACCAGCGCGACGCGCTCGGCGTGGGGGCCGCCCGCGTGGTGATGGAATCCGCGGCCCACAATTTCGCCGTCTCGCACCAACACGCAACCGACGCGGGGATTGGGTTTGGTGGAGCAAAGGCCGCGCGCGGCGAGACGCAGAGCCAACGCCATGAAACGGCTATCGACTGGGGAAGTATCCACCGCGCCGGGCTGGACGCCTGCGCGTCAGCCGCGCTCCTTGTCAGGTTCCTGAGGCAGCAAGGCCAGCTGATGTTCGCGCGCGCCCGGCGGTAAATCGTTCTCCAGCCGCTCGATTTCTTCCAGAAACGCGCGCACGTCTTCGAAGCTGCGATACACGGAAGCGAAACGGACGTAGGCCACCTGATCGAGGGCCCGCAGTTCCTCCATCACCAACTCGCCGATGCGGCGGGAATCGATTTCGCGATCGCCGCCCTCGCGCACCCGGCGCCGGATCCGGTCGAGCGCGGCTTCCACCCGCTCCATGGCAACGGGTCGTTTTTCCAGCGCCTTCACCACTCCGCGCCGCAGCTTTTCATCGCTGAAAGTCTCCCGCCGGCCATCGCTTTTGGTCACGCGCGGCAGGCTGAGTTCGGCGGTTTCATACGTGGTGAAGCGCGCCTTGCACTCCATGCACTCGCGTCGCCGCCGAATCTGGTCCCCTTCTCCGAGCAAGCGGGAGTCAATGACGCGGGTATCGTTATGGGTGCAGAAGGGACAGTGCACGGAGGGCGGCCGCCTAGGCCGAATACACCGGGAATTGCAGACAAAGTTCCTTCACGCGGCCACGCACGTTGGCGATCACCGCCGGCTCGTCCATGTGGTCCATGACTTCACACATCCAGCGCGCCACCGTGCGCACTTCGTCTTCGCGGAAGCCGCGCGTGGTCACCGCTGGGGTGCCGATGCGAATGCCGCTGGTGACGAAGGGCGACTGCTTGTCGTTGGGCACGGCGTTCTTGTTGACCGTAATAAACGCCTGCCCGAGCGCCGCGTCTGCCGCCTTGCCGGTGTAGCCCTTGGCGCTGAGATCGAGCAGGAAGAGGTGGTTGTCGGTGCCACCGGAAACGACATCGTAGCCTGCGGACAGGAAAGTCTCGGCCATCGCGCGCGCGTTGCGCAGCACCTGTTCCTGATATTCCCGGAAGCCCGGTGCCATCGCCTCTTTGAAGGCAACCGCCTTGGCGGCAATCACGTGCATCAAGGGACCGCCCTGGGTGCCCGGAAACACCCCCGAATTCACTTTCTTTTCGAGCGCTTCATCGCCCTTGCCCAGAATGATGCCGGAGCGCGGCCCACGGAGGGTTTTGTGGGTGGTTGAGGTGGTCATGTCGGCCAGCGCCACCGGGCTTGGATAAAGCCCCACGGCCACCAGGCCCGCCACATGGGCCATATCCGCCACCATGTAGGCGCCAACCTCATCGGCAATTTCGCGAAACCGGGCCCAGTCGAGCACGCGGGAGTAGGCAGAGAAGCCGGTGATGATGAGACGCGGGCGATGTTCGCGGGCAAGGCGGGCCACTTCGTCGTAGTCGATCAGCCCGGTATCGGGGTTAATCCCGTATTGCACAGCGCGGTAGGTGCGGCCCGAAAAATTAACCGCCGCGCCGTGGGTGAGATGGCCGCCGTGGGCGAGGCTCATTCCAAGCACGCAGTCGCCGGCGTTCAGCATGGCGAGATAAACGGCGCCATTGGCCTGCGATCCGGAATGCGGTTGGACGTTGGCGTAGGCCGCGCCGAACAACTCTTTGGCCCGGTCGATGGCGAGTTGTTCGACCACGTCAACGTATTCGCAGCCGCCGTAATAGCGCTTGCCGGGATAGCCCTCTGCGTATTTGTTGGTCAGCACCGAGCCCTGGGCCTCCAGCACGCGCGGGCTGGCATGGTTTTCGGACGCAATGAGTTCGATGTGGTCTTCTTGCCGCTGGCGTTCGTTGTTCAGCGCTTCGGCAAGCTCCGGATCGAAGTCCTGAATCCGCATGTCGTGGGAAAACATAGTCGGCGTTCCTCCGTCGATGATGGTACGAGCGAAACACCGGCACGCGGCGTCTCGGTGAGACTTATCAGCAGTTTTCCCGTTACGGGCGCGAGGCCCCATATGGATGAAAGACCGGCGCGGCAACACTCGTGGCGAGTTCGTCGCAGACGGGGCATTATCAGGGAACGGGCCGTTCATCTCAATGAAACATAGCGCCAAGCCCCGGATATTCAGTACCGTGTGCGGGCTGCAAACGCAGGTTAGCGCTTGATATGTGGGGCGCGGTCGCGCACGGACCGCGTGACAACGTGAACCGAAGCTCAGCACCAACCGGCGTTAACCATCAGCATCGCTCAGGCCAGTAGCAGTGACCGCATTCAGCGATTCATCCTCCAGTTCCTTCGGACGCGACGGTGACAGCCCACCGGAAGCGCGTTTCCAGATTTTTAATCGCGACCGCCTGCAGCGCGTGTATGCCAGTCTTGTGCCGCGTCAGGAAGCGCTGATTCGTATCCTGCCGCTACTGTTTCACGCCAATCATCCCCTGCTGCCGGGCTATGTTTCCCAGGAGACACCCTGCGGCATCAGCGACTACGCGCCCGATCAGGCCGCCCTGAGCGCGCTGCGACCGCTCGCCCGAACCTATGTGTTCGAGCAACGGATGTTGCGTAGCTTCGCGATCAGCGGGCTCTATCTCATGGGGAGTCCGGGCACCATTGCCTATACGCGCGACAGCGATTTCGACGTGTGGCTGGTTCACGACCCGGCGCTCGCCCCCGAAGCGATTGCGCTATTGAGAGACAAAGCCCGCCGCATCGAAGCGTTCTCGGCGCAACTGGGGCTGGAGGTGCATTTCTTCGTCTTTGACGCCGAGGGCTTTCGACACGGCGCAACGCTCGACATGAGCAACGAAAGCGCCGGCAGCTCGCAGCATTTTCTGCTGCTGGACGAGTTTTATCGCTCCAGCATTCTGCTTGCCGGCCTGCTCCCGATGTGGTGGGCGGTGCCGCCGGAAGCCGAACACTGTTACACCGAATTTGTCGCAGAGGCGCTGCACACGCGACGCCTGTCAGCGCAGCGCTTCGTTGATTTCGGGGGGCTCGAGCAAATTCCGGCCGGTGAGTTTTTTGGTGCCACCGTCTGGCAGCTCTACAAAAGCATTGAGTCACCCTACAAATCGGTGATGAAGCTCCTCTTGATGGAAGCCTACGCAGCCTCCTATCCCAATATCTCCGAGTTGCTGAGTCATCGACACAAGCGCGCGCTGCTGCAACGGGATGTCACGCTCGATCAATTAGACCCCTACCTCGCCATGTACCGCAGGGTTGAGGAATATCTCCGGCAAAACCTTGACGAAACCCGGCTGCGCGTCCTGCGTCGGGCGTTCTATCTGAAGGCCAGCGACCCGCTCAATTCGGCCCGCAGCAGCGATTGGCGGCGGCAACTCCTGCAACAGTTGCTCAAGGAATGGGAATTCACGCCAGCAGAAATCAAACATCTGGACGAGCGCCCGCACTGGCGCATCGATAACGCCGTCGAAGAGCGACGGGACATCGTCAAGGTGCTGCAGAAAAGCTATGCCTCGCTCTCGGACTTTGCGCGTAGCCATGGCGACAAGCGCATCACCGAAACCGATTTGAGCGTCCTCGGTCGCAAGCTCTATGCGGCCTTCGATAAAAAGCCCAACAAGATTGAACTCATTTCGCGCGGCCTGTGCACCGCGCCGGAAGAAACCGAACTGTCGCTGTATCAACTCACTTTCGAGCGCGCCGGTACCCAATGGGTGTTGTTCCGTGGAAACGTTGCGCCGGACGAACTCGCCGGCAGATCGCCACTGCATCGCTCCAGCGCGCTGCTGGACGTGCTGGCCTGGAGTTTTTTCAATCGACTCTGCAACTCGCAGACAGTTTGGCACTGCTCGATTGGCAGCCGCCGGCAGTCACCACAGAACGTGCGGCGACTGCTCGAGACGCTGGAGGCGCACTACCCTTCCCGAGATCTGGTGGCCAGCGAAACGCTTTCGCTGAGCCTTCCTGCGCGGGTCGTGAGCGCCCGTTTTTTTGTGAATTTCAGCCTCG
>Ga0114967_10002493_pt1 | contig 15375 bp, 6 predicted proteins | sample M_130628_MF_Meta_FD_92639 | JGI IMG/M metagenome (GOLD analysis project Ga0114967, IMG submission 92639) | Freshwater microbial communities from Lake Montjoie, Canada to study carbon cycling - M_130628_MF_MetaG | ecosystem: Environmental > Aquatic > Freshwater > Lake | place: Lake Montjoie... | reverse complement strand
CCGGTATCGGTCAGGGGCCCTCGCCATGTCCGGAAAATACATGCAAAAGTATGGTTCTGTCCATTTCCAAAAAACCCATGATCTCCCATATTGATGAGGTTATGGGAGTAGATACCCACGTTTCGGTTTCGCCAGCGATGAAACCCCCTGAGCGTCTCGATTATTCGTTGACCGGTAAGAATACGGCTAAGGCGATCGAACTCGGTCTGGCAGAGGCCGACTGGTATCAGCCTCCGGTTGCCCGAAAAGAGCTGCGAAAGTTGTTGGAGCGACGTGACGGACCGGCCCTCCGTGATACGGCGCTGTGGTTTGCCCTCTTGGGTCTGACTGCTTGGGGAACCGTTGCCCTGTGGGGGACTTGGTGGGTTTTTTTGCCCTACGCCTTCTATGCGGTGCTTTACGCTACAGCTTCAGATTCCCGATGGCATGAAGCGGGTCACGGTACCGCCTTTAAGACGGACTGGATGAACAACGCCTTGTACGAAGTGGCCTCATTCATGGTCATGCGCGAATCCGTGGTCTGGCGTTGGAGTCACACCCGTCATCATTCCGACACCATTATCGTCGGTCGGGATCCGGAAATCCAAGTGTCCCGTCCACCGAATCTAAAAGCCCATTTTCTCAGCCTGTTCGCGATCAATGTTTACGAGGGATATTTTCCGGGTTTGGTCCGGCACGCCCTCGGGCGTGTGACCCCGGGCGAGCGCACCTTCATTCCCGAAAGTGAGTTTCCAAAGATATTTCGAAACGCCCAAATTATTTTGGGCATCTATGCCGCCACCCTAGCCTTATCCGTTGCGCTGCGTTCGTGGATCCCGATTTTTCTGGTCATCCTGCCGCATTTTTTTGGGACTTGGCTCATGATCGTCCACAATTCTACCCAGCATGCAGGATTGGCGGAAAACGTCCTGGATCACCGGTTAAACTGCCGCACGGTGTTCATGAATCCGTTCAGCCGGTTTGTGTACTGGAACATGAACTACCACCTCGAGCACCACATGTTCCCGCTGGTGCCTTACCACAACCTTCCAAAGCTGCACGAGCTTGTGAAGGACGATTGTCCGCCTCCCTATCCTTCGATCCTCTCCGCCTGGCGTGAGATTCTTCCTGCCGTGCTCCGTCAGGTAACGGAGCCCTCCTACCACGTAAAACGCAAACTGCCCCCTCCTCGGCAAAGTACGGTCGAGCAAGTTAAAGGCACAGAGATCAAACCGGATACTAAGGGTTGGATCGAAATCTGTGCCTCTGCCGATCTTGGACCTGCCGATGTATTGCGCTTCGACCATGGCCGCAAAAGCTACGCCTTGATCCGCGACGAAAAGGGAGCGCTCTTTGCCACCGACGGGATCTGTACCCACGGAAATACCCATCTGGCGGACGGCTTGGTGAAAGGGGGCATAATTGAGTGTCCAAAGCACAACGGACGGTTTAACCTTGCAGACGGATCGCCAGCCCGCACTCCCGTCTGTCGCGGGCTAGCCACCTACCCGATTGAGGAGAGGGGAGGCCGACTTTGGCTCAATGTCCTCCAACCCGGCGGGGCTGGAGCGAGGCAACAAACGACCCTGCGATTTCGGGTCGTCAGCAACCGGAACGTGGCCACCTTCATCAAGGAGCTCGTTCTCGAACCACTGGACGACAACGCACGGGTGGATTTCACTCCAGGCGACTATCTGCAGATCGAGATTCCAGCTTACGATCGCATCCAGTTCCGAGACTTCGAAATTTCCGAACCTTTCGCCTCCGTCTGGCGCCATCAAAATGTCTTCGACCTGGAGGTCGCCAATCCACAGGCGGGCAAACGCAACAACTACTCGCTGGCTTCAAATCCAAAAGGGGAGAGGATCCTCCGCTTCAACGTTCGCATCGCCACTCCGCCGCCCGGTCAGGATTGCCCACCGGGAGTCGGTTCTTCCTATGTGTTCAATCTGCGAGCGGGGGACGAGGTCACGGCGATCGGACCTTTCGGAGATTTCCATATCAAGCCGACGCAGAAGGAGATGGTCTACATCGGAGGCGGAGCGGGAATGGCGCCCCTTCGCTCCCATTTGAGTTACTTGCTCGAGTCGGCAAAATCGGCGCGTAAAATCAGTTACTGGTATGGAGCACGGTCGAAACAGGAACTCTACTACCAGGAGTATTTCGAGCAGCTTGGGGCAAGTGATGCCAACTTCAGCTTCCACATGGGGCTTTCCTCGCCGCTACCGGAGGATCAATGGAATGGTTCGGTTGGATTTATCCATGAGGTTGTTCTAGATGAATATCTTCGCCAACATCCGGATGTCCGAGGCGTTGAATTCTATCTGTGCGGGCCACCCATGATGGTCAAGGCCTGCCGGAAGATGCTCGCCGATCTTGGAGTGAGTCTGTCCCAGATCGCCTGCGACGAATTTTGAATCGTCCTCATTATCTTAACGACGGATCGGGCGATGCGCCCAAACTGAGGGTCTTTCTTAACCTCGACAACCTTGTCGACTTGCCGAGCAGTTCGATTTGGAAGAATCCGCCTCGCGAGGAACTCCTTAATCACCTCGCCGCCGACGGATTCGAAGGTGTCCAACTAACCCAAGATGGCCCCCCGCCCCTGGGATCGCTTCCTCACTGCGGTCTCGGTCGTATCAACGAACCAGGGGAGGCTTTGCCATTGGCTGAAAAGCATGCGAAGCGCGGAGATCTCTGCCTAACCGTACATGCGGGCTGGGGAATCGAGGACGATGATGAGGTGTTTCGATTGGTCGAAGCTATCCTCTCCGCCTCGCAAAAAGCGCGGCTACCCATCTTTATTGAAACCCACCGTGCGACAATCACGCAGGATATGTGGCGGACGGTTCAGATCACCAAGAGATTTCCGGAGGTACTCTTCAATGGGGATTTCAGCCACTACTATTGCGGACAAGAAATGGTCTACGGGGGGCTCGAGAAAAAAATCGAGTTTATGCAGCCCATCTTTGACCGGATTGGCTTCATGCACGGGCGGATCGCGAGCCCAGGGCACATGCAGGTCCCGATTGATGCCACCGAATCGCGACCAGCGGCGGCAGTTGGGCTGTTGGATTATTATGCCGACTTTCGGACAATCTGGGCGCGGGCAATGCGTGGGTTTCGTGAAAAGGCCGGCCCTGGTGACGTTCTTATCTTCACGCCAGAATTGCTCTCAGGAACCCACTACTACGCCCGGCTCTTTCCTTGCCCGGACGGAAAAATGACGGAGGAGTCCGATCGGTACGCGCAGGCCATCCTTTACGCGAAAGTCGCGCGGAAGCTTTTCCAGGAAGCTTCTAGGGAGTTATAGTGAACTGTGTGCGTCGAAGCACCTGCTGAGGAGCCGGTAAAAAAGCGAAATCGGGGAGATGCCTTTTTTCGGAATACGGCTCCTTCAGCGCGCGGTTCGTTCCACCGCGACGAGCGTCCAGTCGTTATCTCCTCGACTGAGCGGTCCCCAACGAATTTCGGGCGCCCCGTCTCGCAACGAGGCACGGGCCTTGGCGGAAGTGTGCTGGAAAATAGCAGGATCATGAGTGCGGCAGGGGGACGCTTCTGAAATAATATTATTATGTTGGGCAAATATTTGTATGCCAGCTTCCTCGCAGCTGGTGGGGTTTATGACTCCATCGCGAAATCCCTTGTCGACCGTGGGCCGACGACCCGATGGCCGTTCTGGATGGACGCAGTCTCGGTCGCCTTGCCGTTGAGCCAGCTGAAATTATAAGCTATGAAACAACAGATAAAGAACCTCGGGAAAGGCCTCGGACCACGGGGATGCGGTCCCTTCACCCGCAAAGCCGAAGCAGGCCTCGGGGTATCGGGCCAAATGGGACTGAAAAAACTTAGCCCTTTAACGAAAGCTGCTGTTTTGACCGTTGCGATCCTGTTCAGTTACGCAGCCAATGCGGCCACGCAAGCTAAGAAGGATCTCGCCGTGATAAACGGAGACTTTAGCGATGTATCCGGTCTGGGAGCTGAGGATGCCAGCGGCTGGCGCAGCGGTATTCCCCACGGCTGGTCGGCAATTCCAAGGGATCCTCAGAAATCCATCGACGCCACGTATGCCGTGAACGTGCGGAGCGGGCCGTATTGGCCTGTCTGCAATGTCTCGCAATTGGGGTTTCTACAGCAGGTGGTAGGCAGGCTCAACGAGACAGCCGATATAGTTGTGGAATGCGATGTTTTGCAAATGTGGGGGCCGGATGCAATCCTTGGCGTCGCTATTCTTGGGGCGAACAACACTGCGCTTGCAGTGAAAGAATTCGTTCCAGGAAATCGGGCGGTGTTGGTTACTCCCGAAGTCCCGGCGGGCACAGACATCACTATTCAGTTCTGGGCCGTCAAAGGAACGACCCCTGGCCTCGACAACATCTCGGTGCGCGCCGAACGCGCCAAAGGCGTAGCTGCTGCGCCGGTGGAAAAGTTGCTCTACACGCTCGACGCACAGCAGCCCCGGGCGATCCAGCCCGTCGGCCCCAACACCTGGGGCGGGGTCAACCCGCAGGGGGCCAAGTTCGTCGTGACCAGCCAGGGTATCGAAATCGGCGGGAAACCATTCGTGCCGGTTGCGGGCGAAATGCACCCCACGCGGACGAACGAGGAAGCGTGGGAGGAATCCATCCTCAAGATGAAAGCCGGCGGCCTTAACACCATCTCGTTTTACGTCATCTGGAGCCATCTGGAAAAGGAGCCCGGGCAGTTCGATTTCACCGGCAACCGCAACATCCGGAAGTTCGTCGAACTGTGCGCCAAGCACGGCATGTATGTCTGGCTGCGGCCGGGACCCTTTGTGAACTCAGAGGTGTTGGCCGGAGGAATGCCACAGTGGCTCTTTGGCGTGCCCGGCCTGGAGCGGAGCAATGACCCCGCGTATCTCGCCTACGTCAAGCGCTACTACGGAAAGCTCGGGGAGCAACTCAAAGGACTGATGTTTAAGGACGGCGGCCCGGTCATTGCGGTTCAGCCGGAGAACGAACTCGGGTGCGCTCCGGTGATCTGGGAATACCCTTTCCCCGGGGCCGGCTACGGGCATGGCCATTTTCCGACCGCGGAGGACGAAGGGCATTTGCTCCGGCTCAAGAAAATGGCGCAAGAGGCGGGCATGGATGCGCCGCTCTTCACCACCACCGGATGGGGCGGTGCTCCTGTGCCGCTGGGAGAATTGCTCGCAACCTCGGGCGTCTATTCCTTTCTCGGCGCTGGTGCCCCCACCGTGGCCTCGACCTTTACCGACAATTACGGCCAGCCGCCAGAGTTCTGGCGTTATCCCTTCGGCTACGTGGAACTGGGCGCCGGGTGCCCCATCCAGGCGGAATGGCGCCCGATCGTTCCTCCGGAGAGTGCGGAGGTGACCCTGCTGACCCGCGCGGCCTGCGGGGGAAGCATGTTCTGCATGTATATCTACCATGGGGGCACCAACCCGTCTGGAACTCGCGGTCCGCTCAATTACGACCGCTGGATGCCGATCATGAGCTACGACTGGTTTGCGCCCATCGGTGAGTTCGGCCGCCTGCGGGATTCTTACCGCGCCCTCCGACCGCTGGCGAACTTCCTGACCGGCTTTCCCGAACTGATCATACCGACGGTCACGGTCTGGCCCGGAGTACCAGTCCAACCTGGCGACACGAAGAATCTTCGTTACGTGGCGCGGATCGACGGCAATCGCGGCTTTCTCTTCCTCAACAACTACCAGGACAAACTCAAACTGCCGCCGCGCAAGGGGGTGCGCATCGAGGTCAAGCTGAAGGATGAAAAAATCACCGTCCCGGTAGACGACAAGGGTATGGACCTGGCAGCGGATGCGATGGCGGTTCTGCCGCTCAATCTCGAGATGGATGGCGCGCGCTTGAAATACGCGACCGCGCAATTGCTCGCCCGCCTCGACAACGATGGGCGCAAGACATGGGTCTTTTTCGCGCCGGGGGGAATGAGTGCGGAATACGCGTTCGAGGCATCGTCCATCGCGGCAACCACCGGTTCTACGCTGGCCAAAGATAAAGGCTTGGTGAGGATTCCCGTGCCAGAACCGGGCACCGGCGCGATCTTCGAAGTCACACCCGTCGGTGGAAAACCGTTCTCCGTGCTGACCCTCACGCGCCAACAGGCGGTGAATGCGCTTAAATCCGACAAACTCTGGGGCGCACAGCGCCTGGTGCTCTCGGATAACGACATTCTGGTAGGCGGCGATATGCTCCGCGTCTCGGCAGTCGGCAAGAACGAACTGAGCTTTACTGTCTATCCCCCACCCGTCGATCCGTTGCGCGGGCCGGGCAGTCCGCTCACACCCCAGAAGGATGGTGCCTTCGCGCGTTACGCGCTCACCCTGCCCAAGCGGGGGATCAAGGCGGACATCGTGAAGCCTCAGAAGGGTCAGCTTGTGGTCAAGATTCCGCGAAAGGAGTTCGACCAGTTGAATGACATTTTCCTGAGGGTGGACTACGCTGGTGACCGGGGTTGGGCTTTCCTCGACAGCCATCTGGTCACCGACAACTTCAACAATGGGCAGCCTTGGGAGATCGGCTTGAAGCGCTGGTGCAAGCAACTCGGCGGTGATGGGCTGTTCCTGCGTGTCGTCCCTTGGAAGACCAATGCCGATAAGATTGTTTTCGACGGGATCGCCTTCCGGCCGACCGGCAAGGCGAACGAACCGGCGGAGATTAAGTCCGTCACTCTTGTTCCCGAATACGTCGCGGAAATCCGGATGCGGTGACGACTCGAACTGCCAGCAGTCCAGCCCGACAAACACTGCTTATCGGCGCTTGTCCTTGGTAAGGACTGGCATTGCTACCCAGGCGAACGGCTTCGACTAACCTGGTTGGTTACTCAGTCACCGCGTTGCGGGCGATGACCTCGCGATACCACCGTGCGCTGAGTTTGGGGATCCGGCGCTGGGTCGGATAGTCCACGCGGACGATTCCGAATCGGGGTCGGAAGCCGGCACCCCATTCGAAATTGTCCATTAGGCTCCAGATAAAATAGCCACGGACGTTGATTCCGTTGCGTATCGCACGTTGTAGTTCTATGAGGTGTAGGCGCAGGTAGTTGATGCGGTCGCGGTCCTCAACAAAGCCGCTCGCGTTGGGTTCATCAGTCATGGAACATCCGTTCTCCGTAATATAGATCGGAAGGTTTCCGGTGTCGGTGGCGACGCGCCGAAGGACCTCGCCCAGTCCTTGGGGATAGATGCCCCAATCGAGGCTGGTGTGACCGAGTGCTGGCAACGTACGCATTTTCAAGGACGACTTGAGCAGCCCGCCATCTTCGCTGTGGCTTACCTCTTCCGCGAGGCCGGAGTTTACCCCGAGCCCGGCGTTCAGCCGACGCGGACCCCGATCGAGATGACTCACTTCTTGCGTAAAGTAGTAGTTGATTCCCAGAAAATCGAGGGGTTGGCGGATTTGGGCGAGGTCGCCGTCGGCAATTTCCGGGCGCAGCGGCCCGAGCCATTTCATGAGGTACTTCGGGTAGCGGCCTAGGAAGATCGGATCGAAAAAGATTCCCTGTGCGTTCTCTCGGGTCCGTTGGCAGGCCAGCACGTCGGCTTCTGAGGATGTGGCGGGCACCATACCGTGCAGGTCCAAGACGATGCCGATTTTACCCGGGTACGCGCCCTGACGGAACACCTGCACCGCTTTGCCGTGGGCAAGATTCAGAATATGCGCCGCTTGGTAGGAGGCCTTGTCGTCTTTTATTCCGGGAGCCACGGCGCCAGCACCCCAGCCGAGGATGGAGGGGACGATTGGCTCGTTGTGCGTGGCCCACATGGCAACGCGGTCGCCCAGCCGGTCGAAAACCACACGTGCGTAGTCGGCAAACCAGTCGGCGCACTCACGGCGAGGCCAGCCACCACGGTCCTGCAAGGCCTGCGGTATATCCCAGTGGTGCAAGGTCGCGTTGGCGGCGATCCCGGCCTTGCCTAATTCATCCACTAGTCGGTCGTAAAAATCGAGGCCGCGTGCGTTCACTTTGCCTTGCCCTTCAGGAATGACGCGCGACCACGAAATGGAGAAACGATAGGCGTTCAGGCCGAGTTCCTTCATCAAGGCGACGTCGGAGGGCATGCGGTGGTAGTGGTCGCAGGCCACATCCGCCGTTTCGCCTCTTTCGATCTTGCCCGGCTGGCGAACAAAACGATCCCAGACGCTTTCGCCTTTACCGTCTTCATTCCAAGCACCCTCGATCTGATACGCGGACGTGGAACAGCCCCAGAGAAATCCTGGCGGGAACTCATGAATGATTTTCTCCGTTTCTGAAATGGGTTTTTTTGAAATTGTGCGCAAGCTTTTCGCAGCTACGGAAGATTCCGCCGCAACTGCAGGGGAGGGCAGGAAGCGGGAGGCGATGGAAGATCCAAGGAGGATTTTGAAGAATGAGCGTTGTTTCATGGTTTGATTATCCTGTAAGGATGGAGAGCATCATATTCGGTGTCGACGCCTTCGCCGAGCACGGGAGAGCAAGGAACGTGCAGAACATCAGCAGGAGCAGGCAGGACGACATCTAAGGTTGAATAAAGCACAACTCGCGGGACACATCTGGGATACACCCGCCAAAATCAAGCACGAACCAGCCACGACACCGACACCGTTGTGAAGCTCAGGTGCGTGCGCAGGAACCAGATCGATCTGAAGTGTAAAAACCCGTTTTGAGCAAGGGCATGTAAAATCGTAATTTCTAGGATCGTTAAATTTATAATATCCGAGGAAAAACAAGGATGTTTTGGCTGTGGCTAAAATAGAGTTATATAAAAATACAAATTGAAAATAAAAAAGTACAAAAAATCTATAAGTCGTTCACTGATAGTAATAACAGAATTATGCTATAGAATGGCCAATCTATGCTATACAAAGTCCCCCGACTTCGTGGTAATAATCCCTCCGTCGTGCCAGTCACTCGATTCAAACAACCTGTACGGAAACCAAATAATTCGAGGCAACCTGTTAAGGGAGCCAGTCGTGGGCGGGTGGATTCCTCCACATCCATACGAAGAATCAAGCCCGTCAAATTTGAACGGGAACTTGTGTTTCCGGACCGTCATTTCCCCCTGGATGTTTTATTCCTCGAAGAACATCCCGATTACCCGCTCCACACCCATGACTTTTCTGTGATCGTCATCGTTTTGCGTGGGCGTGGGTTAAACATCATCGGCAAAGAGGAGTTTCCGATCAAAGCAGGTGATGTTTTTGTCCATCACGGGGCGCGTCCTCACGGGTACCGCGCCACGGAACATCTGGGCCTGATCAATATCATCTTTGATCAGTCGCTCTTGCAAAGGGTGCGCTTCGACGTGACTGGACTTCCGGGTTACCAGTCGCTCTTTGTGGTTGAGCCGGCGATGTTGAAGGAGGGACACTCCGCTAGGCATCTTACGCTGCCGATGGACCTCTTGAACAAGACAAAGGATTTGGCGGAGGCGATAGAGAGGGAAATATGTGGGGATGTGCCCAGACGTGGGCCGGTCCGGTTTGAGGAGCGTCATCGCACAAGGGCCGGGAGCTTGTCGGTCCGTCGGGCTCCGGACGGACACCGTTTCATGGCGATGACCCATTTCATGTCGTTGATCGGCCTTCTCTCGCGGGCCTACCATCTCAAGCCCGCGGTGGAATCAGGTCGAATCATGAAGATCGGTCAGGTCATTGCCCGGATGGAAAGTCATTTTGATGAAAACCTGAAAATCCCGGACTTGGCCAAAATGGTGGGGATGTCCGACCGCAACTTTTACCGGTTTTTCCATCGAGTGAAGGGGGAGAGCCCCCTTGCTTACCTACAGAGGCTAAGGGTCGCCAAAGGCGCCCGCATCCTGCAGACGAGCGACAAGAGCGTCTCGGAAGCGGCGATGGAGTGTGGTTTCAACGATAGCAACTATTTTGCCCGGCAGTTCCGGCGCATCCTGGGTGTTTCCCCCCGGCAGTTCCAAAACGGAAAAGGAAGCTCGGCCCAAACCGCCTAGGGCGGTCTGGACTTCGGCGGAATGGTGCTGATTTATGGCGAGACCATCGCAGAATCGCCCTAATCGTTTGCTAGGGTGAACGAGATGATTGCTTCCCGCCGCCCAACCCCGTCGACCGCCCCGGTCAAGGGAGGAGAAAAAGATTTCACCGTGGCAGTTTACTATTTCGGTAACTACCACCCGGGGGACCCCCGGAACGAGGCTCAAAAGGGCAGGGGATGGACCGAGTGGGAGCTGGTCAAGTCCGCGAAGCCCCGTTTCGCTGGGCATCAGCAACCCAAGGTGCCGCTCTGGGGATACGAGGATGAGTCGGACCCGAAGGTGATGGAGCGGAAGATCGCGGCGGCGGCTGACCACGGCATCGATGTCTTTCTCTTCGATTGGTATCACTACAACGATGGGCCGTTCCTAGACCGGCCGCTGGACCGGGGCTTCTTAGGGGCGGCCAATTGTGACCGCCTGAAGTTTGCCCTGATGTGGGCGAACCACGACTGGGTTGAAATCTTTCCCGCCCGACGCGGGGTGCCGAGTGAGATAATTTATCCAGGTGTGGTAACTCCAGCCAACTTTTCAAAGATTTGCGACCATGTCATCGAAAAATATTTTTCGCATCCATCCTACTGGAGGGTGGAGGGGAAACCCTATTTTTCCTTTTATGACCTATCCAAGTTGCTGGGTGGATTTCCATCGATGGCGGCCGCCCGGGTTGCCCTGGGTGAGTTTCGCTCCAAGACACGTCAGGCCGGTTTTCCTGATCTGCATCTCAACGCGGTGGTTTGGGGTAAGACGGTCATGCCCTGGCAGGATACGCCAGTCGATGCGGTCCGTGTGGTCCAGGAGTTGGGCTTTGATTCCGTGACCTCCTATGTCTGGTTTCACCATGCGGAGATGCCGAACGAGCAGACCGATTTCGTGAAAGTGCGTAATGAGTATTTTCAGCACTGGGACAAAATGAAGAAGGATTTTTCGGAACCGTACTACCCGAATGTCTCGATGGGCTGGGACAGTACCCCGCGGACGCACCCGGAGGACGGGTTCGGGAACTTCGGCTACCCGTTTACCCATGTCATCAGCGGTAACACGCCCGAGCGTTTCCGCGAGGCCTTGGAAAAGACGAAGGAACGCCTGATGCGGGAGCCGGCCCCCCACCGTATCCTCAACATCAACAGTTGGAACGAGTGGACCGAAGGAAGTTATCTGGAGCCAGACACGATTCACGGAATGAAATACCTTGAGGCGGTTCAGGATGTCTTTGGTGTCGTTGACCGAAAACACTCGGGAAGTTCCCTTTGAGAGGAACTCTAGAGGTGAAAGTGTTGGTGGAAGAATGATGCCTGTTTTTCGTAGTATGATTTGTGAAATTCTGGCGTCAGTTCCGTTCCGCCTCTTCTTTTCCCTTTCCGTCCCTCCCATGGGGATTTTGATCTATTCATGAGCGCATCCACGACGAATTCCAAGTCACGCATTTCCTCCTGGCGCCTGCTGGGGTATGCGCTCGGGGACGGGGCAAGCTCTATTGCCTTTGCGGGGGTCTCCAACTTTGCACTGCTTTACTACACGTCGGTGCTCGGCCTTGGGCCCGTAATGGCCGGCTTGGCTTTGAGTATTTCGGTATTTTACGACGCAATCACCGACCCGCTGATGGGGCACATCTCAGACAACACCCATTCGCGCTGGGGAAAGCGACTGCCCTATGTGCTGTTGGGCGGCCTGCTGCTTGCGCCGGCCTTCTTCTCGATCTGGATCCTGCCGCCGGGCAGTTGGCCCACTTGGCTACTCTTCATGATGGCGGTGGTGTCCAATCTTTTAATGCGCACGGCCGTCACCATTTTTGGGGTTCCTTATGTGGCCATGGGTTTCGAGCTGTGCCCGGACTACGAGGATCGCTCCCGCCTCCAGGGGATCCGCAACGCCTTCTTCATGCTCATCAACCTTCTCTTTGGCGGCTGCGCCTGGATTCTTTTCTTTCGCGACCGCACCGGTCCCGATGGCGCGCGGATCGACGGGTCGACCATTGCGGCAAACTACGTGACGATGGGAACAGTTCTGACGGTCACCATCGTGCTGCTGGTTTTGGCCTGCACCTGGTTCAACCGGGACCTCGCCCGCGACACCCGCAAGGAAAAGCTGGAGGGAAACTCGCTACAAAGCTTCTGGGCCGACTTTTCCCAGATTCTCAGCGACCGGCTAGCTTGGTACGTCTTCGGCTTTTTCTCGATCGCGATGTTCGGGTTTCTCTTCGTCTCCCAGCTGCAGATGTTCGTCTATGTATTCTTTATGCAGTTTCGGCCTGAGGAAAAAACCTTTGTGCACGGGGGCGGGATGATTGCGGCCGGCCTCGGGGCCCTGTTTCAGGGAAAGGTCACGCACTGGTTTGACAAGAAGACCGCCGGTTATGTGGCTATGGGGATCGGCATCTTCGGAGGACTCTGGCTCCTTCTGGTGTTCACTTGGCTGGGCCTAGCCCCGCGGGCCGAGTGGTCAGTGGCCGGTTGGAACCTCCCTGCGGGACTGCTGCTCTTTGCCTTGGGTCAATGGATGTGGTGGTTCGGTTCCGGCATGCTCGGTCCGGTTTCCATGTCGATGATCGCCGATATTTCCGAGATTCATTACCTAAGGAGCGGGGTGCGCAAGGACGGCGGCTACAGCTCGATCTTCAGTTTTCTGCAAAAGGCCGCGCAGTCGGTGGGCCTCCTGATCAGCGGGTGGCTGATTGCCGGGGCAGGGATCGTTTCCGGGGCGGATATCCAGGCGCCCGAGGCAGTCAACCGGATCACCGTCATTACCTTCGTTATTGGACCCGTTCTGATGGCATTATCGTTTTTTATTTTCCGGGGATACCCAGTCACCCGCGAATCCCTGCGGGCCATGGAGCAAAAATCCGGAGTGCAGAAATGAAGGAAATATATTTTCCCCCCATGAATGGATTGCGTCTGCTCTGGCTGCTGGGACTTCTTTTGGCTGGGTGCTCCCGTCCGCAGGCTGAGGGAGATGGCAAGGCCGAGTCCGGGCAGGCGAGTTGGCGCAAGATTGATGCCGCCTTCGCCCAGCCTCCGGCCGAGTTCCGTATGATTCAATTTAGCGGCCACCATGGGGAGTTGCTCCCCATGGCGAAGATGGCTGAAGCGGGCGTCGGCGGTGTCGAACTGTTCTTGAAGAGCGACGGATATCTCCGTTCGGACGAGGCATGGAACAATCAGGCCAAGAATATCACCGCAGCCAAAGAAGCCGGTTTGCGTGTGTGGGTGGCAGATGAAAACGGCTATCCAAGCGGTCTGGCCGGTGGCTTGGTGGTCGAGGCTGATCCGGCCCTCGAGGCACGTTGCTTGCTGCAAACGACCAAAGAGGGCAAAGGCATCGGCGCGGTGCGCCTGGATTTGCCCAAGGGCGCAGAAAAATTTGTCTGTGCCTTCCTCTATCCGCTCGTCAACGGAAAGCCAGTGCTGGATCAGGGCAAACCGGTTGCCGTCCAAACTAGTTGCGTGGAGACGGAGGGCATGGAGGGGGCATGGCGACTTTGTGCCTTCGCCTTGGAGGTGATGTTTCAGGGCACCACCGCTCAGCTAACGGCTCCCGATTTCAAGACGACAGGTCATTACCCCAACCTCTTGCAGTCGGCCGCGATGGAGAAGTTCGTCTCCCTGACGCACGAAGAGTACGCGCGGCGGTTCGGCCCCCTGGCGGGCAAGATTGACGCATTCATTACCAACGAGCCTCTCCTGCAAAGTTGCTGGTCCACGTTACCACTCGGCCGCCAACGGCCGGGAAAGGTTGCCTTCCTCCCGTGGGATGGGGATCTGCCCCGCCGTTTTCAGCAGGAGCACGGCTATGACCTTCTGCCCTTGTTGCCCGCGCTTTACGGTGGTGACGACCCGGCTTCTAAACTCACGCGCCGGCATTTCTTCCAGACGGTCGGAACCATGCTCGCGGAGAATTTCTCCGGCCGCATCGCCGCTTGGGCGGAGAAAAATGGAACCCAGTCGGCCGGCCATCCCGTGCTCGAGGAAGTCATGATGTACCACGTGATCGGATATGGGGATTTCTACCGCTACGTGGCGGAGATCCAGATCCCAACCTGCGACGTGCCCATGCCCGATCCGGGAGCATATTGGAATTTCTGGATGCCGAAGTTCCTCAGTTCGGTTGCCCAGGCCAAGAACCGGACGACCGTGGCGTGCCTGCTGGATCCGATTATCGACCGTCCCGTCATGGAACTGAAGCCTTCGCCCGGGCCGTTTCGCCGTATTGTCAACATGGCGGTCCTGTGCGGCGTGAACCAGTTCCAGACTTACCTGCGGTGGGCTGATTACGAGCCGGCTGTCTATCGCGGGATGTGTGAATATATCGGCCGTCTTGCGGCGGTGCTCCGGGGTGCGCGCAGCGCGGCCACGGTGGCGATGTATTACCCCATCGAGACTTTTCAGTCGGAGTTTCTTCCCAGTCCGGACTTCACTCATACTACGGAAACCCCGTATTATCCGCCGGTTTGGCGCCGCATGATGGAGATGATGGAGACGCAGAACACCATCGCCCGATCCCTGCTTCTGCAGGGGATGGATTTCAATTGGCTGCATGGCGACTGGATCGAGAAGGGGAAGGTGGAGAAAGGTTGCCTGATCGCGGCCAACGGCCGTTACCGCACGATCGTGATGCCCGAGGTGGAGCTCTTGCCGTTGGCGGTGGCCCGCAAGCTGGAGGAGTTTGAGAAGGGGGGAGGAAAAGTGATCTGGGTGAAATGCCTTCCGCAAATGGGCGACACTCCGGAGGAGCACGAGAAGGTGAAATCGATGTTTGCTAAAAAGAATGTTTTGTCTCCTGGCCGTGTGGCCGAGGCGATCGGGACGGCTTTGCCTCCCGGTTTCGCAGTGCAGACCGGTCCGGAGGTGTTGACGGCTCGGTTTACCCGGGACGGTCGCAGCATCACTTATCTGGTTAACTACCAAGCGGACAAGGTGACGGTGCCGGTTACGTTGTCATCGGGAAACAGTCGTAAATTCGATGTCTACAACCCGATGGACGGCACGATTCAGCCTCAGGAGCTTCCTGGAACGCTGACCATCCAGGGGAACGCCAGTATCATGGTGGTGGAGCCGTCTCGCTGAAACGAGTGAGCTCGTTAAGAACCTTTTTTGGCAATCGATGAAGAGTCAGATTTTTGTTTCGTTGGCGGCGTTGGCGGCACTGGCGGGGGTGCCGGGAATAGCGGCGGATAAAAAGGAGGGGTGGGCCTCCATAGACGCTGGGTTTGCGAATCCGCCGGCGGAATTTCGCTTCATCCAGTACAGCAAGCATGACGGAGCCCTTTTGCCTTATGGAAAAATAAAGGAAGCGGGAATCGGCGGGGTGATGTTGTTCATGCAGTCCGCCGGTTACTTAAACACCGAAGAGGCTTGGCAAAATATCGGAAAAAATATCGCGGCCGCACAGGAAGCCGGTTTGCGGAT
>Ga0114967_10002492_pt1 | contig 15376 bp, 12 predicted proteins | sample M_130628_MF_Meta_FD_92639 | JGI IMG/M metagenome (GOLD analysis project Ga0114967, IMG submission 92639) | Freshwater microbial communities from Lake Montjoie, Canada to study carbon cycling - M_130628_MF_MetaG | ecosystem: Environmental > Aquatic > Freshwater > Lake | place: Lake Montjoie... | reverse complement strand
CATTTTTAAAAGTTCCATTTTGAAACTTTCATCGTATTTACGACGCTTTTTGTTGATACCTGTCTTTTCCATTTGAACACAAAATTAAGAGAGTTTTGTGTGCGGAAAAATTAGACAATCTCAATAATATATTCCGATTTTAATTATTAATAAAATGGATAGAACAAACGAAACCATTCAAAACACAAGTATAAAGACAAAAAAAGGTGATTTTGTTTCGTTAAATCAGCTAATCAAAATCACAAATTAACAAGATTATAAATCCTATTTTCAAAGCAAAGAAGGTGCATATATTCCTTTTAATTTTTCAGAAAAAGACATTAAAAAGAAGCAAGAAAGTATTAAAAGTATAATTTCAAAAAGCCATGGATTGAGCGTTAGTTTTTCAGGAAGTTTTTTTAAAAATCAGTCAATAATGCAAGAATTATTGTTGATTTTGGCAGTGGCTATTGTGTTGTTATATTTTATTTTAGCTGCCCAATTTGAGTCGCTTACACAGCCATTTATTGTCATGCTGACTATTACTTTTGGCATTACAGGGGCGGGGTTTACTCTTTGGCTATTCAACGATAGCCTCAACATTATGTCAATTATTGGAATAGTAGTTTTGATTGGGATTTTAGACAATGATTCCATCTTGAAAATTGACACCATGAATCGCTCTGTTAATTCAATGACAATAATCGAAGCCATTAAATCGTCAGGCAAAAAGCGACTAAAATCTCAAATAATGACATTTTTGACTACCATTTTGGGGGTTTTGCCCGTACTTTTCAGCAGTGGACTTGGTTCAGAATTACAAAAGCCTCTTGCCTTGTCGGTTATTGGCGGAATGTGCTTGGGTTTATTTATTTCACTCAGTTTTATTCCTTTGATTTATTGGTTTGGTAGCAACAAACGCAAGAATAATATTTGAAAACAAATTCGGGATTTTATTTTTACCTATTTTTGTCAATAAATGTGAAATCAAACAAATATGCTTAACTCAGAATGGCAAACTGCCAAAGAATACAAAGATTTAACTTATAAAAAGCGTAATGGCGTGGCAAGAATCGCCTTTAATCGCCCAGAAGTTCGCAATGCTTTTCGTCCAAAAACAGTTTTTGAACTCATTGATGCCTTCGAAGATGCTCGAAATGATGCTTCGATTGGGGTAGTATTACTTTCGGCCGAAGGCCCCGCACCAAAAGATGGAGTTTGGGCGTTTTGTAGCGGCGGCGACCAACGTGCCAGAGGAAAAGATGGATACAAAGATGAAAAAGGAGTAGGGCGTTTGAATATTTTGGAAGTTCAGCGTCAGATTCGTTTCATGACAAAACCCGTAATTGCTGTTGTGCCAGGTTGGGCAGTTGGCGGTGGGCATAGCCTTCACGTAGTTTGTGACTTGACTCTTGCCAGCAAAGAACACGCTATTTTTAAGCAAACTGACGCAAACGTAGCCAGTTATGATGCTGGTTATGGTTCGGCATATTTGGCTCGACAAGTAGGGCAGAAGCGTGCAAGAGAGATTTTCTTCTTGGGAAGAAATTATTCGGCACAAGAAGCATTGGATATGGGAATGGTCAATGCCGCTGTACCGCACGATGAATTAGAGGATACTGCTTACCAATGGGCCCAAGAAATTTTGGAGAAGAGTCCGATGGCTATCAGAATGTTGAAATACGCATTCAACATGATTGATGATGGCTTGGTCGGGCAACAGATTTTTGCTGGCGAAGCCACTCGCTTAGGCTACATGACAGAAGAAGCCCGTGAAGGCCGTGATGCTTTCTTAGAAAAACGTAAGCCAGATTATGATCAGTTTCCTAAGTATTCGTAAATGGCTATTTGTTAATTGTAGAAAAAATATATATAAAGCCGTAGTTTAATTTTTAAACTGCGGCTTTTTATTAGGCAAAAAATATGATTAGTAAGGATTTAAAGATTTCTAAAAACAGGTAATTAATAATCAATCAAACAAATACTACTGTCCAATTTGCTCTAGTTTTTTGTGAAATCTCCACGAAACAGGAATCTCGTTCTTTGTGCGTGCAATGCGTAAACGATACCCACGAGCATTACCTTGTACTTTGTGAATACCACGCATATTGACAACAAAATTGCGGTGTAAACGCACAAATTGAGGGTGTGCGGACAATTCTTTTTCTACTTGTGCTAATGGAGTCTGAACTGTTGTTTTTTCAATACCCATTAGGCTTTGCCAGTAGAAATCTGTCGAATCCTTTGAAGTTTCGGCATAAATCAATTGGTTTGGGATTAAACTTAATTTTTGTCCAATTTCGCCAAAAACCATTACAGGAAACAACTGTTTGCTAGCTGGAGGATTGATTGATTCTAAGCTATTATTGATGTTATCGGCAGTTGTAGTAAACTTATTATGAAATAAATTCTGCTGTATAAAAGTAGTAATCGTAATCGGAATGATAGCAATAGACACTGCTTTGAGAATATCAATAAACGTAAAAGTTGTAATGTTGAAGTAATTGCTAAAAACCATTATTAAAGTTCCTACAATTAAAATTGTTGCTGAAAGATGCACAACTTGGCGTGCGATTGTCCATTGTTGTTCATTATAAAAATTGGAAAGAATCATTGGCAAAACGAATTTCGCTATCAACATTCCCACGTAAGCAACTACGCCAAAGCCAATCAAATAAACCGTTTTAGAACTATTTACAAATTCTGAAATACCGAAAGGTTGAACACCAACTGCTACAATTGCTACAAATAAACCTACCAAAAGAGAAATAATAAAGCCTCTAAACGAACTGATAGAAGTAGCCATTGGCTTCTTAAATGATGCAATAAATGTTTCTATAATTTGGCTTATACGGCTAAAAAAACTTCGTAAAATATTCATTTTTTAATTCAATAAGATTTTTGTTGGAACCAAAAATAGTTGTTTTTATTTAAGACTCAAAAACTATACCAATATTCGGGGAACAAATATAGCATATTAACAATTGAAAATTATTATCTTTTTCTAATCAAATAAATTTCTCTTTACTGCTGATCAGGCTTTTATTTAATCAACTCAACCCAGCCCCTGATGGTTGTAGGTATTTCGTCTGCTTTATCTAAACGTTGAATAACTACTTGGGCTACATAAAAATAGGTTCCTGAAGACAAGTCAAGTCCATTGTTTGTTTTCCCATCCCAGTTAAGTGTATCGCCGCTAGATTCATAAATTTTCACTCCATAACGATTATAAATTTCAATACTAATAGTTTTGATAAATGCAGAGCAAGTCATCGGAGCAAAGGTGTCGTTTTTGCCATCACCATTTGGGGTTAGGACATTTGGTAGCTCGACAATCGGACAGTTATCTTTACATATAATATTGCTTGGTGCACTTTCAATATTCAAACGATTGACGGCCGTAATATAATAACATCCTGCAAAACCATCTTGTAAAGGCTTCACGTGCGTAAAAGAAGTTTCGGTTGATGGAACTGTCGCTAAAAACTTCGGCTGTTCATCTTTGTAGCGAGCATAATAAATATTATATTTCAGAATATCAACTCTGCATATTAATCCACCAGCACTTTGTGGAGTTCGCCAGCTAAATTTATTTGAAATACTACTGGCTTCACAAATCGCTTTTCGGTCGAGGTTTTGGCAGTTGATTTCTTCCGAACTAAACGTAGGTGGACAAGGGGGGGTATTATCAATTGGTATACCACAAGCTACTTGAGATAAATTATTGAGCAAACCAAATTGAGGAAAACGAGCATAAACTCCAACGGTTTCTACTTTGTAGCAATAAGAAGTATCAACTTTCATTTGAATCGTACTTGTGCCATCATCAGGGAATCTATCTACGCCATCGTCCAGATAGGTATAGGTATTTACTGCACCAACCGATACTTCTGCTATAATATTAAAAATACCCGGTCTTGTGCGAGACTCTCTGTAAACACGGTGTTTGCGGTTGTCGTTGTTCCATGGCACATTAGCTTGCCAGTTAATTCTGACTTTTTGAGCGTCGGAAGTCGCTATTAATCTTACACTACTTGCGACTTGGCTTTCGGCCAAAACCTTATCGTTTTCATACAAAAATGCTACCTTGTATGTATAGCCACTTTGTATAGTATTTAATCCACCATCAACAAAAACAGTATCAGCTACTCCCTTTTTGACTTTGGTTGAAATGCTCGTTACGAGTTGAAAAATACCCCCGTTGATACCCGAGGCACGGTAGAGTTTATATTGATAAGGGCCTTTATATTCGGTTGAGTCAAACCCTAAGGGGCGAGTCCATTTTATATTGATTCTACCAGTTTGAGCATCTGTACTTTCGATACTTACATTTGTTAGTACAGGTGCTCTTTGTGGCAATTCGCTGCCAACACAAGCCTCATTTGAAGGAACACTTGGAATAGAAACAAAATCAGAAGCTGCCAAACTAGCTACAAGACTATAACTATATATTTTACCGTTTTGAGATTTGGTATCTAGGAAAAAAGTGTCTTTTACAGAAATTCGGGCAACTTCTACAAAACCTAAGGATGCTGGTAAACCGACCTCGCATTGAGCTGGAATATAATTTGAACAGCCTTCTTTTCGATAAACAATCATCTCAGCATTTGTAATACTACAATCTGGATATTGTTGCCAACGAAGTTCCACTCCTCGTTCGGTATTCTTAGCCGACAATCCCCTCGGTCTAGGCGGAATTACCTTGATTTTTACAGTTTTAGTATCGGTTAATTGTACCGCAAATCTACCTGGGAAGTCTTCCACCTTAAACAATACATCGTAAGTTTGCCCTCGTACGTGCTTACAGTTAGTTTCCCAAGTGAAAGTGCCAGAAGCAGGGCTTTTTTGTGGAATATTAAGCGGAATAAATTTAGCTTCAAATGGTGCTACAAAACTGGCTACTCCACCAGAAGCATCCCGATTATAAACTCCACTATTTGTTGTAATTTTTATATTATTATTATCACTATCAATGGCAGATACTTTAAACTCTATTTTTTGTCCAGCTTCTACACAAATCTGATTCGGTACAGTCAGAACTGGCCGTTTATTAGGCGTTTCAACAACAATAATTTGCATATCTCGGGTAATTTCCCCGATTTTAGAATACTGCCCATTTGCTCCCTTTCGCCATTCTTCTATAATAAAGGCCACATTTATCTGATACTGTGGCGTTGTCCATTTACCAGGAGCATCCCAAATCAAATCGCCTGTGGTAGGATTTATTTTAAAACTTGAAGGTCCCGAGCCGTCTTCGGAAAGTAAATTTGTTCCAAGTGTGGCAGGGTCTTTATAACCCGCAATAAATTCTCCAGCCCCAGACCCTTCACCAAAATCTCGTTTAGGGGTCGTTAGGCGATAAGCCAAGCTATCACCATCAGCGTCAAATGCACCAGGGTTGTGAATGAATTTCTTGCCTACGCCAGCTGTATCAATCGGGATATTTAACAGGACAGGCGTATTATTTAAACCTAAAGCACCATTTACAACAATTGTGGTTTCGACAAAAAAACTAATTTCATCAGTTCGCCCCGGCAAATTGACAGTGTTTACGTTTCGATTTGAAATGGCACAAGTAATTGTATATCTACCTTGAGCAGGAAACGTAAATGTTGTATCATATACGTTACACATCGTTGAGGCATTGATGAGCGTTTTTTTCTTTCGTTTTACCGTATAAAGCGACACTCCGGTTACCCCAAAGTAGAAATTGACCGTATTTTGTCCTTCGTTGGCAGTCACGCCATTTATTTGGTCAGTATATGTTGTTAGCGTAACTCTATATGTAAGACTCGTATTTGAGATTCTTTTTGCAGTAATCTCTCCCGCCCGAATATGGGTTGCCCTCGCGTTGGAAATTGCTAAAAGACCGATGATAAACGAAAAAAGTATAAATTTCAATGTTTTCATAAACAAATGATTAGGATTCACATAAACTTAAACGAAAAATACGTAATCATTGTGTTAATATTGAATAGTTTTTTTGAAAACAATTTTACAAAACAAAAAGTTAGAATTTTCAACGATAATAAATTATCAAAAAAGTAAAAACTTTTATTGATTCTAAGCTATTTGTGGCTTACTTTTGGGCGTTGAAAATAATTGTACTTTTCAAAGGAATGTAAAATTCATCAATTGTTCATTAAAATTATCAAATAAGGCTATGTCTTGGCTCACAAAAACGTTAACAAGTTCAATTGGAAAGAAAGTCCTTATGTCACTTACAGGATTGTTTCTTTGTACTTTTCTATTAGTCCATCTTACTGGTAATTTACAACTTTTCAAGTCCGATGGTGGCTATGCTTTCAATAAGTATGCTGTATTTATGACAACTTTTACGCCTATTAAAGTTATTTCTTACGCTAATTATTTTTTGATTTTATTTCATGCTTTTTGGGGATTATATCTCGAATATCAAAACCGTAAGGCTCGCCCTGTTCGTTATGCAGTTGTAAAAAATCAATCTTCGTTTTCAAGCCGCAACATGGCAATACTCGGAACAATCCTTTTGGTATATATTGTTGTTCACATGGGCGATTTTTGGTACAAATTCCACAATGAGCCACTTCCATATATACAATATACTGAAAACGTAACTACAGGACAAGTTGTATCAAAAACAATGGATAGTGGTTATATTCAAGAAGTAAAAATGGCAGAAATGACCGATGCAGTTGCTGGAACTCATTCTGTTATCGTAAAAGATTTATATAAAGAGGTAGCAACAGCCTTCCAAAATCCTTTATTAGTGATTTTTTACATCCTCGGAATGTTTGCTGTTGCTTATCATTTGTATCATGGATTTCAAAGTTCATTCCAAACATTGGGTTGGAATCACCCAAAATATACACCTTTGGTTAAATTTATAGGAACTTGGGTTTTTGCAATCGCTATTCCTTTGGGTTTTGCAGCAATGCCGATTTTCTTTTTCTTTAAATAATTTTTAATAGCTTATTGATTTTAATAGACTAATTGATAATAAATACGATGTCAAATAAATTAGATGCCAAAATTCCAGAAGGTCCGATAGCAGACAAATGGACAAAGTATCGTTCAACTGTACCATTAGTAAATCCAGCTAACAAGCGTAGCTTGGAAATTATTGTGGTTGGTACAGGTTTAGCAGGAGCATCGGCTGCTGCCACATTAGCCGAAATGGGTTATAAAGTGAAAGCATTCTGTTTTCAAGATTCACCTCGCAGAGCTCACTCAATTGCTGCTCAAGGTGGAATCAATGCTGCCAAAAATTATCAAAATGATGGTGACTCTGTTTACCGTTTGTTTTATGATACAATCAAAGGTGGTGATTACCGATCAAGAGAAGGAAACGTACATCGTTTGGCCGAAGTTTCGGGAAGTATCATCGACCAATGCGTAGCTCAAGGTGTGCCTTTTGCTCGTGAATATGGTGGACTTTTATCAAACCGTTCATTTGGTGGTACACAAGTACAACGTACTTTTTATGCTGCTGGACAAACTGGTCAACAATTATTACTCGGAGCTTATTCGGGTCTTGAGCGTCAAGTTGGTATCGGTAACGTAACCATGTACACTCGCCACGAAATGCTTGATGTGGTAACAATTGATGGTAAAGCTCGAGGAATTATTGCAAAAAACTTAGTAACTGGCGAACTTGAGCGTCACTTTGGACACTCAGTATTGCTTTGCACAGGTGGCTACGGAAACGTATTCTATCTGTCAACCAATGCGATGGGTAGCAACGTAACTGCCGCTTGGAAAGCCCACAAAAAAGGAGCAAATTTTGCTAATCCTTGTTATACTCAAATTCACCCGACTTGTATTCCAGTATCGGGCGACCACCAATCGAAACTTACTTTGATGTCAGAGTCATTGCGTAATGATGGTAGGATTTGGGTTCCTAAAAAACAAAATGATACTCGTCTCGGAAATGATATTCCAGAAGAGGAAAGAGATTATTATTTGGAGCGTCGTTATCCCGCTTTTGGAAACTTAGTTCCTCGTGATATTGCCTCACGTGCCGCCAAAGAGCGTTGCGATGCAGGTTATGGTGTTGGTGCATCAAAAATGGCAGTTTATCTTGATTATGCTTACGCTATCGAGCGTTATGGCAAAATCGAGGCTAACAAGAAGAACATGCACAATGCTTCAAAAGAGGAAATTAGTGAAATGGGCAAGGCCGTTGTAAAAGAAAAATACGGTAACTTGTTTGATATGTACAAACAAATCACAGGCGAAGACCCCTACGAACTTCCAATGAGAATTTATCCTGCGGTTCACTATACAATGGGTGGACTTTGGGTTGACTATAATTTAATGACAAACGTTCCTGGTCTTTATGCTTTGGGCGAAGCTAACTTCTCTGACCACGGTGCAAACCGTTTGGGTGCAAGTGCTTTGATGCAAGGTTTGGCCGATGGATATTTCGTTATTCCTTATACAATTGGTTCATATCTTTCAAGCGAAATTCGTACAAAAGCAATTCCTACTGACCATCCAGCCTTTGTTGAGGCAGAAAAAGCTGTTCAAGAAAGAATTACTAAATTGTTGAACATCAAAGGAAAGCAATCGCCAGAATCATTCCACAAGCGTTTGGGTAAAATCATGTGGGAGAAATGCGGAATGGCTCGTAGTGAAAAAGGCTTAAAAGAGGCAATAGCAGAAATTCAAGCGTTGAAAAATGAGTTTTGGTCAGATGTACGTATTTTGGGCGATGCTGATGAGTTCAATCCTGAACTTGATAAAGCTGGTCGTGTGGCGGATTTTATTGAACTCGGAGAATTGATGTGTGTTGATGCCCTAAATCGTAACGAATCTTGCGGAGGTCACTTCCGTGAAGAATTCCAAACTGAAGAAGGCGAAGCATTGCGTGATGATGAAAACTATATGTACGTTTCGGCATGGGAATATGAAGGTGAAAGCAAATGGAACCTCAATCCAGAACCCTTGGTTTACGAAAATATCAAAATTGCCCAACGTAGCTATAAGTAGAATTTAGTGAGCTGATTTGCTAATGTGCTGATGTGCCAATTATGGTTATATTTTTTAATTATTACTTGGAATAGGTTTATGTCATTATTACATTTATCAAAATAAGTTATACTATTTTAAGCATTAATAAAATATATGGAGAATGATAGACCTGATAATTTAATTGTAAATAAAACAATTGAATTATCACTCCAAATTATTGATTTTTGAGATATTTTAACGGCACAAAACAAAAAAGTAGTCAGCAATCAACTTTTGAGGAGTGGAAAGTCAGTTGGAGCAAACGTTTGGGAAGCACAATCGGCAGAAAGTCGAGCAGATTTTATTCATAAAATGAAAATTGCCGCAAAAGAAGCAGATGAATCTGAATATTGGTTAATTCTTTGTAATAAAGCTAAAAGTTATCCATCTTGTCCTGAAATACTTTTATAGATAAAGACTATTCAAAAGATTTTATCAAAAATAATCAGGTCATCAAAAAATAATTAAGTAATTGTTCCTTAATTAGCACATCGGCAAATCAGCACATTGGCACATTAAAAATGTCATTTTAGAGATTAATAATCATTAGAAAATATATTCCAATGGAAGGAAATATGAATCTCACACTAAAAGTGTGGCGTCAAAAAAATAAAAAAGTAAATGGAAAACTTGAAACTTACAAAGTTGCAGGTATTTCTGAAGATATGTCGTTCTTAGAAATGTTTGATGTTTTGAACGAACGTCTCGTTTCAGAAGGAACAGAACCAATTGCATTTGACCATGACTGCCGTGAAGGTATTTGTGGAATGTGCAGTATGTACATCAATGGTCAGCCGCACGGCCCATTACAAGGCGTAACAACTTGTCAGTTGCACATGCGTAGCTTCAAAGATGGCGATACTATCGTAGTTGAGCCTTGGCGGGCAATAGCATTTCCAGTTGTAAAAGATTTAGTTGTTGATAGAAGCTCGTTTGACCGTATCATCGCATCGGGCGGTTTTGTATCTGTAAATACAGGTAATGCCCAAGATGGAAACTCATTGCCAATTCCGAAAGATGATGCTGATAAAGCATTTATGGCTGCGGCCTGTATTGGTTGTGGGGCGTGTGTATCAGCTTGTAAAAATGCGTCGGCAATGCTGTTTGTTTCTGCAAAAGTTTCGCAATTGTCTTTATTACCGCAAGGACAACCAGAGCGTCAAGACCGTGCCATGAAAATGGTTGCTCAGATGGATGCCGAAGGTTTTGGTACTTGTACAAACACAGGTGCGTGTGCAGCCGAATGCCCGAAAGAGATTTCTCTCGAAAATATCGCTCGCTTAAACCGTGAATACCTCGGAGCAAGTTTAGGTTCTACGAACTAAGAGTAATAAAGTATATGAAAAAGCCCTGTTTTCTGCAAATATTTGTAGAAAATAGGTCTTTTTTATTTTAGGCTTTAAAAAAATTTATGATTGAGCCATAAAGTTTAAATTTTTCATCAGCCGATATTATGGGAAGATTCTCAGAAATGGCAGTTGCAATTATTAATCGGTCAAATGGGTCGGGGACGCCCAGTCTTTGTGTTGGTCAAAGAAAGGCAAAGTAATATATTCTTGAATATACTGATTTTGAATATTCAATAAATCGAACTTATCCTTTTGAATTTGTTTGACTATAGTCTCTGTATCCCAGTTTAATTCAGGAGTTTTACCAATATTTTGTTTTACTGCAATCTCAAACAAACTTACCTGTGAAACATAAATCTCGTTAGCTGGGTCTATTAATATAGCTAAAATATTTGATCTCAACTTGGGACTTGGTAATTCAAACCAAATTAAAATGTGGGTATCAATTATATACTTCATAAATCAAATATTTTATCAAGCGAATCATTAAAGTTATCAGGAAAACTTCCACCAAGATGCTTTAAGCCACCAGGTACTCTCTTTTGAAGAGATTTTGGCTTTTCCTCATTCAAAAAAGTGACCAAAACCTCTGATTTTTCAATATTTGGTGCTGGTTCAGAAAAAGTCAGCACTCCATTTTCATAAATACCTTTGATTGAAGTGTACATAATCGTATTATTTATTTACAAATCTAACAAAAAACTATATCAAAACAGTTCATAATATATTTTAAGGGAATAAATCAATTATTGACTAAAAAACAAATACCCCGAAAGCTTGGCAATCTGCCAACTTTTCGGGGTATTTGTTTGATTAAGAAAAAGCGTTTGAAAATATTCACTCACTCATTCTAATATTCACTCATTGAAAAATATTTTTACGAATAAGTATTCAACATTACAGGCATAACTAGCATCAAAGTCTCTTCATTTTCAGTTTTCTCAATAGGAATAATTAAACCTGCACGATTAGGCTGAGACATTTCCAACGATATATTTTTCACACTCAAATTATTCAACATTTCAATCAAAAACTTAGCATTGAAACCAATTTCCATCTCTTCTCCATCATACTCGCATGAAATTTTTTCAGTTGCTTCGTTTGAGTAATCCAAATCTTCGGCTGAAATAACCAATTCATTCTGTGATACTTTCAAACGAATCTGATGCGTAGTTTTATTAGAGTAAATAGAAATACGTTTTAAAGTACTCAATAATTCTGTGCGTTCGATGCGTAATTTATTTGGATTGCTCTGTGGAATCACATTCTCATAATCTGGGAAACGCTCATCTATCAAACGACAAATCATTTTGATATGACCAAAACTAAAGAAAGCATTTGAATTACTAAACTCCGCCCTTACTGGTATCATTTCTGCTGGAAGTGATGATTTTAATAAATTTAGGGCTTTACGAGGTAAAATCATTGTCGTACTATTCGGTGAAGTCATATCTTCACGGCGGTAGCGAATCAAACGGTGACCATCAGTAGCCACAAACGTAGTCGAACTTTCAGATACTTGTACAAAAACCCCAGTCATTGCTGGACGTAAATCATCGGTACTTGTCGCAAAAATTGTATTAGCAATCGCAGATGCGAGCATATCAGAATTCATTTCGATACTGAATGTACGATTTACTTGCGGTACGCGTGGGAAATCCATCGAATTTTCTCCCGCCAATTTATAACGACCATTTGAAGTTACTAATTCAGTACCAAAAGTTTCTTCATCAATATTTATCTGTACAGGTTGCTCAGGCAAGCTGCGTAAGGTATCGAGCAACAAACGTGCTGGTACCGCAAACGAACCTCTATCACTAGACTCTACTTCAAATTCTGTAATCATAACCGTTTGCATATCAGATGCCGTAACGGTCAAATTGTTTTTATCTAATTGAAACAAAAAGTTTTCGAGAATCGGAACAATCGGATTGCTAGCAATCACACCATTGATTGTCGAAAGGTGCTTTAGTAATGTAGATGATGAAATAACAAATTTCATAGGTTTTTTTTGGTTTTTCTATTTATGCTTCAATTTTTAACCTATTCAAGAAAATTATACCATTTTTTTCGGTACAGAATAAGTCAGCAAAAATAGTGAAAATTATAATTATCACAAAGAAAAAAGACTACTGGTTTCCCAATAGCCTTAATATGATCATGAAGTCCTAATTGCGGCCTAAATACTCGTCTTAAAGTACATTGAGACTGCTCTGAACCAATGTTTTTGCTAGCAAGGCAAATTTTACTCTATTTGGAACTCTTATACGTTCATGTTGAATGCGATTCGCGGCTGTTTGTTTGATTTTTCCAAAAAGTTTCAGATAATAAGCATAAGCCAAATATACGCCTTTTTTTGCACCATCAGGCAAACCAATGATTCCTCGGTAAGCATTATCAAAATCTTGTTGAATATCAGCCTCAATAATTGCCTTAGCTTCTATATCAAAATTCTCGAAATCAACACCGGGAAAATAAACTCGGCCACGTTCGCTAAAATCACTTTTCAAATCTCGTAAAAAGTTCACTTTCTGAAAAGCAGCTCCAAGGCTACGAGCATCGGCTTTTAGTTGATCATAAAAAGCTTCGTTTCCTTCACAAAATACTCTCAAACACATCAAACCAACTACTTCGGCAGAACCATAAATATACTCATTGTAGCCGTCGGCATCATAAGCGATATTATACAAATCCATTTCCATGCTATGCAAAAACGCTTCAATCAATTCATGCTCAATATTGTATTTTCTAACAATCTTTTGAAACGAATGCAGAACAGGATTCAAACTAATACCTTCCTCAATCGCAAGGTAAGTTTCAGCCTTGTAGCGGTCAAGCAATTTTTTCTTATCGAAGCCATGAAAGGTATCTACAATTTCGTCTGCGTATCTCACAAATCCATAGATGCCAAAAATTGACTCATGGAATTTCTTATCAAGCGTCTTAATACCTAACGTAAAGGAAGTGCTGTAAAGCTCCGTAATGAGTTTACTACAACCAAAAGTTGTTTTTTCATACAAATCCAGCATTATATTTCTTCGTTCAAACTGTTAGGGAAAATAGATTTTATAGACTCCAAAAATACAATATTTTTATTCAAAAATATGATAAACATCATTGCAAAATACTTTCAAGAACCAACGTACATTAATAAACTGACAAAGTTAAAAAGTGTTTACAGTTTGTTAATATAATTTTTGTTAATATTTTAAACATTTTCTTTCATCACTTGTTTTGCAACAACCAAACCTGAAATCAACGAAGGAGGAACTCCAGGCCCAGGAACTGTCAGTTGACCAGTATAATAAAGGTTATTTACTTTCTTGTTTTTCAGACTTGGTTTCAAAAATGCCGTTTGCATCAATGTGTTTGCCAAACCATAAGCATTACCTTTATAAGAATTATAATCGTTTTTGAAATCATCAACCGCAAAACTCCGCTTATATATTACGTGGCTTCTGATATCATGCCCCACGTAATTTTCTAGCCTGTCCATTACTATATTGTAGTATTTTTCTCTTATTTCTTCTTTATCTTCCAAGTCAGGAGCAATCGGAATTAATATAAATAAATTTTCCGAACCTTCGGGAGCAACACTGTCATCTGTCTTTGATGGGGCTGAAGCATAAAACAAAGGCTTCGATGGCCATTTCGGATTAGTATAAATCTCATCGGCATGGATATTAAAATCTTCATCAAAAAATAAATTATGATGTGTCAACTTATCAATTTTTCGATTTACACCCAAATAGAATAGAAGAGACGACGGAGCCATCACTTGCTTGTCCCAATGCTTTTCGTTATAATTTCGAGTATCGTCTGATAATAGTTTATCCTCGATATGATGATAATCTGCACCACCAATCACAACATCAACCTCATATTCTCCTTTTGTTGTAATCACTTTTTTAGCTTGCTTTCCTTCTACAACTATTTTAGTCACAGGTTCGCTTAACTTAAACTTCACACCTTTCTCTCTTGCCAAAGATACCATACCTTTAATAATCTCGTGCATTCCACCCATCGGGTACCACGTACCGAGAGCAATCTCAGCATAATTCATCAAACTATATAAAGCAGGAGTATTCTGTGGAGTAGCTCCCAAAAACAAAATTGGAAATTCCATTAATTTCAGCAGACGCTCATTCTTGAAAAACTTTCGAATATGCTTTGCAAACGAGGCAAACAAATCAAGACTTATGGCCTTTGATGCTAATCGAATATCAAAAAACTCAGAAATCGAAATACTCGGTTTCCAAACAAACTCCCCGATACCCACATCATACTTATATTTGGATTCTTGCAAAAAATCACGTAACCTTGCGGCACCACCAACTTCAAAGCTTTCAAAGAGTTCTTCAAGTTTCTGCATATTGGCAGGCAATGAAATATCTTCATCCCTATTAAATATAACTTTATATGAAGGGTCAAGTCTCACCAAATTATAATAGTCCGAAGGTTTTTTGTCAAACTCAGCAAAGTAACGTTCAAAAATATCGGGCATCCAATACCAGCTTGGCCCCATATCAAAAATAAACCCCTGCTCGTTAAATACTCTTGCTCTACCACCAGCCATCGAATTCTTTTCAACAACCGTAACATCGTAACCTTCATCGGCCAATTTTGTAGCAGACGATAATCCTGCAAAGCCCGCACCAATAACAATAACCTTTTTCATAAAAAACATTAAACATTTCGTGAAACATACCTAAGCTAATGAACGCCTTATAACTTAACGCAAAATACAACTATATAATGAAGTATAATATGTATGGTAGCCAAACTTTAACAATATATAAAAAACATTTACTGCTTTTTTAAAGAAAGACATGCACGATTGAATAAATTATATAAAGTAGGAATACAGATGGTTTACTACAAATGAAAAACCCGAACAATTCTAATTTGTTTTAAATAAATATCATTTAATAAACCAATAGCACATGTTTTCAACTTCTGTCATATATATAAATACAAATGTTTAAATTTATATATAGGACAAAACGAAGAACTTGTTGCATCTTTACTTGGAGTTAAAACTGTAAGTTGTTGATAGT